>Ga0302314_10000219_pt1 | contig 101042 bp, 96 predicted proteins | sample III_Palsa_N2_3_FD_200533 | JGI IMG/M metagenome (GOLD analysis project Ga0302314, IMG submission 200533) | Peat permafrost microbial communities from Stordalen Mire near Abisko, Sweden - III_Palsa_N2_3 | ecosystem: Environmental > Terrestrial > Soil > Palsa > Peat permafrost | place: Sweden... | reverse complement strand
CCGGCGGCTGGGTGGTGGATCTCTTCTTCGCCTTCTGAGATCCGGCGAGCCCGAGTAGGCGTCGCTACCGGCGCCTACTCCGCCACTGCTGCGCAGCCACCGAGGATGGTCGTCGAGGCGAAGTTGGCTGCGTTGGCCAGATGATTGTCGGTAGGGGTATAGGTGGGCAGCGCAGTGACAAATGCCCGCCGGTACTGCGCCGAGAGGTTCGCCAAGTCCTGCCAGATGGCGTTATCGCTTTGCCGGCCAAGCTGTTCCAGCTTGCTGGCGAAGGAGTTCATCAGCGGCCCAACCTGATAGTTGACCGCTTTCTGCTCCTTGTTCCAATAGATCGACGGAATGTTGGGATCGATTGCCTGCCACGCGGCGGTCTGGTGGCCGAACTGGTCGAGCGCCGACTTCCATTCAGAACAGACATTGTTGTCCGAGGTGAGGAAGGGTTGCGGGCTGGCGAGGTTGCCCACCGGTGCGATGTCGGAGGGTGCCGCGGACGGCGGTACCAGCGGCCCTCGAGCCGCGGCAGGTCCGTCGCTGATCGCGGCACAGATCGCGCCCAGGGCAGACGATGCGCTGTTCGCGGCGCCGGCCAGATTGTTGTCGGCCGGAGTGTATTTCGGGATGCGCTCGGAATAGGCCCGCGCGTAGGCGATGAACTGCTGATAGAGCTCGCGCATCACCCGGTGCGGCGTGAGCTTGACCAGGCCGACCGTCTGGGCGGCCGCGCCGCGCATCGACTGTCCGGCCGCGATGAACTGCGCCTTCTGCTTGTCCGTCCACGCCGAAGCCGGAACTGACCGATCGCGGTCGTTCCACAGTCCCTGGCCGCTGTTGGCAAGTTCGTTGTTGATCGACGTCCACGCCACACAACTGGGGTCGTCGGTGATCACGGCGACGGGCCCGGTGTCTTTGGCACTGGCCACCCCGGCGACCGCTTCCGGGTTCGCGTTGTCCGACCCGCCTTGCGGCCCTCCCGAGCCTCCGCCGCCGAACAGCAGAACTGCGGCCACGATCGTCGCCAGAACGGCGACCGCGGCCACCCCACCCATTGCCCACTTGAGATTTTTGTTATCGCTGGGGGCGTCAACATCAGACGTCACGATGGATCAGCTTAAATGACAACCCCATAACCGCAGGCGTATTGGTTATCGGCCCGACCCGATGGCGCGGTTTCTTATCTGCGTAACAGGGTTGACATTCTGTCGAACACGCGTTCGAATAAAGCGTATGCGATGGGATGGTCAGAGCGTCGAAGTCGACGACGGCGCGCTTCCGGGTCTGGAGCGCATCGGATTCGTCCGCAGCGTGCGGACGCCGCAGTTCGACGGCATCACGTTTCACGAGGTGCTGTGCAAGTCCGCCCTGAACAAGATTCCGAACACGAGTGCCTTCCTACCTTTTCACTACACCGTCAACGGCTATCGCGGTTGCTCGCACGCATGCCGATATTGTTTCGCCCGGCCCACCCATGAGTACCTGGATCTGGACTGCGGCAACGATTTCGACACCCAAGTCGTCGTCAAGACGAACGTCGTCGACGTGCTACGCCGCGAACTCGGTCGACGCTCGTGGCGGCGCGAGACGGTCGCGCTGGGCACCAACACCGACCCTTACCAACGGGCCGAAGGCCGCTACGCCCTGATGCCGGGGATCATCAGCGCCCTCGCTGAATCAGGTACTCCGCTGTCAATCCTGACCAAAGGCACGCTGTTGCGCCGAGATCTGCCGTTGATCACCGAGGTCGCCGGTCAGGTCCCGATCAGCCTCGCTGTCTCACTCGCCGTCGGCGATCCAGAACTGCACAAGGAGATCGAGCCCGGCACGCCCAGCCCACAGGCGCGCCTGGGATTGATCTCGGCGATCCGCGAGGCCGGGCTGAACTGCCACGTGATGGTGGCGCCGGTGTTGCCGTATCTGACCGATTCCATCGAGCATCTCGACGGTCTGCTGCACCAGATCGCGGCGGCCGGCGCCAGCAGCGTCACGGTGTTCGGCCTGCATCTGCGCGGATCGACCCGTGGCTGGTTCATGTCCTGGCTGGCCCGGGACCACCCGCAGCTGGTGGCCCCGTATCGCGAGTTGTACCGGCGAGGAGCGTATTTGCCGCCGGCATACCGAACAGAGCTCAGAGCCAGGTCGGCCCCGCTGATCGTCAAGTACGGGCTGGCCGGCGACCAGCGCCGGTTCGAAGCCGCTGCACCGCAGCGAGTCGTCGAAACGCCTCAGCCGACGCTGTTTTGAGCTAGTTGAGGTCGGGTGCGTGGAATGTGTCGCACTGATTGGGGTCACCGGTCTGGTAGCCGACGGTGAACCAGTGCTGGCGCTGCTCCGAAGAGCCGTGCGTCCACGACTCGGGGTTGGTGTGGCCGGTGGCGGCTTTCTGGATGCGGTCGTCGCCCACCGATGCCGCCGCTGACAGCGCGTCGGCAATGTCCTTGTCGCTCAGCGGTTCCAAGAAAGTGACGCCGGTGCCTTCCTGCTTGGTCGTCGAGGCGTAGTGCGCCCATACTCCGGCGTAGCAGTCGGCCTGCAACTCGGTGCGCACGCCGTTACCGCCGGCACCTTGCGCACCCTGCTGGGCGCGGCCCAGTGATCCCTGCAGGTCCTGGACGTGGTGCCCGAACTCGTGGGCGACCACGTATTCCTGTGCCAATGGCCCACCGCTGGAACCGAATTGAGTACGCAGCACGTCGAAAAAGCCGGTGTCGAAGTAAGCGGTTTGATCCACCGGGCAGTAGAACGGTCCGACCTCGGTGCTGGCCGGCCCGCAGCCGGTGTTGACCTGACCGCTGAACAACCGAATATGCGGGCGGGTGTATCCGTGCAGCAGCTGCTTCCACACCGCGTCCACCGAGTTACCGGTGGCCACCACGCGGCACTGCGCATACTGGTTGGCGTCCGCACCGGTCTTGCATTTGCTCAAGTCGAACCCGGGTGCCACGTTCTGGGTGGTGTTGGACGGCAGCTGATTCGCCACCTTGCCAGGGTCGACCCCGAGCAGTAGCGCCACGACGAGAAACAGCAAGCCGCCGAGCCCGCCGCCGATCGCGATACCGCGTCCGCCACCGCCGCCGGACGCCGACGTCGTACTGGTGTCGATCTGCATACCCTCGTTGAAGGTCATCGCACTCTCCGTTGGTTTCTGTCGCGGCTGCTGGCCCGGCGAGATCAGCTTTCCACACTACGATTCAGGCGTGCCCGGGGTTGCCGAAGTTCCCGCTGTGGTGCAGACGGCGGCCGGTGATCTGCGCGGCACAGTCGACAACGGCGTCGCGGTGTGGCGTGGAGTCCCGTACGCACAGCTACCGGTGGGCGAGCGCCGATTCGCGGCGCCTGCACCACTGTCGCCGTGGACGGGTGTGCGCGACGCCGTGGAACACGGACCGCTGCCGCTGCAGACCCGCTCGATGGTCGCGAATGACCGCAGGGATCCCACGGTCCGCGATGAAGCCTGCTTGACGATCACCTGGGTGCGTGAAAACATCGCCGCGTTCGGCGGCGACGCCGACCGGGTCACCGTGTTCGGCGAATCTGCCGGAGCCACTTCAGTGTTGGCACTGTTGGCCAGTCCGGCCGCCGAAGGACTGTTCGCCCAAGCGATTGCACAGAGCCGCGCCTTGCCGCTGATCGCCGACCGCGAGACGCGGGCCGAGCAGGGGCAGCGATTCCTTAGCCTGCTCGGTGTGACTGACGGGGGAGTCGAGGGCCTTGAAAGAGCTGCCGCAGCGTGAATTACGCCACGCCGCAGAGGAGTTGCGACTCGCGAGCGTGGCGACGACGCCGATGCTTGCGCACGGGCCTGACGTCCGGCGTCGATCTGTTGCCACGAGATCCGATCGAGGCAGCGCGGGCGGGTACGACGGCGCGGATCCCATTTGATCATCGGTACCGACCGGCACGAGGCGTCGCCGTTCGCCCGGACAAGCCGCCGATGCTGCCGACGACACCGGCCAACATCGACTGCTACTACGCTCGGCTGGCCCCGGATGCGAGGGAGCGGGTACTCGCCGCCTACCCTCGCTACCCGCGCCGCCGCGCACTGGAAACCACGGCGCCGACGCGATGTTCGTCGCCCCGACATGGGCGTTCGCCGACGCTACCGTGCGCACGCGCCGACATATGTATATCGGTTCGACCACGCGTCGTGGAGGCTGCGGGCCATAGGTCTGGGCGCGGTCCCCGGCAGCGAAATCGTGCACATGTTGCATAACTGAGAGTCACATTTGGGCCGACGTCTGCATCCGCTGGGCGCCTGGTTGACGCCCGCGGTGGGCCGCGCCGGATGCAGCGAACCTGGCTGGAGTTTGCTGATACGCATGTCTCAAACGACTAATCTTGGTCGAATGATTGGCCCCACTACGAGATCCGGCGGCGGGCGACCCGCATCATCAGGTCCGCTTTGGACGTGACTTCCGACGATTCGGACGCGCTTTCGGTAGAAAGAACACGTCGTAGGGCGTATTTTAGGTCCCTACCGAAATTTAAATCACAACGGTTCCAGGGGACGGGGGGCGAAAGTGTCTCAGAAAATCAGCGGAAATTCTCAGCTTCCGCATATGTACCTTTCGAGGCCAGCGGTGGTGATTCCCGAGACTGCCGTAGACAACGAGATGGTGCTATCGCGGGTCCACGATAACTTCCGCGGCTCGGAGGAGGAGTGGGAGCTGGTCAAGCAGGGAGTCGAGTACGTACTCGGCCGATGTAACACTCAGGTCCGCTACGTCGAACTGGACCAGACGCTCTTGCCCGGCGAGTTCGCCTCACGCGCGGCGACCGCCTGCCTCTTCGAGAACGGCGTCGAAGCGTCCGCGGTCGACCTTGTGATTTATGGGGGTATTGCCCGCGCGAACTTCGAGCCCGCCACCGCGGCCGAGGTCGCGGCGCGCCTGGGCGCGACGCCACTGCACGCATTCGACGTGACGTGCGCCTGCGCCGGGCTGGTTGAAGCGCTGCACGTCGTCGCGGGTTATTTCGCCCTGCACCCCGAGATCAAGACCGCGCTGGTCTGTGCCGGCGAACTCTGGCGCGACCAAGTCAGCTATGACCTGCAGTCACTCGAGGACGTCGCGAACCTGGCCGCCGGCCTGACACTCGGAAACGCCGCCGCGGCATTTCTGGTGACTCGCGAGGCGCTGCCTGCGGGCAGTGCTCGGCTTTTGGGCTTCCAGCACAAGACGCTGGCTCAGCACTACGATCTCTGTTCGGCGCCCGTCGACGGCCACTTCGTCTCGCGGTCGAAAGAGTTGTTCGCGCTGGCGGTTCATGTGCCGGGGGAGGTCCAGCGTCTCCTCGCGTCGGCGGGCTGGGCGGCCGAAGACGTCGATCACTACGTCTTCCACCAACCGAGCCAGGCGGGCCTGGAGCGCGTTTTCGGTGCGATTGGCGCGCGGCCTGAGGCAGGCGTGCACACCCATTCGCTGTACGGCAACACGGCCAGCACCTCCTGGGCGGTCGCACTTAACCACCGGCTGAAGCATGGGACTGTCAACAACGGCGATAAGCTCGTCATCGCAAGCGCCGCATCGGGTTTCACGATCGTGTGTGCCTCTGCGGTGTGGGAGAGCTAGATGGGTCGTTACCTGCGCGTCTACGGGGTGATCGGCAAGACGTTCGGGTCGTGGTTCAAGCCACTGGGCGCATTCGTGCTCCTACAGGTGCGACAAGCGATTTCGGCAACGACGCTCGGGCTGGACTACATCTTCTTCCCGCGGCATCGCAAGCAGGCGCTCGACCGTCCGATCTTCATCCTCGGCAATCCGCGGAGCGGCACGACATTTCTGCATCGCTTTCTGCTGGGCGCCGGCGACATGGCCGCCTTGGAGTTGTGGGAGATGCTGTTTCCCGCGATCACGGCGCGCAAGCTGCTCGGTGGCATCATGCCGCGGCTGGACAAGCTCTCTCCCGCGCAATATCACCCGTCGGACGTGCATGACACCAGCTTGCGCGGAATCGAAACCGACGACGTCGCATGGTTTTTCCGCACGATGGACGGGCCATTCGCGTGGGCGTATTTCACTGCTTGGCGCGACACCTGGGGGAGTGCGTATTCGCGGCGCACCTTCGGGATCGACGGCGTGTCGGCCACGGAAGAGAACCGGTTCTTCAAGTATTACGAAGCGATTTGGCGACGGAATCTGGTAGCCAAGGGCGCCAACCGGATCCTGGTCAAGTCGAGTATGTTGACGTTCCGGTTGGACGCACTGATCCGGCGCTATCCCGACTGTCGACTGGTGTACATCGTTCGCGATCCGGTCGAGGTGATTCCGTCGGGAATGTCCCTGCTGGCGAGCGTGCTGGAGAACGGCTTCGACGTGTGGAACCGTACGACCAAAGAGGACCAAGACAAATGGCTGGAAAACCTCTACCAGGCCTCCGGCGATATGCTTCGCTTCTTCCGTGACGCCGAGGTGGCCGGACGCATCCCCGAGAAGAACGTGTGTGTGGTGCGCTACGAGGATCTGATCCAGAACCTCGAGCCGACGATGGCGCGAATCCTCGACTTCATCGAAGTCAAGCCGAGCGTCGAGTTCGAAGACGAGGTCCGGCAACAGGCTGAGAAGCAACGCGGTTACACCAGCCGGCACCAGCATTCGCCCGACAAGTTCGGACTCGACCCCGAGCGCATCCGCGCCGACCTCGGCTTCGTATACGACGCGTATGGGCTCTCGAATAAGACCAGCTGAAGTGTCGGCCACCCACCTGGAAAACCTAGAACCTACGTCTGAAAGACCGGAATAAAATGGGTAAGCACTCGCCGCAGAAATGTGGAAAATTCTCAGGTTCTTCACATGATGGTGTCGAGCGTGGATTAATGTCAGGCGAACTCGTCTCCACGCTGAACGGAGTTGCCCCGATGCCTCGTCGTCGTATTACCCGCCGCACCCTGGGAGCGGCTGCCGGCGGACTGCTGAGCGTCGCGTTCCTCCCGGGGGCCATCGCTTTCGCCGACGATTACGAGATCGATCCAACCGGCACCGAAACGATCACCGGACTTTACGGAAGCGGCCTCTTCGGAGCATTCGTGGCTCCTCCGGCTTTGGAAGGAAGCATTCAGGGCTATCAGTCATTCGGCTACACCGACACCACGACCGGCGCTTCCGGCACCTTCATGGGCTACGCAAGTACGGATGGCTCCGGCGCCAACGAGCAAGTCCTCGTCACCTCAGGCGCAGGCACTGACGCTCCGCCCGTCGGCTCGGTGTTCGACACGTACAACTACGGCTATGGCACCGAGAGCATTTACTCCGCCATCCCGACGGCCGGCGGCGCCGACACGCTCTCGCAAACTACGGTGACCCCGTTCGGGGACTACACCGTTCCGATGACTTTCGATGCGGCCGATGTTCCGGCCGCCGATGCAACCGGCGTCCCCTTGGGCGACGGCGACCACTTCGTTCCCCTAAGCGCTTCCACCATTACCGCGATCAACGGGGACCCGCCGTTGACCATGGTCATTCAGGGAGACCAGACATTCGACGTCGACAGCGCAGCCGGTACTTCGGTGGGCAGCTTCGGTGCTGACGAAACGACCACCTCGGATGGTTTGGGCACTGACACCGAGGCGGTCCTCGTCACCAACGACATATCAGGCACCGCGGGCACCGCAGCTGGGGACGTTCCGCAGGTCGGCTCGATCTTCAACACCGTCAATTACGGCGGCATCGAGAACATCTACGCCGACCTCACCTCCGCGACACCCGGCGGCCCGGATACTATCTCGGATACCCTGGTGACCCCCTTTGGGGACTTCAGCATTCCGGTCACGTTTGATGCGGTCGCAGCCGAGACGCCCGTGTCCATCGACGTGCCCGACGGCGCCGGGATGCCCGACGCCCTGGCTGGCGACGACATCGTCGCTGCTCCCGGTCACCCCGAAGTGTTCACCGGAGTGAATGGGCTTCCGCCGGGGGACGTAGCCGTCCAGGGACAACAGGAATTCGACCTCGACAAGGGCAGTACTGTGCTGGGAACCTTCGATGCCGACGAGACCAAGACTCTGGATTTGTTCGGTGACACCACCCAAACACTCCTTGTCACATCAGGAACTGACACGTTGCCGACCGGCTCGGCGATCGAAACCGTCTCACTTGGCAGCGGTTTCGAGAACATCTACGCCGACCTCACCTCCGCGATACCCGGCGGCCCGGACGTCATCTCGGATACCTTGGTGACCCCCTTCGGTGACATCGCCATTCCCAACACGTTGGACGCAGTAGCAGGTCTCGCCACCGACATGTTCCAGATCCTCGGCAATCTCTGATTCGCCGTCAGCTCTATGGCGTTGTCGCGAACGGCTTGTCAGTGTGACGGCGCAAATTAATCAAAAACCGGCGGACGGCCAGGTTCAGCAGCGGCCGAACCCCGAACGTCGCAAGATCGCCCCCCACGGGTTTCTGCGCCAACGGCCAGGTCGTCCGGCAACCGCCCGGAATGACGTCGACCCGGTCGTGGGCACTCCTCAGGTTTTTCTATCCAGGCCCGTCACTGGCTGCCGCGAGCAGCGGTACGAGAATGTCGCTGATCGGCGTCGCGATGCCGTGAGCGCGCGCTTTGCGGACGATCACGCCGTTGCGGATGTCCCATTCCATCGGCCGACCTGCCACGCGGTCGGCCAGTATCGACGTCCCCATATCGGTTGGGGCCGAACGGAACATCTCCGCGGTGCCGTCGGCGACGTCGTCGCAGAGTTGCGCTCCCTCTGCGCGGGCCACCGTCAGGCATTCGGCAGCGTAACGGCGGGCCAGCTCGGCCATGTCGTCGCGGCGGAACATGCCGGAGCGCCGCCCGGTCAGCACCATCAGGCCGGCGACCGCGTTGACCAACAGCTTGCGCCACGCAGCCGTGACGAAGTCCGGGTCGCAATCGGCGGTGCCACCCGCGCCGCGCCACAGATCGGCGAACATGCTCGCCGCAGGCCCGGTCGGCAGTGCCAGCCGGGCCTCGCCGCGCAGCCGCACCCAGCCGTCCGGCTGGTTCTCCGCCGAAAACCAGACAATGCCCGGGACCACCGTCGATGCCGGGCAGAGCGGCTGCACCTGATCGACCTGCTCGACGCCGTTCTGCAGGACGACGACGGTGCTGTGCCCGTCGCACAGCCGGGTCAGCCAGCGAGCTGCGGCTGCGTTCTGGGTGCTCTTGACCGCAAGCAACACCACCCCGACCGGTTCGGTGATGTCGTCGGGGTCGGTGCGTACCGGGCCAGGCACCACGATCGAGTCGCCGCCGTCGGGCCGCAATTCGATCTGCGACATTGGCGTGCGCCCGCAGACCAGCACCTGGTGGCCGGCGGCGGATAGGTAGGCGGCGGCCGTCGTACCGATAGCGCCCGGACCCACGACTGCAATATCCATGACGGTTCCCGAAACTACCGCCTCTAGACTGGGCTGTCGTTCCCACCGTCTATGAGGAGTATTTGTGCTGCGCAGTCACGCCGCCGGTTCGTTGCGGGCCACCGATGCGGGCCAACAGGTGACGCTGGCCGGCTGGGTCGCCCGTCGCCGCGACCACGGCGGGGTCATCTTCATCGACCTGCGCGACGCCTCAGGCGTATCCCAGGTGGTGTTCCGCGCCGAGGACGTGCTGGCCCAGGCCCATCGGCTGCGGGCCGAATTCTGCATCGCCGTCGACGGTGTCGTGGAGATCCGGCCGGAGGGTAACGCCAACCCGGAGATCGAGACCGGCGACATCGAGGTCAACGCAACGTCGTTGACAGTGCTGGGGGAGTGCGCCCCGTTGCCGTTCCAGCTCGACGAGCCCGCCGGTGAGGAGACCCGGCTGCGCTACCGGTACCTCGACCTGCGTCGCGACGGACCTGGCGGCGCGATTCGGTTGCGCTCTAAGGTCAATGCCGCAGCCCGTGGCGTGCTGGCCGCGCACGACTTCGTCGAGATCGAGACTCCGACGATGACGCGGTCAACCCCTGAAGGCGCCCGCGACTTCCTGGTGCCCGCTCGGCTTCAGCCCGGCTCGTTTTACGCGTTGCCCCAGAGCCCGCAGCTGTTCAAGCAGCTGCTGATGGTGGCGGGCATGGAGCGGTACTACCAAATCGCCCGGTGCTACCGCGACGAGGATTTCCGGGCGGACCGTCAGCCGGAATTCACTCAGCTCGACATGGAGATGAGCTTCGTCGAGGCCGACGACGTCATCGCCACCGCTGAACAGGTCCTCAACGCGGTGTGGGCACTGATCGGTTACGACCTCCCCACTCCGGTGCCGCGGATCAGCTACGCGGAGGCGATGACACGGTTCGGCACGGACCGACCCGACCTGCGGTTCGGGGTAGAGCTTGTCGAATGCACAGAGTTCTTCTCCGACACCATCTTTCGGGTATTCCAGGCGTCGTATGTCGGTGCGGTGGTGATGTCCGGTGGGGCGTCACAACCGCGCCGGACGCTGGACGGCTGGCAAGAGTTTGCGAAGCAGCGTGGCCACAAGGGGCTGGCGTACGTGCTGGTCGGCGATGACGGCACGCTGAGCGGGCCGGTCGCCAAGAACCTCTCCGACACCGAACGAGAGGGCTTGGCCGCTCATGTCGGTGCCGAACCCGGTGATTGCATCTTCTTCTCGGCAGGCCCGGCCAAGGCGTCCCGCGCGCTGCTGGGTGCGGCCCGAGGCGAAATCGCCCGCCGACTCAACCTGATCGACCCCGATGCCTGGGCGTTCACCTGGGTGGTGGATTTCCCGCTGTTCGAGCCGGCTGATGACGCGACCGCCGCAGGTGATGTCGCGCTGGGCAGCGGCGCATGGACTGCGGTGCACCACGCGTTCACTTCGCCGAAGGCCGATTCGGAAGCCAGCTTCGACAACGACCCGGGCAACGCGCTGGCCGACGCCTACGACATCGTCTGCAACGGCAACGAAATCGGGGGCGGCTCGATTCGTATCCACCGCCGCGACATCCAGGAACGCGTGTTCGCGATGATGGGTATCGACGCGGCCGAGGCGCAGGAAAAGTTCGGATTCCTGCTGGACGCGTTCACCTTTGGCGCGCCGCCACACGGCGGGATCGCGTTCGGCTGGGACCGGATCGTCCAGCTACTGGCCGGAGCCGATTCGATCCGCGAGGTGATCGCGTTCCCGAAGTCCGGCGGCGGTGTCGACCCGCTGACCGACGCCCCGGCGCCGATCACCGCGCAGCAGCGCAAGGAATCGGGTATCGACGCGAAGCCGGAGGAGGCGCGCGGCCGCAAGCCCGTGCCCGCCGAGGCGGAATAGACGTTCGGCCCGGGCAGGTTGACCAGGCATGCCTCAACAGAAGCCTGACACCGAGTCGATCAAAGCGTTCAACGAGTCGATCACCGATGAGTTCCGTGCCAACAACGGCAAGGTCGGCGGCCAGTTCGCCGGCGCCGACCTGCTCCTATTGACCACCACGGGCGCTAAGTCCGGTCAGCCACGGGTCTCGCCGCTGGCCTACTTCCGCATCGACGGGAAGCTGATCATCATCGGGTCGTTCGCCGGCGCCGACGTCAACCCGGCCTGGGTGCACAACCTGCGCGCTGATCCGTCGGCCCACGTCGAGATCGGCAACGAGTCCTCGGACGTCACCGCACGGGAATTGCCGTCCCCCGAACGGGACGAACTCTTCGCCCAAATCACCGCGGCCGCGCCGGGTTTCGGCGAATATCAGGCGAAAACCACGCGGGTGATTCCCGTCTTCGAACTCCAGAAGGCGGGTTAGCCCAGCTCGCAACCGGCTGGCCGTGGTACCTGATCACAGGGCAATCACGTCACCGATCACAGTGTGATTTCAGCGCCCGCGGTCTGGCTAATGCGGGACCAGCGCCCACAACGTCTGCAGCGTCCCGCGGACCGGGTGCATCAGGATGTTGACGATCTGGATCGGGAAGAGCTGGCCGTTGCTGCCGCATTTGGGCCATGCCCCCGGGCCTTGAGTAGCGACGACCCGGTTCGCCACGGCTATCTGCTGCTCCCGCGAAGCAGAGGCCGGGTCGCCGATTCCGCCGTTGGCGGCCCACGTTGACGGCTTGAATTGCAGACCGCCATAAAACCCGTTGCCGGTATTGGCGTGCCAGTTACCGCCCGACTCGCACTGCGCTACGGCGTCCCAGTCCATGCCGTCCGCGTAGGCGACGCCAGTGGTCGGACTCACGACCAGCGACATACCCAGAACCACCAATGTGGCTATCAATAGGTGCTTGCACATCGTGCTCAGTAGCCCACCTAAATGACTCATTTAACACTTCTAACAAACAAATGTGAAAGGAGTCAATGCGTGGGGTATTAGCAATTTAGTGAGATTATTGGTAAGGCCGGGCTTAATGTTGCTAAATATAGTCGGAGTGAAAAAATTAGGCTAGTGATGCAGTTTTAGTCGTAAGTGGTAGAAGTGGTGCAAGTTATCTGGACGTGATTCAGTCAATTAGAGTGACTGATGTTACTGGTGTTACTCAAGTGATATATGTTGCGAAGACGGGATCGCCTCGACGTCACCTGCGTCGTCAAGAAACTCCTTGACCAGGCGCTTTGGGGCTTGAGTCAGCCAGGCCTCGACGATCAGCTCGCGGAGGGCCATCTCGTCGATCTCGGCGAGTCTGACAGGAACGGTCGGATCGCCGTCGAATGTGGGGTTGTGAAGTACAGGTTGGGCTCGTCGGCGATCAGCGCGAACTTGATGCCCTCGTCGGCCACTCGGACGCCGAGCATGTCGCCCAGGGGAGGTTCGATCCCCAGTGCGGTCAAGGCTTCGTGGTCCGACATGCGCAGCGGGCGCTCCCAAGCGATCAGCTTCTTGCCGACCCGCCAGACCTGTCGCGGTCGATCAACCTGCACCGCTGCGCGCGATCTTGCGGCTCACTAGTGTTGCAGCGTGACGTCGTCGCCCCAGGCCAGCGAGCCCGAGCCGCGTGCAGCGGATCAGCGCCTGCCGGGCCCGGGTGCCCGCTATCGCATCAGCCATCGCACCGAATATCAGTACTCGGACGTCGTGACGAGCTCCTATGGCCGCGGGTTCCTCACTCCGCGCGACTTGCTGCGGCAACGCTGCCTGTTTCACGAGCTACGGATCTCGCCCACGCCGGCCGACAGCTCCACGAGCCGCGACACCTACGGCAACACCAGCTCCTACTTCCACGTCACCGAACCGCACCGGACGCTGACCGTCACCAGTGAGTCGATCGTCGAGGTCTATCCGTCGCCGCCGGAACGCTGGGGTGCCGGGCCTGCGCTCGCACCCTGGGAGCATGCGCGGCCGACGGGACCGCGGGGCGCCCTGGCCGCCGAGTTCGCGCTCGACCTCAATCCGCCCGAGATCACCGACGAGGTACGCGATTACGCCGCACCGAGCTTCGTGCCCGAGCGCCCGCTGGTCGAGGTGCTGCGTGATGTCACGTCAAGGATCTACACCGACTTCACCTACCGTTCCGGATCGACAACGGTTTCCACCGGGGTCCGCGAGGTTCTGAAGGCCCGTGAAGGGGTATGCCAGGATTTCGCGCGGCTGGCGATCGCCTGCTTGCGCGCTAACGGTTTGGCGGCCAGCTACGTGTCTGGGTACCTGGCCACCGATCCGCCCCCCGGAAAGGACCGCATGATCGGTATTGACGCAACCCACGCCTGGGCGGCGGTATGGACACCGCAACCGCCCGGCCAGTTCGAGTGGCTGGGTTTGGATCCCACCAACGATCAGATGGTCGACGAGCGTTATGTCATCGTCGGGCGGGGCCGCGACTACGCAGACGTACCGCCGCTGCGCGGCATCATCTACACGAACTCCGAGAAGAGCAAGATCGACGTCGCCGTGGACGTCCGGCCCTACGAAGGCGACGAACTCTATGCGTGACTTTCACTGTCCCAACTGCGGGCAGCGCCTCACTTTCGAGAATTCGACCTGCCTGGCCTGTGGCAGCGCGCTGGGATTCTCGCTCGCCGAAATGGCCCTGTTGGTGATCACCACGGGCAACGACGCCGACCACGCCGGCTTCGTCAGCGCCAGGGATTACGACTTGTGCGCCAATCGCTATGTCGCCGAATGCAATTGGCTGGTGCCTATCAATCCCGTTGGGCTGTGCGAGTCCTGTCAGCTGACGATCGAGCGGCCCAACGATGCCGACAGGGCGGGCCTCGCGGAGTTCGCCAGCGCCGAGGCGGCCAAACGTCGACTCGTCGTCGAACTGCACGAACTGAAACTGCCGATCATCGGACGTCAGCAGGATCCCGATTACGGGTTGGCTTTCCGGCTATTGTCCAGCGCGCATGAGAAGGTGATGACCGGACACGAAAACGGGGTCATCACAATCGATCTGGCTGAAGGTGATGACGTCCACCGTGAGCAGCTGCGAGTGGAGATGGACGAGCCGTACCGCACCCTGCTGGGCCACTTCCGCCATGAGATCGGACACTATTACTACTACCGGCTGATCACGCCGTCGGCGGAGTTTGTGGACCAGTTCACCGAGCTGTACGGCGACGCGAACGCCGACTACCAGGAAGCGCTGGACCGGCACTACAGCGAGGGCGCACCCGAGGGTTGGCAGAAGAAATACGTGTCGTCGTACGCGACCATGCATGCGGCGGAGGACTGGGCCGAGACGTTCGCGCACTATCTGCATATCCGGGACACGCTGGACACGGCGGCCTGGTCGGGGTTCGCGCCGGCGACGGCAACTTTCGACCGACCAGTCCTGGGGCCCAGCGCTTTTGCCACCATCATCGACATGTGGCTGCCGGTGTCGTGGTCACTGAACATGGTGAATCGGTCGATGGGCCACGACGACCTCTATCCGTTCGTCCTGCCGGTTGCGGTGCTGGAGAAGATGAAGTTCATCCACAATGTCATCGACGAGGTGACCGCGCTCAGTGGCAAGCCCGATCCGGTGCAGGTCTAGCCGCGCCCGTCCTCACGGCACCATCCGACGTTCGTCGGGTCCCCACAGCGGCTGCATGCCGCTGGGCAGCGCGAGTTGGGTCGCGGCGATGACCTCGGCGAGTTCGCGCAGCGAGTCGTGCACGGAGGTCAGCAGTTTGGCCAACTGCTTGCGTCGGCCGTCTGCGACCTCTTCGAGTTCGGCGGGATTCGACCGCCGCAGCAGGGTGCTGATCTCGGCGACCATCCGCTCCGGTCGTGACGACCCCGACGAGCCGGGCAGATCGCCGAGGTCGGTCCTCAGCCGCTCCAGCTGGTACACCAGCGACCGCGGGTTCGTCGGGTCGAAGAGCATCAACTCGGCCAGGGCCGCCACGCTCACCATGCCCGCGGTGCGGCGACGGTAGATCACCGCGGATTCCGCGGCGGTGAGGGCCGATTCGATGATGGCGCGCTCGGCGGCCAGCGGCCGGACGGTTGTCAGCGTCGCGTTGAGCAACGCGGTCAGGCCGAGGCCGCGTTCGATCCTCTTGCCGATGTCCATCAGGGTCCAGCCGACGTCCTGCACCATCGACTCGCCGGCCACCCCGGCCATCGTGAGCATCCCGAGCAGCGTCTGCGACTGAGCCGCGGAGAGAACGGCGTCGGCTTCAGCCAGCGAGTCCGGCGGCTCCGAACTGTGCGCCAGCGCGCGCTCGACGCCGGCCAGGACTACCCAGGTGTCACTGGACAACTGGTCACGCACCGCCCTGGCGGCCAGCGCCAACCGGTCCACCGAATGGACGAGCGATCCGGGACGGCCACGGTCCATAGTCAGCGCCCACAGCGTCGACGGTGCGATCGCGATGGTTTCCGCGGAATCGCCGGCGTCGATGTCGGTCCCGGTGATGCGGCCGAGCGCGGCCATCAGCACTGGCACACAATGGCTTTCCGATGTCTCCTGGCGATGCCGGAATTCGTAGTAACGCCTGCGGGTCACGATCAGCAACCGGGCCATGTTCTCGGCCCGTTCGCCGTAACGTCCCATCCAGAACAGGTCGGAGAGCACCCGTGGCGAGCTGACGCCCAGTGTGCCCGCACCGGTCTTCGCGGGTGTCTCGGGCACCGGGAGGGTCACCGTCTCGGTGCGCGAACGCTCCGTGGGGCGCACCCAGACATCTTTGGCTGCAATGGTTTTCAAGGTGTAGGCTGACGGCCCCGGGGCCAGCACGTAGCCCAGGCCGCCGAGCATGGGCGCGTAGCCGCCGCGCTGCGCCACCGTGAACAACCGCATGCCCACTCCGGCGGGGGAGAATTCGCCGCCGTAGCTGGTGGGCGCCGACGAGAACTGCGGCAGCTCCTGGCCGACCCACTGCCACGGCATCGCCTCGACACACGCCGCCAGCTCCTGCAGCCGTGCCGACGACAGCGTCGGGCCGACAAGGGTTTGCCCGCCGATGGTGGGCTTGATCAACAACGACGAGAGATTCGCCAGCAGATGCGAACGCTCGCTGTCGATACCGCCCCAGTAGCTCGGCGCACCCGCCAGCAGTGGTGCTTCACCGAGCAGTCGCTTAGCCAGTTCGGGCAGGAATCGTTGTAGCCCAGCACTTTCCAGGATTCCACTGCCAACGGTGTTGACCACGACGACCGTCCCGCGACGCTGCGCCTCGACCAGACCGACCACCCCGAGCCGTGAATCGGCGCGCAGATCCAGTGGATCGGTGTAGGTCGCGTCGACGCGACGGAACACCACGTCGACGCGTTTGAGCGTGCCCAGGGAGCGCATCCACAACCTGCCGTCGCGCACCACCAGATCAGCGCTCTCTACCATGGGGAAACCCAGCAGCGTCGCGAGATAGGCCTGATCGAAGGCGGTTTCGGAGTAGATGCCTGGGCTCAGCACCACGACGACCGGGTCTTGAACGCCGTCTGGTGCCGCGTCGATCAGCGCCAACCGCAGGGCTTGGGCGAACGGTGTGGTCGGCCGCGGACCGACCCGCTCGTATAGGTCGGGGAGAGCCTGCGTGAGGACCCGTCGGTCGGCCAGCGCGTAACCGGCGCCGGACGGGGCCTGGGTCCAGTCGGCATTGACCTGAAAACCGCCGTCGGGTAGCCGGCTGACGTCGCAGGCGTGCATGAAGAGCTGGTGATGGCCCGGCACTTCGATACCGTTGGCGGCGCGAACGTAACCGGGGTTTGCGAACAGCAGCTCCGGCGGCAGTACGCCTTCGGTGAGTGAGCGACGGCTGCCGTAGAGGTCGGCGAGCACCGCGTTGAGCACCCGCGATCGCTGCACCAGCCCGGTCTCGAGCACATCCCAGTCGGGAGCCGACACCACCAGCGGTAGCGGGTCCAGTCGCCACGGTCGCTGCTCGCCTCCGCCGTCGGCGGCGGGTTGTATGGCGGGATCGACTCCGGTGTAAGTGATGTCGTCGTTGTCCACCAGCTGGCGTACCGCGGAGCTCAGCCGATTGAGGCCGGCCCGTCCGCGATCGCCGACGACATCGGCAAGTTCCGCCCATGCAGGTAGCACATTTCCGGCCTGGTCGACGAATTCGTCGTAGCCGCTTACCGGGCCGCGCAGGCCGAGTGGGCGCAGGTCGAACAGGGCTTCCTGAGAACGCGCGGCGCAATACCCGGCCAGCAGCTGGTCGACGTCGGTGCGATGGTGAGCAGCCGCCAACGAGTCGCTGGAATGCAAGGTCATCTCACGTCATCTCGCCCATTGCCATCACCGCAGGACGGTACGCACGCGTCGCAGATCGAGAATGCCGGGCGCGCCGATGTCTGTGGAAATTCGTGCCTGCATTTCGCGGACATCGGACAGATCGAGCTTGCCCGAAGTGAATCCGGTGGCCTCGAAGCGTCGGGCGCGGCGGGACTCGGCTTCGACGGCGTTGACCGGAGGCTCGTCATAGGCGCGTCCGCCGGGGTGGGCGATGTGATACGTGCAGCCGCCGCGCGACGTCGAGGTGGTGAGATCGACGAGCTCGAACTGCAGCGGGCCGTCGACGGTGATGCTCGGATGCAGCGCGCTGGGTGGCTGCCAGGCCCTGAACCGCACGCCGCCGACATGGATGTCGGGATTGTCGGTGGCCAGCAGGGGCACCGGGAAGCCGTTGCACGTCAACATGTAACGGTGGCGGTCGGCGCCGATGATGCGCACCTGGATGCGTTCGACAGACGAGTCGACATAGCGGGCCGTGCCGGTCGCGGTGGACTGCTCGCCGAGGGTGTTCCACGGTTCGATGGCGCCGCGCAGCTCGATCTCGACGCCGTCGAACACCGCGGTGCCGATGCGCGGGAACCGGAATTCGGTGAACGGGTCCAGCCAGTTGGTCTCGAACGCGATGCCGTGGGCGCGCAGGTCCGCGGCGACGTCTGCAATGTCGTGGATCAGGAAGTGCGGCAACAGGTATCGGCCGTGCAGGTTGGACCCGTGCCGGATCAGCGGGGCCCGCAGCGGTTCTTCCCAGAACCAGGCCACCAGCGATCGAACCAGCAGCGACTGCACCATCGCCATCCGCAGATGCGGTGGCATCTCGAAACCGCGCAACTCCAGCAGGCCGAGCCTGCCGCGTGGGCTGTCCGGGCTGTACAGCTTGTCGATGCAGAACTCGGCGCGGTGGGTGTTGCCGGTGATGTCGGTCAGCAGATGCCGAAGGGCCCGGTCGGTTACCCACGGTTTGGCCGCAGCATCCTCCGAAAGCGATGTGAGCCGGTCGATTTCGGCGAAGGCGATTTCGAGTTCGTACAGCGCTTCGGCACGGCCTTCATCCACCCGCGGCGCCTGCGACGTGGTGCCGACGAATCGACCCGCGAACAGGTAGGACAACGATGGGTGCCGCTGCCAATACGTCAGCAGCGAGACCAACACGTCGGGCCGGCGCAGCAACGGCGAATCCTTCGGGGTGATGCCGCCCAGAGTGATGTGGTTACCACCGCCGGTGCCGCTGTGACTGCCGTCGAACTGGAATGACTCCGTAGAAAGCCGGGCCAATCTTGCTTGCTCGTAGAGCGTTTCGAGTTGTTCTCGCTGCTCGGCGAAACTGCCGGTGGGAGCGATGTTGACTTCGATGACACCGGGGTCCGGGGTGATGGTGGTCGACGTCAGCCGTGGGTCCGCCGGCGGTTCGTAGCCTTCGATGACGACCCGGCAGCCAATCTTCGCCGCGGCGTCGTGGACTCGGCCGATCAGGTCGACGAAGTGGTCCAGCGCCGCGCTCGGCGGCATGAACACGTAGAGCAGTCCGTCGCGAATCTCGGCGACCATCGCTGTGGTGGGCGCGGTGTCGTCATCCTCGACCTCCGCGTCGTCCGGCGACAAATGCAGCTCGTCGCCGACGGTGGTCGGGTCGGTGTCGAAAGTGGGCCGAGGTGGCTTCCAGCTGATCGCGTTGAGCGGCAGCCGAAGACCTGCCGGTGAGTCACCTTCGACCAGCACGACGCGGCCGCGGCGAAACCGCCAGTCGGCGCTGGCCCAGCCGTCGTCGTCTTCGCGTCGATGCAGCGGCAGCACGAATGCCGCTGGCGCTTCGGTGGATTCGTCGAGCCGCGCCAGTAGCCCGGCGCGGCCCGCGGCGGTGTCCTGGCCGGCTTCGGAGTCCAGGTCGGCATCCGGGGTGACGGCGTCACCTTCGGGCAGGCGGGCTTTGGCTGCCAGCCGCAACAGCGGATCTTCGTAAGCGGGCCGCACCTGTGACAGCGGCAGGCCCAAGCCGTTTGCGATGGCGGCCAGCAAGTCGTGGGCGGCGGACTCGGCTGCCGGTGGCCCGGCCGGGTCGATTGCCCAGGGGTCGGCGAACAGTGCGCCGTCGGGCCACAGCGGCTGCCCGTCGGTGCGCCAGTACAGGCCAATCTGCCAGCGCGGCAACGGTTCTCCGGGATACCAGCGGCCCTGCCCGCGGTGCACCAGGCCCTGTGGGGCCCACTGCGCTTTGAGCCGCGCAGCCAGATCGGACGCCCGTTGACGCTTGTGCGGACCGTCGGCGGCGGTGGTCCACTCGTCGTCGACCTGATTGTCGACCGACACGAACGTGGGTTCGCCGCCGACGGTGAGCCGGACGTCCGCGGCGACCAGCCGCTCGTCCACACCTGCGGCGACGTTCTGGATGGTTGCCCACGCCTCGTCGGTGTAAGGCAGCGTGACGCGGGGGTCTTCGTGGATCCGGGTGACCGTGTTGGAGAACTCCAACACCGACTCACACGGCTCAATCCCGCCGGTGATCGGCGCGGCGCCCGACGGATGCGGGGTGGCCGCCAGTGGGATGTGGCCCTCGCCGGCGAACAGACCCGATGTTGGGTCCAGCCCGATCCAGCCCGCGCCCGGGATGTAGACCTCGGCCCAGGCGTGCAGGTCCGTGAAGTCGGCAGACGGGCCCGAGGGCCCGTCGAGGGCCTTGACGTCGGACGTCAACTGGACCAGATAACCGGACACGAACCGAGCGGCCAGCCCCATCTCGCGCGCGACCGACACCAGTAACCAGGCGAAGTCGCGGCACGAGCCGATGCCGGTTCGCAGGGTGAAGTCCGGCGTCTGCACGCCGTGCTCCATCCGCACGCTGTAACTGAGGTCGTTGTTGATCCGCCGGTTGAGCTCCACCAGGAAGTTGATCGTGCGGGTGCCCGGTGGCACCGAGAAGTTGCGCACCCACGCCTGCACCAGCCCGCCTGGCCCCGACCCGGGGCCGTCCTCGTCGACGGGCCGCAGATACGGCTTGAGGTCATCGCCCAGCGGCTCGGGATAGCTGAACACACCGGATGACGGCCACGTTTCGGCCCAGTCTTCAATGAAGAAGTCGAAGGGGTTGATCACCTTGAGGTCGGCGATGAGCCCGACGGTGATGGTCAACTGGTTCGTCGGATTCGGGAAGGTCAACCGGGAGATGAAGTTGCCGACCGCGTCCTGTTGCCAGTTGACGAAGTGGTCCGCCGGCTCGACCCGCAGCGAGTAGGCCTCGATCGGAGTCCGGGAGTGCGGGGCCGGGCGCAGGCGCACGACGTGCGGGTAAACCCGGACCGGCCGGTCAAAGGTGTAGCTGGTGCGATGCTCCAGTGCAACTTTGATGGTCATAACCGCCCATCTCATCACGCCAGCGATTCAGCCGCAGCATGGCAACGGTCACTGCCGGCGGAGTGGCGTGACCGGGTTTGGCGCGCGACTGTACCTAGGATCGCTCGGGTGGACGATCGATACGGCTCAGACGTACTGGCACGCGACCCGCACGGCTCCCGCAAGCCCCGATCGGTCGAACTGCCAATAGAATTCGGCATGGTCGTCGAGGACGCGCAAACCGGCTATGTCGGCGCGGTGGTCCGGGTCGAATACGGCCGGATGGAGCTCGAGGACCGTCGCGGCGCCACTAAGGCCTTTCCGGTCGGCCCAGGCTTCCTGGTCGACGGCACACCGGTCATTCTGACCGCGCCGCGTCGTCCGGCCCCCGCTGCCGCCGCCCGGACCGCGTCGGGCTCGGTCGCGGTGACCGGGGCACGCGCCCGGGTGGCCCGGACCGGGCGGATCTATGTGGAGGGCCGCCACGACGCCGAGCTCGTCGAGCAGGTGTGGGGCGACGATCTGCGCATCGAGGGCGTGGTGGTGGAATACCTCGGTGGCGTCGACGATCTCGTCGGGATCGTCGAGAAGTTCCGGCCAGGCCCTCAGCGGCGATTGGGGGTGCTTGTCGACCACCTGGTGCCCGGTTCAAAGGAGTCGCGGCTGGCCGATGCCGTCCGCCAGAGCCCGGGCGGGGCAGACACGCTCGTCGTCGGTCACCCGTTCGTCGACATCTGGCAAGCCGTCAAACCCGACCGGCTGGGTCTGACGAAGTGGCCGGTCATCCCGCGTGGAACGGAGTGGAAGCACGGGATCTGCCACGCCCTGGGCTGGCCGCACGCCGACCAGGCCGACATCGCCTCGGCCTGGCGCCGCATCCGCGGCCAGGTCCGTGACTGGACCGACCTGGACGCCGCGCTGATCGGCCGGGTGGAAGAGCTGATCGACTTCGTCACCCAGCCGTGACGCCCGCAGGGGGTCGCCGCCAATGAGCTAGGGCGCTACCGAACCGCCGGAGAGCCGCCGATAGGTATAGACCTGGATCAGCAGCGCCAGCGGGGCAGTGACGATGAGGCCGACGGCGCAGGCCAGAAAGCCGAGGAATATCAGCAAGCCCTGAACCAGGAACGACACCAGCGTGTCACCGATGTGCGCACGGACGGTGCTGAGGCTGGCCTTGAGCGCATCGATGGGTGGCAAGCCGCGGTCGGTGGCGAACGCGATCGTGAACAGCGCGAAGAACGTGAAGACGGTGAGCGCCAAGAACGACAAGAGCGCGAACAGGAAGTTCGGCAGCAGCGAGGGCAGGTCCAGAACGGCGCTGATCACGCTCAGCAGAGCGGCGGCCAGGACCACGGTGCCGAAATTGCGCGGCTTGAAAAACGAACCGATGCTGACCGGCCTGCCGTCGGCGAGATCGAGCCCGCCGGACAGGAATGCGGCCTGCACGAAAATGCCGAACACGAACGACACGATCGACAGGACCAACGTGCCGGCGGTGCCCAGGCCCGCAGCGAACGATGCGCTGTAATCGGCGTCGGCGCTGGGCACATCGGCGGTGGCGCCGCCCAGCAAGACGAACACCAGTCCGTGCACGACGATCCCCACAACCCCGTAGACCAGGGTTGCCAGGACCAGCGGCCCAAGATTCTGTTTGAACTTATTCCACGCCCAACTGAAAGCCTGACTGATATCGAAGCCCGACCCGGGCGGCGCACCGTAGCCGGGAGGGGCGGGGTAGCCGGGAGGCGGTCCGTAGCCTGGCGGCGGCGGGTAACCGGGAGGCGGGCCGTAGCCGGGTTGAGGCGGTCCGTAGCCCGGCGGCGGCCCGTAGCCGGGCGGGGGTGCGCCGTATCCCGGTGGTGGCGGCCCGTAACCAGGCGGTGGCCCAGGCGGGGGCCCGTAACCCGGCGGCGGTCCTGGCGGGGGCCCGTAGCCCCGCGGCGGGTAGTTGCCCGGGTGGGGATTGTCGCCCCACGGCTCGTTCGGATTGCCGGGGTACTCCGGAGGTTGGCTCATGACCGCTCCTGCGTCGTCGTCGGGGAGTTGTGCAGGCGTGCTCCGCGAACTTAGCAAGTATTCAACGACACCGCTGCGACCTCACACTGCGCGCTGACGTGTCGTGTTGACGTGGTATGCCTGACACCGTGTCCGACGGTCTGTTCGACGTCCCCGGCGAGGTCGATCGTGGCGAGCGCGCGCAATTCTCTTCGGCCGCCGCGCCGTTGGCGGTGCGGATGCGCCCGGCCACTCTGGACGAGGTAGTCGGTCAGGATCACCTGTTGCAGCCCGGTTCGCCGCTGCGGCGTCTGGTCGAGGGATCGGGTATGGCATCGGCCATCCTCTACGGTCCGCCCGGCAGTGGTAAGACGACATTGGCGTCGCTGATCTCGCACGCCACCGGGCGCCGGTTCGAGGCGCTGTCGGCGCTGTCGGCCGGGGTCAAGGAAGTTCGCGCGGTCATCGACATCGCCCGTCGCGCCGCCGCGCACGGTGAGCAGACCGTGCTGTTCATCGACGAGGTGCACCGCTTTTCCAAGACTCAGCAGGACGCGCTGCTGTCTGCGGTGGAGAACCGGGTGGTGCTGCTGGTGGCGGCCACGACCGAGAACCCGTCCTTTTCCGTTGTCGCGCCGCTGCTTTCGCGGTCGCTGATCCTGCAGCTGCAGCCGCTGACCTCCGACGCCGTCCGCGCGGTGGTGCAGCGCGCGATCGACGACGAGCGCGGCCTTGCCGGCCGCGTCCAGGTGACGCCCGACGCCGTCGATCTGCTGGTCCGGCTGGCCGCCGGCGACGCCCGCCGTGCATTGACCGCGTTGGAGGTGGCGGCCGAGGTGGGGGAGCAGGTGACGGTCGAGGTCATCGAGCAGTCGCTGGACAAGGCCGCGGTCCGCTATGACCGCGACGGCGATCAGCACTACGACGTGATCAGCGCGTTCATCAAGTCGGTGCGTGGCTCCGATGTCGACGCCGCGCTGCACTACCTGGCGCGGATGCTGGTCGCCGGTGAGGATCCGCGGTTCATCACGCGACGGTTGCTGATCCTGGCCAGCGAAGACATCGGCATGGCCGATCCGACCGCGTTGCAGACCGCGGTCGCTGCGGCACAGACCGTGCAGTTGATCGGTCTGCCCGAAGCGCAGCTCACTCTGGCGCATGCCACTGTGCACCTGGCCACGGCGCCGAAGTCGAACGCCGTGACCACGGCGCTGGGCGCTGCGATGGCCGACATCAAAGCCGGCAAGGCCGGCCTGGTGCCGCCTCATCTGCGTGACGGCCACTATTCGGGTGCGGCGGCGCTGGGCAATGCGCAAGGTTACAAGTACTCACACGACGACCCGGATGGTGTTGTGCCGCAACAGTATCCGCCCGACGAGCTGGTCGGTGTCGACTATTACCGGCCGACCAGCCACGGCAATGAGCGGGAGATCAGCGGTCGGCTGGACAAGTTGCGGGCGATCATCCGGCGTCGACGCGGCTGACCGCCGAGCACCGTTCGCAACACCAGTCACGGCGACACCGGCAGAGCACCATGACATGGTCTTCGAAAGCGACGGCGTATGCGATATCACTCGTGGACGCACTCGGGCACTGATATCGCCCGTGCCTTGCTTTTGAAAAGTGCCTGTCTCAACGCTCAGTTGCTGGTGTGGTTCGCCGTGCCGCCGCATCTGCGCAACGGCAAGCGGGCCTACAGGCTGGGCAAGCAGTTGACGAAAGGAATGGCTCCGGGGCACTGCTGGGCGATGTTCGGTGGGTTCGCAGGCGGGGGAGGCGGCGGGATCGGGGTCGGAAACAAATTGGGCCCCTCCCAGTAATGGGCCGGAGCCTTCGTTCGCACGTCGTACTCGAAGTAGTAGGTGTGGCAGACACCCATGTCCCACACCAGGTCCGCATCCGACCGCGGAGGGTCATTCGGCATGGCCTCCCCGGACACCACTGAAACGGCCCATACTTATAGGCCTGGGCGGTACCTGCACCCGGTCCGAGAGCGGCGAGCGGCCTATCAGGTGCGTACGCGATCAGACAAGATCGGGCGCGACACGTGCGCCGTCGTTCTGCTCCAGCCATTCGGCCAGCGACCGACCCGCGTCCAGCACATGTCGCTCGGCGATGTGACGGGCTTTGTCGACGTCGCGATCCGCCAGGGCGGCCACCAGCGCCTGATGCTCCTCGAGCGCGTTGTGCTCGTGGTCGGGAAACATCGCGAAGAAGTTCGACGGGACCACCCGGACGGCTTGGCGGATCTGCGCCATCAGTCGCCGCGAATGGGATGCCCGATGAATCTCCCGGTGGAATGTGAAGTTGGCATCGACGATTCCGCCTTCGCCGGCATGCGCCTCGACAGCGGTCGCGAGCTCGCGCAACCGGGCGATGCCGTCGTCGGTCACGCGCTCCGCGGCCCACGCGGCGGCCTGGCCGGTGAGCACGCCCAGGATGGTGAAGCTGTCAAGCACATCCTGAGGGCTCATCCCGATCACGGTGATTCCGCTGCGCGGCGCGACCCGAACCAGCCCGTCGTATGACAACTCCAGGAGGGCCTCGCGGACCGGTGTGCGGCTGGTGGCGAATTCCTTGGTGATCGCATCAAGGTCGAGCCGGGTGCCCGCGGGCAGCGCGCCGGTAAGAATGCGGTCGCGCAGTTCGCGCGCGGCGCGCTCGCGGACCGTGCCGGCGATATCGACGCCGTCGTTGCGGGCCATGGCGGGGACCTTAGGAGCAGTTGGGAGAAGAACTTGAAATCTAATATATCAGATGTTAGACATCAGTAATGACTACACGACAAATGGCACTCGTCGCCTTCATGCAAGCGGGCAGTACTTCGGTGTACGCCGGCTCGTGGCGTCATCCCGCCACCGAGCACGGCTACCTCGACGCCTCCTACTACGCCAAGATCGGTCGGCAGCTCGAAGAAGGCTGCTTCGACCTGATGTTCTTCGACGACCGGCTCGCGATGCCGGGCATCTACGGCGGTTCGGTCGCCGACGCCGTCAAATACGGCGCGCGGCCGGTGAAACTGGACCTGTCCATCGTCTTGGGCGTGCTGGCGCAGGCGACGTCGCACATCGGCCTCGGCGCGACTGGTTCCACCACCTACTACACGCCATTCCACATCGCCCGTACCTTCGCCACCCTTGACCACCTGTCCGGCGGCCGTGCGGCGTGGAACATCGTCACGTCGGTCAATGACAGCGAGGCGCAAAATTTCGGCCTGGAAACGCATCTGGGCCATGACGCCCGCTACGACCGGGCAGAGGAATTCCTCGATGCCACCGTCGGACTGTGGGACACCTGGGAGGACGACGCGATCTTGCACGACCGGGTCAACGGCATCTACGCCGATCCCGACAAGGTCCACGAACTTCACCACAAAGGTGAGTTCTTCTCGGTGCGCGGACCGCTCACCGTGCCGCGCACTCCACAAGGGCGACCAGTGCTCATCCAGGCCGGATCGTCGGGCCGTGGGCGCGAATTCGCTTCGCGCTGGGCGGATTTGATCTTCACCGGCGACCCCGGCATCGAGGTGGCCCGCAACCACTACGCCGACCAGAAAGAGCGCATCGGCGCTGCCGGCCGCGACCCGGACTCGGTCAAGCTCTGCCCGATGGCCTATGCCGTGGTCGGCGAGAGCGAGGATCACGCCAAAGAACGCGAGCAGGTCTTCCTCAACGATCTGGTGCACCCGATGGCTTCGCTGACCCTACTGTCGGAGTTGATGAACTACGACTTCGCCAAGCACGAGCTCGACGACCCGATCACCGACGAACACATCGAAAACGTGTCCGGGATTCGCGGTCTGGTGCAGAACCTGCGTGCTCACATCGGCGACAAGATCACCTTGCGCGATCTCGCCGGTCACCGGGCCACCCTGCTGCAGGGCCCGCGTTTCGTCGGGACCGGGACGCAGGTCGCCGATCAGATGGAGGAGTGGTTCCACGGCGGTGCCTGCGACGGATTCGTTTTGGCCGCAACGCATCTGCCCGGAGCATTCGAGGACGTGGTGCGGATGGTTGTCCCCGAATTGCAGCGCCGCGGCCTGTTCCGCGACTCCTACACCGGCTCGACGTTGCGCGATCACCTCGGGCTGGAACGGCCGGCCGGCGTACCCGTCGGAGCATGATGCTCGAAGGCATCCGGGTTCTCGACGTCGCGACGCTGGCCGCCGCGCCGCTGGCCGCCACCTACCTCGGTGAGTTCGGCGCCGACGTCATCAAGGTCGAGCAACCCGACGGCGGCGATCCGATCCGCACCTGGGGCAACCAGATCGACGGTGTCGGGCTGATGTGGAAGTCGTTGGGGCGCAACAAGCGATCCGTCACGCTCAACCTGCGCGTCGCGGAAGGTCAGGCGCTGTTGCGGCAGCTGGTCGAACACGCCGACGTGGTGATCGTCAACACCAGGCCGGCGACGCTACGCAAGTGGGGGCTGGACTACCCGGCGCTGCGGGCCGTCAACGACAAGATCGTCATGCTGCACATCACCGGCTACGGGCTGACCGGGCCGAAGAGTGAACGCCCCGGTTTCGGCACGCTCGGCGAGGCGATGAGCGGCTTCGCCAACATCACCGGCGAGGCCGGCGGGCCACCGACGCTGCCGCCGTTCATGTTGGCCGACGGGGTGGCATCGCTCAATGCCGCGTATGCGGTGATGATGGCGCTCTACCACCGCGACGTGCACGGCGCCTCCGGGCAGTTGATCGACATCAACCTGATCGACCCGCTGGCGAGGCTGCTGGAGCAGACGCTGCTGGGCTACGACCAGCTCGGCTTGGTGCCGACCAGGGCCGGCAACCGCTGGGACATCTCGGCGCCGCGCAACACCTATCGCACCGCCGACGACCGCTGGCTGGCGATGTCGGGTAGCTCGCCGGCGTTGGCGCTGAGGGTGTTTCGCGCGATCGGGCGCGCCGACCTGGTCGACGACGCCGACTTCTCCGATCCGCAGCGACGGCTGGCACGGGCCGTTGAGGTGGATCAGGTGGTTGCCGACTGGGTGGCCACCAAGACGCTGGCCGAAGCGATGGACATCCTGGATGCCGCCGAGGTGGCCGCCGCACCGGTCTACGACATCACCGATCTCGTCGCCGACGAACAACTCGCGCACCGCGAAGTCTTCGTCAAAGTCGGCGACGACGAACTCGGCGCGATGACAGTCCAGGCGCCGGTGCCCCGGTTCTCCGACGCGACCGGCCGGGTGCAGCACCTCGGGCCGCGGATCGGCGAGCACAACGCCGAGGTGTACGGCGACCTACTGGGGCTCACCGGCGACAACATCGATGACCTGCACGCCCGGGGTGTGCTGTGAGGGGAACGCTGCGATGACGTCACTACTGCGCCGCTCCGAACTCGCGGTGCCCGCGGCCAACGACCACATGTTCGCCAAGGCCGCCGCATCTGAGGCCGACCTGGTGTTCCTCGACCTGGAAGACGCCACTGCGCCCGCGTACAAGGAGGCGGCCCGCGGCAAAGCGATCAAGGGACTCAACGAACTCGACTGGGGCAGCACGGTTCGGGCGATCCGGATCAACGGCCTGGACACTCAGTGGTGCCACGACGACATCGTCGAGGTCGTCACCGGAGCCCGGGAGAACCTCGAGACCATCATCATCCCGAAAGCGCTACGGGCACGCGATGTTTGGTGGGTCGACGTCCTGCTCACGCAGTTGGAGACCAAACTGGGCCTGTCGCGCCAGATTCGACTCGAGGTGCTCATCGAAGAGGTCGAGGGGCTGGCCAACGCCGAGGAGATCGCCACGGCGAGCCCGCGGCTGGACGCGCTCATCTTCGGCGTCGGTGATTTCTCGTTGTCCCAGGGTGCGCGGGTGGATACCAACTTCGACCCGCTCGGCGAATATCCCGGCGACTTCTGGGCGTACGCCCGCAACAAGGTGATCGTCGCCGCGCGCATCGCAGGCATCGACGCGATCGACGCGCCCTATCCCGACTACGGCAACCTGGAGGGCTACGAGCGCGACGCCCGCCGGGCCGCGCTGATGGGATACACCGGCAAGTGGGCCATCCACCCGAGCCAGATCACCGTCGCCAACAGGGTCTACGCGCCGACAGACGAGGAGATAGCGCTGGCCGAGCGCAACGTCGCCGCATACCGCGAGGGCGAGAAGAAGGGTTTGGGCGCGGTCGGCGTCAACGGTGTGTTGGTCGACGCCGCGCACGTCAAGATAGCGCAGGCGACGCTGCAGCGGGCAGCGCTCATCGGCAGATCCCGCTAGCGATCCGTAGTCTGGTCCGGTGAATACCGATGTGCTGGACATCGACACCGCCCGTCGCCGCTTCGTTGATCTGACCGAGTCAGTGCGCGGGTTCTGCTCTCCGCTGGGCGACGGGCTCTGCAATGTCTTCGTCCCGCATGCGACCGCCGGCGTGGCGATCATCGAGACCGGTGCCGGTTCCGACGACGACCTCGTCGACACCCTCGAACGACTGCTGCCCCGCGACGACCGCTACCGGCACGCGCACGGATCGTTCGGCCACGGCGCCGATCATGTGCTGCCGGGGATCGTCGCGCCGTCGATCACCGTGCCGGTCCAAGCGGGGGAGCCGCTCCTGGGCACCTGGCAAAGCGTCGTGCTCATCGACCTGAACCGCGACAATCCGCGACGCTCGGTGCGATTGAGCTTCGTCCCGGGCTGAGCCGCCGTCGGATCGTCGAGTGTTCGGGCTTCGGAGCCGGACCGGTACTGTAATGCGGTCTAAATAGGCTGCTCAATCGGTTGGACCTAGGGCCGAATAGACACAGCAGCAGGCGAAGAGGAAGCGGAAAAGTGCAGACACACGAGATCAGGAAGCGGTTCCTGGATCACTTCGTGAACGCGGGCCACACCGAGGTACCGAGTGCTTCGGTGATTCTCGACGACCCCAACCTGCTGTTCGTCAACGCCGGCATGGTGCAGTTCGTGCCGTTCTTCCTCGGTCAGCGCACACCGCCGTACCCGACGGCGACCAGCATCCAGAAATGCATCCGGACGCCTGATATCGACGAAGTCGGAATCACCACCCGGCACAACACTTTCTTCCAGATGGCCGGCAATTTCTCGTTCGGCGACTATTTCAAGCGCGAGGCCATCGAGTTGGCCTGGACGCTGCTGACCAACAAGATCGAGGACGGCGGCTACGGGTTGGATCCGGAAAAGCTCTGGGCCACAGTCTATTTCGACGACGATGAAGCCGTGCAGCTGTGGCGGGAGATCGCCGGGCTCCCGGTCGAGCGAATCCAGCGGCGCGGCATGGCCGACAACTACTGGTCGATGGGCATTCCCGGCCCGTGCGGCCCGTCGTCGGAGATCTACTTCGACCGCGGACCCGAGTTCGGTGTCGACGGCGGACCAGAAGCCAACGAAGACCGCTACATCGAGATCTGGAATCTCGTGTTCATGCAGAACGAGCGCGGCGGCGGCACCAGCAAGGACGACTTCGAAATCCTGGGTCCGTTGCCGCGCAAGAACATCGACACCGGCATGGGTGTCGAGCGGGTCGCCTTTCTGCTGCAGGGCGTGCACAACGTCTACGAGACAGACCTGCTGCGTCCGGTCATCGACACGGTGGCCAGGCGAGCGCCGCGCGGCTATGACGTCGGCAACCACGCGGATGACGTGCGCTACCGCATCATCGCCGACCACAGCCGGACCGCGGCCATCCTGATCGCCGACGGCGTCAGCCCCGGCAACGACGGACGCGGTTACGTGCTGCGCCGGTTGCTGCGCCGGATGATCCGGTCGGCGAAGCTGCTCGACATCGACGGCCCGATCATCGCAGAACTGGTGGCCACCGTCCGCGACGCGATGGGCCCGTCGTACCCGGAACTGGTCGCCGACTTCGAGCGGATCAACCGCATCGCGGTCGCCGAGGAGACCGCGTTCAACCGGACGCTGCAATCGGGTTCGCGACTGTTCGAGGACGTGGCCGGCGCGACCAAGGCCTCTGGCGCGACCGTGCTGTCCGGCTCGGACGCCTTCACGCTGCACGACACGTACGGATTCCCGATCGAGCTCACCCTGGAGATGGCCGCCGAGGCGGACCTGCAGGTCGACGAACTCGGGTTCCGCGAGCTGATGGCCGAGCAGCGCGGTCGCGCGAAAGCCGATGCCGCCGCACGCAAGCACGCTCACGCCGACTTGACGGCCTACCGCGAGTTGGTCGACGCCGGGCCGACCGAGTTCACTGGTTTCGACGAGTTGGTTTCGCAGGCACGGATTCTGGGCATCTTCGTCGACGGCAAGCGGGTGCCGGTGGTGGCGCACGGAACCGAAGAGTCCGCGGGCACCGACAGGGTCGAGCTGATACTGGACCGCACGCCGCTGTACGCGGAGTCGGGTGGCCAGGTCGCCGACGCCGGCACCATCAGCGGCACCGGCGCGGGCCAGAGCGCCAAGGCGGCGGTCACCGATGTGCAGAAGATCGCCAAAACCCTGTGGGTGCATCGCGTCAACGTGGAATCGGGGGAGTTCGTCGAAGGGGACACGGTCGTGGCGGCCGTGGAACCCGGCTGGCGCAAAGGCGCGACCCAGGGCCACTCAGGCACCCACATGGTGCACGCCGCACTTCGACAGGTGTTGGGCCCCAGCGCCGTTCAGGCAGGATCGCTGAACCGGCCGGGCTATCTGCGGTTCGACTTCAACCGGCAAGGCGCACTGAGCGCCGAGCAGCTCAGCCAGGTCGAGGAAGTGACCAACGAGGCCGTGCAGGCCGACTTCGAAGTGCATACGTTCCTCGAGCAGCTCGACAAGGCCAAGGCGATGGGCGCGATGGCCATGTTCGGCGAGGCCTACCCGGACGAGGTGCGGGTGGTGGAGATCGGCGGCCCGTTCTCGCTGGAGCTGTGCGGTGGGACTCACGTGCACAACTCGGCCCAGATCGGGCCGGTCACGATCCTGGGCGAGTCGTCGGTGGGCTCTGGCGTGCGCCGTGTCGAGGCCTACGTCGGGCTGGAGTCGTTCAAGTATCTGGCCAAGGAGCGGGCCCTGATGGCCGGGCTGGCCTCGTCGTTGAAGGTGCCGTCCGACGAGGTGCCCGCCCGGGTGGCGAACCTGGTGGAGCGGTTGAAAGCCGCGGACAAGGAAATCGAACGTAACCGGCTGGCGAACGCGAAGGCAGCCGCGGGCAATGCCGCCGCTGGAGCGCAGCACGTCGGTAACGTCCGTGTGGTGGCGCAGCGGATGTCGGCCGGGATGACGGCCGCCGATCTGCGCTCGCTGGTCGGCGACATCCGCGGAAAACTCGGCAACGACGCGGCGGTGGTCGCGCTGATCGCCGAAGGTGACGGAGGCAGCGTGCCGTACGCGGTCGCAGCCAACCCCGCCGCTCAAGACTTGGGCTTGCGGGCCAACGACTTGGTCAAGCAGCTCGCCGGTGCGGTCGACGGCCGTGGCGGCGGAAAGGCCGACCTCGCGCAGGGGTCGGGGAAAGACTCCTCCGGCATCGACGCGGCGCTCGACGCTTTACGAGCTGAGATAGCGCGGGTCAGCTAGGTGGACTCGCCACACCGCCTGCCGGATCGGCCAGGCGCGGACGATCCGGGACGCGGGCGGCGCCTTGGTATCGACGTCGGCAGTGTGCGCATCGGCGTGGCGAGCAGCGACCCGGACGGCATCCTGGCCACCCCGGTCGAGACGGTCCGTCGGGAAAGATCCGGCAAGCATGTGCGACGGCTGGCCGAGCTGGTCGCGGACTTGAGTGCCGTCGAGGTGGTCGTCGGCTTGCCGCGCACCCTGGCCGACCGCATCGGCCCGTCGGCCCTGGATGCGATCGACCTGGCCGAGGTGCTGGCCGGCCGGATCGCACCGATACCGGTGCGGTTGGCCGACGAGCGGCTGACCACGGTCAGCGCGCAGCGCTCGCTGCGCCAGGCGGGTATCCGGGCCAAAGGCCAGCGTAGGGTCATCGACCAGGCGGCGGCGGTGGCGATCCTGCAGGGATGGCTCGATGAACGCCGTGCCATGTTGCCCGGGGAGGTCAACGGTGTCTGACGGCCGGGAGCGCGCCCAGCCGGTGGCGGTCGGGCCGTCGCGACGGGGGCGTTCGCGCGCCGAGCGACTCCGCGCTGAGCGGGGCCGCCGACGCAAGCGTCTGGTCCGGGGACTCCTCGTCGGCTTTCTCATCGCGGTGGTGTTGGCGGTGGTGTTCGTCGGCTCCAAGATGTGGCACGGCTTCGGCTCGCAGAACGACTACGCCGGTGACGGCAAGAAGGACTTGGTGGTCCAGGTCCATTCCGGTGACTCGACCACCGCGATCGGCGAGACGTTGCACAAGCAGGACGTCATCAAGACCGTCAAAGTCTTCCTCGAGGCCGCCCAGGGCAACGAGAAGATATCGGCCATCCAGCCCGGCTACTACCGGTTGCGCACCGAGATTCCGGCGTCGTCGGCGGTGAAGCAACTGGTGGACCCGCACAGTCGGGTCGGCAAGGTGGTGATCCCCGAAGGTCAGCAGCTCGACGACACCACCGACGTCAAGACCAACGACACCACGCCCGGCATCTTCACCATGATCTCGAACGCCAGTTGCGTCGAGTTGGACGGGAACAAGCACTGCGTCGCCGTAGCCGATCTACGCACGGCGGCCGAAAAGACCCCGCTGGCATCGCTTTCGGTGCCCACTTGGGCCGTCGGCCCGGCGACCGCGATGGGCGAGGACCACCGCCGGCTGGAAGGCTTGATCGCTCCCGGAACATTCAACGTCAACCCCGCCGCGGATCCGCAGACGATTCTGGAGTCGCTGATCAGCGCCAGCACGCAGCAGTACGTGAAGTCAGGGCTGCTGGACACTGCGACGGCGATGAACATGTCGCCGTACGACGTGCTGGTGGTCGCGTCACTGGTACAGCGGGAGGCCAAGCCGCAAGACTTCCCGAAGGTGGCGCGGGTCATCTACAACCGGTTGGGCGAGCATCGCAGACTGGAGTTCGACTCGACGGTGAACTACCCGTTGGATCGCCGCGAGGTGGCCACCACCGACGGCGACCGCGGACAGACGACGCCGTGGAACACCTACCTGTCCGAGGGGCTGCCCGCGACGCCGATCTGTTCGCCGGGCACCGACGCGCTCACGGCGGCCGAGCATCCCGAAGACGGCGACTGGCTGTACTTCGTCACGATCGACTCGCAGGGCACGACGCTGTTCACCCGCGACTATCAGCAGCATCTGGCGAACATCGAGTTGGCCAAGCACAACGGTGTCCTCGATAGCGCAAGGTAGCGGAGGCCGGGCGAAGCGCGCCAGAAAAGCTGGTGTGCTCGGTTCGCCGATCGCCCATTCGCGCTCTCCGCTGCTGCACCTGGCGGCCTATCAGGCGCTGGGCCTGTCCGACTGGACCTACGAGCGCATCGAATGCGGGGCCGACGAATTGCCCGGTCTCGTCGGTGGTTTCGGGCCGGAATGGGTTGGGCTGTCGGTGACGATGCCCGATAAATTCGCCGCGCTGCGATTCGCCGATGAACGCACCGATCGGGCCGGGTTGGTCGGGGCGGCCAACACACTGCTGCGAACACCGAACGGATGGCGGGCCGACAACACCGACATCGACGGAGTCGCAGGAGCATTGGGCTCGGCAGGCTTGGTGACGGACGCCGCGGTGGTCTCGGGTGCCGGCGGCACCGCGCCGGCGGCGATCGTCGGACTGGCCGAACTGGGCGTCACCGACATCATCGTCGCCGCACGCAACCCGGACAAGGCGGCCGGTCTGATCGAGCTCGCCGGCCGGGTCGGCGCCAGCGGCCGATTCTGCGACCTCAACAGTGACGCGGTGAGCGATGCCGTCGCTACGGCGGGAGTTCTGGTCAGCACGCTGCCTGCCGATGTCGCCGCGGGTTACGCCGACGTCTTCGCCGGTGTGCCGGTGCTGCTAGATGCGATCTACGACCCCTGGCCGACGCCGTTGGCCTCGGCGGTGGCAGAAGCCGGCGGCCAGGTGATCAGCGGTCTGCAGATGTTGTTGCATCAGGCGTTCGCGCAAGTCGAACAATTCACAGGGCTACCGGCTCCACGAGCGGCGATGGCGGCCGCACTGGATTAGCTTTCCCCGCATGCGGATTGCGGCTGTACTGCTGTGGATGGTCGCGCTCGCCGCCTATGACGTCCGCTGCCGCCGACTGCCCAACTGTCTCACCCTGCCCGGATTCGCGGTGATCATGCTCGTCGCGACCTGCACGGGCCACGGCGTCGCGGCAATCCTGGGTGCCACTGCGCTGGGCGTCGCCTACGTGTCGGTGCACCTGGTGTCGCCGACGGCAATGGGAGCCGGGGACGTGAAGCTCGCACTCGGGCTCGGCGCCCTCACTGGCTGCTTCGGTGCTGACGTGTGGTTCCTGGCGGCACTGGGAGCTCCGCTGCTGACGGCGGCGACGGCTCTGGTGGCGGTGCTTCGGCGCTCGGGGCCGTCGGTGCCGCACGGCCCGTCGATGTGCCTGGTAAGCATCGCGGCAATGAGCCTGGCGGTGTTCGCGTGACCTGATTGGCAGCGTCTGGCAGTGCCGTTACTGGAGTCGGCAGCGGGTAGCGGCGGACGATCCGCTCATGACAAGCACATCGATCTCAGCCAGTCCTCGCCAAGCCGACTCTGCACGCTGGCGATCGGTTCGCGCCGATCTCGCCTTCTGGACCGCCGCGGGCGCTGTCGTCGCCGCGCTCAGCGGACCACTGACGCACTGGTGGCAGGCGTCCCGCGCGGTGCTACTCGTCGGCGGGGTGTCGTTCGCGGTCCTCGGTCCAGTCCTGCTCCTTGGTCTGAACCGACTCCGTCCGGTGTCGGGCGGGCTGGTGGCCGCCTTCGTGGTGACCAATTTCCTGCTGGCACCCCTCACCGCGGCGGCGGCATGGTTCGGCTGGCTGGGTCTGACCGCCGCGGGCAACTGGGTGTTGGCCGACGCCGCAGCGATCATGTTCGTGCTGGGCGTCTGGCAATTCACCGCGCTGCGGCGGCGTTAGGCCGCCGCGCGGCTGCGAGCCTTCAGCGCGGTACGCAGTCCGTAACGCTGTCCGTTCGATGCGGGTCGCGTTTCCCCGGAGAACTTCTTCTCCGAGCGGGTCTCCGGCGCGTCGTCGGATGTCCGACTCAGCAACTTGTCGGGCAACGCGAGTTTGGCGATGGTCCAGAAGGATTGCCAGTACTGCCGCAGTAGCGGCCCGGTCGTATAGGGCAGGTCATATTTTTCGCAGAGCGCGCGCACCCGTACGCCGATCTCGGCGTACCGGTTGCTGGGTAGATCGGGGAACATGTGGTGTTCGATTTGGTAGCAGAGGTTCCCGCTCATGAACGCCATGACCGGGCCGGCGTTGAAATTGGCCGAGCCCAGCATCTGGCGCAGATACCACTCGCCGCGGGTTTCCTGCTCGAAGCTTTCCCGGGTGAATTTCTCGGCGCCGTCGGGAAAGTGCCCGCAGAAAATCACCATGTAGGTCCAGTAATTCCGGATCAGGTTGGCGATGGCGTTCGCCTTCAGCGTGTGCTTCCAGCTAGTGCCGGCCAAGGCCGGATAGATGATGTAGTCCTTGCCCGCCTGCTTTCCCATCTTGGTGCCCATGATGCGCAGGTCTTTTCGTGCCTCGGCCCACGTCTTTTCTTTCTTCCGGATCTTCGCGGATTCAACGTGGTGCAGCGCGACGCCCCACTGAAATAGCGTGCCCAATAACAGGTTGTAGACAGGGTTGCCGATCATCCACGGCGCCCATGGCTCGTCTCGCGTGACACGCATGATGCCGTAGCCGACGTCGCTGTCCAGTCCGACGACGTTGGTGTATTTGTGGTGCACGAAGTTGTGCGAATGCTTCCACTGCGATGAGGGGCATGTGGTGTCCCATTCCCACTCGGTGGAGTGGATTTCGGGGTCGTTCATCCAGTCCCACTGGCCGTGAATGATGTTGTGGCCCAACTCCATGTTCTCGATGATCTTCGCGGAGGCCAGGCTGGTGATGCCTGCCAGGCGTGCGATTCTGCTGCTGCTCGCGAACAGCGCCAAGCGGCCGAACGCAGCGAGTGCGCGCTGCAGTTGAATCGCGCGGCGGATGTATTGCGCATCGCGCTCGCCGCGCGATTCCTCGATATCGGCGCGGATCGCGTCCAGTTCCGCGGCCAGGTCCTCCACGTCTTGGGGGCTGAGATGCGCGTATGCCTTGATATCAGTGATAGCCATGAGATCGGTTTCCTCTCACACCTTGATGGTGCAGTTGCCGGATGCGGTCGAGATGCAGGTCTGTATTCGGTCGCCGGCGTTGTGCTCCTGGCCCGAACGAACGTCGCGAACGTTGCCGTCCTCCAACGGCAGCACGCAGGTTTGACAGATACCCATTCGGCAGCCGAAGGGCATCTGAATGCCCAACTTCTCGCCGGCCTCCAGAATGGTTGTCGCACCGTCGATCTCGACTTCCTTGTCCGAGATGGCGAATGTCACGGTACCGCCTTCACCGCCTTTGTCGGTGCCGGCGATGTTGAAACGCTCCATGTGCAGCGCGTCGTCGATGTCGTTGTCCTGCCACACCTTCTCGACCGCGTCGAGCATGGCGCAGGCCCACATGCCCACGCCGAACGGTCCCGCCAATCGGCGACGATGTCGTCGAGTTTGTCGAAGTCGACCTTGCCGTCGGCCTCGGTGAGCTGAAGATGCAGACGGTAGCCGCGCTGTTCCTGCTCGATCTCGCGCAACTCGTCACTGAAGATCACCGCATCCCGCGACGCGGCCGAGTGCACGTGAACGATGTCCGGGAACTGACCCCGGGCCCGCAACGATCGGAGCATCGCCATCACGGGTGTGATGCCGCTGCCGGCGGTGATGAACAGAATTGCTTCCGGCGGAGGGTTCGGCAGAGCGAACTCGCCCTTCGCCGACTGCAGGCGGATGATTGTGCCCGGTTCGACGCCGTTGACCAGGTGGGCGGACAAAAAACCCTCGGGTGTGGCCTTCACGGTGATCGAGATGTCACCGTCTCCGGGTTCGGGGACCGAGGTCAACGAATACGACCGCCAGTGCCAGCGTCCGTCGACGCGCAGGCCGATGCCGACGTACTGACCCGGACGGTAATCGCCGGAAAACCCCCAGCCCGGCCGGATCACGACCGTTGCCGAGTCTTCGGTTTCGGGCTTGACCGCGACGATTTCGCCGCGCAGTTCGCGCGCCGACCAGAGCGGGTTGAGCAACGACAGATAGTCATCCGGGAGCAGCGGCGTCGTCGCCCGTGCCGCCAACCCACGAATCGTGTTCACCCACGAACCCGAGACCGAGTCCACGTCTCTGGCTGGCGATCTGGCCCAACGCACCAGATTTCTTAGCGGCGCAGTCAATTAACGGCCTTTCGTTTCCACACCTGCACGCTGCTATGACCGTGATCACGGCAGTGACCGCGATCACGGTCGGACTTACCCTACTTAGCGGTAACCAAAACGCAGCCGAAGTGTCCAATCGACTGGATGACCGGAGGCCGGGCGCGCGTTTTTCCTCGTCGACGTCGGTCGTGGGAAGATGGGACACGTGTTGCGATGGACAACTGCTGGTGAATCCCACGGCCGCGCGTTGCTGGCCGTGGTCGAGGGCATGGTCGCCGGTCTGACCATCACGTCTGACGACATCGCCGACCAGCTCGCCCGCCGCCGCCTCGGCTACGGCCGTGGCGCCCGGATGAAGTTCGAGCGCGACCAGGTCACCGTGCTCGGCGGGGTGCGACACGGCCTCACCCTCGGTGGACCGATCGCCATCGAGATCGGCAACACCGAATGGCCGAAGTGGGAATCCGTGATGGCCCCCGACCCGGTCAGCGCAGCCGAACTCGACGTGGCGCGCAATGCGCCACTGACCCGGCCACGGCCCGGCCACGCCGACTACGCCGGCATGCTCAAGTACGAGTTCGACGACGCCCGTCCGGTGCTCGAGCGGGCCAGTGCCCGTGAGACCGCGGCCCGCGTCGCGGCCGGCACCGTCGCCCGGCAGTTCCTCCGCCAAGCCCTCGGCGTCGACGTGCTCTCCCATGTCATCTCGATCGGCGACTCGACACCCTACGACGGCCCGCCACCACAAGCCGGGGATTTAGCGGCGATCGATGACAGCCCGGTGCGGGCATTCGACAAGGCGGCCGAGGCGTCGATGATCGACGAGATCGAAGCGGCCAAAAAAGACGGCGACACCCTTGGCGGCGTCGTCGAAGCGGTCGCGGTGGGTCTGCCGGTTGGGCTGGGGTCGTTCATCAGCGGCGACGACCGGCTGGACAGCCAGCTCGCCGCCGCGGTGATGGGCATCCAGGCGATCAAGGGCGTCGAGATCGGCGACGGATTCACCACCGCACGCCGCCGCGGCAGCCGCGCCCACGACGAGATGTACCCCGGCCCCGACGGCATCGTCCGCTCGACTAACCGGGCCGGCGGTCTGGAAGGCGGCATGACCAACGGCCAGCCGTTGCGAGTCCGCGCAGCGATGAAGCCGATCTCCACCGTGCCCCGCGCGCTGGCCACTGTGGACATGACCACCGGCGAGGAAGCCGTCGCGATCAACCAGCGCTCCGATGTCTGCGCGGTGCCCGCCGCCGGTGTCGTCGTCGAGACCATGGTGGCGCTGGTGCTGGCCCGTGCGGCGCTGGAGAAATTCGGCGGCGATTCGCTGACCGAGACGCGGCGCAACATCGACTCGTACCTGCGGTCGGTCGCCGAGCGGGAGCCGGTCGCCGAAGTTCGGGCATCCGGGTAGTCGTGATGGCACCGAAGGCCGTGCTGGTGGGACTGCCGGGATCCGGTAAGTCCACGATCGGGCGACGCCTGGCCAAGGCGCTGGACGTCGGCATGCTGGACACCGACGCGGCCATCGAAGAACAGACCGGACGCCGCATCGCCGACATCTTCGCCGCCGACGGCGAGCAGGAATTCCGGCGTATCGAAGAAGACGTCATCCGGGCGGCGCTGGCCGACCACGACGGCGTCCTTTCGCTCGGCGGCGGCGCCGTCACTACTCCCGGTGTGCGTGACGCACTGACCGGCCACACCGTCGTCTACCTGGAAATCACCGCCGCCGAAGGGATTCGGCGGACCGGAGGCAACACCGTGCGCCCGCTGCTGGCCGGCCCGGACCGCGCCGAGAAGTTCCGCGCGCTGATGACACAGCGGGTTCCGCTGTACCGGAAGGTCGCCACCATCCGCGTCAACACCAACCGCCGCAATCCCGGAGCCGTCGTGCGGCACATCGTGTGCCGCCTGCAAGAACCCAAACCCGGCAGCGCCGCGCGCACTCGTCGCCGCCCGCCGTGGCGCCGTGGACCGGCCCCGCAAAGCCCGCAGGCCGAGGGCTCGACCGAAGCACGCACCGGGCCGCCACCCACCCCCGCCACACCGGCCGCGTTGGCCGCAGCCCGCCGACATGGCAGCGCCGAGGCAGGCAAATGACGGAGTACTCCGAGCCGGTCACCATCGAGGTGGCCGTGGACCCGCCGTACCCGGTGGTGATCGGTACCGGGTTGCTCGGCGAACTCAGCGACCAGCTTGCCGGCCGCCGCCGCGTCGCCATCCTGCATCAACCGGTGCTGACGCAGACCGCGGAAGCCATTCGAACCCACTTGGTCGACAACGGGATCGACGCACACCGCATCGAGATCCCGGACGCCGAAGCTGGCAAGGACCTGCCTGTCGTCGGCTTCATCTGGGATGTGTTGGGCCGCATCGGCATCGACCGCAAGGACGCTCTGGTGAGCCTCGGCGGCGGCGCCGCCACCGACGTCGCCGGCTTCGCCGCGGCCACCTGGTTGCGCGGCGTATCGATCGTGCACGTGCCCACCACGCTGCTGGCCATGGTCGACGCGGCAGTCGGCGGCAAGACCGGCATCAACACCGACGCCGGCAAAAACCTGGTCGGCGCGTTCCACCAGCCGAGCGCCGTTCTGGTCGATCTCGCAACGCTGCAGACGTTGCCGCACAACGAAATCGCGGCCGGGATGGCTGAAGTCGTCAAGGCCGGATTCATCGCCGACCCGGTGATCCTGGACCTGATCGAAGCCGACCCGCAGGCGGCTATGAACCCGTCGGGGGAGGTGCTGCCCGAATTGATCCGGCGCGCGATCGCCGTGAAAGCCGAGGTGGTCGCCGCCGACGAGAAAGAGTCGGCGCTGCGCGAAATCCTCAATTACGGCCATACATTGGGCCATGCGATCGAGCGGCGGGAGCGCTACAAATGGCGCCACGGCGCCGCGGTCTCCGTGGGATTGGTGTTCGCCGCCGAATTGGGCCGGCTGGCCGGGCGTCTCGACGACGCCACGGCCGAGCGTCACCGCAGCATCCTGACGTCGCTGGGACTGCCGATCGACTACGACGCCGACGCGTTCCCGCAACTGCTGGAGTTCATGGCCGGCGACAAGAAAACCCGCTCGGGAGTGCTGCGCTTCGTGGTGCTCGACGGGCTGGCCAAGCCCGGCCGACTGGAAGGGCCGGACCCGGCGCTGCTGGTGGCCGCCTACGCGGAGGTGGGTATTCGATGAGCTCGCCGGCGACAATAAACAGAGCAGTGCGATCCGGAAAGGGCAGGAGGAGCGGCGCGTGAGCACGGTCAACGTCATCAACGGACCCAACCTCGGCCGGTTGGGCCGCCGTGAGCCCGAGGTCTACGGCGATACCACCCACGACGACCTGGTTGCGTTGATCGAACGCGAGGCCGCCGAGGTCGGCTTGAAAGCTGTTGTGCGGCAAAGTGACAGCGAGGCGCAATTGCTGGACTGGATTCATCTGGCGGCCGACGCCAAAGAGCCGGTCATCCTCAACGCCGGCGGGCTGACGCACACGTCGGTCGCGCTGCGGGATGCCTGCGCCGAGCTGAGCGCACCGTTGATCGAGGTGCACATCTCCAACGTGTTTGCCCGAGAAGAGTTTCGGCACCACTCCTACTTGAGCCCGGTTGCAACCGGTGTCATCGTGGGATGCGGTGTGCAGGGTTACGCGCTGGCCCTGCGCTATCTGGCCGGCCGCTAGGGGCTAGTCCTTGTCCCGCTCACCCTGCGTCGTGATGTGCTCGGTGGGTGCGGCGGATTCGTGCGTCGGCAACGCCTCGGTCTTTTGGGCGCTAGGCGGCGGCCAGGGAATCTTCCCGGTCTTCTCCTCGGTATGAGCCGAGCTGACGGCCTCCGTTGGCTGGTCGGCTTCCTCGCTGTAAGTGGTCGGCGCGTCATGCTCGTCGCGCTCGGCCGTCGCCACAGCGGTCGACTGTTCCTGCGGCCGCTCCGCGCCCTCGGTGGCTGCCTGGTCGGAGCGGACGGCGGCGAACACGTCGGTGTCGGCCCGATCCTCGTCACTGCCGCCCTTACTCTGCGGCTTGTAGTTGCCGGCGCGGTCGATCCGCCAGCGGCCCACCGTCACGCCGGCGATCGCACCCAGAAACACCACCAGGGCGGTGAACGCGGCAAAGGTGGTGAGCTCGTTGATCAGTCCACCGACGTACAGCGACTTGTAGAAGATCGAGACCAGCCAGGTCACCACACCACTGACCAGCCCGGCGACGAGGCCGGCCAGCAGCCACGTCATGGCCAGGTCTTCGCGACGGTCGGGGTCGGGGTTGCTGGCGGCATCCTCGCGGCCGTCGATAAGCCCCCAGACGACGACGCCGATGATGAACAGAACCAGCAGAACGATGCTGATCAGAGCCGCCTGCGTCTGCCACACATTGATCAGCGTGCCCTGGAACAGGCGGACTACGACCATCGCGGCGCCAAAGACCAGGCCGCGCAGCATCCAGTTAGTCATGGGGCCACAGCGTAGCGAGTAGCGTCATCGAACGTGTCACATTCCCAGCGCCGCGTCGCACTCAGTACCAAAATTCGCGCTGCGGACCTGGACGCGATGCTGGTCACCGATCTCGTCAACGTGCGCTACCTGTCCGGTTTCACCGGGTCCAACGCCGCTCTGCTGGTGTTCGCCGACGATCGCGGCGCGGTGCTGGCCACCGACGGCCGCTACCGCACCCAGGCCGCCCAGCAGGCACCAGACGTGGAAGTCGCTATCGAGCGGGCCTGCGGACGGTACCTGGCCGGGCGCGCCGCGACTGACGGCGTGCGGCGACTGGGCTTCGAAAGCCACGTGGTCACCGTTGACGCCTACGCCGCGCTCGCCGGGGCGTTGGCGGAAGGCAGCACGGAGCTGATCCGCGCGTCGCAGACCGTGGAAGCGCTGCGCGAGACAAAGGACGCCGGCGAGGTGGCGTTGCTGCGGCTGGCGTGCGAAGCGGCCGACGCCGCGCTCACCGACCTGGTCGCGCTCGGCGGACTGCGGCCGGGTCGGACCGAACGCGAAGTCGGCCGCGAACTCGAGGCGTTGATGCTCGACCACGGCGCCGACGGCGTGTCGTTCGAGACGATCGTGGCCACCGGCGCACATTCGGCTATCCCGCATCACCGGCCCACCGACGCGGAGTTGGCCGCCGGCGACTTCGTCAAGATCGACTTCGGTGCCCTGGTCGCCGGCTATCACTCAGACATGACCCGCACCTTTGTGCTGGGCAAGGCCGCGGACTGGCAACGGGAGCTCTATGACCTGGTCAGCGCCGCGCAACGGGCAGGCCGGCACGCGCTGGAAGCCGGTGCAACGCTGGCCGACATCGATGGCGCTGCCCGTGGCGTCATCGCCGACGCAGGGCACGGCGACCACTTCGGTCACGGCCTCGGCCACGGGGTGGGCCTACAGATCCATGAAGCGCCAGGAATCAACGCCACCGCCGCCGGTACACTACTTCCGGGCTCCGTCGTGACCGTGGAGCCCGGCGTCTATTTGCCTGACCGCGGTGGTGTCCGAATCGAGGACACGCTGGTTGTATCAGGCGAGACCTCCGGACACGCACCGGAATTGCTCACCCGGTTCCCCAAGGAACTGGCGATCCTGTAGGAGATTCACCGACTGTGGCAAGCACTGCCGATTTCAAGAATGGACTTGTGCTGGTGATCGATGGCCAGCTGTGGCAGATCAACGAGTTCCAGCACGTCAAACCGGGCAAGGGCCCGGCCTTCGTGCGCACCAAACTCAAGAACGTGCTCACCGGCAAGGTGGTCGACAAGACCTACAACGCCGGCGTGAAGGTGGAGACCGCCACGGTGGACCGCCGCGACGCCACCTATCTCTATCGCGACGGCACGGACTTCGTGTTCATGGACAGCCAGGACTACGAACAGCACCCGCTGCCGGAATCGCTGGTCGGCGAGGCCGCCAAATTCCTGCTGGAGGGCCTGCCGGTCCAGGTGGCGTTCCACAACGCAGCGCCGCTGTACCTCGAGCTGCCGGTGACCGTCGAACTCGTGGTGACCCACACCGACCCGGGCCTGCAGGGCGACCGATCCAGCGCAGGCACCAAACCGGCGACCGTGGAGACCGGCGCGGAGCTTCAGGTGCCGTTGTTCATCAACACCGGCGACAAGCTCAAGGTCGACTCCCGCGACGGCAGCTACCTGGGACGTGTCAACGCGTGAGCCAGGACGCTCGTCCTGCGCGCCCCGTTAAAGGACGGCATCAGGCCCGTAAACGGGCCGTCGACTTGTTGTTCGAAGCCGAGGCCCGCGGACTGACGCCGACCGAGGCGGCCGACGCGCGCAACGAGCTGGCTGCGGCCAATCCTGATGTGGCGCCGTTGCATCCGTACACGCTCACCGTGGCCCGCGGCGTCAACGCGCACACCACACACATCGACGACTTGATCTCGTCGCATCTGCAGGGGTGGACCCTGGACCGGCTGCCCGCCGTGGACCGAGCCATCTTGCGGGTCGCCGTGTGGGAGTTGTTGCACGCCGACGACGTGCCGGAGCCGGTCGCCGTCGACGAAGCGGTGGAACTGGCCAAGGAGCTGTCCACCGACGACTCGCCAGGTTTCGTCAACGGAGTGCTGGGCCAGATCATGCTCGTGACACCGCACATCCGGGCTGCAGCCGACGCTGTACGCGAACCCACCGCGGAGTCATGACCCGGCTGGAACTGCGTGTTGTGATCGCCGCGATCCTGGCGGCGACAGTGGTGCTGGGTGCGGTGTTGTGCGCGGCCTATGGGCAGGCGGTGATCGCCGCGGCGCTGGCGATCTATGCGCTGGGCGTGGGCGCATGGCTGTATCACTCGATCGAACGCCTGGTGCTGGCCCGTCGCATCGACACCGTTCGCTCGGCCGCCACGCCGTTTCGGCCGTTGTTCCCGGTGATGGCCGCGATCATAGCGTTGACGCAGGTCGTGGTGCGGTCGTTGTCCGACGCCACCGAGGAGATCGAACCGCAACGCCGCGAGCTGTCGGTCCGGCGGTGGATGCCGATCACCCGCGGCCGTCGGCGGCACGACTACGACGAGTTCGACGACTGAGGTCGCGGCACCCGTAGTCGCTCGAGGCGGGCACATCGGCGGTCCCTGCGCCGCGAGACCGGTGTGACAACTGTGGCGTCGCGCGGGTAAACAGGCAGCGTCGACAAAATGCCCGCGCGTGGCTGACGAGAAGGACACACTGGCGATATGGACCGAGACGGCAGGCGCCCCAGGCGGCTTCGAGTTTCTGCGTTAGCGGCGGTCGCGAACCCGTCCTACTCGCGCATCGACACGTGGAATCTGCTCGACGATGCATGTCATCAGCTCGCTGTCGTCGACCGCGCCGGGCTGGACACCAGGCACGAAGCCGCGCGGGTGCGGCGTCTGCTCCACCGCCTCAGCGCCTACGAGCGTTACTGGATCTACCCGGGTCCGGACAACCTGGCGACGTACTGCAGCTATCTGGATCAACTCGCCACGGTCAGCCTCGCCGAGCAGGTATCGCTGGCCGTGCGGCTGCTCTCCGAATACGGTGACCGCGCAGCCTTATTCGACACCTCGTCATCACTGGCCGATCAGGAACTCGTGGCGCGGGCCAAAGAGCAGCAGTTCTATACCGTTCTGCTCGCCGACGATGCCCCGGTGACGGCTCCGGAAGGATTGGCGGGAAGCCTGCGCGCCATTCGCGACGTCAGCGACGACGTGCAGTTCGAGTTGCTGGTGGTCAGCAGCGTCGAGGACGCCATCACCGCGGTCGCGCTGAACGGGGAGATCCAGGCAGCCATCATCCGCCATGACATTCCACTGCGGTCCGGTGACCGGGTGCCGCTGATGACCACGCTGCTGGGCGCAGGCGACGACGTGGTGGCCACCGACCGCATCCACGACTGGGTGGAATGCGGCGAGTGGATCCGCGAGTTGCGGCCGCACATCGACCTTTATCTGCTGACCGACGAGTCGATCGCCGCCAATATCGAAGATGAGTCCGACATCTACGACCGGACCTTCTACCGGCTCAACGATGTGACCGATCTCCACAGCACGGTGCTGGCCGGTATCAGGAATCGTTACTCCACACCGTTTTTCGATGCGCTGCGGGCATACGCGGCGCGGCCGGCCGGTCAGTTTCACGCCCTTCCCATCGCGCGTGGCGCCAGCATCTTCAATTCCAAGTCACTGCACGACATGGGGGAGTTCTACGGCCGCAACATCTTCATGGCCGAGACGTCGACGACGTCAGGCGGCTTGGACTCGCTGCTGGATCCGCACGGCAACATCAAGAAAGCGATGGACAAGGCGGCCAAAACCTGGAACTCGCATCAGACTTACTTCGTCACCAATGGAACGTCCACCGCGAACAAGATCGTCGCGCAGTCGCTGACCCGACCGGGCGACATCGTGCTGATCGACCGCAATTGCCACAAGTCGCACCACTACGGCTTGGTGCTTGCCGGTGCTTACCCGCTCTACCTGGACGCCTACGAGCTGCAGCCGTACGCGATCTACGGCGCCGTCTCGCTGCAGACCATCAAAAAGGCGCTGCTTGACCTGGAAGCCGCCGGGCAATTGAGCAGAGTGCGCATGCTGTCGCTCACCAACTGCACGTTCGACGGCGTCGTTTACAACCCACGACGGGTGATGGAAGAGGTGTTGGACATCAAGCCCGACATCTGCTTCCTGTGGGATGAGGCCTGGTACGCGTTCGCCACCGCGGTGCCGTGGGCGCGGCAGCGCACCGCGATGATCGCCGCCGAGCAACTCGAATCGATGTTGGCGTCGCCGGCCTACGCCCGGGAGTACGAGGAGTGGCGGGATTCCATGCAAGGGATCGACCGCGCCCAGTGGAGCAAGCAACGGTTGCTTCCCGACCCGGCCCGTGCCCGCGTTCGCGTCTACGCCACCCACTCGACGCACAAGTCGCTCTCGGCGCTGCGGCAGGCGTCGATGATCCATATCCGCGACCAGGACTTCAAAGCACAGTCCCGCGACGCGTTCGGTGAGGCGTTTTTGACCCACACCTCGACCTCACCCAACCAGCAATTGCTGGCTTCACTCGATCTGGCCCGCAGGCAGGTCGACATCGAGGGCTTCCAGATGGTGCGTTACGTCTACGACATGGCGCTCGTCTTCCGGCACCGCGTCCGCAAAGACGGGTTGATCAGCAAGTGGTTCCGCATCCTCGACGAATCCGACCTGGTGCCAGATGAATTCCGGCTCTCCGCGGTCAGTTCCTACCGCCAGGTTCGTCAGGGCGCGTTGGAGGAGTGGAACGAGGCGTGGCGCTCCGACCAGTTCGTCCTCGACCCGACGCGGGTCACCCTGTACCTGGGTCAGACGGGGATGAACGGATACGACTTCCGCGAGAAGATCCTGATGGACCGGTTCGGCATCCAGATCAACAAAACCTCCATCAACAGCGTGCTGTTGATCTTCACGATCGGCGTGACGTGGTCGAGCGTGCACTACCTGCTCGATGTGTTGCGCCGGGTGGCCATCGACTTCGATCGCACCGAGAGCGAGGCCAGCCGAGACGACCGCGCCCTGCACCAACGCCGGGTCGAGGAGATCACCGAAGATCTGCCGCCGCTGCCGGATTTCAGCGAGTTCGACAGCGCGTTCCGGCCCGATGACAACAGCTCGTTCGGGGACATGCGGTCGGCGTTCTACGCCGGCTACGAGGACCTCGATCGTGAACACGTCATGCTCGGCGAAGCCGGACGGCGGCTCGCCGAGGGAAAGTCCCTGGTATCAACGGGATTCGTGGTGCCCTATCCGCCCGGATTTCCGGTGCTGGTGCCCGGTCAGGCTGTCTCCAAACAGATCCTGTACTTCATGGCTCAACTCGACGTCAAGGAGATCCACGGCTACAACCCCGATCTCGGGTTGTCGGTGTTCACCGAGGCCGCGTTGAAGAGAATCAACGCGGCGCGGCAGGCGGAGATCGCGGCTATCCGCTAGCGCAGCGCGTTGGCGTACAGGAGGCTGTCGCGCGGTTCGGTCCCGAGGTTGGGGTAGACCGCGTGACGCGCCAGCCGACCTTCGAGAGAGAACTCGGCCCGCTCCAGCAGTCGTACCGAACGATCGTTGTCGACATTGCTGGTCGCCCAGACGCGGTACACGTCGGGATCGGCGGCCAGTGCGGCCAACAGCATGTCGAGCGCTTCGGACATCAATCCCTTGCCCCACCAGCGCCGTCCGATGCAATAGCCGATCTCCGCGGAGTGCCGCACCGGGCGCCAGCAACTGATCATCCCGACGATCTCGCCGCTGTGCTGCAGCACCATCACCCAGGTTCGCGCGTGGGGGTCGACGTTCATTCGTTCGGTGATCACTCGCCGCGTTGCCGCCACGTCGGGGTGCGGTGTCCACAGCAGATATTTCGTCACCTGCGGATCGCGGGCAATCCGTTGAAAAAGAGGCCCGGCGTCGTCGACCACCGGCAGGCGCAGCAGGAGTCGCGGTCCGTCGATGCGCTCTGGCGTGAACTCGGCCACTAGATGCCCAGCGCGCGGTAGGTCCGGTGCACGAATTTCGGTTGCACCGCTTGCAGTTTCGCGAACGACGTGTTGCCGGCGACCGCGGCGGCGGCGTCAGCCTCAAACGAGGGCATGTTCTGAATCAGGTACAGCAGGATCAGGTCGGCGGTCGGATCGGCCTGCCACCACGTTCCGTACGCGCCGGGCCAACTGAACGTGCCGAGGCCACCCGGCCCGAACAACGGCGCCGATTTCGCCGGATCGGTGACCACTGACAGGTTGAGCCCGAAACCGCGGCCGATCCAAAACGGCGATCCGAGGAACGAATGGCGCTTCTGCTCGTCAGTGAGTCGATCGGTGCGCATCAGCCGTACCGATTCAGGCGAGAGCACCCGCACTCCGTCGAGAGTCCCATCCTCCAGCAGCATTTCGACGAAACGCAGGTAGTCGTCCGCGCTCGATAACAGCCCGCCTCCGGCGTTGGGGAAGTCAGGCGGGGCGAGGTGTGGTTGGCCCATCGCATCGTGCTGGAGTTGATCCTTGCCGTCGAGTCGGTACATGGTGGCGGTGCGACGGCGACCTTCGGGCGTGACGTGGAAGCCAGTGTCAGTCATCCCGAGCGGCTGCAGGATTCGCTCGTCCAGCACCTGATGGAACGGCTTTCCTTCGACACGCGAGACCAGCACGCCGACGACGTCGGTGGAGTGACCGTAGGTCAGTCGGTCACCCGGTTGATGCACCAGTGGCAACGTGGCGAGCGCGCCCAGCCACGCGTCGGGGCCCTGTCCGAATGGCAGACGCATGTAGGTCCGGGAGATGGGGCCGGCGACCGAGAATCCATAGCCCAGGCCGCTTCTGTGGGTGAGCAAATCCTCGACCAGGATCGCCCGCTGCGCCGGCTGGGTTCGATCCAGCGGTCCGGTGGGGTCGTCGAGCACCTGCATGTCGGCGAATTCCGGCAGCCAGCGCACGATCGGGTCGCGCAGCGCCAGCTTGCCCTCGTCGACCAGACTCATCAGGGCAGCGACTGTCACCGGTTTGCTCATCGAGGCGATCCGGAACAGCGTGTCGCGCTGCATCGGCAGCTTGGCATCGACGTCGCGGTAACCGATCTCGTTGACCTGCAGTATTTTTCCGCGCTGCCACACCATCGTTACCGCGCCGGCGAGTAGGCCTGCGTCGCAGGCGTCGCGAATGGAGGCCTGGTTGCCGTCGAGGTTCACCCGGACCAGGTTAGTGGCCGCAGCCCTAGCGCTGCGCAAATGGGCGGAGGTCTCGGCGGGTGCGGTGATCATCCGGCCCGGGCTCACCGTCGGCATGGCTGCCTCGGGTGTAGTCACCCTGCCACGGCACTCGCTCTCCCGCGGTCGTGTCCGTGGCAGCTTGGGCTTGCCCTACCTCGTGACGTGAGCGAAGGAAATGCTCGTACTTGCGGCGCAGTTCGTCATCGGACTCGATCGGTCTGAGTTCGGGGGCGAACTCTTCCAGCTCGGCCCTGCGTTGCGGGACGATCATGCAGATCGGCTCGTCGACCTCGAACCGTACCGGCATCAGTTGGCGGGTGAATTTCCAGTTCATGCTGAAACTGGAGCTTGCCCAGTCGGTTTCGACTATGCCCTCGAGCGGCGACACGGCGTCCTTGGGATGGTTCGACGGCCCGCGGACCAGCAGGTCGTAGCCGGGTGGAGTGCGAAACAGAATCGGCAGATGCCAGGTCAGAATGCCGTAACCGAAATTGCTGGCGGGCAGCAGCTGACCAGGGCCGCGCCTATCGGGCGCGATCATCAGCGACGCGGGGTCGTCCCCACCCATCCACGTCGCGGTGAACGCGCTCGGATTGCGCAGTTCCCAGCCACTCTGATTGGCGATGAGCAGCGGCAGACACCGATTCGCCCAGCCCCCACGCGTCGCTGACATCCACGGCCTGTTGGTCGGCGCCGGGATGATCGGCGGCGCGTTGTCGCCGGTGATGAATCCGATCAGCGGCCGGGCCGGCCTGGTGGACTCGTCGCTCATCCGATCCTCGATCTGGCTGCGGTATTCCCGGAAACGTCGCCGCGGGCTTCGGCGGCTGCGGCCTGCTGGAACGGAGATAGGTTACTGACCATTCCTGGGGGAATCCTAGTAACCGGTTTGATCGGAGCAGCCCGCACGGATCCGACGAACACTCGCGCCTGTCATTTCCGCAGGAGCGGCGCGAAATGCTACGCTCCCCGGCAGTCGACATCCTTTAACGATCCGTCCAGAGAGGCGGAGAAGGAGGTCAGGATCTCGCATGGGTACCGCGGGCGATGCCGTCTTCCGCAAGGAACCTAGGGAATTGATGTCGGCGGCCGACGTCGGTCGCACCATTTCCCGTATCGCGCATCAGATCATCGAAAAGACCGCTCTGGATGGCGCCGACGCGCCGCGGGTGGTCCTGCTGGGAATCCCCACCCGTGGTGTCACATTGGCCGATCGGCTGGCCGCCAACATCGCCGAGTTCTCCGGCGCCGATATTGCGCACGGAGCACTGGACATCACGCTCTACCGCGACGACCTGATGACCAAGCCGCCGCGGCCGCTGGAGGCCACGTCGATTCCGGCCGGCGGCATCGACGACGCCTTGGTGATCCTGGTCGACGACGTGTTGTTCTCCGGACGATCGGTGCGCTCGGCGCTGGACGCGTTGCGCGACGTGGGCCGCCCGCGAGTCGTGCAGCTGGCGGTGCTGGTCGACCGCGGCCACCGCGAGCTGCCGCTGCGCGCCGACTACGTCGGCAAGAACGTCCCGACATCGCGCACCGAGAGTGTGCACGTGCTCTTGGCCGAACAGGACGGCCGTGACGCCGTGGTGATCGACCGCGAGGACGCGTCATGAGCAGGCATCTGCTGGCCGCCGGCGACCTGTCCCGTGACGAGGCCACCGCGATCCTCGATGACGCCGACCGGTTCGCGGAGGCCTTGGTCGGTCGCGAGGTCCGCAAGCTGCCGACGCTGCGCGGCCGCACGGTGATCACGATGTTCTACGAGAACTCCACCCGCACCCGGGTGTCCTTCGAGGTGGCCGGAAAGTGGATGAGCGCCGACGTGATCAATGTCAGCGCCGCCGGATCGTCGGTGAGCAAAGGCGAATCGCTGCGCGACACCGCTCTGACCTTGCGGGCCGCAGGCGCCGACGCGCTGATCATCCGGCACCCGGCTTCCGGTGCGGCACAGCGGCTGGCCGACTGGACATCAACTCCCGGCGACGCTGGAGATTCAGGTCCCTCGGTGATCAACGCCGGTGACGGCACCCACGAACACCCGACGCAGGCACTGCTGGACGCATTGACCATCCGGCAGCGTCTCGGCCGCATCGACGGTCGCCGCGTCGTCATCGTCGGCGACATCCTGCACAGCCGGGTCGCCCGCTCCAACGTGATGCTGCTGGCCACGCTGGGTGCGGAGGTGGTGCTGGTGGCGCCGCCGACGCTGCTGCCGGTCGGGGTCACCGACTGGCCGGTCACGGTGTCCCATGACCTCGACGCCGAACTGCCCGCTGCCGATGCGGTGTTGATGTTGCGGGTGCAGGCCGAGCGGATGAACGGCGGCTTCTTTCCTTCCGCCCGGGAGTATTCGGTGCTGTACGGATTGTCCGATCGGCGCCAGGGGCTGCTGCCCGGCCACGCGGTGGTCCTGCACCCCGGCCCGATGCTGCGCGGCATGGAGATCTCCTCCTCAGTCGCCGACTCGTCGCAATCGGCGGTGCTGCAACAGGTTTCCAACGGGGTGCACGTGCGGATGGCGGTGCTGTTCCATCTGCTGGTAGGCACCGAATCCGCCGCCGAAGGGCTCGGCCGAAAAGGGATTGTGGCATGAGCGTCTTGCTGCGCGGGGTGCGGCTGTACGGCGAGGGCGACCGGGTCGACGTGCTCGTCGACGACGGTCAGATCGCCGATATCGGCACCGGGCTTGAGGGGTCCGGAGGACTTGAAAAAGACATCGACGTGATCGATGCCACCGGGCAGGTGTTGCTGCCCGGGTTCGTCGACCTGCACACCCATCTGCGCGAGCCGGGCCGTGAATACGCCGAGAACATCGAAACGGGTTCGGCCGCAGCGGCTCTCGGTGGGTACACCGCGGTGTTCGCGATGGCCAACACCACCCCGGTCGCCGACAGCCCGGTGGTCACCGATCACGTCTGGCATCGGGGACAGCAGGTCGGACTGGTCGACGTGCACCCGGTCGGTGCGGTCACCGTCGGGCTGGCCGGAACCCAACTCACCGAGATGGGCATGATGGCCGCCGGAGTCGCGCAGGTGCGGATGTTCTCCGACGACGGGAAGTGCGTGCACGACCCGCTGATCATGCGGCGCGCGCTGGAATACGCCACCGGCCTGGGCGTCCTGATCGCCCAGCACGCCGAAGAGCCCCGGCTGACCGTCGGCGCCGTAGCGCACGAAGGCCCCAACGCTGCCAAGCTGGGGCTGTCCGGCTGGCCGCGAGCCGCCGAAGAGTCGATCGTCGCCCGGGACGCCTTGCTGGCCCGCGACGCCGGGGCGCGGGTACACATCTGCCACGCCTCCACTGCGGGCACCGTCGAGATCATCAAATGGGCGAAGGCTCAAGGTATTTCGATCACCGCCGAGGTCACGCCGCATCACCTGTTGCTCGATGACAGTCGACTGGCCAGCTACGACGGCGTCAACCGGGTCAACCCGCCGCTGCGTGAGGCCACCGACGCCGTCGCGCTGCGCCAGGCGCTGGCCGACGGGATCATCGACTGCGTGGCAACCGATCACGCCCCGCATGCCGAACACGAGAAGTGCGTCGAGTTCGCCGCCGCGTTGCCGGGGATGCTCGGTCTGCAGACGGCGCTGTCGGCGGTGGTGCAGACGATGGTCAACCCTGGCCTGCTGACCTGGCGTGGCGTCGCGCGGGTGATGAGCGAGAACCCGGCACGCATCGCCGGGCTGCCCGATCAGGGCCGGCCCCTGGAGATCGGAGAGCCGGCCAACCTGACCGTGGTGGACCCGGACGCCACCTGGACCGTCGACGGCGGTGGCTTGGCCAGTCGGTCGGCCAACACTCCCTACCAATCGATGACGCTGCCCGCGGCCGTGACCGCAACGCTGCTGCGCGGCAAGATCACCGCCCGAGACGGAAAGAGTCCGGCATGAATTCGGGAACGCTGATCGCATCGCTGATCGTGGCCGGGCTGCTGGCGCTGTCGATCGCCTTCATCATTCAGCTGATGATGCGCGGCTGGCGCGAACGCGGTCGACAGCAGGCCGAACAGCTCGGCACGCTGCCCGACCTCCCGAGCCAGGTCGGCTCGGCGGCGATCACCACCCCCGGCGTCTATGTCGGCTGCACGATGGAGCCGGCCTGGAGCCAGCGCATCACCGCCGGGGACCTCGGCTACCGCAGCAAGGCGGTGCTGACGCGCCATCCCGAGGGCATCCTGGTGCAGCGCGTCCGGGCACAGCCGATCTGGATCCCGAAAGAGTCGATCTCCGCCATCCGAACCGAGCACGGCATCGCCGGAAAAGTCGCCGCCAAGGACGGAATTCTGGCGATCCGATGGCGGCTGCCGTCAGGAGTCAAGATCGACACCGGCTTTCGGGCCGACAACCGCGACGAATACGTGGATTGGCTGCAGAGCTGGCCGGAGGGAGTCGCGCTGTGAAAGCCATGCTGGTTCTCGAGGACGGCCGCACCTTCACCGGGACCGCGTTCGGCGCGGTCGGCCAGACCCTCGGCGAGGCAGTCTTTTCCACCGGTATGTCCGGATACCAGGAGACGCTGACCGACCCGAGCTATCACCGCCAGATCGTGGTGGCCACCGCCCCGCAGATCGGCAACACCGGATGGAACGGTGAGGACGGCGAAAGCCGCGGCGACAAGATCTGGGTCGCCGGCTACGCGGTGCGGGATCCCTCGCCGCGGGTCTCGAACTGGCGTGCCACCGGAACGCTGGAAGACGAACTGGTCCGTCAGAGCATCGTCGGAATCGCCGGCATCGACACCCGGGCGGTGGTGCGACACCTGCGCAGCCGCGGTTCGATGAAAGCCGGTGTGTTCTCCGGTGCGGCGCTGGCGACGCCGGAAGAGCTGGCCGAACGGGTGCGCGGCCAACAACCGATGCTGGGTGCCGACCTGGCCGGACAGGTCAGCACCGCCGACTCCTATATCGTGGAATCCGAGGGGTCGCAACGGTTCACGGTGGCCGCGATCGATCTGGGTATCAAGACCAACACGCCGCGCAACTTCGCCCGTCGCGGAGTGCGCACCCGGGTGCTGCCGTCGTCGACGACGTTCGAGCAGATCTCCGAACTCAACCCGGACGGGGTCTTCCTGTCCAACGGTCCCGGCGACCCGGCCACCGCCGACCACATCGTCGAGGTCACCCGCGCGGTGCTCGGCGCCGGCATCCCCTTGTTCGGCATCTGCTTCGGTAACCAGATCCTCGGTCGTGCGCTGGGGCTGTCCACCTACAAGATGACGTTCGGCCACCGCGGCATCAACATCCCGGTGATGGACCACGCCACCGGGCGGATCGCGGTCACCGCGCAGAACCACGGCTTCGCGCTGGAAGGCGAAGCGGGTCAGCGGTTCGACACGCCGTTCGGCCAGGCAGTGGTCAGTCACACCTGCGCCAACGACGGCGTCGTCGAGGGCGTGAAACTCGTTGACGGAGGAGCATTTTCGGTGCAATACCATCCGGAGGCCGCAGCCGGGCCGCATGACGCGGAGTACTTGTTCGACCAATTCGTCGACCTGATGACGGGGGAGAACGGGTAATGCCACGCCGTACCGATCTGCGCCATGTCCTGGTGATCGGCTCCGGGCCGATCGTCATCGGACAGGCCTGCGAATTCGACTATTCCGGCACCCAGGCATGTCGGGTGCTGCGCGCCGAGGGGTTACAGGTCAGCCTGGTCAACTCCAATCCGGCGACCATCATGACCGACCCCGAATACGCCGACCACACTTACGTCGAACCCATCACCGCCGCCTTCGTGGAGAAGGTGATCATTCAGCAGGCCGAGCGCGGCAACAAGATCGACGCGCTGCTGGCCACCTTGGGCGGCCAGACCGCGCTCAACACCGCGGTCGCGCTGTACGAGAACGGCGCGCTGCAGCGCCACGGCGTCGAACTGATCGGCGCCGACTTCGACGCCATCCAGCGCGGCGAGGACCGGCAGATGTTCAAAGACATCGTCGCCAAGGTCGGTGGTGAATCAGCCCGCAGCCGCGTGTGTTTCACCATGGACGAAGTGCGAGAGACCGTCGGTGAACTCGGACTGCCGGTGGTGGTCCGACCGTCGTTCACTATGGGTGGTCTGGGCTCGGGCCTCGCGCACACCGCCGACGAGGTCGACCGGATGGCCGGCGCGGGCCTGGCCGCATCCCCGAGCGCCAATGTGCTGATCGAGGAGTCGATCTTCGGCTGGAAGGAATTCGAACTCGAGCTGATGCGCGACAGCAAAGACAATGTCGTCGTGGTCTGCTCGATCGAGAACGTCGACCCGATGGGTGTGCACACCGGCGACTCGGTGACTGTGGCGCCGGCGATGACGCTGACCGACCGTGAATACCAGCGGATGCGGGATCTCGGCATCGACATCCTGCGCGAAGTCGGCGTCGACACCGGCGGCTGCAACATCCAATTCGCCGTCGACCCGCACGACGGCAAGCTGGTCGTCATCGAGATGAACCCGCGGGTGTCGCGGTCGAGTGCGTTGGCATCCAAGGCCACCGGCTTCCCGATCGCCAAGATCGCCGCCAAACTCGCCGTCGGCTACACCCTCGACGAGATCCTCAACGACATCACCAAGGAAACCCCGGCCTGCTTCGAGCCCACGCTGGACTACGTGGTGGTCAAGGCGCCGCGGTTCGCGTTCGAGAAATTCCCCGGCGCCGACCCGACGCTGACCACCACAATGAAGTCGGTCGGCGAAGCAATGTCGTTGGGCCGCAACTTCATCGAGGCACTCGGCAAGGTCATGAGGTCGCTTGAGACCAAACGGTCCGGGTTCTGGACCGCGCCCGACACCGAAGGCACGGCCGAGGATGCCCTCGAGCGCCTGCTGACTCCCACCGAGGGCCGACTCTACGACGTCGAATTAGCGCTGCGGCTGGGCGCACCGGTGGACCGGGTTGCCGCCGCGTCCGGCATCGATCCCTGGTTCGTCGCGCAGATCGCCGAACTCCTGACGCTGCGGCACGCAGTGAGCGACGCCGCCGTGCTCGACGGCGACCTGCTGCGCCGGGGCAAGCACAGCGGCTTGTCCGACGGCCAGATCGCAGCCCTGCGACCGGAACTGGCCGGTGAGGACGGGGTGCGTTCGCTGCGACGGCGGCTGGGCATCCACCCGGTGTACAAGACCGTCGACACCTGCGCCGCGGAGTTCGAGGCCAAGACGCCGTATCACTACAGCAGCTACGAACTCGATCCCGCCGCAGAGACCGAGGTGGCGCCGCAGACCGAGAAGCCTAAGGTGCTGATCCTCGGCTCGGGACCCAACCGGATCGGCCAGGGCATCGAATTCGACTACAGCTGTGTGCACGCCGCAACGACGCTGTCGCAGGCCGGTTTCGAGACCGTGATGGTCAACTGCAACCCGGAGACGGTGTCCACCGACTATGACACCGCCGACCGGCTGTACTTCGAACCGCTGACGTTCGAAGACGTCCTAGAAGTGTTCTACGCCGAATCGCAATCCGGCCAGGGCGGTCCGGGCGTGGTGGGCGTCATCGTTCAACTCGGCGGCCAGACCCCGCTCGGGCTGGCGCAGCGGCTCGCCGAAGCAGGCGTGCCGATCGTCGGAACCCCGCCGGCGGCCATCGATCTGGCCGAGGACCGCGGCGCGTTCGGCGACCTGCTGACGGCAGCCGGACTGCCGGCCCCGCGCTACGGCATGGCGACGACGTTCGCCCAGGCGCGCCGGATCGCCGCCGAGATCGGTTATCCGGTGCTGGTCCGCCCGTCCTACGTGCTGGGTGGCCGCGGCATGGAGATCGTCTACGACGACGAGACGCTAGAGGGCTACATCGCCCGCGCCACCGAACTGTCACCCGAACATCCCGTGCTGGTGGACCGCTTCCTGGAGGATGCGATCGAGATCGACGTCGACGCGCTGTGCGACGGCGACGAGGTCTACATCGGCGGCATCATGGAGCACATCGAAGAGGCCGGTATCCACTCCGGCGACTCCGCGTGCGCGTTGCCGCCGGTGACTCTGGGTCGTAGCGACATCGAGAACGTCCGCCGTGCGACCGAGTCGATCGCACACGGGATCGGCGTGATCGGTCTGCTCAATGTGCAGTACGCGCTCAAGGACGACGTGCTCTACGTGCTCGAGGCCAACCCGCGGGCCAGCCGAACGGTGCCGTTCGTGTCCAAAGCGACGGCGATACCGCTGGCCAAGGCGTGCGCCCGGATCATGCTGGGCGCCAGCATCTCTCAGTTGCGCGGTGAGGGCATGCTGGCGGCTACCGGAGACGGTGCCAGCGTGTCGCCGGACGCTCCGATCGCGGTGAAGGAAGCTGTGCTGCCGTTCAACCGGTTCCGCAAGGCGGACGGCTCGCAGGTGGATTCGCTGCTCGGGCCCGAGATGAAGTCGACGGGCGAGGTGATGGGCATCGACCGCGATTTCGGCACGGCGTTCGCCAAAAGTCAGACCGCCGCCTACGGATCGCTGCCGGCCTCGGGGACCGTCTTCGTGTCGGTCGCCAACCGGGACAAGCGATCGCTGGTGTTCCCGGTGAAGCGGTTGGCCGATCTGGGCTTTCGGGTGCTGGCTACCGCAGGTACCGCGGAAATGCTGCGCCGCAACGGGATTCCTTGCGACGAGGTTCGTAAGCATTTCGAAGAGGCGCAGCCGGGACGCCCCGTCCAGTCGGCGGTCGATGCGATCCGCGCCGGTGAAGTCGACATGGTGATCAACACGCCCTATGGAAACTCCGGACCCCGCGTCGACGGTTACGAAATCCGTTCGGCCGCAGTGGGAGTCAACATTCCCTGCGTGACGACCGTGCAGGGCGCCTCGGCGGCCGTTCAGGGCATCGAGGCGGGGATCCGCGGTGAGATCGGTGTGCGTTCTCTGCAAGAACTGCACAGCTCGCTGAACAACGGCGGCCACTAGCGATGCCGGGGTTCGGTGCCCGGCTGGCCGACGCGGTGTCCCGACGCGGCCCGCTGTGCCTGGGTATCGACCCCCACCCCGAACTGCTGCAAGCCTGGGGCCTGCCGGTCAGCCCGGACGGTCTGGCGGCGTTCTGCGAGACCTGTGTGCAGGCGTTCGCCGACTTCGCCGTCGTCAAACCGCAGGTGGCGTTTTTCGAAACCTACGGTGCCGCAGGCTATGCGGTGCTGGAGCGGACCATTGCCGGGTTGCGCGACGCCGGTGTGCTGGTGCTCGCCGACGCCAAGCGCGGCGATATCGGATCGACCATGGCGGCCTACGCGGCGGCGTGGGCGGGGGAGTCGCCGCTGGCATCCGACGCCGTAACAGCGTCGCCCTATCTGGGATTCGGCTCGCTGCAGCCGCTGCTGGACACCGCCGCGGCGTATGACCGCGGGGTGTTCGTGCTGGCGGCGACGTCGAACCCGGAGGGAGCCAGCGTGCAACGCGCGGAGACCGGCGGTCGTTCGGTGGCCCAGGCGATCGTCGACCAGGCCGCGGCATGCAACCGCGCCGCGGGTCCCGGGCCCGGCTCGATCGGGGTCGTGGTGGGCGCGACGCTGACCGAGGTGCCCGACGTCAGCGCGCTCGGCGGACCGGTACTGGTGCCCGGCGTCGGCGCTCAGGGCGGGCAGCCCGATGCCCTGCGCGGCCTTGGCGGCGCCGCGGCGGGACAGCTGCTGCCTGCGGTGTCCCGCGATGTGCTGCGCGCCGGTCCGGACGTCGCGTCGCTGCGCGAAGCCGGTGAGCGAATGCGCGACGCGGTCGCTTATCTGGCCGGCTGAGGCGTCGTCAAGCAGATCCTGAGCAGCTACTACGCGGAGTAATACATGGGTGGAGCGCGGCCGGGGCGTTTGTCCCGGTTGCGTTGACCGTGTTGGTCGACACGCGCGACACGCCGCGACAGCCGCATCTGGCGCAGATTCGGCTTTTGGGGCGGTCGAGATCGGTCCCGGTGCCGTCGCTCGGGCGATCGATTCGCGGCGGCAACCGGTAAGAAGGTGCTGGTAGAGCCTGTTTTCCGGCAGTCGAACCGGTCGGGTGAGTGAGGTGGACGCGGCGCTGCCAGCGGGGTTGTGGGTTGCACCTAGCTGAGCCCACAAGCTGGGCCTTTGCAACCTCAACCAGGGGGGCGGGTTAGATTTCGTCAGGAGGCGTGGGTACGGTCGTCACCGCTGGCTGGAGTACCCGGCCGAGACAAACAAAGATCGATATATGTCGATGATTGATACGGAGGAATCGTGGCCCTTCCCCAGTTGACCGACGAGCAGCGCGCGGCAGCGTTGGAGAAGGCTGCCGCCGCACGCCGAGCGCGAGCCGAGCTCAAAGACCGGCTGAAGCGTGGCGGCACCAATCTCAAGCAGGTGCTGAAGGATGCCGAGACCAACGAGGTCTTGGGCAAGATGAAGGTTTCCGCGTTGCTGGAGGCCCTGCCGAAGGTGGGCAAGGTCAAGGCGCAGGAAATCATGACCGAGCTCGAGATCGCCCCGACCCGCCGTCTGCGCGGCCTGGGTGATCGTCAGCGCAAGGCATTGTTGGAGAAGTTCGACTTTTCTGCCTAGGAAAAGTCGTTGAGCGCCGACGGGGGACCGGGCGGTGACCTCGACCGACGTCATGTGGCTGAGCCGACAGGCCAGGCCGCCGGACGCGTCGTCGTGCTGTCCGGTCCATCCGCGGTAGGAAAGTCGACGCTGGTCCGGTGCCTGCGCGAGCGGATACCCGACCTGCATTTCAGCGTCTCGGCGACCACCAGAGCCCCTCGGCCTGGCGAAACGGACGGAGTCGACTACCACTTTGTGACGCCGGGCCGCTTTCAACAGTTGATCGACGACGGAGCTCTGCTGGAGTGGGCCGAGATCCACGGCGGTCTGCATCGCTCGGGCACCGTCTCCCATCCGGTTCGTGAGGCTGTCGAGGCCGGCCATCCTGTGCTGATCGAGGTCGATCTGGCCGGGGCCCGGGCCGTGAAAGATGCGATGCCCGAAGCGATCAGCGTGTTCCTGGCGCCGCCGAGCTGGGAGGCGCTGGAAGCCCGGCTGATCGGGCGGGGAACCGAGACACCCGAGGTGATCGAGCGCCGGCTCAGCACCGCGCGCACCGAATTGGCGGCCCAAAACGACTTCGACGAGGTCGTGGTGAACAGTCAATTGGAAAGTGCGTGCTCAGAATTGGTATCCTTGGTGGTGGGAACGACGCCGAATACGGCGTGACCAGCCATCTAGACTCTATTCAGCATTTGCTGCGTACCGCCGCATAGCCGCCAGGAGAACATTTACGTGAGTAACTCGCACACCGACGCGTCGTTAACCGCCGTCCCGGATCAGTTCGACCCGTCAGCGGGTGGCATCGGCGCCTACGACACGCCGCTCGGTATCACCAACCCGCCTATCGACGAGTTGCTCGAGCGCGTGTCCAGCAAGTATGCCCTGGTGATCTACGCGGCCAAGCGCGCCCGGCAAATCAACGACTACTACAACCAACTCGGCGAGGGCATCCTCGAATACGTCGGCCCGCTGGTCGAGCCGGGGCTGCAGGAGAAGCCGCTGTCGATCGCGATGCGCGAAATCCACGGCGACCTGCTCGAGCACACCGAAGGCGAGTAGCGGGACAGCGGCGGGCGTGCGATGACCCTCTCCGGCGAACTGCAGACGAGCAGTAAGCGGGTCGTCGTCGGCGTTTCCGGAGGCATCGCCGCCTACAAGGCCGCTACGGTCGTCCGCCAACTCACCGAGGCGGGCCATCAGGTCCGCGTCATTCCGACCGAATCCGCGTTGCGCTTTGTCGGTGCCGCCACTTTCGAGGCGTTGTCCGGTGAGCCGGTCCAGACCGGGGTCTTCGAAGACGTCCCGCAGGTGCCGCACGTCGCCATCGGCCAACGCGCCGACCTGGTCGTCGTCGCACCCGCCACCGCTGACCTGCTGGCCCGCGCTGCGACAGGCCGGGCCGACGATCTGCTGACCGCGACGCTGCTCACCGCGCGATGTCCGGTCCTGTATGCGCCGGCAATGCACACGGAGATGTGGCAGCACCCGGCGACCGTCGACAACGTGGACACGCTGCGCCGCCGCGGCGCTGTGGTTCTCGAACCCGCGTCCGGGCGGCTGACGGGCGCGGACACCGGCGCAGGCCGTCTGCCCGAAGCAGAGGAGATCACCACCTTCGCCCAGCTGCTGCTGGAGCGGCACGACGCGATGCCGTTCGATCTGCACGGCGTCAAGTTGTTGGTGACCGCGGGCGGCACCCGCGAGCCGATCGACCCGGTTCGCTTCATCGGCAACCGCAGCTCCGGCAAGCAGGGCTACGCACTGGCGCGGGTTGCCGCTCAGCGCGGCGCCGAGGTGACGTTGATCGCCGGGCACACCGCGGGGCTGATCGACCCCGCCGGTGTCGAGGTCGTGCACGTCAGCACGGCCCAGCAATTGCGGGACGCGGTGTCCAAGCACGCGCCCGACGTCAACGTGCTGGCGATGGCCGCTGCGGTGGCCGACTTCCGGCCCACGCACGTCGCAACCGCCAAGATTAAAAAGAGCGCCTCGGAAGAGTCAGCACCGATTATCGACTTGATCCGCAACGACGACGTACTGGCCGAGACGGTGCAGGCGCGCACCGCCGGTCAGCTACCCAACATGCGGGCCATCGTCGGCTTCGCCGCCGAGACCGGCGACGCCAACGGTGACGTGCTGTTTCATGCTCGGGCCAAGCTGCGACGCAAGGGATGCGATCTCTTGGTGGTCAACGCCGTCGGCGAAGGTAAAGCCTTCGAGGTCGACAGCAACGACGGCTGGCTGCTGGCCGCCGATGGCACCGAGTCGGCGTTGCAGCACGGATCGAAGACTCTGATGGCAAGCCGTATTGTGGACGCGATTGTCACGTTCCTGCACAGGGGCGACGGGGACGTCACTTAGAACGCGACGCGGCCTCCTTATGACTGCGGACCGGTCGGTAACATAAGCGGGCCAACAGATATGGTTTGTCTAACTAACGTTTTTTACGTGGATTTGGAAGGGTGAGGGTGTGAGCGAAAAGGGTCGTCTTTTCACCAGCGAATCGGTGACCGAGGGGCATCCAGACAAGATCTGTGACGCGATCAGCGACTCGGTGCTCGACGCGCTGCTGGCCGGGGACCCGCGCTCCCGAGTCGCCGTCGAGACGCTGGTGACCACCGGGCAGGTGCACGTGGTCGGTGAGGTGACGACGTCGGCCAAGGAGGCCTTCGCCGACATCACCAACACGGTTCGCGAACGCATCCTCGACATCGGCTACGACCACTCGGACAAGGGCTTCGACGGGGAGACGTGCGGTGTCAACATCGGCATCGGCCGTCAGTCGCCCGACATCGCCCAGGGCGTCGACACCGCGCACGAGACGCGCGTCGAGGGTGCTGCGGACCCGCTGGACTCTCAGGGTGCCGGCGACCAGGGCCTGATGTTCGGCTACGCGATCAGCGACACCCCGGAACTGATGCCGCTCCCGATCGCGCTGGCCCACCGCCTGGCGCGGCGGCTGACCGAGGTCCGCAAGAACGGCACGCTGCCGTACCTGCGGCCGGACGGCAAGACGCAGGTCACCATCGAATACGAGGACAACGTGCCCACCCGGTTGGACACCGTGGTGGTCTCCACTCAGCACGCCGACGGCATCGACCTCGAAAAGACGCTGGATCCAGACATCCGCAAGCACGTGCTGGAGACCGTCCTGGCGGACCTGGGGCACGCGACGCTGGACTCCTCGTCGACGCGGGTGCTGGTGAACCCGACCGGGAAGTTCGTCGTCGGCGGTCCGATGGGTGACGCCGGACTGACCGGCCGAAAGATCATCGTCGACACTTACGGCGGCTGGGCCCGCCACGGTGGCGGTGCCTTCTCCGGCAAGGACCCGTCGAAGGTGGATCGGTCGGCGGCGTACGCGATGCGTTGGGTGGCCAAGAACATCGTCGCGGCCGGGCTGGCGGAGCGGGTCGAGGTGCAGGTCGCCTACGCGATCGGCAAGGCCGCCCCGGTCGGCCTGTTCATCGAGACGTTCGGCACTGCGACGGTCGACCCGGTCAAGATCGAGAAGATCGTGCCCGAGGTGTTCGACCTTCGGCCCGGTGCGATCGTCCGCGACCTGGACCTGCTGCGTCCGATCTACGCGCCGACCGCCGCGTACGGCCACTTCGGCCGCACCGACATCGACCTGCCGTGGGAGCGCCTGGACAAGGTCGACGACCTCAAGCGCGCCATCTAGCTTCACCCGAAAGAGCCCCCGCCACGCGTCGCGTGCGGGGGCTCTTTCGTGGGCGTCTAACCGGTGAACTGGTAGTCGTCGAGGTCGAAACGCATACTGCGCCAATACACTTCGAAGGTGGTTGCGGGCCGCAAACCGACGTCGCCGTTCTTGTCGAAGTAGTAGCTGTTCGCCGCCCGGCAGCTGTCCTGCCAGAACACCTGCCGGTGCCGCCGGCTCAGCACTTCCTCGAAGTAGCGGGTGTTGGCCGCTTCGGTGACCTCGACCCGGTTCGCGTCGTCGGTGCGGGCCCGCTTCAGGCAGCGCACGATGTGGCGGGTCTGCGCCTCGATCAGGGCGAAGAACGACGATCCGACATAGCCGTAGGGGCCCATCACGCTGAACAGGTTCGGAAACCCCGGAACGCTGACGCCCTCGTAGGCCTGCGCCCTGTTCTCGTCCCAGAACTTCTTGAGTGGCATTCCGTCGCGGCCGGTGACCGCAAAGGTCGGCATGGTGTCGGAGTCGAACACCTGGAAACCGGTCGCCAGGATGAGCACATCGGCGTCGTGTTCGGCCCCGTCCGTGGTGGCGACCGCCGACGGGATGATCTTGTCGATCGGCTCGGTGACCAGTCGCACGTTGTCGCGGTTGTAGGTCGACAGATAGCTGTTGTGAAAGCCGGGCCGTTTGCAGCCGATCGCGTAATTCGGGGTGAGGTGCGCGCGGACCGCCGGATCGCGCACCTTCAGCCGCAAGTAGGCGCGGCCGAGGGGCTGCATCCACCGCGCGAAGGGATACACCGTGAAGTATTGCGCCGGAATGGGAAACGTGAACTCGACGTAGGTCTGGCTGATCAGCCGGTGCAGATCCGACACACCGGGTAGCCGCATCGCCCAGTGTGCGAGCCTGGGCAGTGGCACGTCGAACTTGGGGAAGCACCAGATCGGTGTGCGCTGAAACACCGTGAGTTCTTTGACAATTGGTGCGAGCTTCGGGATCAGCTGGACCGCGGAGGCGCCGGTGCCGATGACCGCGACCCGCTTGCCGGCCAGATCCGCGTTGTGGTCCCAGCGCGCGGTGTGCATGGTGGTACCGGCGAAGGAGTCGACGCCGTCGATGTCGGGCGGCTTGGGCACGGTCAGCACACCGCTGGCGTTCACCACAAACCGTGCGGTGACCTCACCGCCGGGGTCGGTCTGTACTCGCCACAGCGCGCGCTCTTCGTCGAACTCCACGCTCAAAACCTTTGTGCTGAACCGGATCTTGGGCCGGATATCGTATTTGTCGGCGCAGTAGTCGGCGTAGGCCTTGAGCTCGTTGCCGCGCGCATAGGTCCGCGACCAGTCCGGCCGTTGCTCGAAAGAGAACTGATAGGAGAACGACGGAATGTCCACGGCGATACCCGGATACGTGTTCCAGTACCAGGTGCCGCCGACGTCGTCAGCGGCCTCGACGATGAGGTAGTCGTGAAACCCTTCCTCGTCGAGCTTGATGGCGACGCCGATACCCGAGAATCCCGCACCGACGATCAGGCAGTGATAGTCGGGCTGGTCGGCGCTCGCCATTACCGCAGCGCCGCGTTCAGCGCCGCCAGACCACGATCGGTTGCTTCGGCGGCAGCCGGAATGAGCAGCGCGAAGCTGACATAGCCGTGCACGAGGGAGGGTTCGTTGCTCAGTTCGACGGACACACCCGCGGCCTTGAGCAGCGAGGCGTAGAGGGCCGCGTCGTCGCGCAGCGGATCGTGCTCGGCGCTGCCGATGTAAGCCGGCGCCAGGCCGGCGAAGTTGCGGTTGTTGGATGGCGCGAGGCCTGGCGGCAACGCTTTCGGGTCGCTGATGTCGATACCGGGGACGTACCAGCTCAGGAAGGCGTCGATGACGTTGCGGTCCAGGATCGGCGCGGTGGCGTTTTCGGTGAATGACGGTAGCGACAGGTCGGCGGTGATGGTCGGATACCAGAGCAACTGGAACACCAATTTCGGTGCGCCGGTGTCCGCGTTGTCGCGGGCAAGGTGCGCCATCACCGCGGCGAGGTTGGCACCGGCCGAGTCGCCCGCGACGGCGATCCGGTTCGGGTCGCCGCCCAATTCGGTGGCGTGTTCGCCGACCCACTGCAGCGCGGCCCAGCAGTCGTTCACGCCGGCGGGGAACGGATGCTCGGGAGCGAGCCGGTAGTCGACCGACACCACGATGGCCTCGGCGCCGACGGCGTGCGCGCGGGCGACCGGGTCGTGGGTGTCGAGATCCCCGAGCGCAAAGCCTCCGCCGTGGTAGAAGACGACGACCGGTAGGTCACTCTGCTCAGCCACCGGTGGCCAGTAGATGCGGACCGGGACATCCGTGAGCTCGCCGTGTCCGACGGTTCGATTCTCGACGCGCAGATCCGGCAGCATTTCCGGCGGGACTTTGAGCTGGCGGAGCTTCGCCCGGGCAACCTCGACGCCGTCAGAGGCTGTGAACGTCATAGGGAACGCGTCGACCAGCGCTTTGAGCGTCGGGTCGATCTGCGGTCGGGCGGTGGTCGGTTCCGTCATGGACCTACCGTACGTGCAGCGCGTCCCGGAGTGCCTCGAGGCCGCGGTCCATCGCGGCCGTGGCGGCGGGCACCACCCCGGCGTAGCCGAGATAACCGTGCACCAGCGTCTCGGCGTTGTGCACCTCGACGGAAACCCCGGCTGCGGCCAGCAATTGCCCGTAGACGCTGCCGTCGTCGCGCAGCGGGTCGTGCCCGGCGACGGCGATGTACGCGGTGGGCAGATCGGCGAGGTTCGCGGCCCTGCCGGGCGCCATACCGATCGGAGGATCGGACAGGTCGATCTCGCCGGCGTACCAGCGAGTGAACGCGGCAACGGCCGCGCGGTCCAGGACGGGCGCGTCGGCGTTCTCGGTGAACGACGGCAGCGACGCGTCCCACAGAGTGGCGGGGTACCACAACAGCTGGAACGCAATTGGCGGTCCAGCACTGTCGCGGGAACGCTGCGCGACCACGGCGGCCAGGTTGCCGCCCGCCGAGTCTCCGGCCACCGCGAGTCGGCTCGCGTCGGCGCCGATCTCACCGCCATGCTCGGCAACCCACTGCGTTGCGGCCCAGGCGTCGTCGACGGCAGCGGGGTAGGGATGCTCAGGCGCTAAGCGGTATTCGACCGACACCACCACCGCCGAGGCGCCGACGGCGTGCTGGCGGCATGTCCCGTCGTGGGTGTCCAGGTCGCCGACGACGAAGCCGCCACCGTGAAAGAACACCACCACCGGCGGGGCTGCGTGATCGGTTGGCGGCCAATAGATCCGGATGTTGATCGGTCCGTCGGGCCCGTCAATGCTGCGGTCCTGCACCCGAAGCTCCGGATGGAAACTTCGGCGCGGGAGGTCGCGCAGTTGCTGTCGCGCCGTCGCGACACCGCCGTCCGCGGATAACCGGAATGGAACGGCGTCCAGTACCTTCAGCAGAATGGGATCGATCGCGGACCCAGAGTCGACGGTGGACATGCAGACACCGTACGCACCCAGGGTCATGCTCGGCGCCTGGGTGGCCGCCGGATGGGCAGGCATCGCGTACGGGTTATTCCTCACCATCTTGGCGTTGCGTTTGCCGCCTGGCGCGGACCTCACTGGGGAATGGGCGGCTCAGCCGCTGTTCAAGGCGTCGATGGCGTTGCTGCTGGTGTTGGCGGCGGCGGCGCATCCGATTGTCCGCGAGCGGCGCTGGCTGATGCCGGCGCTGCTGTTCTCCGCGGTCGGTGACGGATTGCTGGCGATTCCGTGGTGGCCGCCGTCGTTCGTGCTCGGGCTGGGCTCGTTCTTGTTGGCGCACTTGTGTTTTCTAGGTGCATTGGCGCCTTGGGCATGGAAGCCCCGTACGTCGGATCGGCCGCGTTCCCGGTTGGTCGCCGCGGCCGGGTTGTGCGTGGCGTGCGTCGGGCTGCTGGCCTGGTTCTGGCCGCAGCTGGGTCGCGACGGATTGACCATTCCGGTCACGGTGTACATGGTCGTGCTGGTCGCCATGGTGTGCGCGGCGCTGCTCGCGCGACTGCCCAAGGTCTGGACGGCGGCCGGTGCGCTGTTCTTCGCTGGTTCGGACGCGATGATCGGCATCGGGCGGTTCGTGTTGGGCAATGAGGCGCTGGCGGTGCCGATCTGGTGGACGTACGCGGCCGCGCAGGTTCTGATCACGGCGGGCTTTTTCTTCGGTCGAGTGTCGGCGAACCCTGCTACACCTGGCGAGTGACCACGCGGACCCGGCAGCCCGCCGAATTCGAGCCGATCGCGCGGGTTGTGCCGATGCTGTCGGTCCCGCACCTGGACCGCGACTTCGACTATCTGGTGTCCGCCGAGCAATCCGACGATGCCCAGCCCGGTGTGCGGGTGCGACTGCGTTTCCACGGCCGGCTGGTCGACGGGTTCATCCTGGAGCGCCGCACCGAGACTGATCACGTCGGCAAGTTGGCTTGGCTGGACCGGGTGGTCTCCGCCGAGGCGGTGCTCACCACGGAGATCCGTCGACTGGTCGACGCCGTCGCCGCCCGCTACGCCGGTACCCGCCCCGATGTGCTGCGGCTGGCGGTGCCGCCCCGGCACGCCAAGGTTGAGCGCGAAGTAGCAACGCCGCCAACACTTTCCGACATCGCAACGATCGATCCGGCGGGCTGGGCGGAGTATGGTCGCGGCGAGCAGTTCCTGGCCGCACTCGCCGAGTCGCGCGCCGCCCGCGCGGTGTGGCAGGCGTTGCCCGGTGATCTGTGGGCGGATCGTTTCGCCGAGGCTGCCGCACAGACCGTCCAGACCGGCCGCGCGGCGTTGGCGATAGTCCCCGATCAGCGTGACGTAGATGCGTTGTGGCGAGCCGCGACGCCGTTGCTCGACGAGTCCGCGGTCGTGGCGTTGTCGGCGGGTCTGGGTCCGTCGGCCCGATACCGGCGGTGGCTGGCCGCGTTGCGTGGCAGCGCGCGGTTGGTCATCGGCACCCGCAGCGCGGTGTTCGCACCGGTGAGCGACCTGGGTCTGATCATGATCTGGGATGACGGCGACGACACGCTGGCCGAGCCCAGGGCCCCGTATCCGCACGCCCGAGAGGTCGCGATGTTGCGGGCACATCAGATGCGCTGCGCCGCGCTCATCGGGGGATACGCCCGCACCGCCGAGGCCCAGGCACTGGTGCGCAGCGGATGGGCGCAGGACGTGGTCGCGTCGCGCGCGGTGGTGCGAGCCCGCACTCCGCGGGTGGTGGCCCTCGACGACGGCGGATACGCCGACGAACGCGACCCGGCAGCGCATACCGCGCGGTTGCCGTCGGTTGCGCTGCGCGCGGCCCGCTCGGCGCTGCAGGCCGAGGCGCCGGTGCTCGTGCAGGTGCCACGGCGGGGTTATGTTCCCTCGCTGGCCTGCGGGCGGTGCCGCGCGGTGGCCCGCTGCCGGCACTGCACCGGCCCGCTGTCCTTGGACGACCGCGACGCGACGGCCCCGATCTGCCGGTGGTGCGGTCGGGTCGACGCCGCGCTGCGATGCACGCGCTGCGGATCGGACGCGGTCCGCGCCGTCGTGGTGGGCGCGCGGCGCACTGCCGAAGAACTAGGTCGCGCGTTCCCGGGGACGGCGGTGATCACCTCGGCGGGCGAAGCGATGGTGTCCGAGGTCGCGGACCGTCCGGCGCTGGTGGTCGCCACGCCCGGCGCGGAACCCCGCGCCGCGGGCGGCTACGGGGCGGCGCTGCTGCTGGACAGCTGGGCGCTGCTGGGGCGTCAGGATCTGCGCGCCGCCGAGGACACGTTGCGGCGGTGGATGGCCGCGGCCGCGCTGGTTCGCCCCCGTGACGCCGGCGGGGTGGTGACGGTCGTCGCCGAAGCGTCCGTGCCGACCGTCCAGTCGCTGATCCGCTGGGATCCCGTCGGCCACGCGGAGGCCGAGTTGGCGGCCCGCGCCGAAGTAGCGCTGCCGCCGAGCGTGCACATGGCGGCCCTGGACGGCGCCGCCGACGCGGTGGCGGCGCTGCTCGACGAAGTCCACCTGCCGGACGGCGCCGAGCTGCTGGGCCCGGTGCCGTTGCCGCCGGGTGCGCGTCGACCGCCGGGGATCGCGACCGATGCGCAGGTGACGCGGATGCTGGCGCGAGTGGGCCGCGAGCAGGGCCTGGCGCTGGCAGCCGAGTTGCGCCGCGGCGTCGCCGTGGTGAGTGCCCGGCAGACGCACGAGGCGGTCCGGGTGCAGATCGATCCGCTGCACATCGGCTAGGCGCAGCGTGCAGTATTTGGCTGCGCAACGTGTGTCGGCGAGCGAGGTGCACGTTTTCCGTGCGACGATGCGGGTACTGGCCGAACGCCAACGACGCCAACCGGTCTTTCTTTCCCGCGTCCAGGGAGGTCAGATATGGCGACAATGACAGACACCACACGAATCGGGCGCTGCCTGATGTTCGTGCGCGAGCACCTCAAAGAGGCCCGCGCTGCCGACGACGAGATCCGGGTCATGAAATGGGACGCCGTCATGGACCAGTTCATCGACGCGTGGCCACGGCCGAAATCGGCATGACCATCATGGTCATCGAGCCCGTCCATTGCACTGAGATCGGCTGTGCCTGTCCCGGCAACCGCTGGTGGACCGGGTGGATCGGACCCCGCGAAATTCACATCGTCCCGATTGACGATCTGCAGCCACATCACGTCGAGGAATGCGCCTGCGACCCAGAGATCACGCTGCGCGTCGCAGGCGATGGGTTTGCGTCGTGGCGGGTGACCCACGACAGCTTCGATCGCCGCGAACTCTCCGAGCAAGCGGGTTAGTCAGGCGTGTCGGGCTGCTTCCTTTGCGAGCTGCACGCGCGAGGCCAGGCCGACTTGTGAGGCCCAGCCGCTAGTGAGTCGTTTGCATTGGCCGCGGCCGTGTTGCACATAGGCGATCGCCTCCTCGGCGCACGGGGCCGCGCCGTCAGCCCGCGCGGAGTCCACGTCGTTGTTGTCCAAGATCGTGCTCATGCAGCGGCGCATCCAGCGCTAACGCGTAGAGCCGCGGACTTCTTACGCCGATTTCTCCCGGGTCAACTTGACACTTGAAAGCGCGCTTGTTTCGTACGCGGTGTGATGCCGAATCGGCGTCGGCCTCGGGCGGCGCTCGCTCGCAAGACGCCAAGTGCAATCTTTACCCGCCGCGGTGACGCGGGATACCACAGTAGTTCCTTCGAGCCCGTCGGAATTCGCGGCGACGTGATGGCCTGCTGGCGGCAGTATTTACGGATTCCTCCGGCGCCGCCGGCTCGCGTACCGATGCCAGACTGCTTCCAGCCACCCATCGGAACCGCGTACGCGAACATGTTTGCCATGAAGTCATTGATGTTGACCGCTCCCACTTCCAGTTGGCGGGCCACCCGCTCGCCGCGTTCCTTATCAGCGGTCCACACCGTGGCCGACAGACCATAGTCCGAATCGTTGGCTAGCCGGATCGCCTCAGACTCATCAGCCACCTTCATCACCGGCAGCGTCGGGCCGAACGTCTCCTCGGTCATGCAGGTCATCGAGTGCTCAACATCGATCAGCACTGTCGGTTCGAAGAACGTGCCCGTCCCGGTCGGTTTGCCGCCCGTAACCACCGTCGCGCCCGCGGCCACGGCTTCGTCGACGTGGCGTTGCACGATGTCGCGCTGAGCGGAGGTTGCCATCGCGCCGATGTCGTGTTTGAAGCTGTCGTCGTCTTGGCCTTGCCGCAACTCTGCCACTTTGCGGGTGAGCTTGGCGACGAACTCGTCGTACACAGGCTCCACGACGTAGACACGCTCCACCGAGAGACAGACCTGCCCGGAGTTGAACAGACCTCCCCATGCGATGCCGTTGGCGGCGCGCTCAAGGTCGGCGTCAGCGAGCACGATTGCGGGGTCCTTGCCGCCCAGCTCGAGGCTGTAGGGGATAAGTCGATGCGCACACTGCACGGCGACCTTTCGACCGGTGGCCGTCGACCCGGTGAACTGCAGGTAGTCGACAGCATCGATTACGGCGGCGCCGGTTTCGCCATAGCCAGTCGCCACGGCAAGCACCGGAGGCGCGCCGACCTCAATCCAGCCGCGGACGAACTCGACAGCTGAAAGCGGGGTCACCTCGGATGGCTTGAGCAGCACCGCGGCGCCGGCTGCCAGCGCGGGCAGCACGTCTAGCCCGGGCATCGCGAACGGGAAGTTCCACGGCGTGATCACACCGACCAATGGATAGGGCCGGTAAACGGTGGTGAGCTTTTTGCCGGCGGCCATCGGATGCAGTTGCGTCGGGTGTGCGTCGGCCAAGAACCTCTCGGCGTTGCCGGCCCAGTAGTTGAGAAGGTCGGCGACCGCGACAGGTTCGGTGAGCCCTTCGGCGCGTGTCTTGCCGCTCTCCGACTGAACGATGTCCGTGATGCGCTTTGCGTTGTCGAGCACCCAATCCTGGAATTTCAGCAGCCAGGTTTTGCGGCCCTTCGGCCCGATCGCTTCCCATTCGGGCTGAAACAGGCGAAGTTCGCGGGCTGTGGCGGCGACCGTTTCAGCCCGCTGGTTTGGCACGTCACCGACAACCCTCGCGTCGGCGGGATTGCGGACCTCTATCGTCAGGTCGGATACCTTTATGTCAGTCATTTTTTAAACCTGTTCCAGTGCAATGCGATTAATGGTTTGGTCTTCTTGCGTCTCGCCGGCGGCGTTCAGGCGTGTCGGGCCACCTCTTGGGCGAGCTGCACACGGCTTGTCAGGCCCAGCTTGGTGTAGACGTGTGTGAGGTGGGTTTGCACGGTGCGTGGTGAGACGAAAAGCCTTGTGGCGATGTCCTTATTGCCGAGCCCGTCGCTGACCAGGCGTACGACGTCGCGCTCGGTGGGGGTGTGCGAGGCCCAGCCGCTGGCCGGGCGTTTGCGTTCGCCGCGACCGCGCCGCACGTAGGCGATCGCCTCCTCGACCGACAGGGCCGCACCGTCGCCCCACGCGGAGTCAAAGTCGCGTTCGCCCAGCGCGTCTCTTAGCGCCGCCTCCGAGGCTTGGTAGCCGGCGTCATAGATCTTGAAGCGGACTGCGCCCATGCGTTGCCGGATGCTCTCTGCCGCGGCGAAGAGGCGGGCGGCTTCGCGGTGACTGTCGTACTGCCCGGCCAGAGCGGCGAGGCATTCAAGGGTGTCGGAAATGCCGAGGTAGGCCTGGCTGTCCACGGCACGCTGGAGCGCGTCGTGAGCAGAGCGCTCGGCCCGGTCTGGCTCGTCTTCTGCGATTGCCACACGTGCGCGGGCTGTCAGCGCAATCGACGATAACCAGCCCCCCGCCGCGGTGACCGCCTCGTCGGCCCAGCGGCGGGCCGAGGTCAGGTCCCCAGTCATAAGCGCGGACTGCGCACCGAACGCCCGCCCTGCGCCGGGCGCCAGCGCGGAGGCGCGCCAGTGCTGAGCGACGGCCTCGCTGGCGCGCGCCGACGCCGAGGCGTCGCCGGCGGCCAGGCCAGCGGCGGTTAACGCCCAATAGCCCATGCCAAGTGCCAGTGCACCCTGCTCGGCGGCAGCGGCAATGGCCGCATCGGCGGCGGCTCGGGCCGCACCCGCTTCGCCCTGCCACGCTAATGCCATGCCCTTCAGGGCGAGGCTGGACGCTGCATAAAAATCGTCGCGAGCCGCATCGGAATCGTGGGCTAATGCGCCGAAATGCGCGACGGCTCCGGCCAAATCACCCTGCATCATCTGGGCACATCCGAGACACCAGCGACACCTGCGCGAGATGAATCGGTCACCGAGCGCCTCGGCAAGAACGCGTCCTTCCGCGCCGGCCGCGCGCGCCACGGTCGGCTCACCCCCCATGACTGCCGCGCCTGCCTGGAGGCTGAGGATCTGGCTGAGCCGCCACCGGTCGTCTAGCCGCCTGGCCAGACCGATCGCTTCGTCGAGGTACGGCTGCGGCGCCTCTCCGCTGAACGCGGCAATGTAGCCGCAGGCGGCGAGCGAACGGACAAGCACGGCGGAGTCGTCGACGTCGCGCGCAATCGCCAAGGCTTGTCGGGCCCGGTCCAGGCTCTGCGCGGCTCCTGTCGCGGTGGCGAGCACGGCCCTGTCGGCGAGTGCCCGGGCCCGTACAGCGTCCTGGGGCGCATTGCCGTCGGTGTGGACGGCGTCGAACCACGCCAGCCCTTCCCGAAGCCGGCCCCGCGCCAACCAGAGCGGCTGCAACGAGGACGCCAGCGCCAACGCCGACTCGGCATCGGCGTTTTCGAGGCTCCACGCGAAAGCTGCGCGCAGGTTGTCGATCTCGATGTCGGCCCGCTCAAGACGCTGCTCGTAGTCATTTCCTGCCGGGGTGTCGAGTACGGCAGCCATCGCCGTGTAGTAATCGCGATGACGCGACCGCACGGGGTCTGCCTCGCCGGATTCGCCGAGCTTTTCCAGGGCGTATTGGCGCACCGTCTCCAGTAGGCGATACCGCGTTGTACCGCCGCTGTTGTCGGCGGTAACTAGAGATTTGTCGACGAGCAGGGTGAGTTGATCGAGCACCTGGAAGCGCTGCAGCTCACCACCGCCGGCGACGGTTTGGCCGGCGTCGAGGTCGAATCCGCCCAGAAATGCCGCCAGCCGGCGAAACAAGACTCGTTCGGGTTCGGTTAACAGCGCATGCGACCAGTCCACCGAGGCGCGCAACGTCTGCTGGCGGCGCACCGCGGTGCGCGCGCCGCCGGTGAGCAGCCGGAAGCGATCGTGCAGGCTGTCGAGGATTTCGTTCACTGACAGCGCCCGCACCCGTGCGGCGGCCAGCTCGATGGCCAGCGGTACCCCGTCTAGGCGCGCGCAGATCTCGCCCACCGTCGCGGCATTGTCATCAGCGAGGGTGAAATCAGCGCGGGCGTTGCGGGCCCGATCAGCGAACAGTGCGATGGCTTCATCGGCCAGCGTCAGCGATGGCGCCCGCCAGCTCACCTCACCGGCCACACCGATCGCCTCACGACTCGTTGTGAGCAGCCTCAGCTTCGCCGCCCCACGCAACAGTGCCACTACCAGCTCAGCACTGGCATCTAGCAGATGCTCGCAGTTGTCGAGCACCACCAGCATCTGACGGTCGCGAACAAACCGCAACAGCCTGTCGACGGTGGATAGGCCCGGTTGGTCGGACAGTCCCAGCGTGCGTGCCACCGTCAGTGCCACTAGCTCGGGGTCGTTGATCGGGGCCAGATCCACCCACCACACCCCGTCGGCGAACTCGCCGTACAGCTCTGCCGCGACCTGGACGGCTAGCCGGGTTTTGCCCACCCCGCCCGCGCCGGTCAACGTCACCAGCCGGTTATCCGATAAGATCTGCCGCACATCCTTTATTTGTGCCTCGCGGCCAACGAAATTGGTCAGCTGCGCCGGAAGACTACTTGCGGCAACGACTTTCGAAATGCACAGTGGCGGAAAATCGTTCGCCAGATCGGGGTGGCACAGTTGCACCACTCGCTCCGGCCGCGGCAGATCGCGCAACGGATGGGTGCCTAGATCGGTTAACCAGACGTCGGCAGGGAGCCAGTCGATGACCAGCGGCTCGGTCGCACCCGACAGGACGGTCTGGCCGCCGTGCGCCAGGTCGCGCAATCGTGCGGTGCGGTTGATTGTCGGGCCGGCGTAATTACCTTCGTCGCGCAATTGGATCTCACCGGTATGCACCCCGACGCGCAGGCGGATCGGCGCCAGTGGCGCGCGTTGTAAATCCAACGCCGCCGCTAACGCATCGGAGGCTCGGGCGAAGGCCGCCACGAAGCTGTCGCCCTCGCCTTGCTCGACAGGGCGAACACCGTCGTGTGCGGCGATGATCTCCGACACGGTTCGGTTGAGACGAGCCACGGCTGTGGTCATCTCGCCGGGCTGTGTCTCCCAAAGCCGCGTCGAACCCTCGACGTCGGCCAAGAGCAGCGTCACAGTTCCTGTTGGCAAGAGCCCGCTTACGCCCAACTCGCTCCAGTTCAACACCCCCGTGTCACCCTGTTCGCTCATGGTAGCCAGCATGCGGCCACCACGAACGGCAAAACATCAGCGAAAACGCGTATATACGACCACTAATCGCCCAGAGCTACGCGTCCTGACCGATGATCGGACCCTCGCGGCCTCGGATAGTCGACTTGCCGAATCCGAGGAGCCACCATGACCGTCGACGCCATTGGCACCAACAGCCCGACCGTCCTTGATGCCCGGCTGCCGTCCATCGCTTACCGGCACGCACACAATCCGAGGAAGCGCAGCGGCTTATTCGGCATGCCCGCCTGCAGGGACCGATCGCGCTGGGTCCGCACAGGCCCGAAGTCTTGAGCTATGAGGCGGTCCCGAGAGTTCTACGCGATCCCTGGTTCTGCATGGCGAAGGGCGATCCCCCTTCGGCACAGGGCATCACCTCCGGCCCGCTCTGGGACGCCATAGCCGGTCATTTTCGGCACCATCCGCAAAGCCCTCGAGGATGTCGAGCTTGACGGCGTGACGGTGCCCGCCGGCACGCACCTGATGGTCAATACCGCCGCCGCCAACCGCGACCCCGCCGTCTACGACGACCCCGACCGCCTCGACATCACCCGCGAGGGGTCGGCGGCCATGCTCACCTTCGGCGGCGGGATCCACTACTGTCTCGGAGCACACCTGGCCCGAGCCGAACTCGCCGAAGCCCTGGCTGTCATGACGCGCCGGATGCCCAACCCACACCGCGGCGGCCCCGCCCCCTGGAAGCCGCTGGTCGGGATCACCGGACCAAGGACCCTGCCCATCGAATTCGACGCCGGCCACTGAGCCGCTCGGGTGCAGATCGACCCGCTGCGCATCGGCCGAGGTCAGTGCACCCAATGTCAGATTAATCGGCGCAGGCCGGGCTACGATTCGCCGACAGGTCGTCCCGCCTGCAATCTGACAGGAGCTATGTCATGCGGCAGACGGCATTAATCAATCGGTCGGGAATCGCCATTCTGGCTGTTGCCATTCTGGTGGCCGGCTGTGGGTCCAAGCCCAGCAGTAACACTGCGTCAAGCAAGACCTCAACCGCGACGACGACGACCGCAACGAGCACCCCCGCCGCGCAGCCTAAGGTTGCGCCGCGCACCGCGGTGCCGGGGCCCAACCCCACCATCGCCGACTACATCAAGCAGAACGGCATCACCGAAACCCCAGTCCACCGTGGCGATCCCGGCGCGCCGACCATCGACCTGCCGATCCCCGACGGCTGGGCCGATGCCGGACACGACACTCCGGCCGACGCGTACTGGGCCATCGTCGACACCGGACCCGAAGCGGCCGCCTACACACCGAGCATCGTGGTGACGGTATTCAAGCTCACCGGCAATGTGGACCAGCAGAAAATCCTCGATCTCGCCGGGGGCGAACTGAAAAACCTGCCGGAATTCAGGCCGATGGGCGACGGATCGTCCACCACGCTGAGCGACTTTCCCGGTTATCAAATCGGCGGCACCTGGTCCGACAACGGCAAGTCCAAAGCCGCCGCGCAGAAAACCGTGGCCGTCCCGGCCGGCGACGGGATCAATCTGCTGCGACTCAACGCCGACTGCCTCGAGGACCAGATCGACAAAGCGATGCCTGCGACGATCACCATCGACGAGAAGACCAAGATCACCGCGTAAAGGTGACGCATGGTGTCTGACCTATCGGGGTAGTACCGAATCAGGTCAAAAGTTAGGACGTCGCTATGTCGCTCAATGTCGCGCGCAAGCTGATCGAATCGCACCTGGAATCCGGCGAGATGACGCCGGGTGAAGAGATCGCCATCCACATCGACCAGACGCTGACGCAAGACGCGACGGGCACGCTGGTGATGCAGGAATTGGAGGCGCTTGGACTCGACCAGGCGCGCACCGAGGTCAGCGTGCAATACGTCGACCACAACCTGCTGCAAACCGACGAGAAGAACGCCGAGGATCACGAATACCTGCGCACTGCGGCGCAGCGATTCGGATTGTGGTTCTCCAAGCCCGGCAACGGGGTGTCGCACCCGACGCACATGCAGCGCTTCGGGATTCCCGGCAAGACGATGGTCGGCTCGGACTCCCACACCCCGGCAGCGGGATCGCTGGGCATGCTGGCGATCGGGGTGGGCGGTCTGGAGGTCGCACTGGCGATCACCGGGCGTCCGCTACACATTCGGATGCCCGAAATCTGGGGTGTGAAGCTCGAAGGCGAACTGCCGGAATGGTGTTCGGCCAAGGACGTGATCTTGGAGATGTTGCGCCGCCACGACGTCAAGGGCGGTGTCAATCGCATTATCGAGTACTACGGACCCGGTCTGGCTGGCCTGACCGCGATGGACCGCCATGTCATCGCTAACATGGGCGCCGAATTGGGCGCCACCACAACGGTTTTCCCGAGTGACGAGACCGTCCGCGATTTCCTGCGGGCCGAGGATCGCGAGGATGACTGGGTCGAACTCGTGGCCGACGACGACGCCGACTACGACGTCGACGAGACCATCGACCTCTCGGAGATCGAACCGTTGATCGCCAAGCCGTCGTCGCCGGGCAACGTGGTGCCGGTCCGTGAGGTGGCGGGCGAGGAGATCGCGCAGGCGGTGATCGGCTCGAGTGCCAACCCGGGTCTGCGCGATTTCGCGATCGCGGCCGCAATGGTGGCCGGCCGGCAGACGGTGCCCGACGTCAGTTTCGACATCAACCCGACGTCGCGGGAGATCTTGACCGATCTGACGAAGATGGGCGCGACCACCGAATTGGTGATCGGCGGCGCCCGCATTCATCAAGCGGGGTGCATGGGATGCATCGGCATGGGCCAGGCACCCGCCACCGGCCGCATTTCGCTGCGCACCGTGCCGCGCAACTTTCCCGGTCGCTCTGGCACCAAAGAGGATTCGGTCTGGCTGTGCTCACCGGAAACGGCGGCCGCATCGGCGTTGACGGGTGTGATCACCGATCCACGCGACTGGGCGCGCGAAGCCAAGATGGATTACCCGAAGCTCGACCTGCCGCACCAGTCCGCGGTGAACACCGCGATGCTGGTGCCGCCGCTGGATGCCGACGAGGCGCAGAAAGTTGAGCCGGTCAAAGGGCCCAATGTCTCGAGCCTGCCCGATCTTTCACCGCTGCTCGACGAGATCGAGGCGCCGGTGCTGCTCAAGGTCGGCGACAACGTCTCCACCGACGAGATATCGCCGGCCGGGGCGAGGGCGCTGCCTTTCCGGTCCAACATTCCCAAGCTCGCGATGTTCAGCTTCACCCAGATCGACGAGTCGTATCCGGAGCGGGCCAAAGAGGCCGAGGAGACCGGTCACATCATCGTCGGCGGCGACAACTACGGTCAAGGCTCCTCGCGTGAGCACGCGGCGATCGCACCGCGTCACCTCGGACTGCAGGTCGTCATCGCCAAGTCGTTCGCCCGGATCCACTGGCAGAATCTGGCCAACTTCGGGGTGTTGGCGCTCGAGTTCGACGATCCCGACGACTACGACAACATAGATCAGGACGACACACTGCGCATCAAAGATGCTCGCGACGCGTTGGCCGATGGGGACACCCTGCAGGTCGATAACGTCACCAAGGATTCGTCTTTCACAGTGCGACATCATCTTTCGCCGCGACAGGTCAAAGATGTGTTGGCCGGCGGCCTGATTCCCCGGCTCGCCGAAGACGAGAAATAACGTAGGCTGTCGCCGTGACAGACTCGATGCCACCGGCCGTCGGCCGGCGTCACCTCCTCGGAACGTCGATATCAGCAGCGGGTGTGATCGCGTTGTCGGCATGTGGCAGCCCGCCGTCCAGACCTGGCCCGACTCAGACCGGCGCACACGACGCACAGGATGTGCCAGTCACACCGCCTGAGGATCTGATGCGCGAGCATGGCGTACTCAAACGCATTTTGCTGGTCTATCGAGAAGGCATCCGCCGCCTGCAGGCCGACGAGGATCCATCGCACGCGCTGAATGAGAGCGCAGGCGTCATCCGAAGTTTCATCGAGGACTACCACGAACACCTCGAAGAGCAATACGTCTTCCCCAAGCTGGAACAGGCTGGGCGCTTGACCGATATCACCAGCGTGTTGCGTACTCAGCACCAGCGTGGCCGTGTGCTCACAGATCGAATGCTCCGTGCCACCGCCGGCGCGGCTGCGCTTGATCAACCCGCGCGAGAAGCGTTGGTGCAAGACATGTCGGCATTCATCCGGATGTATGAGCCACACGAGGCGCGCGAAGACACCGTCGTTTTTCCCGCATTGCGGGATGTGCTGGCGCCTAAAGAGTTCCGTGATCTTGCTGAACGCTTCGAAGACGAGGAACACCAGCGTTTCGGTCAAGCCGGCTTCCACGGGGTGGTGGAAAGGGTCGCCGATATCGAAAAGAGCCTCGACATCTACGACCTGAACAAATTCACCCCGACGTAACTAGGGCTTGTCCGACTTGGTCAGTTCATTTCCCCACACCGACTGGGCGCCGGAGTCGCCGATCCGAACCACCTGAACGATGGACGCCAACCCCACGACGATCGCAAGGACGGCGACCAACACACTGACGGCGAACCTGGATTTGGCTGCTCGGACCTCGCGCCAGTGCAGCAGTGCCAGCACGACGGCGACGACCAGCAGCGCGATCGAGAAGTAGATCAACCAGCTACCGCGCTCGGCATGGGTGTTCAGGATGTCGCGGTGGTGGCGTTCCTGGTCGTAGAGCCACCCGCCGGCATTCGCGGTGATCGGCGTCAGCACGGTGGTCACTGCGGCGAAGGCCAGCACCAGCCAGACGAGGCGCCGCCGCGCTGCCGGCCAGAACGCGCACAGAATTTCCAGCAGCGCCGTCAGCGGCACCAACACCACCAGGGCGTGCACGAGCAGCACATGGGCGGGAAGCCCCGAGATCGTGGTCAACGTCAACGCGCGCTCCTCAGCCAACTCGTTCGATCGTTTGCCGCGACTACTTCCTACACTGTGCCGGTGCGTCTTGTCTTTGCCGGAACCCCCGACCCCGCGCTGCCCGCGTTGCGCAGCCTCATCGACTCGCCGCGCCACGACGTGGTCGCGGTGCTCACCCGGCCGGACGCCGCTTCGGGACGGCAGGGCAAGCTGCAACCGTCGCCGGTGGCCCGGCTGGCCCTCGAGCAAGGGATTCCGGTGCTGCGCCCAGCCCGGCCCAACAGCGAGGAGTTCGTCGCGGAGCTTTCGGAGCTGCAACCCGAGTGCTGCCCGGTGGTGGCATTCGGCGCGCTGCTGCGCGACGTGCTGCTGGCGGTCCCGGTGCGCGGCTGGGTCAATCTGCACTTTTCACTGCTGCCCGCCTGGCGCGGGGCGGCTCCGGTGCAGGCGGCGATCGCCGCGGGGGACACCGTCACGGGCGCGACGACGTTCCAGATCGAATCCGGTTTGGACTCCGGACCCGTCTACGGCGTGGTGACCGAGGCCGTTCGCCCAATCGACACCGCGGGGGACTTACTTGAGCGCCTTTCGATTTCGGGCGCGGCGCTGCTGTCGACCACCCTGGACGGCATCGCCGACGGGGCGCTGACACCGGTCCCGCAGTCCGCCGATGGGGTCAGTCTCGCGCCGAAAATCACCGTCGAGGAGGCGCGAGTGCGCTGGGACCTGCCGGCCGAGGTCGTCGAGCGCCGCATCCGCGCGGTCACGCCCAACCCCGGCGCATGGACGTTGATCGGCGGCGACCTGCGGGTCAAACTCGGACCCGTGTACCTCGACACCGACAGCCATACTCTGCCGAACCCACTGTCGCCCGGGGATATTCACGTCGACCGCCGCAGCGTGCGGATCGGCACCGCCTCGCTGCCGGTACGGCTGGGCCAGGTTCAGGCGCCGGGGAAGAAGACGATGAATGCCGTCGACTGGGCCAGGGGAGCCCGCCTCGAACCGTCGGTGCGAGCGTCATGACGCCACCTCAGGACAGACCGCGACGTGACCGATCGGCCGGGCGCCCGACACAGCGATCGCCGAGACCGTCGAGGCGCAAGCCGATGGATCCGGCCCGCCGGGCCGCATTCGACGTCTTGCGGGCAGTGCGTGAGCGCGACGCCTACCCGAATCTACTGTTGCCAGCGCTGTTGCGCGAAAGGGACATTCACGGTCGCGACGCCGCGTTCGCCACCGAACTGACCTACGGCAGCTGTCGGATCCGCGGTCTGCTGGACGCGGTCATCGGTTCGGCCGCGAACCGGTCGCCGGACACCATCGATCCGGTCTTGCTCGACCTGCTGCGGCTGGGGACCTACCAACTGTTGCGCACCCGCGTCGACGCACATGCCGCCGTCTCGACCACCGTTGAGCAAGCGGGCATCGAATTCGATTCTGTGCGTGCGGGTTTCGTCAACGGAGTATTGCGCACCATCAGTACCCGCGACGAGCAGTCCTGGGTGGACGAGCTGGCGCCCGACCGGTCGACCGACCCGATCGGCCACGCCGCGTTCGTGCATGCCCATCCGCGTTGGATCGCACAGGCCTTCGTCGACACCCTCGGTGCTTCGGCCGGGGAACTCGACGCCGCGCTGGCCGGCGACGACGAGCGGCCTCAGGTGCACCTGGCCGCCCGACCGGGTGCGCTGACCGCGGAGGAGTTGGCCGGTGCGGTCACGGGCGTGGTCGGCCGGTTTTCGCCGTACGCGGTGTACCTGAGCTCCGGCGACCCCGCGGACGTGCCCGCGGTGCGCGACGGCCAGGCTCTGGTGCAAGACGAGGGCAGCCAATTGGTCGCCCGGGCACTCACCTTGGCTCCGGTCGCCGACGACCGTGGGCGATGGCTGGACCTGTGCGCCGGCCCCGGCGGCAAGACCGCGCTGTTGGCCGCGCTGGGCGCGGGCTCGGGTGCGCGGGTCACGGCGGTGGAACCGTTTGGGCATCGTGCCGAACTGGTCGCCGAGAACACCGCCGGGCTGCCGGTCGAGATCGTGCGGGTCGACGGTCGGCAGAGCGGTCTGGAGCCGGGTTTCGATCGGGTTCTGGTCGACGCGCCGTGCACCGGCTTAGGGGCTTTGCGACGTCGGCCCGACTCGCGCTGGCGGCGTCAGCCCGCCGATATTCCGGCGTTGGCGCGGCTGCAGCGCGAGCTGTTGGGCGCCGCGATCGCACTGACTCGGCCGGGCGGGGTGATCCTGTACGCCACCTGCTCGCCGCACCTGGCGGAGACGGTCGGGGTGGTCGCCGATGCGCTGCGCCGTCATCCGGTGTCCGCGTTGGACACTCGGCCGCTATTCGATCCCGTCACGGATCTGGGGGAGGGTCCCTACGTTCAGCTGTGGCCGCACCGGCACGGCACCGACGCCATGTTCGCCGCAGCGCTGCTCAAGTCGGGCGGGTCAGAGCCGGGCGAGTAATTCGCCCTTCTTCGCGGCGAACTCCTCATCCGAGAGGATGCCGCGTTGATGCAGCCTGGCCAGCGACTCGATGGCAGCCACGATGGTCGCCGGGTCCCCGGATCCGCCGGTTGCCGCTTCGGGTGTAGGTGCCGGTGCTGCTGGTTGTGGTGCCGGGCTGGCTTGGTCTTGACCGCTGGACTGGTACTGACTCTGGTGGTGCGGGGCGGGCGCGGCGACGGGAGTCGCGGCCACCTGCTGGGCACCGAGCTCGGACAGCGCGGACACCGCGAAGGTGCCGAGCTGGCTGGTGAAATTCACCGAACCGTATCCGCCGCCCTGCTGTTGCTGCACGCCACCGATGCGGTGCTCCCCGGTGTCGAAAATCTTGGTGACACCGTTGATCTGGATGGCCAGTCGCCGCGTACCCGGGAAGATGGCATAACGCGCATCATTCTGAGCGCCGGTCGCGCTCGGGACGCCGAGCTCCGCCGGCCACCAGTTGGCCGAGGTGAACCCGCTTCCCGCACCCGTCGCCGAGGCCGGGAAAACGGTCGTGGTCGTGAGCAGCTGGGCCAGGTCGCCACAGAGCGCGTCGACCTTCGCCTTGAGTGCGTTGTCGAACATGTTGCCGACCATCGTCATCCCGCCCCGCATCCACTGCCCGGATCCGCCGAGTTCGGGGATGGAGAACTGAGCCATCGTCCCGCCGCCGGCGTGCACGGCGAACAGCATCGCCAGCACGGCCTCGCGGGAAAGTCCGTAACGTTCGGCGATGTCGCCGATCGCGTGTTCAGCGTCGGGGGTGACCGTTGCCTTTGTCATTGCAAATCTTTCGTCGTCGGTATCTGTTTGAGATTACGCAACGCCAGCCGGTCCGGATGAGGGCACAAGCCGGTTGGCAACTTTGAGGAGAACAGCGATGCGGGTAGTCATGGTAGGCGCGACGGGGCGTCACGCTCACTGGGTGCTCGACGAACTGAACCGCCAGGGTGTCGAGGTGCGAGCGTTGGTCCGTGACGAGCAACGGGCTGAGGTCGCGTTGAGTAACGGCGCCGCGGATACCGTGATCGCCGATCTGACGCAGCCGGAGAGCCTGCCCGACGCGGTCGCCGGCGTAGACGCGGTGTTCCATATCGGTCCGGCGCATGTCGAGGGGGAGACGAACATGGGCCTGGCGATGGTCGCCGCGGCCCGGGCAGCCGGCGTACGAAAGTTCGTATATTCCGGGGTCATTCACCCCTCGATCGCCAACTTGTGGAACCACGCCGCGAAGCTGCCGGTCGAAGAGGCGCTCTACAGTTCGGAGCTCGATTTCACGGTGCTGCAGCCGGCCCGGTTCATGCAGGATTACGATCCGTTCTGGGACGACGTCATGACCCGTGATCGGTTGCGGCAGCCTTACTCGCCGGTCTCGAAGATGTGCTGGGTGGACTACCGCGATGTCGCGGAGGTCGCCGCGAAAGCCGTCGCCGGCAACCAACTCGGGTACGGGACGTTCGAGTTGTGCGCGCCCGGCATGCTCGACACCCGTGAGGCCGCGGCGATCGCCAGTGACGTTCTGGGGCGAGCGATTTCGGCCGAACAGATCCCGCTGGACGAGTTCGCTTCTCAGTTCCGACACGGGCTCAACCAGGACAGCATGGCGCACATGATGACCCACTACGACCAGGTCGGTCTGCCGGGCGGCAACTCGCTGGTGCTTCACTCGATCCTGGGGCGTGAGCCCAGATCGCTGCGCGACTACTTCGGCGAACTCGCCACGCGCTGGTCACCTGGGTGAACCGGCCTGATCGTGTTGCACTGGGCTCGATGGTCGGCTCCTCCTCAGACCCTGCGGGCCTGCATCGTCGCCCGACTAGGCTGGCCCGCATGTCAGGCAACACCGATCGGCCGCTGATCGCGCCGTCGATACTCGCCGCTGATTTCGCCCGGCTGGCCGACGCGTCCGCCGCCGTCGAAGGCGCCGACTGGCTACACGTCGACGTCATGGACGCGCATTTCGTGCCGAATCTCACCATCGGGCTGCCGGTAGTGGAAAGCCTGCTCGCCGCCAGCGACATCCCGATGGATTGCCACCTGATGATCGACAATCCCGACCGTTGGGCGCCGCCGTACGCCGAGGCCGGCGCCCACAACGTGACGTTCCACGCCGAGGCAACCGAGAACCCGGTCAGCGTGGCCCGCGACATCCGCGCCGCCGGGGCGAAAGCGGGGTTGAGCATCAAGCCCGGCACCCCGCTGGAGCCGTACCTGGACATCCTGAAGGACTTCGACACTTTTCTGGTCATGTCGGTCGAGCCTGGGTTCGGCGGTCAAGAATTCATGCCCGAAGTGCTGAGCAAAGTGCGGGCGGTGCGCAAACTGGTCGACTCCGGCGAGTTGACGATCCTGGTCGAGATCGACGGCGGCATCAATGCCGACACCATCGAGCAGGCCGCGGAGGCCGGCGTCGACTGCTTCGTCGCCGGCTCGGCCGTCTACGGCGCGGATGACCCCGCGGCCGCTGTCGAGGCACTGCGGCGGCAGGCCGGCGCCGTTTCACCGCACCTGCGCCGGTGAGCATTGACGAGTGGCGCCAGTGAGTAGCGCCGGCCAAGAAGAGGCCCTCAGCTGGGACGCCGCCATGCAACTCGCCGTCGAGCAGGCGGATCTGGTCAAAGGGAAGACCTATCCGAACCCCCCTGTCGGCGCCGTTATCCTGGACCGCGACGGCGAAGTCGTCGCCGTCGGCGGCACCCAGCGTCCGGGGAGCGCACACGCCGAGGTGGTCGCACTGCGCCGCGCGGGTCGGCTCGCCGAAGGCGGCACCGCGGTGGTCACCTTGGAACCCTGCAATCACCACGGCAAGACCCCGCCCTGCGTGGACGCGCTCATCGAGGCCGGCGTCGCGACCGTGGTGTACGCCGTCGCCGACCCCAACCCGACCGCGGCAGGCGGTGCCGCTCGGCTGGCCGCCGCCGGGGTGCATGTCGTCAGCGACGTGCACGGCGAATTGGTCGTCACCGGCCCGCTGCGCGAATGGCTGCACAAGCAGCGCACCGGATTGCCGCATGTGACATGGAAGTACGCCGCCAGCATCGACGGGCGCAGTGCGGCCGCAGACGGTTCCAGTCAGTGGATCACCAGCGAGGCCGCCCGCGCCGACGTGCACCGGCGCCGGGCGACTGCCGATGCGATCGTGGTGGGGACCGGCACGGTGCTCGCCGACGACCCGACCTTGACCGCCCGGCTGACCGACGGAAACCTGGCGGACCGCCAGCCGTTGCGCGTGGTGGTGGGCAAACGCGAAATACCCTCGGAAGCAAAGGTTCTCAACGACGATTCCCGCACGATGGTGATCCGGACGCGTGAGCCCGCCGAGGTGCTGCAAGCACTGGCGGATCGCACCGATGTTCTGCTCGAGGGCGGCCCCACGCTGGCCGGAGCCTTCCTGCGGGCCGGGGCGATCGACCGCATCCTCGCTTACATCGCGCCGATTCTGCTGGGCGGGCCCATCGTCGCCGTCGACGACGTCGGGGTGGCGAGCATTGCCCGCGCGCTGCGCTGGCGCTACGACGGCATCGAGCCCGTCGGCCCCGACGTGGTGTTGAGTTTGGTACCCCGTGAGCCCGCGCCCGGTTCGATCAGGAGCGACCGCCCGGGCCCGGACCGAACGGGCTAGGCCTGGGGCCCGACCGGCTGCTCCTCGCGCAGTTCGGGCTCATCGGCATGCACGCGCCGACTGCCGATCAGCAATCCGAACAGCGCACCCACCAAACAGATCACAACCGTCGCAGTGAAGATGCCGCCATACATTTCGGCGAACGCCTTACGGTAATTGTTCGCTTGGCTGAGGACCCGCTCCGTGAGGCTGGCGTCAGCCGGAACCTGAGACGAGAATTTCGCGACCAAATGCGGAAGCTGATAAAAGCCCCATGCACTCAGCGACGCGACCCCGATCAACATGCCGGTCATCCGCGCCACCACGACGGCCGCCGAGGCGATACCGTGCTGCGCCGACGGCACCACGCGCAAGCTGGCAGAAGTCAGCGGCCCGATCACCAAACCCAGCCCCAGGCCGGCCACCACGAGTTCGGGCAGTGCGACGACGCCGAAAACGTGGGGCCGCTCGGTCAGCAGGTCGATGCGCCACGTCGAGATCACCCAAAAGCCACCGGCCGCAACGACTAGCCCGATAAACGTCATCGCGCGGTCGCCGATCTTGGTCGCCGTCCAGCCGCCCAGCACCGCGCCGACCGGTAGCGCGCCGAGGAACCACAGCAGAAAAAGGGCGGCGGCGTCTTGGTCTTTGCCGAGGACACCCTGGGCGAAGAGCTCCACATCGACGAGCGTGACCATCAATGCTGCACCGGCGCACAGGGAGGCGGCGAGAGCGGACAGGAATGGCAGAAAGTGCACGCCGGTGGGTTCGATCAGCTTGGTTCGCGAGAACCGCTCCCAGACAAAGAAAATCACCGCGAAGGCGACCGCCGCGGCAATCAGCGGCGGGCCATAGCTGGGCAGTGCGTGCTTCCCGTCAGGATTGGCGTTGTACAAACCGATGACCGCCAGACCCAAGGTGATCGCCAGCAGCAGTCCGCCGATCACGTCGATCTTCTCGGGCTCGGCAGCACGCCCTCGGGCCGGCAGGCTGAACTGGATCATCACCATCGCGGCCAGCGCCAACGGCACATTGATCCAGAACACGTCCTGCCAGCGACTGGTCAGCCAGACGATGAAGATCCCGTAGAGCGGGCCGAGCACGCTGCCCAATTCCTGCGCTGCCCCGATGCCGCCGAGCACGCCGGCGCGGTTGCGCTGGGCCCACAGGTCGGCGCCCAGCGCGAGTGTCACCGGCAGCAGTGCGCCGCTGGCCACACCCTGGATGGTTCGGCCGACCACCAGCACGTCCAGATCGGTGGACATCGCCGTGATCACCGAGCCGACCAGGAAGGTGGCGAGGCTGACCTGAAGTAGCAGCTTGCGGCCGAATCGGTCAGAAGCGCGGCCCAGCAACGGCATCGCCGCGATGTAGCCCAGCAGGTACCAGGTGATGATCGGCGTGATGCGCTGCAGGTGATTGATCGGGATGCCGATGGTGCCGATGATGTCGCGCATGATGGTGACCACGACGTAGGTGTCGAGGGCACCCAGCAATACGGCAAGGCTGCCGGCGCTGATCGCAATTCCGCGCCCGGCGTGCGGCGTCGCCATCACGCCACCGGGGGCTTGGTGACCTGAACCGGTGCGTTCCAGTTGGAGAGCGTCATCTGCACCGAGTTGCCCGGGGTCTGCTCGAGTTGGACCTGCACCAGCTGGTGGTCACCGTTCTCCTCGACCCACGCCGTCGTGACCGCCGGCTGCGTCGCCTTCATCTGCGGGGCAAGGCCGTTCACCGCGTCGGCGGAGGTAGTCCCGGTGATCTTGACGGTGCTCTGTCCGTTGATCGTTTCGCGCGACTCGGACTTCGGGTTGCTGAGGTTGTTCAAGACGTTGGCCAGGCCGGTGTCCGGTTTGAGGATCGACGACGGGTCGTAGATCGCCGCTGCCGGACCGAAGTTCTCCCACTGACCGGGGCTCAGTGTCGCGTACAGGGTCCCGTTGTCGACGACGAACTGGGCGTCGATGTCCGAGCCGCCGAAGGTGATGTTGGCGTTACCTTGGGCGGCCGTGGCCGGGGTGGTGGTCAGATCGCCGGTCAGGGTCTTGATCGGCAGGTGCTTGATCTTGCCGTTCACCGACAGCACCAGATGCACGCTCTTGACGTTCTTGGTGGTCTGTGCGGACTCCTTGACCAGGGTCGCCGCATCCGGCAGTGCACCGCCGGATGGCTTGGAGGACGACGAGCAACCGCTGATGAGAGCGGCGGCGATCGAGAGAGCGGCGAGAACGGCGAGGATAGGCCTGACTGGGCGCGACGTCTGCATAGTGTGCATCGTAGAGGGTCCGGATGACCCGGCTGCGAAGCGCAAGGTGGCAGGGACGTCGCGCACCGGAGCACAACTCATTAACCTGAGGCTTGTGTTCACCGGAATCGTCGAGGAATTGGGCGAGGTCGTCGGCAAAGACGATCTGGGCGATTCCGCTCGCTTCACCATCCAAGGTCCCGTGGTTACCGCCGACGCCGGGCACGGCGACTCGATCGCCGTCAACGGCGTGTGCCTGACGGTCGTCGATCTGTTGCCTGAAGGCCGGTTCACTGCCGACGTGATGGGCGAGACGCTGAGCCGGTCCAGCCTGGGACGGCTGGTCGCAGGCAGCACGGTCAACCTCGAGCGGGCGGCGGCGTTGAACAGTCGACTGGGCGGGCACATCGTACAAGGACATGTCGACGGCACCGGGCAGATCCTGACCCGCTCGCCCGCCGAGAACTGGGAAGTGGTCCGGATCGGCATGCCTCCCGGACTGGCCCGCTACGTCGTCGAAAAAGGCTCGATCACGGTCGACGGTATTTCGCTGACGGTATCCGGACTCGGGGACGATTGGTTTGAGGTGTCGCTGATCCCGACCACGCTGGAACTGACCACGCTGGGTCATGCAGCGCCGGGGACGGCGGTCAACCTTGAAGTCGACGTGATCGCCAAATATGTTGAGCGGCTGATGTCAGCGAAGTAGGCCGAAGACCTTCTAGGGCTGCGGGGCCGGAGGCGTCTCGGGTGCGGGCGGCGGCGGAGCGGGTGCCTGATGGCGGTGATTGCGGGCATTCTGCCCGTCAATATCTTGGACAGGCGGCTGAGGCGGCGGTTGCGGCGCGGCGTGCGTCGCCGGGAGCGGGCCGGCCAGCACGAGTGCTGCGGTCAGAATCATTGCCACCCTCCATCTGCGCCGGTGGAGGACATGAATGTCCATGCACGCCAGCGTAGGTCCCCCCACAACGGATGGTTGAGGCTTGCAGGCGTCTTTACGGAATTCGACCGCGACGAGCAACGCCCGCTCCGCCGAATCGGCGAAGCGGGCGTCTCGTGAGGTGAGTCTTTACAGCGGGATCCAGACTCCGAAGAAGTCGAAGCCCCACTGGTTGAAGCCCGGGTTCCAGGTCGGGTTCTCGTTGTAGCCGTAGTAGTTGATCGGCCCGTCGTTCCAACGCCCGCCTGGCGGGGGAAGCGGCCTGCCCCAGTTGGGACGTGGCGGCGCGCCGGCACCCCAGGGTCCAGGTCCATCGCCCCAGGGGGCTCCGTGGAAGTAGCCGCGGCTGTCGTCGCCGTGCCACGGGCCACCGGGCCCGCCGGGGCCACCTGGTCCGCCCGGTCCGTGCATTCCGGGGCCACCCGGCCCACCGGGTCCGTGGTCACCGGGCCCACCAGGTCCGCCGGGGCCACCAGGTCCGCCGGGGCCATGATCGCCTGGTCCGCCCGGTCCTGGACCACCGGGGCCGTGACCACCGGGGCCGCCAGGTCCTGGGCCACCCGGTCCTGGGCCACCCGGCCCGTGGCCTCCTCCGCCACCGCCCGGATCCTGGTGTGCAGGTCCGCTAACCGCGGGCGGGGCGCCGTGGCCGCCGCCGGGTCCTGGGCCAGGAGCGGCGCTGGCCGCACCAGCGCCCACGCCCAATGCGGCTGCCCCGAGGGCGCCAGCGATGGTCGCTCCGGCCATCAATTGCTTCAGTTTCATCGTCCTTCACCTGTCTCTTGGGTTGCAGTGGACACTTGCCCCCGACGCCCTGAACGTTAAATAGCCTTGCTATGAGTCGGCTATGCGGGGCCCGTGGGATTCTTCTGCGAGTTTGGTCGCGGCGGGTGAACTCGGCGAACGCGTCCGGTCAGTAAGACGTGGCAATAAGAACGGCCAAATGGTGGTTCATACTGGACGTAACATCTGAGGGCTTCAGGTGGATTCTTCATACGAGGTGGCATCGATGACGAGGTTGGACTCGGTCGAGCGTGCGATCGCTGACATCGCGGCCGGCAAGGCCGTCGTCGTGATCGACGACGAAGACCGGGAAAACGAGGGGGACCTCATTTTTGCGGCCGAGAAGGCCACCCCGGAGTTAGTGGCGTTCATGGTGCGGTACACGTCGGGGTACCTGTGCGTGCCGCTGGACGGGGACATCTGCGACCGACTGAATCTGTTGCCGATGTACGCGGTCAACCAGGACAAGCACGGCACCGCTTACACCGTCACTGTCGACGCGAAATACGGTGTGGGAACAGGCATCTCGGCATCCGATCGCGCTACGACGATGAAGTTACTTTCCGACCCGGGCAGCGTTGCAGAGGATTTCACCCGGCCCGGGCACGTAGTTCCGTTGCGCGCCAAGGACGGTGGCGTATTGCGGCGGCCCGGCCACACCGAAGCCGCTGTCGACCTGGCCCGGATGGCCGGCCTGTCGCCGGCGGGCGCGATCTGCGAGATCGTCAGCCAGAAGGACGAAGGCGCGATGGCGCAGACCGACGAGCTGCGGGTCTTCGCCGACGAACACGATCTGGCTCTGATCGCCATCGCTGACCTGATCGAATACCGCCGCAAGCACGAGAAGCACATCGAGAGGATCGCCGAGGCCCGCATCCCGACTCGCCACGGCGAATTCCGCGCGGTCGGATACAGCAGCATCTACGAGGACGTCGAGCACGTGGCGTTGGTCCGCGGCGAGATCGCCGGACCAACCTACGACGGTGACGACGTCCTGGTCCGCGTGCACTCCGAATGCCTGACCGGCGACGTGTTCGGTTCTCGCCGCTGTGACTGCGGCCCGCAATTGGACGCCGCCATGGCGATGGTCGCTCGCGAAGGCCGGGGCGTGGTGCTGTACATGCGTGGCCACGAAGGCCGCGGCATCGGCCTCATGCACAAGTTGCAGGCCTACCAGTTGCAGGACGCCGGTGACGACACCGTCGATGCCAACCTCAAGCTCGGATTGCCGGCCGACGCAAGGGATTACGGCACCGGGGCGCAGATCCTGGTCGACCTCGGGGTGCGCTCGATGCGACTGCTCACCAATAACCCCGCCAAGCGCGTCGGGTTGGACGGCTACGGGCTGCACATCATCGAGCGGGTGCCGCTTCCGGTGCGGGCCAACGCGGAGAACATCCGGTACCTGATGACCAAGCGTGACCGGATGGGTCACGACCTCGCCGGATTGGACGACTATCACGAATCCATCCATTTGCCAGGCGAATTCGGGGGAGCTCTATGACCGCCGATACGGCGCGCAGCATTGCTGAAGAGCGGCGCCAATGAGCGGTGCCGGCGTACCCAACATTGCACCGCTGGACGCCTCCAGTCTCACGTTGGCGATCGTGGCGAGCACCTGGCACGACGGGATCTGCGCCGCGTTGCTGGCGGGGGCCAACAGAATCGCCGACGAGTGGGGCGTGAACAACCCGACGATCGTTCGAGTTCGTGGCGCTATCGAGATTCCAGTCGTGGCGCAGGCGGTTGCGCGCAGCCACGACGCCGTCGTGGCACTCGGCGTGGTGATCCGCGGCCAGACCCCGCATTTCGACTACGTCTGCGACGCCGTCACGCAAGGGCTGACCCGCGTCTCGCTGGACGAGTCGACTCCGGTCGCCAACGGTGTGCTCACCACAAACGACGAGCAGCAGGCGCTCGATCGCGCCGGCCTTCCGGGATCGGCTGAGGACAACGGCGCCCAGGCGACGGCGGCGGCACTCAGCACCGCGCTGACCCTGCGGGACCTGCGCGCGACATCGTGACCGTGAAGACCGAGAGTGGCTGGGATGCGCAACTGCGGCCTCATCTGACGCCCTACTTCGCGTACGCCGGGGCCTTCGTCCTCGCTGCGGCTCACGTGGTGCTTGGTCTGCTGCTCAAGATCAAGTCCAGTGGTGTCGTCTTCCAGACCGCCGACCAGGTGGCGATGGCAGGTCTGGGTTTCGTCCTCGCCGGACTCGTACTGCTGTTCGCCCGGCCACGCCTGCGGGTCGGCCCCGCAGGTCTGTCGGTGCGCAATCTGCTGGGTGACCGTCTGGTGCCGTGGTCGGAGATCGTCGATGTGTCATTTCCCGTCGGCGCACGCTGGGCCCGTATCGATCTGCCCGACGACGAGTACATCCCCCTGATGGCGATTCAGTCCGTCGATAAGGAGCGTGCTGTGGACGCCATGGACATGGTGCGCAGGCTGCTGAGCCGCTACCGGCCGGACCTGCCGGCGCGCTGAAGTATTCAGGGGCGCTTCGGTTATCCACAACCGCCGACCGTGGCTCGAGCTTGCGTCGGTGAGTTGCCGTAGTATAGAACATATGTTCGAATACTGGTACGCTTCACGATCCACGCAGGAGTCCGCAGCGCTGCTGGATCGAGTTCGGGAGGCGGGTCGGTCGGAGTCTCAGGCTGCCGCGCGGCGGCTGATAGCCGTTGGCGAGCTGTTCGTGTCGCGTTGCCGCGACTCGGGGGAGCAGGCCGACTGCGCCATGGATACGTGGGAGGCAGTTGCAGCGCAGGTGGCCGCCGCGCTGGAGTGCAGCATCGCGATGGGTTCGAGCTACGTGCGTTACGCGATGGCGTTGCGAGACCGGCTACCTGAGGTCGGTAAAGCATTTCAGGCCGGCGATATCGACTACCGTTCCTTCCAGACCGTTGTGTTTCGGACGGAATTGATCACCGACGCCGATGCGCTGGCACGCGTGGATGCGCGACTGGCGGTTCGGCTTTCGCGATGTCCGTCGTTGACGCGTGGCCGTCTGGCCGCCGAGGTCGACCGGGTAGTGGCCGCAGTCGATCGAGACGCCGTGCGGCGGGCACGCGAGGCAGTCAAGGATCGCTTTGTCGATATCGACAACACTGACGCGCATGTGGCATTTGTGACGGGAAGCGTTCTGGCCACCGCTGGACACGCCCTCGACCGTCGGCTGAATGAGTTGGCTGGAACAGTGTGCGACGCCGACCCGCGCACTCGCGAGCAGCGCCGGGCTGACGCCCTGGGTGCCCTAGCCGCCGGCTCCGATCGGCTGGTGTGTGGCTGTCAATCTTCCAATTGCGCTGCCGCGGCGCGCGCATGCAGTGGCAACGTGGTGATTCACGTAGTTGCCGAGCAGGCCACCGTCGACGGCACTGGGACCACCCCCGGCGTAGTGCCCGGGGTCGAGGGCCTGATCCCGGCGCAGGTGGTTGCCGAGGTAGCCAAGTATGCACGGGTGCGACCCTTGACTCCACCGGGGGATGCGCCTGAGCCGCGCTACATCCCGACGGCCAGGCTTGCCGATTTCGTGCGATGCCGCGACCTGACCTGTCGAGCCCCGGCCTGTGATCGCCCGGCGACCGCCTGCGACTTGGACCACACTGTCGCCTTCCGCGATGGTGGCTGGACGCACGCGTCGAACCTGAAGGCGCTTTGCCGAAAACATCACTTGCTCAAAACTTTCGGCGGCTGGCGCGACAAGCAACTGCCCGATGGGACCGTGGTCTGGCTCCTTCCCGACGGGTACATCTATGTGACCAGGCCGGGCAGCGCAATGCTGTTCCCGAATCTCTGTGCGTCGACCGGCGACTTGCCCGCACCGCCAGCAGACCGGGCCGATGACTACTGCGGTGACCGCACCGCGATGATGCCCAAACGCCGCCGCACTCGCGCACAGAACCGCGCCGACCGTATCGCCGCTGAACGCCGGGAGAACCATCGTGCCCGCACCGGCCACGCCGGGCAGAGCGCTGCCTATGCGGGACCAATTCCGCCAGAGACCGATCACGACCCACCGCCGTTCTGAAACGGATGGTGTTCATTAGGTGCATGAGCGTGACGTTCGCCGCGTAACCACTACGCGTTTAAGCCGTCGGCCCACGCGACTAGCCTGGAACCCGTGCCCGATCCCGCAACGTATCGCCCCGCGCACGGGTCCATCCCGGTCGAGCCCGGCGTCTACCGCTTCCGGGACCAGCACGGACGCGTGATCTACGTCGGCAAGGCCAAGAGTCTCCGCAGCCGATTGACGTCGTACTTCGCCGATCTCTCGGGCCTGCACCCGCGCACCCGGCAGATGGTGACGACCGCAGCCAAGGTCGAGTGGACGGTGGTCAACACCGAGGTCGAAGCGCTGCAGCTGGAATACAACTGGATCAAAGAGTTCGACCCGCGGTTCAACGTCCGCTATCGCGACGATAAGTCCTATCCGGTGCTGGCGGTCACGCTCAACGAGGAATTCCCCCGGCTGATGGTCTATCGCGGTCCGCGGAAAAAAGGTGTCCGGTATTTCGGTCCGTATTCGCATGCCTGGGCCATCCGCGAGACCCTCGACCTGCTGACCCGCGTGTTCCCGGCCCGCACTTGCTCGGCGGGAGTATTCAAGCGGCACAACCAGATCGGCCGTCCCTGCCTGCTCGGTTACATCGACAAGTGTTCGGCGCCGTGCATTGGGCGAGTCAGCGCCGAGCAGCATCGGCAGATTGTGATGAACTTCTGCGACTTCCTGTCCGGCAAGACCGACCGGTTCGCCCGCGAGCTGGAACAGCAGATGCACGTCGCGTCCGACGAACTGAGTTTCGAGCGCGCCGCACGGTTGCGCGACGATCTGGGTGCGCTGAAACGCGCCATGGAGAAGCAGGCGGTGGTGCTCGGTGACGGTACCGACGCCGACGTGATGGCATTCGCGGACGACGACCTGGAAGCGGCGGTGCAGGTCTTCCATGTGCGCGGGGGGCGGGTCCGCGGCCAACGTGGTTGGGTCGTCGAAAAGTCCGCGGAGGCAGGAGACTCCGGCGCCGAACAGCTCGTCGAGCAGTTTCTCACCCAGTTCTACGGCGACCAGGCCGAGCTCGGCGGCGCGGCCGATGAATCCACCAATGCGGTCCCGCGCGAGGTGCTGGTGCCGTGTCTGCCGTCCAACCATGATGAGCTGGCGAGCTGGCTGGCCGGTCTGCGCGGTTCCCGGGTGAACTTGCGAGTGCCGCGCCGCGGCGACAAGCGAGCGCTGGCCGATACCGTACAACGCAACGCCAAAGATGCTTTGCAACAGCACAAGCTCAAGCGAGCCGGCGACTTCACCGCCAGATCTGCTGCGCTACAGAATATTCAGGAAGTCCTGGGCTTGGCCGACGCGCCGCTGCGGATCGAATGTGTGGACATCAGCCACGTTCAGGGGACTGATGTGGTGGGCTCGCTGGTGGTGTTCGAGGACGGACTGCCACGCAAATCCGACTACCGGCACTTCGCCATCAGGGAAGCTGCCGGCGGCGGTCGGTCCGATGACGTCGCCTCGATCGCCGAGGTGACGCGTCGGCGCTTCCTGCGGCACGTGCAAGACCAGGAAGACCCGAAAATCTTGTCGCCGGAAGGAAAATCACGGCGCTTTGCCTATCCGCCCAACCTGTATGTCGTCGACGGCGGTGCTCCGCAGGTCAACGCCGCAAGCGCAGTCCTGGAAGAACTGGGCGTAACTGATGTCGCGGTGATCGGACTGGCGAAGCGGCTCGAAGAAGTGTGGGTGCCGTCGGAGCCCGATCCGATCATCTTGCCGCGCAACAGCGAAGGTCTCTACCTGCTTCAACGCGTGCGCGACGAGGCTCACCGTTTCGCGATCAATTATCACCGGAGCAAGCGGTCCAAACGGATGACGGCATCAGCGCTGGACGCGGTCCCCGGACTGGGCGAGCATCGCCGTAAGGCGCTGGTTACTCATTTCGGATCACTGGCCCGGCTCAAAGAGGCTACGGTCGAGGAAATCACGTCCGTTCCAGGTATAGGGGTTGCGACCGCGACCGCGGTGCTCGACGCGCTGCGGGGTGGGGGCGCCGGATCGGACGAGCAGGCGCAGGACCGAGTCGCTGAGCGGGCATCAGGATGACGGGCGAGGGGATGGACGGGACCGAAAGCCGCAGCGGCTCAAACGGATCCGGTATCGAGGTGGTACTGGTTACTGGTCTGTCGGGTGCTGGGCGCGGCACGGCCGCCAAGGTGCTCGAAGACCTCGGTTGGTATGTCGCCGATAACTTGCCGCCACCGCTGATTAGCCGCATGGTCGACTTCGGGTTGGACGCCGGCTCGCGGATAACGCAGTTGGCTGTGGTGATGGATGTGCGTTCCCGCGGGTTCACCGGCGATTTGGACTGGGTGCGCTACGACCTGGCCACCCGTGGAATCACCCCGCAAGTGTTGTTCATGGAGGCCTCGAACGACATGTTGGTGCGCCGCTACGAACAGAATCGCCGTAGCCATCCGCTGCAAGGAGAGCAGACGTTGGCCGAAGGCATCGTCGCCGAGCGCGAGATGCTGGCCGCGGTGCGCGCGACCGCCGACCTGATCATCGACACCTCGACGCTGTCGGTGCGCGAGTTGCGGGAGAGCATCGAACGCGCTTTCGGCGGCGAAACCGTCGCGCAGACCGCCGTCACCGTCGAATCGTTCGGTTTCAAGTACGGCCTGCCGATGGACGCCGACACCGTGATGGATGTGCGGTTCCTGCCCAATCCGCACTGGATCGACGACTTGCGTCCGCATACCGGGCAGCATCCCGCGGTTCGTGACTACGTGCTCGGCCAGACCGGCGCGGCGGAGTTCCTGGAGACTTACCATCGGTTGCTGTCGCTGATTGTGAACGGCTACCACAGGGAGGGGAAGCGTTATATGACTGTGGCGATCGGGTGCACCGGCGGTAAGCACCGCAGTGTCGCCATCGCCGAGGCATTAGCGGGGCTGCTCGGGGCCGACGAGCAGCTGACGGTGCGGGTCTTGCACCGGGATCTGGGCCGCGAATGAGCCCACGGATTGTCGCCCTGGGCGGCGGGCATGGCTTGTATGCGACGCTGTCGGCTGCCCGGCGACTCACCCCGCACGTCACCGCCGTTGTCACCGTCGCCGACGATGGCGGCTCGTCTGGACGGTTGCGCAGCGAACTCGACGTCGTGCCACCGGGTGACTTGCGAATGGCGTTGGCGGCGTTGGCCTCTGATAGTCCTCAAGGCCGTCTGTGGGCGACGATCATGCAACATCGGTTCGGTGGCAACGGGGCGCTTTCGGGCCACCCGATCGGTAATCTTCTGCTCGCAGGCCTCAGTGAGGTGCTCGCCGATCCGGTCGCCGCGCTCGACGAAGTCGGCCGAATCCTCGGGGTCCGGGGCCGGGTGCTGCCGATGTGCCCGATCGCGCTGCAGATCGAGGCCGACGTGTCCGGGTTGGAAACCGATCCGCGGATGTTCCGACAGATCCGCGGTCAAGTGGCGATCGCCACCACACCGGGAAAGGTGCGACGGGTCCGGTTGCTGCCCGGCAATCCGCCCGCCACCCGTCAGGCCGTCGACGCGATCATGTCCGCCGATCTGGTGGTGCTGGGGCCCGGCTCGTGGTTCACCAGCGTGATCCCACACGTACTGGTGCCCGGCCTGGCCGCCGCGCTGCAGGCGACCTCCGCCCGCCGGGCGCTGGTGCTCAACCTGATGGCCGAGCCGGGGGAAACTGCCGGTTTCTCGGTGGAGCGCCATCTCCATGTGCTCAAGCAGCATGCGCCGGACTTCACCGTGCATGACGTGATCATCGACGCTGATCGGGTGCCGAGCGAGCGAGAGCGTGAGCAGCTACGGCGCACAGCGACTCTGCTTCATGCCGAGGTTCAGTTCGCAGACGTGGCCAGGACTGGTACACCTTTACATGACCCAGGCAAGTTGGCTGCGGCGCTGGATGGGGTTGGTGTCCGCGACACCGGTAGGCCGCTGTCGGCGATAGACACCGGCGCGTTGGCGATCGAGCAAGATCGTCAGCCAACCGGAGCAGATGGATCGGGTCGCAACGGACCAAGGGGTGACGACGCGTGGCGATGACGGCCGAAGTCAAAGACGAGCTGAGCCGCCTTGTGGTGAGTTCGCAGACCGCGAGGCGCGCCGAGGTGACCGCCCTGTTGCGGTTCGCCGGCGGGCTACACATCGTGGCAGGCCGGGTCGTCGTCGAAGCCGAGGTGGATCTAGGCAGCATTGCCCGGCGGCTGCGTAAGGACATCTTCGACCTGTACGGCTACAGCGCTGTCGTGCATGTGTTGTCCGCCAGCGGAATTCGCAAGACGACGCGGTACGTGTTGCGCGTGGCCAACGACGGCGAGGCGCTGGCCCGTCAGACCGGTCTGCTCGATCTTCGCGGGCGTCCGGTGCGTGGCTTGCCCGCCCAGGTGGTCGGCGGCAGCGTCGGCGACGCCGAGGCCGCGTGGCGCGGGGCGTTCTTGGCGCACGGTTCATTGACCGAGCCCGGTCGCTCGTCGGCGCTGGAAGTCAGCTGCCCTGGTCCGGAGGCGGCGCTGGCGTTGGTCGGCGCGGCGCGCCGGCTCGGCATCAGTGCCAAAGCCCGTGAGGTGCGCGGCGCCGACCGGGTCGTGGTGCGCGACGGCGAGGCCATCGGCGCGTTGTTGACCCGGATGGGCGCCCAAGACACCCGGCTGGTCTGGGAGGAGCGGCGGATGCGTCGCGAGGTCCGGGCGACGGCGAACCGGCTGGCGAATTTCGACGACGCCAACCTGCGGCGCTCGGCTCGCGCGGCGGTGGCGGCTGCGGCCCGAGTGGAACGGGCGCTGGAAATCCTGGGCGATACCGTTCCTGACCATCTTTCGGCGGCGGGCAAGCTTCGTGTCGAACACCGGCAGGCCTCGCTGGAGGAGCTGGGCCGGCTGGCCGATCCGCCGATGACGAAAGATGCTGTGGCCGGCCGTATTCGGCGACTTCTATCGATGGCCGACCGTAAGGCGAAGGTCGACGGCATTCCGGACACCGAGTCCGCGGTGACCCCAGACCTGCTGGAAGACGCCTGATTCAGGCGCTGAAGGCCAAGACTCAACTCCGCGCACACTCACAGCGTTCTTCAAGCTCGGCCCGCCGACTCCGGTGATGCCGTTAGATTGTTCTCGCCAACGGTGGCAGACCCTGAAACGAGGCCGTCATGGGATTCATTACCCCAGACCTTCCGGACGTCGACCCTGAGACCTGGCACGAATTGCCAGCGGGATCCAGGTTGCAGGTGGTTACCCGGCACTGGGTCGAACACGGATTCGGCACCCCGTCGGCGATCTATCTGCTCTACATAATCAAGATCGCCGCCTATGTCGCAGGTGCCGCCGCCGTTATCTCACTGACCCCGGGCCTGGGCGGGCTGGGGGATATCGCGGTTTGGTGGGCGCAGCCGATCGTCTACCAGAAGGTCATCGTATTCACCCTGCTGTTCGAAGTCCTGGGCCTGGGCTGCGGATCAGGCCCCCTCACCGCGCGATTCTGGCCACCGATCGGTGGTTTCCTGTACTGGTTGCGGCCCAAGACGATTCGTCTTCCGCCGTGGCCCCGCGAGGTTCCGTTCACCAGCGGTGATACCCGCACCGTCCTGGATGTGGGCCTGTACGCGATCGTCCTGGGGTCCGGCGTCTGGCTGCTGCTGTCGCCAGGCCACGGCGGGTCAGTCACCGGGGCCGGCGATGTCGGCCTGATCGACCCCGTCCGGGTGGTGCCGACGATCGTTGCACTGGCGTTGCTGGGTCTGCGCGACAAGACGATCTTCTTGGCGGCCCGCGGTGAGCATTACTGGCTGAAGCTGTTCGTGTTCTTCTTCCCGTTCGTCGACCAGATCGCCGCATTCAAGGTCGTCATGCTCGGACTGTGGTGGGGCGCGGCGACTTCCAAGCTGAACCACCATTTCCCGTACGTCGTGGCGGCGATGACGAGCAACAACCCGTTGCTGCGAGGCAGGCCATTCAACTGGTTGAAGCGCAAGCTTTACCGCGATCCGGTCAACGACATCCGCCCCACCTGGATTCCAAAAGTGATGGCCCATGTCGGCGGAACGACCGCCGAACTGATCGTTCCCGCGGTGTTGGTGTTCGCCGCAGGCGGTCATCCGTGGCGGTGGGCCCTGATCGCCTTCATGGTGATCTTCCACCTCAACATCATTTCCAACCTCCCGATGGGTGTTCCGTTGGAGTGGAACGTCTTTTTCATCTTCTCGCTCTTCTACCTGTTCGGGCACTACGGCAACATCACGATCTAC
>Ga0302314_10000218_pt1 | contig 101092 bp, 101 predicted proteins | sample III_Palsa_N2_3_FD_200533 | JGI IMG/M metagenome (GOLD analysis project Ga0302314, IMG submission 200533) | Peat permafrost microbial communities from Stordalen Mire near Abisko, Sweden - III_Palsa_N2_3 | ecosystem: Environmental > Terrestrial > Soil > Palsa > Peat permafrost | place: Sweden... | reverse complement strand
AGGGTCGATTGCGACCTTTCGGGGAGTTTTGGCAGGGCGCGGCGCGGCTTAGAGGCCGAGCTGCTGCAGCTGCCAGACCAGCCACGGGCTGAAGGCGTAAGGGGCCGCGCTCGCGGCGGCGGTCAGGGATGCAGGGTCGACCCACTCCCACTCGGACACCTCGTCGGGGTTAGCGTGCACCGCGTCGTTCGACACAGCCCGATAGACCGGGCAGATCTCGTTCTCGACGATGCCGGATGCGTCGATGGCGCGGTACCGAAAGTCCGGCAGCACCAGCGCGACGTCATCGACGGTGATGCCGAGCTCCACGGATGCCCGACGGGCGATCGCCTGCTCGATCGCCTCACCGGGCGCCGGATGCCCGCAGAACGAGTTGGTCCACACCCCGGCCCAGGTCGCCTTCGACAGTGCGCGCCGGGTCACGAGCACATGCCCGGCGGCGTTGAAGACGTGGCAGGAGAATGCCAGGTGCAACGGCGTCTCGGCCGTATGGACGGTCGCCTTGTCGGCAGAACCGACTACTTTTCCGTTGTTGTCAAGCAGTACAACTCGCTCGGGAGCTTCAGCCATGGTCGCGATAGTCTGCCTAAATGGACGGTTCTGGCCTGCTGGGGGTCGATCAACAAAGGCAGGCGCAGGTCGATGGAGTGCTCGACCGCTTCTTCAGCCTAGCCAAGAACCGTGCGAGCGCTTTCGGCCCGGAATATGTGCGCCTCTGGCAACAACTGGAGTCCAGCGCGACAGGCGGTAAGCGGTTCCGTCCCCGCATGGTGTTCTGTGCGTATGAATCGCTGGGCGGCACGGATGTGGAGGCAGCGGCCTACGTGGGCGCCGCCTTCGAGCTGCTGCACACAGCACTGATCGTGCACGACGATGTGATCGACCACGACTTCGTGCGCCGCGGCATCCCCAACATCTCGGGCAACTATCGCGACCGGGCGCTCGCCGCCGGCGCGAGCGAGGCCGCCGCGGACCACAAGGGCGTTTCGGCCGCAGTGATCGCGGGCGACCTGGCCCTGTTCAACGCCTACCGGCTGATCGACCGCAGCGGAGTCGGCGACGTCACGCGCGACCGCCTGGTCGAGGTGATGGATGATGCCCTGTTCGCGAGCGCGGCCGGCGAACTCATCGACGTCGACTTCTCCCATCTCACCGACATGCCGCGGGTCGACGACATCCTGACCATGGAGCGGCTGAAGACGGCGGTCTACTCGTTCGAGTGCCCCCTGCAGGCGGGCGCGATCCTGGCCGGGGCATCCGAGCAGATCGTCGCGACCCTGGCCGATTTCGGCCGCGAGATCGGGGTCGCGTACCAGATCGTGGATGACCTGCTCGGCGTCTTCGGCCAGGAGACCGAGACCGGAAAGACCACCATCGGCGACCTGCGCGAGGGCAAGCGCACAGTGCTCATCTCGTACGCGACAACCACCAGGGAGTGGGCTGAGATCGAGCCTCTCATCGGTAAAGCAGACCTGTCGGAGACGGAGGCGGAGCGCGTGCGCGAGCTCCTGGAGTCGACGGGCGCTCGCGCGTTCGCCGAGGGACTGGCCCGCTATTACGCCAACCGGGCAATGTCCCGTCTCGCCGAGGCGCACATTCCGAGGGCGCTGCGCGACGAGCTTCTTCCGGTCGCCGACGCCGTTCTCGGTCGCGTTCGATGACCGCCCCGGCCAGTCCGCGGCGTGGGCTTTACGACAGGGTCGCCGAGGAGACGGCGAGCGTCGTCATCGGCCGGTATTCGACCTCGTTCGGCCTCGCGTCGCGGTTGCTCGAGCCGCGCGCTCGTCAGCACATCGAAAACATCTACGCGCTGGTGCGCCTTGCCGATGAGATCGTCGACGGCGAGGCCGCTGCAGCCGGGCTGAGCCCGCTGGATGCGGCGCGCATCCTGAACGAGCTGGAGACCGAGACCGAATTCGCGATGCAGTGCGGTTACAGCTCGAATCTGATCGTGCACGCCTTCGGGCTGACTGCCCGGGAGACCGGATTCGACGCCGAATTGACCAAGCCGTTCTTCGATTCGATGCGCTCCGACCTCAGCGAGACGGAGCACGACCAGGCCAGTTTCGATGCTTACGTCTACGGGTCGGCGGAGGTTGTGGGGTTGATGTGCCTGCGCGCCTTCCTGCAGGGCACCCCGCACACGAAGGAGGAGATCGCAGAACTCGAAACGGGCGCCAGGGCGCTTGGCGCAGCATTCCAGAAGGTCAACTTTCTGCGCGACCTGTCTGCCGACTTTCGGGGACTGGGCCGCAGCTACTTCCCGGGCGTCAAGGTGGATTCGTTCACCGAGGCCGACAAGAACCGGCTGCTCGACGACATCGACGCCGACCTGCGCACGTCGGCCCGGGTCATCCCGAACCTGCCTGCGGGCTCCCGGCGTGCGGTGTCACTGGCGCAGTCGCTGTTCGCTGATCTCGCTCGTCGGCTACGCGCTACTCCGGCCGAACGGCTCGTGACCACCCGCGTGCGCGTTCCCAACCCGGTGAAGCTACGAATCGCCACGGGCGCCGCGCTCGGCAGGACACCCCGCGCATGAGTCGCGTCGTCATCATCGGTGGGGGCATCGGCGGGCTGGCGTCGGCCGCCCTGCTGGCGCGCTCGGGTCACAGGGTCACGCTGCTCGAGGCGAATTCGACGCTCGGAGGTCGCGCCGGCAACTGGGAGAAGGGCGGCTTTCGCTTCGATACCGGCCCTTCGTGGTACCTCATGCCCGAGGTCTTCGACCACTTCTACCGGCTGCTCGGAACCTCCGCCGCGCAGCAGCTCGAACTGGTAACCCTCGATCCTGGTTACAGGGTGTATTTCGAGGGACAGGGCGCGCCGCTCGACATCTCGGCCACCCGGGCAGAGAACCTGGCGCTGTTCGAGCGCATCGAACGCAAGTCGGGCCGGCGCCTCGCGCGCTACCTCGATTCCGCGGCCCTGACCTACGACCTCGCCAAGCGCTACTTCCTGTACACCTCGTTCCAGAAGCTCGGCCCGCTGTTGAAACGGGATGTGGTGCGCCACCTGCCCCGACTCACCCGGCTGCTGCTTCGTCCACTGGCTTCCAAGGCGGCACGAACGGTGCGGGACGATCGCCTGCGCAAGGTGCTCGGCTACCCGGCCGTGTTTCTGGGTGCCTCGCCGTACACCGCGCCGAGCATGTACCACCTGATGAGCCATCTGGATCTCGCCGACGGGGTGCTGTATCCGATCGGCGGATTCGCCAGGGTCATCCAGAGCATCGCCGACCTCGCGGAGGCCGAGGGCGTGACGATGCTCACCTCCGCGAAGGTCACGCGAATCGTCGTGGAACACGGCGCCGCGACGGGCGTCGAATATACGGATGCTCGCGGCGATTCGGCCGCGCTCGAGGCCGATCTCGTCGTGTCCGCCGCCGACCTGCACCACAGCGAGACCGAACTGCTCGCGCCCGAGCAGCGCACGTATCCGCAGGGCTACTGGGACAAGGCGACGCCGGGCCCCAGCGCGGTGCTGCTCTACCTCGGCGTGCGCGGCGAACTCCCGCAGCTCGAACACCACACTCTCCTCTTCGCGAAAGACTGGAAGCAGGGATTCGACGCCATCTTCGGCGCGAACCAGCACGTGCCCTCGCCGGCCTCGCTGTATGTCTGCAAACCGAGCGGAATCGACTCCGATGTCGCTCCCGACGGTTACGAGAACCTCTTCGTGCTGGTTCCGGTTCCCGCAGACGTGAGCCTGGGCTCAGGCGGCCTCGAAGGCGAGGGCGACGCCACGGTCGAGGCGGTGGCGGATGCCGTCATCGGGCAGATCGCGCAGTGGGCCGGCATCCCCGACCTGGCGTCGCGAATCATCCTGCGCAGAACGGTCGGCCCCGGCGACTTCGCAACCGAACTGAATTCGTGGCGCGGCACCGCCCTCGGGCCTGCCCATACTCTGAAGCAGAGTGCGCTGTTCCGGGCCGGCAATGTGAGCAAGAAGGTACGCAACCTCTACTTCGTCGGGGGCTCCACCATCCCCGGAGTGGGCCTGCCCATGTGCCTGATCAGCGCGGAGGTCTTGCTCAAGCGCATCAACGGCGACACCACTACGACCCCGCTGCCGGAGCCGCTCCGGGCGCGCTCGACCAACTGACGGCAGGAGGATCGAACGTGGGCTGGCTCTACCTCGCGGCGCTGCTCGTGGCGCTTGCCGGAATGGTGGTGCTCGACCGGCGGTGGCGGCTCTTCTTCTGGCGGGACGCGCGCCGCGCCGCGATCGTTCTCGCTATCGGGCTGGCCTTCTTCCTGGTCTGGGACCTGCAGGGCATCCGGCTCGGCATCTTCTTTCGCGGGGAGACCTCGTTCATGACCGGCCTGCAGTGGGCACCGCAGTTGCCGCTCGAGGAGCCGTTCTTTCTGCTGCTGCTGTGCTACCTGGCGATGAACCTCTACGGGTTCCTGACGCGAGTGCGGACGACGACGTGACCTATTGGGGGCTGAACGCGATCTTCTTGGCGGTCGTCGCGGTCGTCGCGGCGTTCGCGATAGCCAGCCGCCGCGCGCCGCGGTGGGTGGCGTTGCTCATTGCAGCAGGCATCCTGCTGGTCGCCACCGCGATCTTCGACAACGTCATGATCGGCATCGGCCTCGTCGGCTACAACCGGTCGCTCATCAGCGGGGTCTTCATCGGGCGCGCGCCGCTTGAAGACTTCGCCTACACGGTTGCCGCCGCTGTGCTGCTGCCGAGCCTCTGGACGCTCCTCGCACGGAGGCGATCACGTGATTAAGGCGCTGTTCGTCTCATCCCGGCCCCTGAGCTGGATCAACACGGCCTTCCCGTTCGCGGCGGCCTATTTCGTCACTACCGGGCGCATCGACGCCGTCTTCGTCGTGGGCACCGTGTACTTCCTGGTTCCGTACAACCTCGCGATGTACGGCATCAACGATGTCTTCGACTACGAATCCGACCTGCGCAATCCGCGCAAAGGCGGTGTCGAGGGGGCGCTGCTGGATCGGCGGATGCACCGCCCAACTCTCATCGCAGCCGTCGTCACTAACGTCCCGTTCCTGGTCGTCCTGGTTGTGGTCGGCTCGCCCCTCTCATGGCTCGTTCTTGCCATCAGCGTGCTCGCCGTCGTGGCCTACTCGGCCCCGGGCCTGCGGTTCAAGGAGCGGCCATTCCTCGATTCGCTCACCTCGAGCACCCACTTCGTGTCGCCCGCTGTCTATGGGCTGGTACTCGCAGGAGCGGTGTTCACCCTGCAACTCTGGTTTCTGCTCGCCGCGTTCTTCCTGTGGGGAATCGCGTCGCATGCCTTCGGGGCAGTGCAGGACGTGGTGGCCGACCGCGAGGCCGACATCTCGTCGATCGCCACCGTCATCGGGGCACGTGCCACCGTTCGACTCTCCGTGCTCGCCTACCTGGCTGCGGGCATCCTGCTGCTGTTCACCAGTTGGCCCGGCCCGCTCGCCGCAATCCTTGCGCTGCCGTACGCGATCAGTTGCGCGCCCTACTGGAACGTCGACGATGACGCAGCTGAATCAGCCAACCGCGCATGGCGCAGGTTCCTCGCGCTCAACTTCGCGACCGGGTTCCTGGTCACACTGCTGTTGATCTGGTTCGTGCTCCTGGCCCGCTGAGCCCTGGAGCGCGTCACCTAGAGTACGGCCGGTCCGGGCGCAGCCACCGCATCTCCGCTGATCGAGTCGTCGACCATGTCGCTCGCCACCATCTCCTTGATGTCTTCCGTCTTCTGCACCTGGCTGACGGCGAAGTAGAAGATGATCAGGCTCCAGATCGCGATCACACCGGCATCCCAGTACTGCGGGATGACATGCAGTTCGGTGTTGTCGACTGCGTAGTTGCCCAGCAGGCCGATCACAATCAGGCCGCCCAGCCATGGCCAGATCCAGATCGCTGAGCGCCAGCGGGCCTTCGCAACGTCGACATTCTTTGCCTTGAGAAGTGCGGAAATGCCGTAGAGAATCTGCCCGATAGCAACGCCGATGGCGAGGTGCCACGTGGCATCCCAACCGCCCCAGTAGATGATCAGGTTGGCGAAGATGAAGCCGAGGGGCAGAAGAATCGTCCTGACGGGAGCGGTGTACGGGTGCACGCGGCCCGTGTCCTTCTTGAGCAGGGCTGCGAGCGAGATCGGCGCAAAGCCGTACATGATGGCCGTCGCACCGGTGATGTAGTACACGAGCTGCAGCCATCCGGTTCCCGGCACGAGCAGTGCGCCGATGCCGAGCAGGGCCGCCAGAAGGATGGACCAGATCGGTACACCGCGAGCCGAGACCCGCGTCAGGCCCTTGGGCAGGCCGAGCGCGTAGGAGATGCGCGCCGTCGTGCCGACGTAGATCAGGCCGGTGCCGCCGGGAGAAATCACGGCATCGATGATCAGAATGGCCGCCAGCCAGCCGGCTCCCGCAGACAGGGCGAGCGTGTAATACGGGCCGTAGTCGCCGACGCCGATCGGATGCGTCCAGCCCTGGGAGATCAGCTTCGCGGGATTCAGCGACCCGACGAACGCAACCTCGAGCAGAATGTAGAGGATCGCTCCGATGCCCATGGCCAGGATGATCGCCCTCGCGACGTCCTTCTTCGGGTTCTTGGCCTCGCCGGCCATCTGGCTGGCCTGTTCGAAGCCCTGAAGCGCGAACACGACGCCGGCGGGCAGCGCAGCGAAGATGCCGTGGAATCCAAACGGCGCAAACCCGCCCCGAGCGGTGAAGTTGCCGGCGTGGAAGCTCAGGGCGACCAGCACGATAACCGTCAGCAGGGGTACAGCCGTCTTCCAGATGACGATGCCCGTGTTGCTGTCGGAGAGGATCCGGGCTCCCCCCAGGTTGATGAAGGTGAAGAGGAGCATTGCGAGAATTCCGACGACGATGCCCTGCCAGGTCAGCGTGCCGTCCGTGTGGATGAGCGGGAACGCCGTCTTGACGTTGCCGACCGAGTTGACATAGCTGAGGCTCGCCTCCACCTCCAACGGTGCGATGAACACTGCCTGCAGGTAGGTCACCCACCCCGCGGTGAAGCCGGCGAAACCGCCGAAAGCGTAGTGCGGATAGCGCGCTGTGCCACCGGCCACCGGATAGGCGCCACCGAGATCGGCGTGAATGAGCGCGAGCACCATGAGCATGATGGCGGCCAGAACCCAGGAGATGAGCGAGCCGCCGCCGCCGGCGATCTTGGCAGCGCTGAGGGCGCCGAGCAGCCAGCCCGAACCGATGATTGACCCGAGCGACACGAACGCGAGACCCCAGAACCCGACCGTGCGTTTGAGTTGGACCTGCCCATCCGCAGTGCTGGCATGAGTGGGTTGTGTGGTTTGCGTCATGTTCAGTCCCTCGGAGTCAGTTCGAGCGGCGTGCGTGCGAGTTTTGAACACCGTACTCGCCCCCTAATGGGGGGCGATAGTAATGAGACTGAAATTTGACATCGCGTTAACACGACCGCGCGAACCTCGGCGCGGAGAGCCGCTGGGTGACGGCGGCAGCGCGGGCTCAGCCCTCCTCGGTCCAACCCAGGTTGACAGCCATTCGTTCGAGCGTGGTGCTCGTCGTCAGGTAGTCGGCCTCCGAAACGCCCGCCGCCATCTCGGTACGCTGCCCGGCCACCACGTTGGTGAGTCGGTCGAGTGCCCCGTGGCCGCGCTCGGTGAGCTCGTAACCGGACGGCGTCGCATCCACCCACGCGCTCTCGATCAGTTCGGTCAGGTGGTCGATCGCCGTCTCGGAGTCGCGTGCGAGAAACGGGGCGACTGCGGCATCCAGCTGTTGGATGCTCGATTGGCCCCGGGCGAGCACATTCACGAGTTGCCACTGCAGCCGGGTGACGCCGTGTTCGTCGAGTGTTCGCGAGAACTGCTCGTCGATCAGGCTGTCGACGAGACGAAGCCAGAATCCGATCGGGCGCTGATCAGCCATAGCGTCAGGCTAATACTGGAAGCCCAGCTCTGGCGGATATTCCCCGAGCGCAGTCAGCCGCTCGGCAGCGTCCCTGAGATGGGACAGCGTCAGGCCGAGCAGGCCCGGCCCGAAGCTGACGCGCGAAACGCCGAGTTCGGCCAGTCTCACCAGTGGAACAGAGGTCGCCCCCGCGATCACCGAGACACCGCCGTCGATCTCGGCCAGTGCCCGAGCGATGTCGTCTTCGGTACGCAGACCGAGCACGAAGATGCAGTCGGCTCCGGCGCCGAGGTAGGCGGTCGCGCGCGCCACCATGTCGTCCCAGTCACCGCCGCGGATGAGCGCGTCGACCCGGGCGTTGATGACCAGGGGTATTCGGCTGCGCACACCGGCGCTGCGGGCGGCCGCGACCCGGTCGGCCGCCTCGCCCAGTTCGAAGAGCGAGGATGCGTCGGTGCTGTCCTCGAGGTTGATGCCCACGGCGCCCGTCTCGAGCAGGCGGCCGACGTTGGTCTCGACACCGACCGCGTCCGTGGCGTAGCCCTTCTCGAAGTCGATGGTCACTGGCAACTCGACGGCATCGACGATGATCGTGGCGGCAGCGAGCGCCTGCTCGACGGTGAGCCCCTCGCCGTCGGGCACGCCGTGCGCGAACGAGACGGAATGGCTTGCGCTCGCGATCGCCCTCGTCCCTGGAACGCCCGCGACTATCCGTGCGCTGACAGCATCCCAGACGTTGGTCAGGATCAGCGGGGTTCCGGGTATGTGGAGCGACCGCAGCAGCTCCGCCTTCTCAGCTTGCGTTGTCATGCGTTCAGCGTGCCAGCAGATACCTGCCACGGCCAGCGGGTTTCTGTCACTTGTCGGGCGTCGTCGGCGCAGCTAGTGCGCGTCGGTGACGCTGACTTCGACGACCGGCTCGGCGAACCTGATCGTGGTCGGCGGCTTGACGAAGAGGAACAGGATGAGTCCCGCGAGTACGACGACAACGATGCCGAGGGTGCCCCAATAGGCTGCCCCGAACGCCACGGTGAACAGCGTGAAGAGTGCCGGCGCGATGAAGATCGCGGCACGGCCGGTAGTGGCGTACAGACCGAACACTTCGCCCTGCTTGTCCTGCGGGGTGACCCGGGTGAGAAAACTCCGGCTAGCCGACTGAGCGGGTCCCACGAACAGGCACAGGATCAGGCCCCCGACCCAGAACACCGACTGCCCGCCGTCATGCAGGAAGAACACGGCAAGGCCAGCCACCACTAGGCCGATCAGGGAAATGAGAATGACCCGGCGCGGGCCGAGGCTGTCGTCGAGGAGCCCGACCAGCAGGGTGCTGACGCCCGCCACTACATTGGCGGAGATGCCGAATATGAGGACCTCGCCCGCGCTGAAGCCGAACACGGTACCGGCCAGGATCGCGCCGAATTGGAAGATTCCCGTCAGGCCGTCCCTGAAGACCGCGCTTGAGATGAGGAACATGACCGTGTTCCGGTCCGACTTCCAGAGCCGCGCGATGTCTCGTCCGAGCACTCCGTAGGAGCGAAAGAATCCGACCTGTTTGGTGGTCGATCGCTTCGGCAGCTCGGGGACGGCGAAGAACACGGGAAGCGAGAAACCGAGTGTCCACGCGGCGGCGACAAGCTCGACGACTCGTATGTTCAGTCCATCCGCCGTGGACACGTGCAGTACTCCGCCAAAGTTCGGATCAGAGCCGCTGACCAGCCCCACGTAGACGAGAAGCAGCAGGACGATCCCTCCCAGGTAGCCGAACGACCAGCCGAGGCCACTGATGCGACCGACGTTTTTCGGGGTGGAGACCTGAGCGAGCATGGCGTTGTAGCTGACGGCCGCGATCTCATAGAAAATCGTTCCGACACCAAAGAGCACCAGCCCCATGAGCAGGAACGGGGGCTTGCCCTGCACAAAGAAGAGTGCGATCAGGGTCGCGACCACGAGCGCTGTGTTCACGCCCAGCCACAGCTTCCGCCTTCCGCGAGCATCCGATTGCTGTCCTAGAACCGGAGCAATCAGAAACACGACCAGTCCGGCCAATGTGCTTGCCAGCCCAAACTGGGACTGCAGCGTGACCAACGCTGCGGCCTTGCCGTGGGCTGCGACCGTGGCCGGGTCCGCAAAGTCGCCGCTCACCAGGTAGCGATTGAAAACGAAGGTCGTTGTAATCGCGTTGATTCCGGCGGATCCGGCATCCCACAGCGCCCATGCCGCCACGCGCCCCCTTGGTACTGCGGCTCCGGACGAGGCGGCTAGGTTCGGGAGGGGCGCGTCGGTCATGGTCGAAACACTAGTGTTCACGGGCTAACGGTGGGGTAACCGCAGGATTTGTTTCTGCGGTTGAGTCGCCTCGGCTCAAGTTTTGTGATTTCGGCTTGACATCTTTCTCGCGCTCTACCAAACTTGACATAGCGAGACTCAAGTTCTCGTGTAGACATTTGTGGAGGAGTACAGAGCACATGGCTCGATCAGTAGGAATTGACCTCGGAACCACGAACTCCGTGGTCGCCGTTCTCGAAGGTGGAGAACCCACGGTCATCGCAAACGCAGAAGGTTTCCGCACGACGCCGTCCGTCGTGGCCTTCACCAAAGACGGAGAGACGCTGGTCGGCGAGACCGCCAAGCGCCAGGCCGTCACCAACGTCGACCGCACGATCTCGTCGGTCAAGCGCCACATGGGCACCGACTGGACCGTCGACATCGACGGCAAGAAGTACACGCCCCAGGAGATTTCCGCGCGCATCCTCGCGAAGCTGAAGCGTGACGCCGAGCAATACCTCGGCGAGCCGGTCACCGATGCGGTTGTGACGGTTCCGGCCTACTTCAACGACGCCGAGCGCCAGGCCACGAAGGACGCCGGTGAGATCGCTGGCCTCAACGTGCTGCGCATCATCAACGAGCCGACCGCGGCCGCGCTCGCGTACGGCCTCGACAAGGGCAAGGAAGACGAGCTCATCCTGGTCTTCGACCTCGGTGGTGGAACGTTCGACGTCTCGCTGCTCGAAGTGGGCAAAGACGACGACTTCTCGACCATTCAGGTGCGTTCGACCGCCGGCGACAACCGCCTCGGCGGCGACGACTGGGACCAGCGCATCGTCGACCACCTCGTGAGCCAGTTCAAGTCGACCACTGGAGTGGATGTCTCGAAGGACAAGATCGCGCTTCAGCGCCTCAAGGAGGCTGCCGAGCAGGCGAAGAAGGAGCTGTCGTCGTCCACGACCGCCAGCATCCAGCTTCCGTACCTGTCGCTCACCGAGAACGGCCCCGCCAACCTCGATGAGACCATCACGCGTGCCAAGTTCGAGGACCTGACCAAAGACCTGCTCGAGCGCACCCGCAAGCCGTTCCAGGACGTCATCAAGGAGGCCGGCGTCAAGGTTGCCGATGTCTCCCACGTCGTTCTCGTCGGTGGTTCCACTCGTATGCCCGCCGTGCAGGAGCTCGTAAAAAAGCTCACCGGTGGCAAGGAGCCCAACAAGGGTGTCAACCCCGATGAGGTCGTCGCAGTCGGCGCCGCACTCCAGGCCGGCGTGCTGAAGGGCGAGCGCAAAGACGTTCTGCTCATCGACGTGACCCCGCTGAGCCTCGGCATCGAGACCAAGGGCGGCATCATGACCAAGCTCATCGAGCGCAACACGGCCATTCCGACCAAGCGCAGTGAGACCTTCACGACGGCCGACGACAACCAGCCGTCCGTCGCCATCCAGGTCTTCCAGGGCGAGCGCGAGTTCACCCGCGACAACAAGCCGCTCGGCACCTTCGAGCTGCAGGGCATCGCTCCCGCTCCCCGCGGAGTTCCGCAGGTCGAGGTCACGTTCGACATCGATGCCAACGGCATCGTGCAGGTACACGCTCGCGACAAGGGCACCGGCAAGGAGCAGTCGATCACCATCACGGGCGGTTCGTCGCTGGCGAAGGAAGACATCGAGCGCATGGTGCGCGAGGGCGAAGAGCACGCTGCGGAAGACAAGGCCCGTCGTGACGCGGCCGAGACCCGCAACAACGCCGAGCAGCTCGCCTACTCGATCGACAAGCTGATCAAGGACAACGAAGACAAGCTGCCCGACGATGTGAAGACCGAGGTCCAGGGCGACGTCGACACACTCAAGACGGCACTGCAGGGCGACGACGAGGATGCTGTCAAGACGGCGTTCGACAAGCTCGTGCTCTCGCAGAGCAAGCTGGGCGAGGCGATCTACTCGTCGTCGCAGGGCGACGAGTCGACCGGTGAGTCCGGCGAAGCGACTGACGCCCCGGAGTCCTCCGACGAGGACATCGTCGACGCCGAGGTCGTCGAGGACGAGCCCGCCAGCGACCCGAAGAAGTGATCGATGACTCCCAGTAAGAGTTCAGCACCCGACCCGAAGAAGTAGGCAATGTCTCCCAACAAGAGTCACGCACCCGAGCCGGACGATGCGGACGCGAAGGCGTCCGCGTCGTCCGAGGACGGCGACACCGCCGATGTCTTCGACGCGGCCGACCTGGTCGACGCCGAGGATGCCGACGTCGAAACCCTGACCGCCGAGGAGATCTCGTTCATCGAGGCGGGCGAACGCGAGCTGCTCGCCGACATGCGAAACGATCTCGCTCGCGCGCAGGCGGAGTTGGTCAACTTCCGCAAGCGCGTCGAGCGCGACCGCGCAGCGAACCGGGATGCCGTCATCGCCGAGGTCATTCGCACGATGCTTCCCGCGGTCGACGACCTCGACCGCGCCGAGGCGCACGGTGACCTCGCAGGAAGTTCACTCGAACTCGTCGCCCAGAAGCTGCACGCCGCGTTCGCGCGGTACGGGCTGCGGTCCGTCGGCGAAAAGGGCGAAGCCTTCGACCCGAACTTCCATGAGGCAGTAGTGCAGCTGCCGAGCCCGGGCGTCACCGTCAACACGGTTGCCGACGTCATCGAGCCCGGCTATGCGCTCGGCGACCGGCTGCTTCGCGCGGCCAAGGTAGCCGTCTCTGTGCCCGAAGGCCAGTAGGGGGCACGGTGGCAAGCCAGGATTGGTTCGATAAGGACTTCTACAAGGTGCTTGGCGTCGCGAAGGATGTCTCAGACTCCGAGCTCAAGAAGACCTATCGCAAGCTCGCGCGCCAGTATCACCCGGACTCCAACGCGGGTGACGCCAAGGCCGAGGCACGGTTCAAGGAGATCAGCGAGGCGTACTCGGTGCTGTCCGACCCCGAGCAGCGCACCGAGTACGACCAGGTTCGCGCCATGGGCTCCGGCGCCCGCTTCACCTCGGGTGCGGCCGGGCAGCCGGGCGGCTTCGAGGATGTCTTCGGCAGCATGTTCAACGGCAGCAGCCGTCGCGCGGGTGCCGGTTCGGCTTACGGCCAGAACGGGTTCGAAGACCTTCTGGGCGGCATGTTCGGTGGTGGCGGCTTCGGTCGTACATCCGGTGGCTACCAGGGCTTCGGTGGCCCGACTCGCGGCCGCGACCTCAGCGCGAGCACCACGCTCGACTTTCTGACCGCGATCAACGGCGAGACGATCACACTTCAGCCCTCGGGTGGAAAGTCGATCAAGGTCAAGATTCCGGCGGGCGTCAGCGACGGCCAGAAGATCAAGCTGCGCGGCAAGGGCGAACAGAGCCCCGACGGCGGCGAGGACGGCGACCTGGTGCTCACTGTCACGGTGCGCAAGCATCCTGTCTTCGAGCGCGACGGGCTCAACCTGCGCGTGGATGTGCCGGTGACGTTCGTCGAGGCGACTCTCGGCGCGACCGTCGAGGTGCCCACGCTCGGCGGCGAGCCCGTGCGGCTTCGGGTTGCAGCGGGCACGCCAAGCGGCCGGGTGCTGCGAGTCAAGGGCCGCGGCGTCACTACCACCAAGGGCACCGGCGACCTGCTCGCGTCCGTGCACGTGGCGGTACCCAGTCACCTCAGCGATGCCGCGAAGAAACACCTGGAAGAGTTCGCCGCTGCGATGCCCAAGGAGAATCCTCGCGCTGAACTGCTCGAGCAAGCCGGGGGCCTGCGCTGATGGACGAGACGAGCCCGATCTTCGCGATTGCCATCGCGGCCGAACTGGCGGCGATGCATCCGCAGACGCTTCGCCAGTACGACCGGCTCGGCCTCGTCAGTCCGACGCGCACGGCCGGCAAGTCCCGCCGCTATTCCATGCGCGATGTCGTGCAACTGCGCGAGATCGCCCGCCTGAGTGCCGAAGGGCTCAACCTGGAAGGCATCAGGCGCATCCTCGAGCTCGAGAACCAGGTCACTGCATTGCAGGGCCGGGTACGCGAACTCGAGTCGGCGCTCGCCGACGAGCTCCTCAACCGCCCCGGCCGGCGCGTATTCGCCGCCGGAGGGTCGGGAGACGTCGTCCCCCTTCGCACGGGCACTCGTGCCCAGCGCAACACCCAGGTCGTCGTCTGGCGACCCCTGGGCAGGGAGTAGAGGCATGACGATGGTCACTGCTGGGGAGGCAGGAATCGGCACGGCACTGGATGCGGCGGATCGTCTCATTCTCGACGAGTCCGCCAGCGCGCTCGTGGGAGCCGCCGTCGTGGTCGTCGGGTCGAGCGCACTCGCACAGGCGGCTCGCGAACTCGGTGCCGCAACCGTGCGGGTCACCGACGACGCGGATGCGACGACCGAGCCCCTGCTGCCCCAGCTGTTCGAGCAGGCTGGTGTCGTGCTGCTTCGGCTGCCGAAATCGCTCGCCGAACTCGACCGGATTGCGGGCATCATCGCTGCCGGGTCACCCATCGACGTGGCCGTCTTCGCGGGCGGTCGGCTGAAATACATGACCACCGGGATGAACGAGGTGCTCGGTCGCAGCTTTGCCCGGCTCGACGTGTCGCACGCACGGCAAAAGTCTCGCGTGCTCATCGCGCGCGAACCGCTCGGCAGTGTGCCCGCAGCCGCGACACGTCGGTACGACGCGGAGCTCGAGCTGTGGGTCGGGGCGGTCGGCGGCGTGTTCGCCGGCTCATCCGTCGACATCGGCACCCGCACCCTGGTCGCTGCTCTCGACCGGCTGCCCGACTACGAGGCCGCCATCGACTTCGGCTGCGGCACGGGCATCCTCGCCGCCCTGCTGAAACGGAAGCAGCCGGAGGCTCGCGTCATCGCCTCCGACAGCTCGGCCGCTGCGGTCGAATCGGCGCGCGACACCGCCGCCGCCAACGACCTCGAGATCGAGGTGGTTCGCGACGACCTGCTGGCTGGCCAGCCGGACTCATCCGCAGACCTCATAGTGCTCAACCCGCCATTCCACGACGGTGGCGCACTCTCCACCGACACGGCGCTCGCGATGTTCGCGGACGCCGCCCGGGTACTGAAGCCCGGCGGCCAGCTCTGGACGGTCTTCGACACCCACCTCGGCTACGCCCCGGCGCTCCGGCGCACGGTCGGCGAAACGACCCGAATCACCCGCAACGCGAAGTTCACCGTGACCGCGTCCACCACATCATCCGACCGACTGAGCGCAACCAGCTCGGCCACCAACTAGGCGTTCAGGAGAACGAATGGCCAACATGCAGGGTGCCCCGACCAGCTCTGACGAGCAGCAGAAAACCGCTCTGGAGCAGTACGGCATCAACCTCACCGAGATCGCGAAGAGCGGCAAGCTCGACCCGGTCATCGGGCGCGACGCGGAGATCCGCCGCGTCAGCCAGGTGCTGACCCGACGCACCAAGAACAACCCCGTGCTGATCGGCGAGCCCGGCGTCGGCAAGACCGCCGTCGTCGAGGGCCTCGCCCAGCGGATCGTCGCGGGCGACGTCGCCGACTCGCTGAAAGACAAGCAGCTCGTCTCGCTCGACCTCGCGGCCCTCGTGGCCGGCGCGAAGTACCGCGGCGAATTCGAGGAGCGGCTCAAGGCCGTGCTCAAAGAGATCAACGACTCCGACGGCCGAATCATCACCTTCATCGACGAGCTGCACACGCTCATCGGCGCGGGCGGTGGCGAAGGTTCCGTCGCAGCGGCGAACATGCTCAAGCCCATGCTGGCCCGCGGCGAGCTGCGGATGATCGGCGCCACGACCCTCAATGAGTACCGGGAATACATCGAGAAGGATGCCGCGCTCGAGCGCCGCTTCCAGCAGGTGTACGTGGGCGAGCCCAGCGTCGAAGACACCATCGCGATCCTTCGTGGTCTCAAGGAGCGCTACGAGGCCCACCACAAGGTCACGATCGCCGATTCCGCGCTCGTCGCGGCGGCCTCCCTGTCGAACCGCTACATCTCGGCCCGGCAGCTCCCTGACAAGGCCATCGACCTCGTCGACGAGGCCGCCTCGCGGTTGAAGATGGAGATCGACTCGTCTCCGGTCGAGATCGACGAACTCAAGCGTGCCGTCGACCGGCTGCGCATCGAGGAGCTGGCGCTCAAGAAAGAGAAGGACGCGGCATCCAAAGTGCGTCTGGAGAAGCTGCGCGCCGACATGCACGAACGCGAGGAAGCCCTTGGCGCCCTCGAGATGCGGTGGAAGGCCGAAAAGCAGTCGCTGCACTCCGTCGGCGACCTCCGCAACCGCCTCAACGACGCGCGCATCGACCTCGACAAGGCGATGCGCGACCAGCGGTACCAGGATGCATCCAAGCTCAACTACGAGACCATTCCGCAGATCGAGAAGTCGATCGCAGCGGCGGAGTCGGTCGAGCAGCTCGGGCCGCGCATGGTCAACGACCAGGTCACCGACGAAGACATCGCGGCCGTGGTCGCCGCCTGGACGGGCATCCCGGTCTCCCGGCTCAAGCAGGGCGAGACCGAGAAACTGCTCTCGCTCGAGGCGGAGCTCGGGCGTCGGCTCATCGGCCAGAAGCCGGCGGTTCGCGCCGTGAGCGAGGCCGTTCGGCGCTCGCGGGCCGGCATTTCGGACCCATCGCGACCCACCGGATCGTTCATGTTCCTCGGGCCGACCGGTGTCGGCAAGACCGAACTGGCCAAGGCGCTCGCCGAGTACCTGTTCGACGACGAGAAGGCCCTGGTGCGCATCGACATGAGCGAGTACGGCGAGAAGTTCGCCGTCTCGCGGCTCGTCGGTGCCCCGCCCGGGTACATCGGCTTCGAACAGGGCGGCCAGCTCACCGAGGCCGTGCGTCGGCGACCGTACTCGGTCGTGCTGCTCGACGAGATCGAGAAAGCGCATCCGGAGGTCTTCGACGTGTTGCTGCAGGTGCTCGACGACGGAAGGCTCACGGATGGCCAGGGTCGCACCGTGGACTTCCGCAACACGATCCTCATCCTGACCAGCAACCTGGGCAGCCAGATCCTGACTGATCAGACTATCGACTGGGAGGACCGCGAGAGCGCGGTGCAAGACCTGGTGCGCCAGGCCTTCAAGCCCGAATTCGTGAACCGCCTCGACGACATCGTCGTGTTCGCTCCGCTGTCGACCGATGACCTGGGCCAGATCGTCTCGCTCTACGTCGATCGGCTGGCCGTGCGCCTTGCCGACCGCCGGCTCGAGCTTGCGGTGACACCGGATGCGCGGGCCTGGCTCGCCGAGCGCGGTTTCGATCCGATCTACGGCGCGCGACCCCTGCGCAGGCTGATGCAGCACGAGATCGACGACAAGCTGGCGCGCTCGCTGCTCGCCGGCGAGATCAACGACGGCGACACCGTGAAGGTGGACTTCGAGGGCGATGGCCTGGTCGTCTCCCGCATGGACGTCTAGCCAAGCTCCCCGAAAGGTCGCAATCGACCCTCCGTTTGCGGGCGGAAGGGTCGGTTGCGACCTCTCGCGGAATCTTCGGGACGGGAATAGGCTGCGCGCATGAGCGCTGGCACAAAAGAAGACCCGTGGAACCTGACGACGCCGCCCGGTAGTTCCGAGTACACGATGTACAAAGACGAGACCGCCGACCCACCCATCATCGTCTGCCAGGTCGGCTCCACCAGGCTGACCTACCAGGCGCGGGCGATCGACGACCTTCATGCCTGGCTGAAGCAGCAGGGCGACTGGGTGCCACTGGGCGCGGCCGACGAGCTCAAGCCCGCCGCAGACGGCACGGTCGAGGCCTGGGGTCGCTCCGAATCCAACCCGGTCGGCGGCTGGTACGGCACCCGCAAGGGTTACCGCGGCCGGTTCGGCATGTACCTGCCGCCACTGCTCGAGGCACTCGGTCTTGCCGAGGTCACGCACGACGCGCGCAACAATTCGATGCGGGCGCTCTAGCTCCGGGCATCCGGTTCGCCGCCGCCTATCATGGGGTAATGCTCACGGACAGGTCGCGGCTGTGAGCGCTCAGGTGGAGTTTCCCGACGCCAACTATTTCCTGGTGACGAGTCGGCTGATCCCGGGCCTCGATGGCGGCTATACCGTCTCGGTGCTGCGCCGGGCGCTCGACTTCGCCGCCGTCGGCGGCGTTCAGCCGACCCTGCTGACCTTCGATTTCCGCGTCGACTACGACGAGCAGCTGGCCCGATTCGTCGAGCTGGGGCTGGCGACGACCGGCACGGTGCTGCGCAACATGTTCACGGAATTGCGCGCGGATCCCGGCATCCTGCGCACGCGGGCCGGCGCGAATGGCATTGTTCGGCCAACGGATGATCGCGGCGACCAAAGCTCCGCGGCCACCGATGTCGACAGCATGGGAATCGCGTGGCGCAGCGTCGTGTCGCGCTCGACCCCAACCGGTGCGCAGGAAACGCTGTATACCGACTTCTTCGATGAGTCCGGCGCACCGCTGTTCCGGCTGCCGTACGTCGCCGGGCGTGCCGACTGGCATCGGGCCGACATCCTGATCGACGTGTTCGTGCACGACGGTGGTGTGGTCGGCCAGCTCGCCGGATTCGGTGAGCTGTACCGGCTGTGGATGGACTACGTCGTCGAGACGTCGCCCCCGCACCCGTCGATTGTGGTGGTCGAGGCCCGCCAGGTCGGCGAGCTGCTCGGCGACGACGACGAGCGTGACTACCTGCTCGTGCACACTGTGCACAACGCTCACACGACGGCCCCGCACCTGTGGGATTCGCCGATGGATGCCTCCTGGCTCGGCTGGTTCGAAACCACGGTCAACTACGACGCTGTCGTGTGGCTGACCGAGGCGCAACGGGCCGACGCCGAGCGCCGGTTCGGGGCGGTGAGCCGATCGGTGGTGATCCCGCATCCCGCCGCCGAGCCCGCCGCCGACGCTGGCGAGGAACGCGACGTCAACCTGGCCGTTATGGTCACCCGGCTGGTCGATCAGAAGCGTGTCGACCACGCGATCGCCGCGTGGCCCGCAGTACTGATGGAACGGCCATCCGCCCGACTCGACATCTACGGCGATGGACCGTTGCGCGCACGACTGCAGGCCCAGATCGACGAGCTGGGCCTCGCGGGCGTCGTGACACTGCGTGGCTACACCCCGGACGCGTCCGACTCGCTCAGCCGCGCCGCAGCGCTGGTCGTCTCCAGCAACTACGAAGGCCAGCCGCTCGTCGTGCTCGAGGCGCTCACGCGCGGATGCCCGGTGGTCGCCTACGACGTCAGTTACGGTCTCGCCGACATGGTCGAGCCCGGGGTCACCGGAGAGCTGGCGCCTGCCGGAGACATTCCTGCTCTCGCCGCGGCGATCGCGAGCGTGGTCGGTGACGACGAGAAGGTGCGGCACTACAGCGCGAACGCGGTTCGCTGGGCGAGTGCCCACGGCGCGACCGAGTCGATGCGACGCACGGCCGAGTTGTTCCGTGCACTCCTCGCGAGCAGAGCATAGGAGTGCTCGCCTAGGGTTGAGACATGCTTGCAACCCTGATCTATGGCGAACGCGACATCCGGCTCGAAGAGGTTCCCGACCCCGAGCTCTCCACCGGCATCGACGCGATCGTGCGAGTCGTCGCCGCGTGCGTGTGCGGCTCCGACCTCTGGCCGTACCGCGGGGTGGTGCAGCGCGAAGGCGCGCACCGCATCGGTCATGAATTCGTGGGAATCGTCGAGTCGATCGGCGACGACGTGCACAAGATCAAGGTCGGCGACTTCGTGATCGCGCCCTTCTATGACTGCGACATGACGTGCACCAACTGTGAGAACGGCGTCTCGACATCGTGTCTCAACGGCGGCGCATGGGGATCGAATGACCGCACCGGCCACTTCGCCGACGGGGCCCAGGGACAGCGCGTGCGCGTGCCGCACGCTGACGGCGCGCTCGTCGCGACGCCTGGTCAACCCGACCCGGCGCTCATCCCGAGCCTGCTCACGCTGGCCGACGTCATGGGCACCGGCCACCATGCAGCGCTGTCCGGCGGCGTCACGCGCGGCAGCACGGTCGCTGTCGTCGGGGACGGCGCTGTGGGGCTGTGCGCGATCCTCGCAAGCAAGCGGCTTGGTGCATCCCGCATCGTCGCGATGTCGCGCCACGCCGACCGACAGGCGCTCGCCTTCGAATTTGGCGCAACGGACGCCGTCGAGGAGCGTGGCGAGGCCGGCATCAAGCACATCCGCGAGATGTTCGACGGCATCGGGCCGGATGTCGTGCTGGAATGCGTCGGAACGGCTGAGTCGATGGACCAGGCGATCAAATCCGTGAGGCCGGGCGGAATGGTGGGTTACGTCGGTGTTCCTAACGGTGGCGCCGAGCTGCCCATCCGCACCCTCTTCGGCCGCAATGTTGGCGTGAACGGCGGCGTCGCCCCTGTGCGCAACTACATTCACGAGCTGCTGCCGGAGGTGCTCGACCACCGCATCAACCCGGGCCGGGTCTTCGATCTGGAACTGCCGCTTGCGGAGGTCGCCGAGGCCTACGCGGCAATGGATGAGCGTCGCGCTATCAAGGTGCTCCTGCGCCCCTGACCGCCCCCTCAAGTACCGATTTGTCACGACTGTGCCGAGACTTTGCGGTGCTGTCGTGACAAATCGGTACTTGAGGGGGCGACCTACTCCTCGCCGATGTCTTCGTTCCAGAGGATCGGGTTGGCGTCGATGAAGTCGCCCATGATCTTGATCAGCTCGGGGTCGTTGAGCGTGGTGACCTGAGTGCCGTTCTCGACCAGCCAGTCCTGGCCGCCGAAGAAGTTCACGGTGTCGCCGACGACGACGCGGCCGATCCCGAACTGGCGAACCAGCCCCGAGCAGTACCAGCACGGTGACAGCGTCGTGACCATGGTCGTTCGACGATAGCTACGCTGCCGGCCCGCGTTGAGGAACGCCGCCGTCTCGCCGTGCAGCGCCGGGTTGTCGCCCTGCACACGCTGGTTGTGCCCGCTGCCCAGCAAGCGGCCGTCTTCATCGAAGAGCGCCGCCCCGATCGGGATGCCGCCCTCGGCGAGACCCGTGAGGGCCTCGCCGACGGCGACGGCGAGCTTCTCTTCGTCGGTGACGTAGAGAATCTCGTTTTCCATGTCTGCTGCCCTGCCCGGCTACGCCACTAGATCGGCGGAGTCGACACCGACGATGATGTCGGGCTCATCGGCCACGGGTCCGCCAAGCGTTGGCTTGAAAACTTTGAACAGGATCAGGTACAGGATTGCGGCAAGCAGGAAGCCGACGATCGCCGTGAGGTCGCCGACGTTCTCGTTCGCGGCCGGGATCACGCCGACGAAGTATCCGTACTGGTTCGCGAACAGCCAGATCGACGCGACGACAGCCACGACGAATGCGATGGGGCCCGCCGCATTGCTGTACTTCGCCGGCCACGGGATGAGCGACGAAACAGCGGTGCCCCGACGGAGCCAGCGGTCCATGAACACGATGCCCAGCCACGGCGCGATCCAATACGCGATGACGAGGAGAAAGCCAGTGTAGGTCGCGCCCGCGTTGGGGATCGCGCTCCAGGCGATGAAGAAACCGATGACTCCGAAGACTGCCGCAACGATGGCCCGCCGCAGGTTCAGCGGGATCCTGATCCCGACGGCCAGGAACGACATCGCGCCCGAATACACATTCAGCGCGTTTGCAGCGATTGCTCCGATCGCGATAGCCACCAGGGTCAGGTCGGCGATGACGACCGGCAGTCCGTGCACGAATGCGTTCGTCGGGTTGTTCTCGTCGAATGCGATGTATGCCGACGCCGCGCCGGCGAGTTCGAGCACAACGCAGGACACGAAGTTGCCCAGGCCCGCCGCCAGGCCGATCTTCGTGCGACTGGTGGTCTTCGGCAGGTAGCGGCTGTAGTCCGAGGCGTAGGGGTTCCAACCTGCCGCGTATCCGAACGCTGCTCCAGTTGCGAGCGTGAAGCCACCAAAGGTGAAGCCAAGGCGGATGTGGTTTACGGTAGCGACACCGAAGTCGGCCTTCGACAGGATGATTATCGTAGCGATCACGAAGATGATCCCCAGCACTATAGACGAGTAACGCTCGAACTGCTGCACAAGATTGTGCCCGACGAACGCCACGATCACCTCGATCACGACGATGATGAGCAGGCTGACGACCACCGGCAGGGACGGCACCAGCGCCGACAGCGCGAATGCGCCGCTCACCGAGTTGACAGCGAACCATCCGAGGCCGGCCACGATCGCGTTGATGCCTGCGGGAAGAATATTGCCCAGACGCCCAAACGCGGTGCGGCTGAGCACCAGCTGGGCTAGACCTTCTCGCGGTCCCCAGGTAGAGAGGATGCCCTGGGTCAGACCGCCGAAGACCGAGCCCAGCACGATCGCAACGACCGCCCACTGGATGGACAGCCCGAAAATTCCGACGGCGAGGACCCCGACGAAGACAGTGGCGAACTCGAGGTTGGGCGCGCTCCAGGTGGAGAGCAGCTGCCACGGTGAGCCGTGGCGCTTTGACGACGGGATTGCTTCGATTCCGCCCGCTTCTATGACGGTCGAACCGGTGGGGGGAGCTTCAGTAGTGGCCATGGCCAGAGCTTAGGGCTCGCCGCCATCCGCCCGCGAGGCCAGCAGCTCTGCCGTGGGCAGGATTTACGCAGGATTTACATGTGCCGGGGATCGCGCCCGAATTGTCGCCCGAGGGACCGGGGCTGTGGAGAACTGGTACAGAACGGTCTGTGAGATCGGGAGAATCTGTTCGCTGCGATCGTGGCAACCGTCATAGAAGAAGGAGTCGTTCCATGCGATACAAAATGTTGGCCTCGCTCGTTGTCTCGGCAGGGTTGGTCGTGGGAATCTCGGGCACGGCGCACGCGAACGGGCCGACCTCGCCCACGATTCTCAGCGCCGGCGAGCATTGGTACGCCTACGCGGCAGGCACCCTCTACACGTACAAGGTGCAGAGGAGATCTGACGTCGGGGGCGGTATTCCGCGCATTACGACCAGCGGGTGGGAGACGACCTTCAAGGCGAGCCCGAGCCTCATCTACTGCACGAATTCGTAGCGCGGTCTCGCTACCGCGCGAGCTCCTCGGCGATAACGGCCACGAAGTTGTCGACATCGGCCTCGGTGGTGTCGAAGGCGCACATCCACCGCACCTCACCGCCGGCTCGGTCCCAGTCGTAGAACCGCACGCGTTCGCGGATCCGGTCGGCGACGGCGTTGTCGAGCACGGCGAAGACTGCGTTGGCCTGCGTGGCCTGGCTGAACGAGAGTCCCGTGATCGAGCCATCCGCGATCCCGGCCTCGAGCCGTGACCGCAGGCGCGCCGCCATCGCGTTGGCGTGCGACGCGGAGTCGAGATAGAGGTCGTTCTCGAGCAGGGCGAGCAGTTGCGCACTGACGAAGCGCATTTTCGAGGCGAGCTGCATGTTGAGCTTCCGCAGGAACACCAGGCCCTCGCTCTTCGACGGGTCGAGCGCGACGACCGCCTCGCCGTAGAGCAGGCCGTTCTTGGTGCCACCGAAGCTCAGGATGTCGACCCCGGCATCCACGGTGAAGTCGCGAAGCGGCACCCCGAGCGCCGCTGCCGCGTTGGAGACTCGGGCGCCATCCATGTGCAGCACCATGCCGCGGGCGTGCACGTATTCGGCGATCGCGCGCACCTCGGCGACCGAGTACAGCGTGCCCAGCTCGCTGGTCTGAGTGATGCTCACGGCGGCGGGCTGCGGCCGGTGCTCGTCGCCCCAGCCCCAGGCCTCCGTCTCAATGAGGTCGGGAGTGAGCTTGCCGTCCGGGGTGGGCACGGTGAGCAGCTTGAGCCCGCTGATGCGTTCGGGGGCGCCTCCCTCATCCGTGTGGATGTGGGCCGTGCTGGTGGCGATCACCGCACCCCAGCGCGGCATGACGCTGGTCAGCGCCGTGACGTTCGCGCCGGTGCCGTTGAACACCGGGAACGTCTCCGCCTGCTGGCCGAAGTGAGACTTCATGACCTTCTGCAGTTCGGCAGTGTAGATGTCTTCGCCGTAGGCGATCTGGTGGCCTTCATTGGCGTCGGCGATCGCGGCGAGCACCTGCGGATGGGCCCCGGCGTAGTTGTCGCTCGCGAATCCGCGGTAGTTCGAGTCGTGCAGCTTCATGGCTCTAGTCTCGCCCATCGGCGTCAGCGGCAGCGCGAACCGGATGAGCGCCGCCCCGAGCCTTGTAGTGTGAGGCTCGCGGCGACGCTGCCGGCGGCTACCGTCCCTCGTCGATCTGCACCGCAGGTGACGTGTAGAGCAGGTTGAACCTCGCGCTGAGCGCACGATCAGCCTTGATGCGCGCCCCCCAGCCCTCCATGGCCTTCGCCCAGTCCGCAGGGGCCACGCCCCTGGATTTTGCGATCGCCGGCAGGAGGCCCTGGTCGTTGCCGCGAGCGCCGAGTTCTCGCACGATCGCGGTGTACACCTCGAACGTGACTCCGTTAATCGGGCGCAGCGACATGACGGTAGCCTTTCGTCTCGATCTGCAGCAGGCCGCAGTGGGACAAGCCGCGGCTCTATCGAAATCATGGAACGCAGCGCGCGGCGGGCCTATGAGTAACCGGTGCCTAACTTTTGGTCCTTCACTTGCAGCGAGTGCGAGGGTGCTGGAGGCCGGGACCAGGGCATTCGCGGCAAGTCACCCTGGGTGAGCCTGGATCACCACGGGTGAGACTAGGTGGCGGTGAGGTCGATCCGCGCGCCGTTCAGGGTGGCCGCATCCTCGCTCCACAGGGTCGCGATGCGGTCTGCGACGGCGCCCACGGGGGTGCCGTCGCTGCCGATCGACTTCACCAGCAGGGTCAGCGCCGCGGCGGTTGCTGCTTTGCGCCATCCGGATGCGATGGCCCCGACCCATGCATCGGCCGCGGTCTTCAGCGTGGCGTAGTTGGCGCCGCTCCAGGTCGGCCGCGCTGCACTCGTCGAGCCGATGGTCACGAGGCGACCGATCGGTGACGCGGTCAGGTCATCGTGAAACGCGAGAGTGACCAGGCGAAGCGTCGTGAGCAACCTCGGTTCGAGCCAGTCCCAGTCATCGGTCTCGTGCCCGGCCCGCCACCCGCCGACGAGGTGCACGAGACCGTCGGCCGAGCCGAAATCAGCCCGTACCCGGTCGGCCAGCGCGCGCGTCGCCGCGGCCTGGGTCAGGTCGCACACCAGCTGAGCGGATGCGTCGACCAATGCGAGCCGGCCGGCGTCGGACCCGACGGCCACGACGGTCATGCCCGCAGCCAGCAACGTCGAGCACACGGCACGGCCGGCATCCCCGGTCGCGCCGGTGACGACGACGACGGGTCTCGACACGCCCGGGCTAGTCAACCACCCGGCTCGTGCCGGTGATGCCGCTCGTCGACTCGATCACACCGACCATCTTTCTGGCCAGAGCCTCGTAGAACATCGACAACGGGAACTCATCGTCCATGACCGCATCCGTCAGCAGCTTCGGCGGCCCCTCGAGCGGAAGGTCGCGAACGGCCCAGCGGGATGCCGGGTTGGGGGTGAGAGTCTTGGCCACCAGGTCGTACGCGGCAAGCCAGTGCGCCATCTTGGGACGGTCGATGCTCTGCCAGTACAGCTCGTTGATCGCGTCGGAGAGGGCGATGACCACGTCGGGCACATCCTCCCAGTCGATCGTCAGCGCGGTGTCGGTCCAGTGCAGCACGTGGTGCTGGTGCAGCCACGCGAACAGCAACTGGCCGCCGAGGCCGTCGTAGTTGCGCACCCGCGAACCGGTGAGCGGAAAGCGGAATAGCCGGTCGAACAGCACCGCGTACTGCACGAGTTCTGCATGCTCGCGGATGACGTCATCCGTCTCAGGGTCGCGCGCGAGCTTCACGGACTCGCGGAACGCCGTCAAGTCGCAGCGCAGCTCCTCGAGTGAGTACAGGAAGTAGGGCATCCGCTGTTTGATCATGAACGGATCGAACGGCAAGTCACCCCGCATGTGGGTGCGGTCGTGGATGAGGTCCCACATGATGAACGTCTGTTCGGCGAGTTCCTGGGTCTCGAGCAGGCGTGCGGCGCTGTCGGGTAGATCAAGTTTCGTGATCTCAGACGCCGCACGCACCACTCGACGGAATCGTGCCGCTTCCCGATCCGCGAAAATTGCTCCCCAAGTGAACGTCGGGATTTCGCGCATCGCCACTGTTTCTGGAAACAGCACCGCCGAGTTGGTGTCGTAGCCGTCCGTGAAGTCGATGAAACGGATCGGTACGAAGAGTTTGTTCGAATAGTCGCCCGCCTCGAGCTGGGCGACGAATTCGGGCCAGCGCACCTCGAACAGCACGGCCTCGACCAGGCGGTCGGATGACCCGTTCTGGGTGTACATCGGAAAGACGACGAGGTGGCGCAGGCCGTCGATGCGGTCGCGCTGGGGCTGGAAGGCGGTCAGCGCATCCAGGAAGTCGGGAATGCCGAAGCCGGTGGTCGCCCAACGCCGGAAGTCGTTCGCCGCCGCGTTGAGGTACTCGGTGTCATGTGCAAGCAGGACCGTGAATGCCTCGAGGCCATCGGCGATTGTGGCGACCAGTTCCCGGGCGACGGGATGCGACGCGCGGTTCGGGATGCTGCCATCCTGCGCCTGAAGCGGGCGCAGGTCGCCCACGGCGGACTTGATCTGCAGCCAGGCCTCGGTGTCTTCGAGAACCTCGGGTTCTCCGACAATGACTGTGTTCGACATCAGTTGTGACATGGCTACCCTCCGTCCACTCATTCACGCCGCAGTGCGGCCCGGTGGCGCATTTGTGCGCTGATTCAAGAGTATTCGGGGCATCGGAGCGTTTGGTTGCGTGTGCCGACGAATAGTTGCGTGGGAGGGCCATCCGCCCGCCGCTTTGCTGTGTTTCCCTAGAATTTGGTCATGACAGGCTCCGCGCAGGATGTGATGTCGGCGCTCGCCGCTCCGGCCGACCCGGAGAAGGCGTCGAGCCTCAGCCGGTTCTTCAAGACCGGGGCCGGCCAGTACGGAGAGGGCGACCTCTTCCTGGGGCTGACTGTGCCGACGACCCGACGACTCATGAAGCCGTTCGTCGATCTGCCGCTCGACCAGGTGCACGTGCTGCTCGACAGTGCGATTCACGAGCACCGGTTCGTCGGGTTGATCATCCTGGTCGCTCGCTATCCCACCTCGCCGCAGGAGGTCGCCGACTTCTACCTAGCGGCGGTCCGCCGCGGCCGGGTGAACAACTGGGACCTTGTCGATTGCTCGGCCGAGTTCATCCTCGGCGAGTACCTCTTCGATCGGCCGCGGGGCCCGCTGTTCGACCTTGCGGCGAACGAGTCGATCTGGCAGCGACGCGTCGCGATGGTGTCGACTTTCGGTTTCATCAGGCACGGCGACGCGTCGACGACGTTCGAGATCGCCACGCTGCTGGCGGCCGACAAGCACGACCTCATCCAGAAGGCGATCGGGTGGATGCTGCGCGAGGTCGGCAAACGCGTCGACCCTGCACTCCTGCTGGCCTACCTGGATGACCATGCCGCGAGCTTGTCGCGCACCTCGCTCTCCTACGCCACCGAACACCTGACGGCGGAGCAGCGCATCCATTACCGGAGTCTCACCCGCTGAGCCGACCTGACACGTGTGGTTGGATTGGCGCCGCGATTCCAACCACGCGTGTCAACTCGCAGCGGCGAAGACCGAAAGAATAGTCAGCATGGTGGGAGTGCTGATCGGGTTCGCCATCATCGGCGTGGTCATCGCCGCCGGCTACCTGATCGCCAGGGCACGGCTGCTCGGCGAGAGCCAGGAACAGGTGCAATTCGCCCTGTCGAGGCTTGCCTTCTTCGTGCTTTCACCGTGCCTGCTGTTCACCGTGCTCGCGAAGGCCAACGTGCACGAGTTGTTCTCGCGCGTCCTCGCGGTATCGGCGATCTCGGCCGCTGCCGCCATCCTCGTGTTCTTCGTCGTCGCACGGGTGTTCTGGAAGCGCCCGGTGCCGGAAGCGGTTATCGGGTCGGCGTCGTCGGGCTACATCAACGCCAACAACATCGGGCTACCCGTTGCGGTGTACGTACTCGGCGATGCGGCGCTCTCCGCTCCGGTCATTCTGCTGCAGCTGGTCGTCTTCGCGCCGATCATCCTGACCACCCTGGATGTCTCCACCAGCGGCCGAGTGTCGATCAGGCGGATCCTGCTCCAGCCGGTGCGCAATCCGCTGCTCATCGGAGTGGCGCTCGGCGTCGTCGTGGCTCTCACCCGCGTGAAGATCCCGACGCCGGTGCTGGCGCCGTTCGTGCTGGTGGGCGGCGCCGCCGTACCCGTGGTGCTGCTCAGCTTCGGCATGTCGATCTACGGCCAGAGGCTGCTCGAGGCCGGAACCGATCGGCGGGATGTGATCCTCGCGTCTGCCCTGAAACTCGTGCTGATGCCGGCGATCGCCTGGCTGGTGGGCCACCTCGTCTTCGGCCTGAACGGCGCGGCACTGTTCGGTGTGGTGCTGCTCGCCGCTCTGCCCACTGCGCAGAACGTGTTCAACTACGCCCAGCGCTATGAACGGGGCGTGACGCTCGCACGGGACACGGTTCTGATCACGACGATCGGTTCAGTGCCGATACTGGTCATCGCCGCTGCGCTGCTGAAGCACTAGCCTCGGCACCAGTCGCTCACTGCGTCCACGAGCGCGGTCGCCACTTCGTCACAACGGCATGGGCCGCCCGACGTTAGAAGATCATGGGCCGGTCGTCGTCGTCCTCGTCGGTAGCAATGTCGAGGTCGACGAGGAGCGGCACGTGGTCGCTGGGCGCGTCGCCCTTGCGTTCGTTGCGCTCGATTCTTGCGTCGGTGACGAGCTCGGCGAACGTGCGGGAGCCGAGGATGAAGTCGATACGCATGCCCTCGTTGCGGGGAAACCGCAGCTGCTGATAATCCCAGTACGTGTAGCCCTCGACCCCCCGACTGCGAAGGATGTCGGTGAGTCCGGCCGTCTGGAAAGCGGTGAATGCGTCGCGTTCGGGCTGGCTGACGTGGGTTCGGCCCTCGAAGGCGGCGATATCCCAGACATCGATATCGAGCGGCGCGATGTTGAAGTCGCCCATCAGCGCCAGCTTGAGGTCGGGATCTGCCTGAAGCCAGCCCGTCGTCGCCTCGGCGAGACGCGCCAGCCACTCCAGCTTGTAGGTGTAGTGCGGGTTGTCGAGCTCCCGACCGTTCGGCACGTAGAGGCTCCACAGGCGTACCCCATCGACCGTGACACCCAGTGCCCTGGCCTCCTGCGGCAGGTCCCCCGCCTCGTCCACCTTGCCGAAGCCGGGGGCTTTTGCGAACCCGACCGTCACATCCGTCATCGGCAGCCGGCTCGCGAAGGCAACCCCGTTCCACTGGTTGAGCCCGTGCAGCTCGATCTCGTAGCCCGCCTCCGTGAAGGCGTCATACGGAAACTGGTCGGGCTTGCACTTGATCTCCTGCATGCCCAGGACATCGATGTCTTCCCGTACCAGCCAGTCGACGACCCGACCGACGCGACTGCGGATGGAGTTCACGTTCCAGGTTGCTACGCGCATGAATACAACGCTATCCGGTGCGCCACGGCAGACGTTCAACCAATGCTTAACTCCCTCTATTGGGCAATGGTCTTCGCGCAACCACCACCCCTAATGTTTGGCTTGTAATGAAACCCGATGACTTCGACGACCCCGGAACCGAAGCCGCTGACCGCCGCGACAATCGCACTGCGATTGTGGTCGCCGTCAGCGCTGCCATCGTCGTTGGCATCGCAAGCGCCATACTGATGGCGACGGCGGTGCACGCACCACAGGACTCGGCCCCGCAACCCAGCCACAGTTCGGTTCAGGTGCTGCACCTGAGTATTTCCGAAGACTAGGGCGAGCCTGCCTCCGCTATTCTTGCTGGGTGACGTCGGCCCGTGATCAGCTCATCGAGCACATTTCCCGTGAAGCGGTGTTCCACGGCGACTTCACCCTGACCAGCGGCAAGAAGGCCAGCTACTACATCGACCTGCGCAAGGTCAGCCTGGATGCCCGGGTCGCCCCCCTCATCGGCCGGGTGATGGTCGACCTGATCGCGTCGGTCCCCGACGTCTACGCGGTGGGCGGCCTGACGATGGGCGCAGACCCTATCGCCGCCGCGGTGCTGCACCAGGGTGTCGCTGCCGGCGTTCCCTACCACGCGTTCGTGGTGCGCAAGGAGCCCAAAGACCACGGCCGAGGCAAACAGGTCGAGGGACCCGACCTCGAGGGCAAGCGCGTCATCGTGCTCGAAGACACCTCGACCACGGGCGGTTCGCCGCTGAAAGCCGTCGAGGCGCTGCTCAAGGTGGGCGCCGAGATCGCCGCGGTCGCGGTCGTCGTCGACCGGGATACCGGCGCGCAGCAGGTCATCGAGGCCGCCGGGTACCCCTATCTCTACGCGATCGGACTTGCCGATCTCGGGTTGGCTCCGTGAGCGACGACCCGGAGGACGCCGACGACTGGCTCGCGAGCCAGTTCAATCCGACCGAACAGGTGCCCAAACAGGATGCTCCTGCCGCGCCGCCAGCCATCCCGCCGGCTACCGCCACAGCGCCATCTACTGCGTCGGCGCCCGAGCCGACAGCGCAGGGCGGTTTCAACTGGGGCCTTCGCCCGAGCAGCGCGGTCGTTCCGCCGCCCGTCGAACCGGCCGTTCCACAGGCTGCCGCAACTCCTCCGGCCTTGGTCGTGCCACCCGAGCCGGTCAGTCTCCCGCCGGCGGCGCCTATCGTGCCGCCCGTCGCCGCATGGCCGGCGCAGCCGGAAGCGGTCGAGCCTCCGCCGACCGAGCCGTACCTCCGTGAACCGACCCAGCCGCTGAGTTGGAACGAATTCGCCGCGACACAGCAGCAGTCAGCGCCGCCTGCAATCGAGCCGCACGAGCAGCCCACCGAGGCCTACACGGTGCTGCCTTGGCAGCCCGGGGCAGGCGCCTCGCCGACTGCCGCGCCGGAGTCAGCTGTGGCTCCGGTCGATGGCGTGCAGCTCCCACACGATCCGACCGGCCCGACGTCGGCCATCGACTCGCTGTTCGGCGACCACAAGTTCCAGGAGTACGAAGAGGTCGGCGTGCTGGCGACTCTGCAGGCGCCGTCCTCGGCCGAGCCGACCGAGGCCGCCCCGGCTCAGCGTCAACCCCGCGCTCCCCTTGCCACCTCGCAGAAGGTGCTGATGGGGGTTGCCGGCGGGCTCATCGGTGTGCTCATCCTGATCGCGATGTTCTTTCTCGGAGAGCACCTCGGGTCGGCCGAGGCAGCGGTACCGAAGCCGAGCAAGACCGGCAGCGTCGCCACTCCGACCCCTGCCGGCACGGGTGGCCCGGCCGCCCCGGGCGTGCAGCAGTGGACGGCGCTGCAGGGCGGGGAGTGCATCCAGCCGTTCAGTTCGGCGTGGGCGCAGACCTTCACGGTCGTCGCGTGCTCGGTTGATCACGACGCCGAGATGGTCTTCAAGGGAAAACTGCCCGACCCGTCCAACGCTGCATACCCGACTGCGGCATCGTTCCAGAAGCAGCTCATCGCGCTGTGCAGCGCGCCGGCCGCGATCAACTACGCTGCGGCCGCGGCAGTGACCGACCTGCAGGTGAGCTTCAGCTACCCGCCCAACACGTCCGCCTGGCTGCACGGCGACCGCACCTACTACTGCTTCGTCGACCGGGTCTCGGGAGGCAACCTGCCCGGTGACCTCGCTGTGCCGAAGACCGCGGCGGGCGGCTGACCCCAAGACACGGTCCGGCCCCCTACTGCTGAGCCCGCTACGCCGTGGCGTCGAGCAGGTCTGCGACGCTTTCGAGCACCTCGTCGGGTCGGAACGGGTAGCGCTCGATTTCGGCGCGATCGCTGATCCCGGTCAGCACGAGAACGGTGTGCAGGCCGGCTTCGATCCCCGCGACGATGTCGGTGTCCATGCGATCGCCGATCATCCCTGTGTTCTCGGAGTGCGCGCCGATCTTGTTCATCGCCGACCGGAACATCATCGGGTTGGGTTTGCCGACGACATACGGCTCTTTGCCGGTGGCCTTGCTGATGAGAGCGGCGACCGCGCCGGTGGCCGGCATCGGTCCGTCTGCACTCGGCCCCGTCGCATCCGGGTTGGTCACAATGAACCGCGAGCCGTCCACGATCAGGCGGATCGCCTTCGTGATCGCCTCGAATGAGTAATTGCGCGTCTCACCGACGACGACGTAGTCGGGGGCGTTCTCGGTCATCACGAAGCCCGCCTCGTAGAGCGCCGTGGTCATGCCGGACTCGCCGATGACGAACGCCGAGCCCCCGGGCATCTGGTCGGCGAGAAAGTCGGCGGTTGCGAGCGCGGAGGTCCAGATGCGGTCCTCGGGCACGATCAGGCCGGATGCCCGCAGCCGGGCGCTGAGATCGCGGGGCGTGAAGATCGAGTTGTTCGTGAGCACCAGGTAAGGCTTGCCCTGGGCACGCCACTGCAGCAGCAGCTCAGCCGCACCAGGCACGGGCGAATTCTCGTGCACGAGAACGCCGTCCATGTCGGTCAGCCAGCACTCGATTCCGCTGCGATCGGTCATGCGCCCATGGTATCTAAGGCAGGTAACGGGCCTGCTCGCCCAGTCGGTCGCGCATGATCGCGACGGCTTGCGCATTCTGGTCGACCGCGACGAACCGCCGGCCTAGTTTGGCGGCCACGGATGCAGTGGTGCCGCTGCCGGCGAAGAAGTCGAGCACCCAGTCGCCCGGAGCGCTCGAGGCCTGCACGATTCGGCGCAGCACCCCCTCGGGCTTCTGGGTCGCATAGCCGGTGCGTTCCTTGCCGCTGGTGGTCACAATGGTGTGCCACCAGACATCGGTGGGAAGCTTTCCCCGTGCCACCTTCTCGGCGCTGACCAGGCCGGGCGCCATGTAGGGCTCGCGGTCGACGGCGGCGCTGTCGAAGAAATAGCTCTTGGGGTTTTTCACATAGACGAGGATCGTGTCGTGCTTTGCCGGCCATCGGCTGGTCGACTTGGCGCCGTAGTCATAAGCCCAGATGATCTCGTTGATAAACGAGTCCCGCCCGAACAGGGCGTCGAGCGCCACCTTCGCGTAGTGCACCTCGCGGTAGTCGAGGTGCAGGTAGAGCGTGCCCCGGTCATCCAGCAGCCGCCAGGCCTGCTCGAGGCGTGGTTCGAGAAAGTCCCAGTAGTCGGCGAACTCGTCGTTGTACGAGTAGAGCGTGCCCTTGACGGTGTCGTAGGTCTGGCCCTTGAAGCCCACGCGCGAGCCACCGTCGGCCCGGGTCGTCGTGATGGACTGCCTGCTCTGCCTGCGGCCGGTATTGAACGGCGGGTCGAGATAGATCAGGCGAAAGGAGGCGTCCGGCAACTGTGCTGCGATTTCGAGGTTGTCGCCGTGGATGACGAGATTGTCCCCATCGGGGTTCCACAGCGGCATGCTCGCAAGATTAACAGCGTTACCCTCGTCTCGTGACCGACGCGACAGCCAATCCGAGCCATGAGCTCTCGACCAACGGCGTTGGGCCATGGCAGGGGCCCCTGCCGTCGGGCGCCGAGTACGACCCGGAACTGCTCGAGCATGGCGACTCGCGCAACGTCGCCGACCGGTTTCGCTACTGGACGATGGCGGCGATCGTTGCCGAGCTCGACCGGCACCGGCATCCGTTCGCCGTCGCCATCGAGAACTGGCAGCACGACATGAACATCGGATCGATCGTGCGCACCGCAAATGCGTTCGCCGCCGAGACGGTGCACATCATCGGTCGTCGGCGGTGGAACAAGCGCGGCGCAATGGTCACCGACCGGTACCAGCACGTGCTGCATCACGCCACGGTCGAGGAGTTCGTTCAGTGGGCGAATGTGAAAGAGCTTCCCATCATCGCCATCGACAACCTGCCGGGATCGGTTGCGATCGAGTCGTTCGCGCTGCCCGAGGCCTGCATCCTGCTGTTCGGCCAGGAGGGGCCCGGGCTGAGCGAGGCGGCGATCGAAGCAGCGGATGCCGTGGTCGAGATCACGCAGTACGGGTCGACCCGCAGCCTCAACGCGTCGGCCGCCGCAGCGATCGCCATGCACGCCTGGATCACCCAGCACGCCAAATAGTTACCGATAGACTGGGGTGTAATCCCCACCGATCAGTTAGGGACATGGCCATGCCAGCAGTAGTCATCATTGGCGCCCAGTGGGGCGACGAGGGCAAGGGCAAGGCCACCGACCTTCTTGGTAGTCGGATCGACTACGTCGTCAAGTTCAACGGCGGCAACAACGCCGGCCACACTGTCGTCGTCGGTGATGAGAAGTACGCGTTGCACCTGCTGCCGAGCGGCATCCTGACCGAGGGCGTCGTGCCGGTCATCGCCAACGGTGTCGTCATCGACATCGAGGTGCTGTTCGAAGAACTCGATGCGCTCAGCGCTCGCGGTGTGGACGTCTCGAAGTTGCTGGTCAGTGCGAACGCCCACGTGATCACCCAGTACCACCGCACGCTCGACAAGGTGACGGAGCGGTTTCTGGGCAAGCGGCAGATCGGCACGACCGGCCGGGGCATCGGGCCGTCGTACGCCGACAAGATCAACCGGGTCGGCATCCGTATTCAAGACATCTTCGACGAGAACATCCTGCGGCAGAAGGTCGAGGGCGCTCTGCACCAGAAGAACCAGCTGCTGGTCAAGCTCTACAACCGCCGAGCGATCACCGTCGACGAGATCGTGACTGACCTGCTCTCGTACGCCGATCGCCTGCGGCCGATGGTCGCCGACACCGGGCTGCTGATCAACCGGGCGCTCGACGAGGGCAAGACTGTGCTGTTCGAGGGCGGCCAGGCGACCATGCTTGACGTCGACCACGGCACGTACCCGTTCGTCACGTCATCCAGTTCGACGGCCGGCGGCGCTTCGACGGGCGCGGGCATCGGCCCGGGCCGCATCGACCGCGTCATCGGCATCGTGAAGGCCTACACGACACGGGTCGGCGCGGGACCGTTCCCGACCGAGCTCGAGGATGAGTCGGGTGAGTGGCTGCGCGCTCGCGGCTTCGAATTCGGCACGACAACGGGCCGCCCGCGTCGCACCGGCTGGTACGACGCGCCGGTCGCCCGATACGCGTCGCGCATCAACGGCATCACCGACTTCGTGATGACCAAACTGGATGTGCTCACCGGGCTGGCGGAGATCCCGGTCTGCGTCGCCTACGACGTCGACGGAACTCGAGTGGACGAGGTGCCGGTCTCGCAGAGCGACTTCCACCACGCCGTGCCGATCTACGAGAACTTCCCGGGCTGGACCGAAGACATCTCCGGCGCGCGCACCTTCGACGACCTGCCGAAGAACGCGCAGGATTACGTGCTCGCCATCGAGGCCATAAGCGGTTCCCGCATCTCGGCGATCGGTGTCGGTGCTGATCGCGACGCCATCGTCGTGCGCCACGACCTGCTCGACTAGCAGCCGACGGGCTACAGGATGCTGTACCGCGACGGCAGCGGGCGTCGTCCGGTCAGCGCGAACAGCAGGTTCTCCCCGTCGCCCTTGCGCACAGCGACGCGCGCCGCGAGGTCGGCGACGTTCGCAACGATGTCTGTGGGCATCCTGTGCGGAAGGCCGGTCGCCTTCGCGATGTCCATGCTGTGCACCACCAGCTCGAAGACACGCGTGCGCAGGTACTCGCCCAGCGGGATTCCGATCGACCCGATGCCGACGATGCGATCGGGTCCGTTCCGGGCGATGAGCGCCAGGGCGCGGTTCAGCGTCGCCTCGAACTCTTCGCCGGAGTTCTCGTTGAGGTGCTTGCCCGCCTCGACCCCGCGCGCGGCGATCGCGTCGTTGTCGGTGTACTCGGTGAACACCGTCGTGTAGTACGCCTCCGCGTCTGGCACCGTCGCCGCGGCGGGGGCATCGGCCAGCAGGTACTGCTCTGTGACGATGATGGCGCGTGCCGTGTGGCCCACCAGGCTTCGCACATCCCAGACGCCCAGGGCGGGTTCGTTCCACTGCGACACCTTGACCTCGGCGACGAGGTCGAGAAAGGTGTGGGCGGCTGTCTCAAAGTCGGTGGCACTTGTCATGAAACCATCGTGGCACTACCGCGAGCACGGCGGTGTCGACCGACTAGATTCGACTCATGGAACCGACCGACGCGGAGTCAAAGCCCGACGTGATGGACGAACTCACGGCCATCCGGCTCAGTATCGACAACATCGATGCGGCGATCGTGCACATGCTGGCGGAGCGCTTCAAGTTCACCCAGCAGGTCGGTCGCATCAAGGCGATCGGCGGCTTGCCGCCGTCCGACCCGGCGCGCGAGCGCATCCAGATCGGGCGCCTTCGTGTGCTGGCCGAGGAGTCGCAACTCGACCCGGCGTTCGCCGAGAAGTTCCTCAATTTCCTCGTCGCCGAGGTCATCCACCACCACGAGCAGATCGCTCGCACTGGCAGCATTTCGACGCAGACGCAGCAGCCCTGACCGTGGGACTTCGGGCGTCGACCGGGTGAATTTCGGTCGGCCGCCAGCCCAGTATGGTCAAAGCATGGCTTCTGAGACCCCGTGGCACCCCGACCATCTTCCGTCGCAGGAAGGCAAGACGATCGTGGTGACCGGCGGCAACGCGGGCATCGGCTATTTCGTGAGCGAGCAGCTCGCCGGGGCAGGCGCAGGAGTGGTTCTGGCGTCTCGGTCTGAGGCGAAAGCGGATGCCGCGATCGCCTCCATCCGGGCCCACGTGCCCGGCGCTCGACTCGAATTCGTGCGACTCGACCTGTCGTCGCTGGGCGCGATCCGGGAGGCTGCTGAGAAAATCCGCAAGCTCGGCGTCATCGATGTGCTCGTCAACAACGCGGGCGCGACCAGCGGTTCAAACCAGCGCGTTCTCACCGAAGACGGACTCGAATTCGTCGTGGGCTCGAACGCCTTCGGCCCGTACGCTCTCACGGCGCTCGTGTTTCCTGCGCTGGCGCCTGCGGCGCGCGTGGTCAGCCTCGGCAGCATGGCGACCCGGCTCGTGAAGCTGGATGCCGGCAACCTGCAGAGCGAGCACGGACGGTACAACTTCTTCCGCGCCTACGCCTACTCGAAACACGCGATGCACGCGTTCGCGTTCGAGCTGCAGCGCAAGCTGGACGCGTCGGCGAGCAGCGTGGAGTCGCTGCTTGCGCATCCGGGATCCGCGGTCGACCTCAAGTCGTCGCGGCGGCCCGGCATCAACGACCGAGCGAAGCCGATGGACTACCTCGCCGCGATCATCTCGCAGGGCAAGGACCGCGGGGCGTGGCCGATCGTTCGGGCCGCTATCGACCCGGCCGCCAGGGGCGGCGAGTTCTACGGCCCCAAGCGAAGTGTGGCGGGCGGTCCCGTTCTGATCGAGCCCGTGGCGTCCAGCGCGGGCCCGGAATTCGGGGCGGAGTTCTGGCGGCAGGCCGAGGCGGCCACGGGCATCCGGTTCGAGCCGTAGGTCGCTCCCAGCATCCACCGGCACCGTTCTGCTTGGCTAGACCCATGGACGCTCTCTACACCGCAATCGCGCACGCAACCGGCGGTGGCCGCAACGGCCACGTGCTCAGCGAAGACAACCGCATCGACATGGATGTGCGAACTCCCAGGGAGATGGGCGGCAGCGGTGAGGGAACGAACCCCGAGCAACTGTTCGCCGCCGGCTATTCGGCGTGTTTTCTCAACGCCATCCTGGGTGTCGGCCGCCGCCTGAAGGTGGACACCACCGACGCCGCCGTGTCGGCCAGCATCAGCATCGGCAAGATCTCCGAGTTCGCTTTCGGGCTCGCTGGCGAACTGCACATTTACCTGCCGAATGTGCCTGCGGACCAGCGGCAGCAGGTAGCCGAGCTCGCCCACGAGGCATGCCCGTACTCCAACGCGACCCGCGGCAACATGGATGTCGTGCTGACGCTGGTCGACTAGGCAGCGCCCCGACGCGGCTAGGCCGCGTCGAGGGTGGCGACCTCCGCGGCCGTCAGTTGCACATCTGCCGCGGTGGCCGAGTCGCGGATCGTCTCGGGTCGCGATGAGCCGGGGATAGGGATGACCACGGGTGACTTCGCGAGTTCCCAAGCGAGGCACACGACCTGCGGGCTGACCCCCCGGTCGTCGGCGATGGCCTTGAACGGTGCGAACCGGTCGCCGAGCTCGCCGGCTCCACTGATGCCGCCGAGCGGGCTCCACGGCAGGAAGGCGAGGCCCAGCTCGTCGCACAGCACCAGTTCGGGCTCGCTCGAACGGAAGGCCGGCGAGAACTGGTTCTGCACCGAAACCAGACGCCCGCTGAGGATCTCCGGCGCCAGCCGGATCTGTTCCGGGTTCGCATTCGAGATGCCGGCCATACGGATGACGCCCTCGTCGAGAAGGTCACGAATGGCCCCGACCGAGTCGGCGTAGTCGACAGTGGGGTCGGGCCGGTGGAACTGGTAGAGCCCGATCACGTCGACTCCCAGGTTCTTCAAGGAGGACTTCACGGCCTCCTTCAGATACTCGGGGCGCCCGTTGAGCTGCCACGCGTGCTCGACGGGTTCGTCGCGCAGGTGACCGCCCTTCGTGGCCACCAGCACGTTCGAGGTGTCGCCGCCGTAGCTCTTCAGAGCCTTCGCAATCAGCTGCTCGTTGTGCGCGAAACCCTCGCCGGGCATCCGGTAGGCGTCTGCGGTGTCGATGAAGGTGATTCCGGCGTCGAGAGCCGCGTGGATGGTCGCGATGGCCTGCGCCTCATCCGGCCGGCCCTCGATCGAGATCGGCATACCGCCGAAACCGATAGCCGAAACGGTCACATCGCCGATAGTGCGTGTCTTCATAAATCTTCCTGGGTTGGGGGTGAGGAGATGGGAGGGGTTTGGTGGCTTGAGTCGCGGCAGCGGAGGGGCTACCAGGCGTACTGCTCGGGCGCGGTCTTCTTGGCTGGGAAGATCTCATCGAGCTTCGCGAGCGTCGCGTCATCCAGCTTCAGGTCGACCGCGCGCAGTGCGGAGTCGAACTGGGCCTGTGTGCGGGGCCCGACGATCGGTGCGGTCACTGCGGGCTGGTGCAGCAGCCAGGCCAGCGCGAGATCGCCCGGCTGCTCCCCCAGCTCGTCGGCGAAGGCCTCATACTCCTCGATCTGGTGCCGGTGCTTCTCGAGCGCGGCCGTCGCCTGGTCGTTGTGACGACGCTTGCCCTCGCTCTGCTTCTTGAGCACGCCCCCGAGCAGGCCGCCGGACAGCGGCGACCAGGGAATGAGACCGAGCCCGTTGGCCAGCGCCGACGGGATCACCTCGATCTCGAGGTCACGGGTGACGAGGTTGTAGAGCGACTGCTCGCTGACCAGGCCCACCGAATTGCGCCGGCGGGCGGCCTCCTGTGCGGTCGCGATGTGCCAGCCGGCGAAGTTGCTGCTGCCCGCGTACAGGATCTTGCCCTGCGCGATCGCGACGTCGATGGCCTGCCAGATCTCGTCCCACGAGGTATCCCGGTCGACGTGGTGAAACTGGTACAGGTCGACGTAGTCGGTCTGCAGGCGTCGCAGCGACGCATCCAGCGCTCGGCGGATGTTGAGCGCCGACAGCTTGCCCTCATTCGGGTAGTCGGTCATGTTGCCGTAGACCTTCGTGGCGAGCACGGTCTTCTCGCGCCGGTCGCCGCCCTGCGCGAAGTAGCGCCCGAGGATCTCTTCGGTGGCGCCGCGACCCTTGTCCTGGCCGTAGACGTTGGCGGTATCGAAGAAGTTGATGCCGTTCTCGTGGGCCGAATCCATGATCGAGAAAGCGTCGGGCTCCGGGGTCTGCGGCCCGAAGTTCATGGTTCCCAGGCACAGGCGCGAAACGGTCAGGCCGGAACGGCCGAGGTGTGTGTATTCCATTCCCTCAACCCTCCTCCTCGCAGCACGGGCTGTCCAATCCGCACCGTGGAATTGACGGCAGGATTATGCGCCGATGGTGGCGCCGAAGCGGCTGGTGAGAGGTGAGCGGTGGATCTCGCGCAACTCGTCGAGGCTCGCAGTGAAGACATCCTGCAGCTCGAACGTGTCGCGCGAGTCGGTGACGCCGATGCGCAGCACCGGGTAGTCGCGCCCCTCGCACAGGCCCTTGAACCGCACGTCGTCCTCGCGTGGTACCGATACGACCACTCGGCCCGTCGACTCGCTGAAGAGCGCCGTGGCGAGATCGATCCCGTCACGCTCGAGCACTTCGCCGAGCCAGATGCGGGCGCCCACGCCGAAGCGAAGTGCGCTCTCGATGAGTGCCTGCGCCAGGCCGCCGTCGGCGAGATCGTGCGCGCTGGAGATGATGTTCTGCTCGTTGCCATAGCGCAGCAGGTCGGCGAGGCGGCGCTCCTGGGCGAGGTCGACGACCGGTGGATGCCCGCCGAGGTGATCATGGATGACCTCCGACCACGCCGACCCGTCGAGTTCCTCGCGTGTCACGCCGAGCAGGTAGATGTTGTTGCCCTCGTCCTGCCAGCCCGACGGGATGCGCTTGGCCACATCGTCGATCACGCCGAGCACCGCGACCACGGGAGTCGGGTGGATCGGCACGTCGCCGGTCTGGTTGTAGAAACTCACGTTGCCGCCGGTGACCGGGATCTCGAGCTCCATGCAGCCATCGGCGATACCTTCGACCGCGCGGCTGAACTGCCACATCACCTCGGGGTTCTCGGGGCTGCCGAAGTTCAGGCAGTCGCTCACCGCCACGGGCGTTGCGCCCGTCACAGCGACATTGCGGAACGCTTCGGCGAGAGCCAGCCGCGCGCCCTGGTAGGGGTCGAGCTGGCAGTATCGGCCGTTCGCATCCGTGGCCACGGCGAAGCCGAGGCCGCTCTCGTCGTCGACGCGAACCATGCCGCCGTCGTCGGGAAAGCTGAGCGCCGTGTTGCCGAGCACGTAGGTGTCGTACTGGTTGGTGATCCACCGTTTGTCGGCGAGGTTCGGGCTGCCGAGCAGCCGGAAGACCTGCTGCTTGAAGTCGTCGGCCTCCGTCGGCCGTGGCAGTGCGGAGGCCGAATTGGCGTTCAGCGCATCGATCCACGCGGGATAGGCCACCGGTCGGTCGTACACCGGCCCGTCGACCGCAACCGTGCGCGGCTCGACGTTGACAATCTCCTCGCCGTGCCAGTGGATGATCAGCCGACCGGTGTCGGTGACCTCGCCGAGAACGCTGGTTTCGACATCCCACTTCTTCACGACCTCGAGGAAGCCGGGAAGTTTCTCGGGCGTCACGATCGCCATCATGCGTTCCTGGCTCTCCGACATGAGGATTTCCTCGGCGGTGAGTGTCGGGTCGCGCAGAAGTACGTTCTCGAGCTCGATGAACATGCCGCCGTCGCCGTTGCTGGCGAGCTCGCTGGTCGCACAGCTGATGCCCGCGGCGCCGAGGTCCTGGATGCCCTCGACGAGCTCCTGCGCGAAGAGCTCCAGGCAGCACTCGATGAGCACCTTCTCGGCGAATGGGTCGCCGACCTGCACGGCCGGGCGCTTCGTCGGGCCGCCGGCCGAGAACGAGTCGCTGGCGAGGATGGATGCGCCGCCGATGCCGTCGCCGCCCGTCCGGGCCCCGAACAGCACGACCTTATTGCCCACCCCGCGCGCGTTGGCGAGGTGCAGGTCTTCGTGGCGGAGAACCCCGACCGCGAGCGCGTTGACCAGTGGGTTGGCCTGGTAGACGGAGTCGAAGTAGGTCTCCCCGCCGATATTCGGCAGGCCCAGGCAGTTGCCGTAGAAGCTGATGCCCGACACGACGCCGTGCACGACGCGGGCCGTGTCGGGGTCGTCGATGTCGCCGAACCGCAGCGCGTCCATCACTGCGACCGGTCGTGCGCCCATCGAGATGATGTCGCGCACGATACCGCCGACACCGGTGGCGGCACCCTGGAACGGCTCGATGTAGCTGGGGTGGTTGTGGCTCTCGATCTTGAAGGTCACGGCCCAGCCGTTGCCGACATCCACCACGCCCGCGTTCTCGCCCATGCCGACCATGAGGTTCTCGCGCATCTTGGGTGTGGTCTTGGTGCCGAACTGGCGCAGGTAGGGCTTCGACGACTTGTACGAGCAGTGCTCGCTCCACATGACGGAGTACATCGCGAGCTCGCCGCTCGTCGGGCGCCGTCCGAGGATCTCTCGGATGCGCGCATACTCGTCGGGCTTGAGGCCGAGCGCCGCGTACGGTTGCTCCCGCTCCGGAGTGGCTGCGGCGTTCGCCACGGTGTCGACGGATGAGGCGGGGGAAGTCGTCACGTGGCGAGATACTCCTGGATCGAGGGCGTGCCGGTCGGCCCAATTCTACCCGGGCCGCGCGTCCCAAGCCCGCGAGAGGTCGCATTCGACCGTTCGATCCGGCAACGAAAGGTCGGATGCGACCTCTCGCGGAGTTGTAGCGTGGCGGGATGACGACAGTGCTCGGTGCGAACGGGCACGAACCCGAGTTGGTCGAGGCGCTGGTGCGCGCGACGGAGGGTGCGGCGCGGGCATCGGAGGCGTGGCTGGGGAGACACGATAAGGGCGCCGCGGATGCCGCAGCGGTCGCGGCGATGCGCGCGGCTCTGGCGGAGGCACCGTTCGACGGAGTCGTGGTGATCGGGGAGGGCGAGAAGGATGCCGCCCCGATGCTGGCCAACGGCGAGCGGCTGGGGCGCGGTGGCACCGCCTACGACATCGCGGTCGACCCGCTTGACGGCACGCGCCTCGTGGCGGAGGGCCTTGCGGGTTCGATCGCCGTCATCGCGCTTGCTCCGCGGGGCGCGATGTTCGATCCGATCGATGTCTTCTACATGGACAAGCTCATCTGTTCGGGCGCAGGTCGCGGCGTCGTCGACATCCGGATGCCTGTCGCCGACAACCTCGTCGCGTTCGCCGAGGCAACGGGTCGTGCGGTGGCGGACCTCGTGGTCGTCATGCTCGACAAGCCGCGGCATATGCGACTGGGGCGACAGCGCGGCTGATCGGCGAAGGCGATGTGGCCGCGGCCGTGAGCGCAGCCCGCGGCGAGGTCGACTTCGTGCTCGGCGTCGGTGGCACTCCCGAGGGCGTGGTTGCAGCCTGCGCCGTGCGAGCGCTTGACGGATTCATGCAGGGTCGTCTCGCTCCGCAGTCGGCGGAGCAGGTTTCGGCCGCGCTCGCCGCGGGTCATGACCTCGCGCGCATCCTCGAACTCGACGACCTGGTTGCGAGCGAAGATGTGCTGTTCGTCTCCAGCGCGGTGGAGGTTCCCGGCCGGTGACCTGCGGTTGAGGGCGACTCACTTTAGGGGTTTGGCGCATTCTCGCTAACGTGGAGCGCAGGAACTGAAGGAGCATCCGAATGTTCGAATGGAAGTCGTGGGCCGGGCTCGGCATCGCCGTCGCGATCGCGATCGTTGCAGCCCTGGTCGTCATCCTGTTCGTCGCGATCATCGCCCGTGGAGCATCCCGCCGTCGGTCCGGGGCGCAGCTGATCCTGACGAAAGCGAGGCATCCGTTCCGTCTGCTGGTGATCGTGGTCGCCGTATGGATCGCGGTCACTTTCGCCCTGCCCGACGACAACTGGATGGCGATCAGAAGCGCGACCTGGCACGCGGACGTCTCCCACGTCTTCCTGATCATCACGATCATCGCCTCCACCTGGCTGGTCGCAGCCCTGGTCGGCTACGGCCTCAGCCTCGCGGTCGGCCGATACTCGATCGACACCCCCGACAACCGGGTGGCCCGACGAGCGCAGACGCAGATCCTGATCGTGCGACGGCTACTGGTCGTCATCATCGTGGTCGTGGGCCTGGCCTCTGTGCTGCTCACTTTCCCAGGCGTGCAGGCGCTCGGAACAAGCGTGCTCGCGTCCGCCGGCGTCGTCAGCATCGTCGCGGGTCTCGCGGCGCAGTCGACCCTGGGCAACGTGTTCGCGGGCGTGCAGCTCGCCTTCTCGGACGCCATCCGCGTCGATGACGTCGTGGTGGTGAACACCGAATGGGGCCGCATCGAGGAGATCACGCTCACGTACGTCGTCGTGCACGTCTGGGACGACCGCCGATTGGTCGTGCCATCCACCTACTTCACCAGCAACCCGTTCGAGAACTGGACCCGCACCAGCAGCCAGCTGCTCGGCGAGGTCGACTTCGACCTCGACTGGAGGGTCAGTTCGGCCGCAATGCGCGCCCAGCTCGGTGAGATCCTCAAGCAGACGGCGAGCTGGGATGGCCGAACCCAGGTCTTGCAGGTGACGGATGCAGTGGGCGGCTTCGTGCACGTGCGCATCCTGGTCAGCGCGAAGGACTCGCCGACCCTGTTCGACCTCCGCTGCTTCGTGCGCGAGGCGATGGTGGACTGGATCCAGTCCCAGAATCCGCAGACGATGCCCCGCACCCGCATCACGATCGGTGGGGACGAGATCGGGGAGCCGAAGCCGGCCGCGAAGGGCAAGGAGGCGCCCAAAACCGACCAGATCGGACTATTCACCGGCGCGGACGGACAGCAGCGCGCGAGCGAGTTCACCAGCCCGACGCCGATCGTTCGGGACACCCCGACGGGCAACTGAAAACTCCGTGAAAGGTCACGAACGACCCTGAATCGCCCGCGGGAAGGGTCGTTCGTGACCTTTCGGGGAGTTTTGTTCGGGAGCTTTAGGAGACCAGGGTCGAGATGACGCTCGCGAAGAACTTCAGCCCGTCGACACCCGAACTCATCGCCTCATCCGTGTCAGGCCCGAAGCCGGGCTCGGTAGCGTGCTCAGGATGCGGCATGAGCCCGACCACATTGCCGCGCTCGTTTGAAACGCCGGCGATGTCGTTGAGCGAGCCGTTCGGGTTGACGTCGAGATAGCGGAACACGACCTGGCCTTCGCCCTCGATGCGGGCGAGCGTCTGGGCGTCGGCGACGAATCGACCATCCGCATTCTTCATCGGGATGACGATCTCGTCGTTCGCGTCGAAGGCGTTCGTCCACGCGGTCGATGCGTTCTCGACCCGCAGCTTCTGGTCTCGCCGGATGAACTGCTGGTGGGCATTGCGGGTGTGGGCCCCGGGAACGAGGCGAGCTTCGGCGAGCGTCTGGAACCCGTTGCAGATGCCGAGCACCGGCACGCCCCTGCCCGCGGCGTCGATGACCTCGGCCATGATCGGCGAATGACTGGCGATGGCGCCCGCGCGCAGGTAGTCGCCATAGCTGAATCCGCCGGGCAGGATGATCGCGTCGACGCCCTGGAGGTCGTGGTCGCCGTGCCAGAGGGCCACCGGGGTGGCGCCGGCGATGCGCACAGCACGCTGCGCATCCCTGTCGTCGAGCGACCCGGGGAACGTTACGACGCCGATTCTCACTGGAATTTGCTCCTCATGCGACTCTGCCGGTCAAACTACGGAGATGCTGACGACGTCTTCGATGACGGAGTTGGAGAACATGTCGACGGCGAGTTCGCGCACCTCGGCGAGCAGCGCGTCATCCACTGGTCGATCGACCGTGACTTCGAAGCGCTTGCCGATGCGAACGCCCGAGAACTCGGTCTTGCCGAGCCGCACCAGTGCGCCGGCAACGGCTTTGCCCTGCGGGTCGAGGAGCTCGGCCTTCGGCATCACTTCGACGACAATCGTGGGCATGCCTCCAGTCTACGGGAGGCTGATGCGGTAGTCGGCGCGCACTGCGGTGCCCTCGATCAGCCGGGCATTGGCCTCGTCGGGGCCAAGCGCCCAGGCCCGCGCCGCCGCCGCGGTCTTGCCGAATTGCCGATGACGAGCGATGAGTCGGTCGACCCTCAGGTCGTGTTCGACGTCGAGATAGAAGCTCAGGTCGAGCAGTGCCGCCGTGCGTTCCCAGCCGCCGGAATCCAGCAGCAGGTAGTTGCCCTCGATAATCACGCAGCTGACGGCGGGAGTGATCCGGATCTCACCGAGCACCGGCTCCTCGGCGCTCCGGTCGAAGCCCGGCGCACTGACTACCGAGCCGTCGGTGCCGAATCCACGGCGGATCGCGATAAGGGTGGCGCGAAAGCCGTCGACGTCGAAGGTGTCGGGGGCGCCCATCCTCTCGCGGCGGCCCAGTTCGACCAGACGTGCCTGCGGCAGGTGGAAGCCATCCATCGGCAGCACCGCGGCGGATGCCCCGAGCAGGTCCGCAAGTTGGCCCGCCAGCGTCGACTTGCCCGAGCCGGGAGCACCGGCGATACCGACCACGACCCGATGGTCGGTAGACATTTCGGCCGAGACGACTGCGGCTGCGTCGGCGACCGAGTGCAGCGTGGTCGCGATCGACATGGCACTCACCCTAGTTCGCGACGGCCACCCGGATGAGGTTGGCCCACGGGTCGTCGAACGAAACCGTCTCTCCATCGTTGCGGGTGTCGATGCCGTAGTGCGACATCCGCTCGGTGAGCGAACCCATGTCGTCCGCCGACGGAACCAGGATGTCGACCTCGCCGAGACCGAGAGTGCGCGACCGGCGACCGGCGCCCCGACTGTTCCACGTGTTCATGGCCATGTGGTGGTGGTACCTGCCCGCACTGACGAACAGCGCCTGGCCGGGCATCTCGATCGTCGATTCGAATCCGAGCTGGTCGACGTAGAACTCGCGCGCGCTCTCGATGTCGCCCACCGACAGGTGCACGTGTCCGACGGTCGCCGATCCATCCACCGGATTCTCGATGACCGCGTCGGTGAGGTTCTCGGCGAGAAAGCGGTTCGGGTCGAGCGCCAGCGTTCCCATCTCGATGGTGCCGTGGGTCCAGCTCCACTCGCTGCGGTCGCGGTCCCAGTAAAGTTCGACGCCGTTGCCCTCGGGGTCGGTGAAGTAGAACGCTTTGGAGACGAGATGGTCGGCGCTTCCGGTGAACGACCCGGGGTGGCGGCGAGCGGTCGAGTACACGGCTGCGGCGAGCGCTCGCTCGCTGTCGAACAGGATGGCTGTGTGGAACAGCCCGGCATCCCGCGGGCTCGCGTGCTTGAGGGCGGGCGAGTGTTCGAGGACGATCACCGGGTGGATGCCTCGCCCGAGCGTGACACGGATGCCGTCTGCGGCCAGCACCTCAAGTGCGACCGCGTCGCGGTAGTAGGCCGTCATGGCGTCCAGGTCGGCGACAAGGAGGGTGACGGCGCCCATCGCGGTGTCCGCCGCAAGCAGGTTTCCCGTGTCCATTTCGTGTTCAACCGGCTGAGGGCCGCCGGCATTCCGGGGCGTCCCGGCCCTACAACTGGGGGCCAAGCCGCCCGGAGGGATGTGACGAACGTCTCATAACACCTGATCAGATGGAGCCGTTGTGCTGCTTTCGCTTGCTCTCATTGGGATTGCAGGGGGGCTGATCACCGGGATCTCGCCCTGCATCCTCCCAGTCCTGCCTGTCATCTTCTTTTCGGGCGGCGTGCAGGGCGCTCGTAAGGTTCGAGTTCCGGCGCCCGACGCCGCGCCCGTGCGGGTGCGCTCGTCGCGCCCCTATCTGGTGGTGCTCGGTCTCGTCGTCAGTTTCAGCCTGTTCACGCTCGTCGGGTCACTGGTGCTCGCCCTTCTGCACCTTCCGCAGGACTTCCTGGTCTGGGCCGGCACCGCCGTGCTGGTGTTGATCGGTATCGGCCTCATCGTGCCGAAGTTCCAGCACATCCTGGAGAAGCCCTTCTTGTTTATCCCACAAAGCGCCGTCGGCACTGAACGCGGCGGCTTCGTGCTCGGCATCGCCCTCGGAACGGTGTACGTGCCGTGCGCCGGCCCGGTTCTTGCGGCGATCACCGTTGCCGGTTCCACGGGCGAGATCGGACCGGGCACCGTCGTTCTCACCCTCGCCTTCTCGATTGGTGCGGCCATCCCACTGCTGGTGTTCGCACTTGCCGGCCGCGGGATCGCGGAACGCGTGAAGTCGTTCCGTCGCCACGAGCGCACCATTCGCGCGATCGGCGGCGTCGTGATGATCGCCCTGGCAGCGGGACTGTTCTTCGACATCCCCGGAGCGGTGCAGCGCCTCATCCCCGACTACACGGCCTCGATCCAGAGTGCGTTTGCGGAGTCGGAGGGCGTGAAAAACCTCGATCTCACGGGGCTCGTTAACTCGCAGAACAAAGACCTCAGCAAGTGCAAGGAGGACTCGCCGGTGCTGGAGAGCTGCGGCACTGCGCCGTCGCTCGAGGGCATCCAGCAGTGGTTCAACACCCCGCACGACAAGCCGCTGACCATCAAGGGCCTGAAGGGCAAGGTCGTGCTGATCGACTTCTGGGCGTACTCGTGCATCAACTGCCAGCGCTCGCTTCCGCACATCGTCAATTGGTACAACGCCTACAAGTCGCTCGGACTCGAGGTGATCGGGGTGCACTCGCCCGAGTACGCCTTCGAGAAAGTGCCCGCAAACGTGAAGGATGGCGCGGCCCGGTTCGGCATCGACTACCCGGTCGCGCTCGACAACAAGCTGGCCACCTGGACGAACTATCGCAACCAGTACTGGCCCGCCGACTACCTGATCGATGCCCACGGTGTCGTGCGCCAAATCTCGCTCGGCGAGGGCGATTACGCCACCACGGAGTCGCACATTCGACAACTCCTGCTCGATGCGCACCCGAATGAGAGCCTTCCGGCGCAGACCGACGTACTCGACACCACGCCGGTCGCCGGTTCGATCACCCGCGAAACCTACCTGAGCCTCGGCGAGGTCAAGAATTTCGGCGGAACCGAGTCGTACGCGCCGACCACCCACAGTTTCGACTTCCCGTCCCCGCTCGCCGCCGATTCGTTCGCGCTGGACGGTGATTGGCACCTCACGTTCAACGGCGTGACGGCGCCGAAGGGCGGGCGCATCCGGGTGAATTTCCATGCCGCCGAGGTGCGCATCGTCGCAGGCGGAACCGGCACGGTGAGGTACACCTTCGGCGGCAAGACTTTCACGCAGCAGATCGGGGGTTTCCCGAACTCCTACCAGTTGCAGAAGACGACGGGCATCGAGAAAGGCACCGTGAATGTCACGGTGTCGCCAGGCGTCACCGTCTACTCGTTCGCCTTCGGATAACCGCGGGCGGCTACTTGGCCGGCGGCGTGAGAACCGTGTCGATCAGGTAGACCGTCGCGTTGGCGGTCTGGATGCCGCCACAAAGAACCGTTGCGCCGTTCACCTTGATGTCGTCGCCGGTTCCCGTCACAGTGAGCGTTCCGCCCTCGACCGTGTTGAGGGTTCCGTCGATACTGCCGGGCAGTCGCTCACCCGGAACGACCTGGTATTCCAGGATGCTCGTGAGCTGTGATGCGTTGGCGGGCAGCTTGAGAGACGAGACGGTGGCGGCGGGCAGCTTCGCGAATGCCGAGTCGACGGGCGCGAACACGGTGAACTGCGCGCTGTCGAGTGTCGAGATGAGGTTGACCTTGGGGTTCAGCTTGCCGGACACGGCCGAGGTCAGGGTGGTCAGCAGCGGGTTGTTCGACGCGGCAACCGCGACGGGCGATTGGGACATTCCGACCACGGACCCGGCACCTGTCGGCTCCTGCGCTTCGTACGCGGCGCATCCGTTGCCGACCAGCGCCGATGCGCCTGTCGCCGTCGGGTTGGGCGTCGGGTGAATGACGACCTTCGGGATGGCCACCGAGGCGACGGGGGCGGGGGAGATGATCGGAATTGCGAGCAGTCCCGCGACGATCAGCACGCTGCCGATCGCGACGCCGAATTCGGTTCGTGCCATCGAGATACTCCTAGGTGAAAAAAACCAATTCTCATCTTGCGAGTTGGCGTTGCGCCTGCGCTAGGGCTGCGCGCCCCCAATTCGGGGCGACAGTCACGAGGCTACTTCAGCGAACGTTCATAACAGAGCGAATAGTCGCTCGTGGCGTAATACCCGAAGTTCGGGATTCGCGTATACCCCTCGCGCTCATAGAAGCGGATTGCGTCGGGCTGGCGATCGCCGGTCTCGAGTACCAGGCGGTCCCAGCCGAGCCGGAGGCGGGCGAGCCGCTCGAGTTCACGGAGCACCGTTGTCGCCGCTCCCGATCCCCGCTGCTCCGGTACGACGAACATGCGTTTCACCTCGCCGTGCTGGTCGTCGATCCGGCGCAGTCCGCCGCATCCGATCGGCGTCGTGCCGTCATCGTCGTAGGCGACGAGGAAGAGCGCGATGTCGTCGCCGGTCGGTGCCGGCCCGGGCTCGGAGTCGGGTGTGCCGTACCGGGCGCTGATCTCCTCGCGCTGTGCGGCACGCAGCGCCACCGAATCGGCGCTGTGCCACTCGACCGGGCGAACGATCACCTGGTGAGCCGATCGACCAGCTCCCGGTATCGGGCCGCGGTCTGGTCGACGACTTCGCGCGGCAGCGACGGTGGCTCGCCGTCGCCCGGCCAGTTGGCCTTCAGCCAGTTGCGCACGATCTGCTTGTCGAAGCTCGCTGTGCGGTCCCCGGATGCGTACACCGCGGTATCCCAGTAGCGGCTGCTGTCGGGGGTGAGCACCTCGTCGGCGAGGGTGATCTCGCCCTCGGCGTTCGAGCCGAACTCGAACTTGGTGTCTGCCAGGATGACACCCTTCGACTCGGCGATGACGGACGCCCGCTCGAAGACCGCGATCGAAAGGTCGCGCAGCGCGTTGGCGTTGTCGAGTCCGACCAGTTCAGCGGCGCGTTCGAGGGTGATGTTCTCGTCGTGCTGGCCCATCGGTGCTTTCCACGCCGGGGTGAAAATCGCCTGGGGCAGCCGGTCGCCGTCGGTGAGGCCGGCCGGCAGGGCGACGCCGCAGACGCTCTGGCTCTGCTGGTATTCGACCCAGCCGCTGCCCGACAGGTATCCGCGCACGACGCACTCGATGGGGAACATCTCGAGCCGACTGACGAGCATCGCACGGTCGGCGACCTCGGCCGGGATGATCGACCATTCGTCTCGCGGAGCCAGGTGATTGGGCACACTGTCGAGTTCGCCGAACCACCACAGGCTCAGCTCGGTGAGCACGGCGCCCTTGCCGGGGATGGCGGGCTCGAGTACATGGTCGAATGCGCTCACGCGGTCGCTCGCCACCATGAGCACGCGGCCCGGATGCTGTTCGCTCGTGTACAGGTCGCGCACCTTGCCCGAGTATGCGAGATTCCAGTCGGTCAGTTCGGTCATGACACCTTCTCGGCGATATCGGTGCGGTAGTGGCCGCCCTGCAGTGAGATGTGTTCGAGCGCGCTGTAGGCGCGCGCGCGGGCGGTGGCGAAACTGTCGCCGAGCGCCACGACGCTGAGCACTCGCCCGCCCGTTGCGAGCAGGTCGTCCCCCGACACCGCCGTGGCGGCGTGGTCGACCGTGACATCCTGCAACTCGTCGAGGCCGGTGATGCGTCGACCGGTGACCGGGTCTTCGGGGTAGCCCTCGCTGGCGAGCACGACGGTCACCGCGACCTGGTCGGAGAACTCGGGTCGCGGTAGGGATCCCAGGCCGCCGGTGGCTGCGGCGAACAGCAGCCCGCTGAGCGGCGTGACGAGCCGCGGCAGCACGACCTGCGTTTCAGGGTCACCGAAGCGGGCGTTGAATTCGATCACCCGGATGCCGGCCCTGGTCACGATCAGGCCGCAGTAGAGCAGGCCGATGAACGGCTTCTGCTCGCTGGCCAGCTGGCGGATGGTCGGCAGTGCGATCGTGTCGATCACCTCGTCGACGAAGCCGGCGGGCAGCCACGGCAGTGGCGAGTACGCGCCCATTCCGCCCGTGTTCGGGCCCTCGTCGTGGTCGAAAACGCGTTTGTAGTCCTGCGCCGGCGACAACGGCAGCACCGAGTGCCCGTCGCTCAGCAGGAAGAGTGAGACCTCTTCGCCCGACAGGAACTCCTCGATGAGCACGCTGCCGTGCTGCAGCCAGTATTCGGCGTGGGCGATCGCGGCGGACCTGTCGGCGGTGACCAGCACACCCTTGCCCGCGGCCAGCCCGTCGGCCTTGACCACGTACGGGGCGCCGTATTGGTCGATCGCCCGGATCGCCTCGTCGATGGTGCCTGCTCGCACCGCCTTGCCGGAGGGAACTCCGGCCTCGTCCATGATGCGTTTGGCGAAAGTCTTGCTACCTTCGAGCGCGGCCGCGGCCTTGCCCGGACCGAAGACCGGGATTCCGCGGGTGCGCAGCTTGTCGGCGACCCCGGCGACGAGGGGCGCCTCCGGGCCGATTACGACGAGGTCGATCGCATTGTCGAGGGCGTACTGCGTCACTACATCGCCGTTGGTCGGGTCGAGAGCCACCACCGGTACCTCGCGCGCTATGCCGGCATTGCCCGGAGCCGCGGTGATGTCGTGACCGGCGCCCTCCGCGAGCAACGCCTTGACGATGGCGTGCTCGCGCGCACCGGAGCCCAGAACGAGGATTCGCACGAGTCAAGGCTAACCGCCCGGCGATACCGCGGCACTCATCGATAGATTTGGCGGATGGCGAGGGCGCGGATTTCGGATGACACCGGCGAAGCGGCAGTGCGGGCCGCCCTCGCGACTCCCCCGGCCAGGAACGACACCGCCACTGCGGTTCGGTACCTGCTGCAGCTTCTGTCTGAGTCCGCGCCGGGCAACACCGTCGAGGTTCGTGTCCCGCCGTTCGGCGCTGTCCAGGCGATCGAGGGCCCCCGGCACACGCGCGGCACTCCCCCCAACGTGGTCGAGACCGACGCCGCGACCTGGCTCGCGCTCGCGACGGGGGCGGAGAGTTGGGCAGCCGCGCTCGCCGACGGGCGGGTCGCGGCATCCGGTTCGCGGGCCGACCTCGTGGAGCATCTGCCCATCCTGCGGGTGCGAGAATAGGCGGGTGAGCAGCCCCGACGACCGCCCGACGCCGGTTCGCATCCGTCGGGCGCCGAAGTTTTCGGTCTTCCTGGTGCTGGGTGCCCTGGTCGGAGTGCTCGTCTCGCTCGTGCTGACGGCGAGTTTTCCGATCGACAAGGCCGTGGGCTTCGGGGCGACGTTCGGCTACTTCGCGATCTACGGCTTCGTCGGGGGCATCCTGCTCGGCTCGATCGTCGCGCTCATCTTCGACCGCGCGCTACGGCGTGGGGCGCGCACGGTTCAGGTCACGGTGGACCGGCTCCAGGTTCCCGACCAGGAATCACGCGACGACTGATCGCCCTCCTGCGGCCGATGCGACTGCGGATGGCATCCGCACGACCGACGATGAGTACGCCGCCGATCACGATCACCCCGCCGACGAGCTCCGACCAGTACGGAAGTTCCCCCAGCCAGAAGAATGCGATCACCACGGCGACCGGCGGTACCAGGTACAGCAGCGAGGTCGACGTTGCGACGGGCAGGTGCGCCACGGCGTACCCCCACAGCACGAAGCCGAGCGCGGACGGCAGGAGGCCGAGGTAAACGGCCGCGAGCCACGCCGGTGGTGTCGCGCTGACGATGGATGCCCAGCCGAGCGGCAAGGTTGGCACCAGCATGACGCTTCCGACCACCATGCCGTAGGTGGCGACTTCGACGCCGGAATACTTCCTCAGTAATGGACGAGTCAGCGGATGGTAGATGCCCTGCACGACCATCGCGGCGACCACGATCCACACCGAGGTCGACAGGGCCACGCCGGAGTGTGTGAGGCAGACGACCGCCACGCCTGCGAGGGCGACCAGGCTGCCCGCCACCGTGAGCGTGCTGAGCCGTTCCCGCAGGGCCACGGTCGCAACTGTCACGCTGACCAGCGGGGCGGCGGCGACAATGATGCTCGAGGTGCCCGCCGGCACCGCGAGCTCCCCCCAGTTGAGCAGCAGCTGGTATGCGGGCATGCCGAAAAACGCGCAGGCCAGAATGAGCGGAACATCCCGGCGCGCAGGCAATCGCACATGCAGGAGCGGCGCCAGCAACAGCAGGGCGACGGCGGCGACCGAGATCCGCACGAACGAGAGCCCGAACACTCCGAGCACCGGCGACGCGACCCGGATGGCAGGAAACGCGCTCGCCCAGAGCACGACGACGCCGAGCCCCGCGACGAGCACTTTGGACTGTCTCACGATCAGACCATGCTCCTATCCAGAGTAAATATCCATTTACTTTTACTGGGCACATACATAACCTTTGTTTACATGTTGGACGTGAGAAAGCTCCGGATGCTTGCTGAACTCGAGCGCTTGGGAACAATTGCTGCGGTTGCTCGGGAGCTCCGCCTCACCGCGCCCGGCGTCTCGATGCAACTCGCAACCCTGGAGCGCGAACTCCGCCTGAGGTTGACCGAGCGCACCGGTCGCACGGTCACTCTGACCCCAGCCGGCCGATTGTTGGCGAGGCACGGGCACGAAATCGTCGATCGGATCTCGCTCGCCGAGCTGGAAGCAGCTGCCCTTCGGGAGGGTTCGGCCGGGCTGTATCGCATCGCCGCTTTTCCCTCGGCGATGCGCACCGTCGTCGCGGATGCCTGGCGCACTGCGAGCGAGACGGGCGCGGGGGTGCAGCTCCGCGCGATCGAACGAGAACCGCAGGGCGCGCTTGCGGCCCTCGCGGCAGGTGAGGTCGAGCTGGCTGTCGTGCACTCGTATTCGAACATGGCCGAGGAGGTGGGCGGAGAGGCGGGCGCAGGGACGACTGCCACCCTCATCGCGACCGAGCCGGTGTGGCTCGCGCAACAGGACCAGATGAAGGTCGCAGACCTCCGTGACTACGCCGGTCGGGACTGGGTCGTTCCCGCCAGTGCGCTGTCCTGTTCCGAAATGATCCACCGAGCGTGCGGTGTCGCAGGGTTTGCGCCGAGGGTCGTGGCGGAGGCGACCGATTTCGCATCCCAGTTGGCGCTCGTGGCCGCCGGTGCCGGTGTCGCCCTGGTGCCGCAATTGACCGTGGCGACCGTTCCGAGCGGCGTCTGGCTCAGTGAACTGGTTGAGCCTGTGTATCGGCACCTCTTCGTCATCACTCGGCAGGGCGCCGACTCGGACGCGGGCCTGCGCACCGTGACTGACCTGCTCGCGGGGTCGGCCGCGCGGCTGGTCGCCCCCCTCGTGGGCAACTAGCCAGCCGGCGGGGGCGACAATGGGAGCATGCGAAAAGCGATCCTTGCCGTTGTTGTGATCGCTGTCGCAGTTTCGCTCGCGGGATGCGAGCCGACTGCACCCATTCCCACGCCGGCTCCCTCCGATATCGTCGGCGCCTGGCATCACGGCAGCGACACCGTGACCATCAATGCCGACGGAACCTTCGGCATCCGGGACATGCCGAAGGGTGTGATAGAGCAGGCGGCAGTGCCGCTCGGCGGCGCACCGACCGGCGCGCTCGAGCAGATCACGGGCACCTGGTCGATCGGAAGCGGCGGCACGGATGTCGGCGGGGCCCCCGGCGTTCAACTGGAGTTTCAGTCGCCGGCCACCATCGGCTACAACAACGGTCTCACCCTGATCGTCGCCGCGGCAGAGCCGCTGCAACTGTACGTGACGCTCGGTCGGCCGGATTCGGGAGTGCGCTACACGTTCAGCAAGAAGTGACTACGAGAGCTGGTTGGCTTCGACCCAGGCCAGGTACTCGGGGGTGACCGTGCCGGTGACATAGTCGCCGGTGAAGCAGCTCATCTCGAGTGCGGTCACATTGGAGCCCTGCAGGATCGCCGCCTCCATGTCGGCGACCTCCTGGTAGATGAGGTAATCGCTGCCCAGCTCGGTGTTGATCTCGGGAATCTTGCGGCCGTGCGCGACGAGCTCGTGCCGGGTCGGCATGTTGATGCCGTAGACGTGCGGGTACCGCACCGGCGGTGCGGCCGAGGTGAAGGTGACCTTGTTGGCCCCGGCCTCGCGGGCCATCTGCACGATCTCTTTCGATGTGGTGCCGCGCACGATCGAGTCGTCGACGATCAGGATGTTCTTGCCCCGGAATTCGGTGCCCATGGCGTTGAGCTTCTGCTTGACCGATTTCTTGCGTTCGGCCTGCCCGGGCATGATGAACGTGCGTCCGACGTAGCGGTTCTTGTAGAACCCTTCCCGGTATTCGATGCCGAGTTTCTGGGCAACCTGCATGGCGGCGGGCCGGGACGAGTCAGGAATCGGCATGACCACATCGATGTCGCCGCGCGGTGTGTACTTGGCGATGGTGTCGGCCAGCCGATCGCCGAGTCGCAGCCGCGCCTCGTAGACCGAGATGCCGTTCATGATCGAGTCGGGACGAGCGAGGTAGACGTACTCGAACGAGCACGGGATGAGCCGCGGGTTCCTGGCGCACTGCTTCGAGGTCATCTCGCCGTTCATGGCGATGAAAACCGCCTCGCCCGGCTCGAGGTCGCGCACGAGCTCGTAGCCGGCGCTCTCGAGAACGAGGGATTCGGATGCGACGATCCAGTCGTCCCCGACGAAGCCGGCCGCCCGGCGGCCGAGCACCAGCGGGCGGATGCCGAACGGGTCGCGGAATGCAAGCAGACCGTGCCCGGCGATGAGGGCGATCGCCGCGTACGAGCCCTCGACTCGCTCGTGCAGGCGCGAGATCGCGGTGAAGATCTGTTCGGGGTCGAGTTCGGAGCCGCTGACCTGCTCCTGCAGTTCATTGGCGAGCACATTGACCAGCAACTCGGTGTCGCTGGTCGTGTTGAGGTGCCGGCGGTCCACGTGAAACAGTTCCTGCGTCAGTTCGCGGGTATTGGTGAGGTTGCCGTTGTGCACGAGGGTGATGCCGTACGGGGCGTTCACGTAGAAGGGCTGGGCCTCTTCCTCGTTGGCGGCGTTGCCCTTGGTCGCGTAGCGCACGTGGCCGAGACCCATGGTGCCGATGAGGTTGCGCATGTCGCGGGTGCGATATGCCTCCCGAACCTGGCCCTTGGCCTTGTTCATATGGAAGGTGTCGCCCTCCGCAGTCGCGATGCCGGTGGAGTCCTGGCCACGGTGTTGCAAAAGAGACAACGCGTCGTAAATCTGCTGATTGACGGGCTGGGATGAGACCAGCCCCACGATGCCGCACATGCGGTGATATTTCCTGCCGCTCAAGGAAAAGAGTCGCCCCCAGTCTATTGGCGCGGCCGAGCATCCGCTGAGTGCGGCAGACTTGACCCGTGTCCACCAGTTATCGCGAAGCCGGAGTCGATACAGCAGCGGGTGATCTCGCCGTCGAACTCATGAAGTCGGCCGTGCAGAAGACGCACGGCCCCGAGGTCCTCGGGGGAGTCGGCGGGTTCGCCGGTCTCTTCGACGTGTCGTTTCTGAAGGCCTACCGGCGCCCCCTGCTCGCCACTTCGACCGACGGCGTCGGCACCAAGGTCGCGATCGCGCAGGCGCTCGACAAGCACGACACCATCGGCCAGGATCTCGTGGGCATGGTCGTCGACGACATTGTCGTGGTGGGCGCGAGGCCGCTGTTCATGACGGACTACATCGCGTGCGGCAAGGTCGTGCCGGCGCGCATCGCCGACATCGTCGCAGGGATCGCCCGCGCGTGCGCTGAGACCCGCACGGCCCTCGTGGGCGGCGAGACTGCCGAGCATCCCGGCCTGCTCGGCCCGGACGACTACGACGTGGCCGGCGCGGCTGTGGGTGCGGTGGAGGCGGATGCCCAGCTCGGGCCCCAGCTGGTGACAGACGGCGACGTGGTCGTCGCGATCGGGTCATCCGGTCTGCACTCGAACGGCTTCTCGCTCGTGCGACACATCCTGGGCAACAACGGCATCGGCTATACCGACACCTCTACCGAGCTCGGCGGTGTGGTCGGCGAGGTGCTGCTCGAGCCGACTCGGCTCTACACGGCGCCCCTGCTCCGACTCCTGTCGGACCCCCAGGCCGGCAGTGCCGTGCATGCGCTCAGCCACATCACGGGCGGCGGTATCGCGGCGAATCTCGCGCGGGTGCTTCCCGTGGGATCGTGGGCTCAACTTGATCGCGCATCCTGGTCGCCCGCCCCGGTGTTCCGGGTGCTGGCCCAGCTCGGCGGGATGAAGCTCACCGAGACCGAGGGCACGTGGAATCTCGGAATCGGCATGATCGCGGTCGTCGCGGCAGGCAGCGAAGATGCCGTCATCGAGAAACTGGCGTCCAACGGGTTGCCGGCGTGGCTCGTGGGGACGGTCAGCACGGCCCCGTTGCCGTCGACGGCGGCCAGCGCCGATGCGTTCGAGCAGGGCGCCAAAGGCGTCAACGGCGGTGCAGTGCGCCTGATCGGCAGCTACCCGCGCTAGCGAATGCTGCCGCTGCGCTAGCGAATGCTGCCGCTGGGCTAGGCGGTGCGGGACTCGCCAGCGTCTTCGGACGCGTCGTCATCCAGGTATTCGGCCCACTTGTCGAGCTCGGGCGAAACAGGCCCCGATGTGTGGAGTTCGTTGGCGAGCGCACCGTAGTTCGTGTCCGGGCTGTAGTACTTCAGGTCCCGGGCGACTTTGGTGTGCTTCGCCTTTTGACGGCCACGCCCCATGCGAGACCCCCTCTTTAGAAATGCGTTCATTCGACAGGTGAAAAGCTAGCGATCACTTTATCACCCCGGGCTGATGTCTTCAGATCGTCACCCGCACTCGGGCGCCCAGCTTAGGGGAAGTAACGTTGACGCGTGGCAACCGCAGGAACCGACACCTCTGTCGTCGTTATCGGCGCCGGGCAGGCCGGGCTGTCGGTTGCCTTCTACCTCCGCCGCCTCGGGCTCGATCCGAACAACGATTTCGTGCTGCTCGATCGCGGGCCGGGCACGGGCGGTGCCTGGCAGTTTCGCTGGGAGGCACTGCGGCTCGGCTCGGCGCACCGCATCAACGACCTGCCGGGAATGGACGAGCTCGGGCTGAGTTTCGATACAGCGGATCGCAGCATCCCGGCGAAGGATGTCGTCGCCGACTACTACCGGCAGTACGAGCAGCACTACGGCCTGCAAGTGGTGCGGCCGGCGCATGTGACGGCGGTCGAGAACAACGGGGTCAACCTGCTCTCGACGTTCACCGACGGCGAGGACTACCAGCAGGTCACGAGCGACATCGTCGTGAATGCGACGGGCACCTGGGGTGCGCCATTCGTGCCCTGGTACCCCGGCCGGGACTCGTTTCTGGGCCGCCAGGTGCACACCACCGACTATCTCGACGCCGCGGAGTTCGCCGGGCAGAACGTCGTCGTCGTGGGCGGCGGCACCTCTGCCGTAGGTTTCCTGCTCGAGCTGGAAGAGACCGCCGGCCAGCTCACCTGGGTGTCCCGCCGCAATGTCGACTTTCTCGAGGGCACCGAACTCAACATGGAGGCCGGCACCGCGGCGGTGGCGATGCAGGATGAGGCGGCTCGCGCTGGCCGCGCTCTGCCCAGCATCGTGAGCGGCACCGGGGTGCCGCGCACGCGGCGCATCCAGGCGGGCATCGAGCGCGGCCTGCTGCGTCCCAGCCAGATGTTTGCGCGCATCGAACCGGACGGCGTGCGCTGGGCCGACGGCACCTTTCGGCCGGCGGATGCCATCGTCTGGGCCACCGGGTTCCGCCCAGAGCTGCGCCACCTCGCGCCGCTCAAGCTGCGCGAGAAGGCGGGCGGCGTTGTCGTGGCAGCAGGCTCGGCGTGGAAGGATCCTCGCGTGTTCTTCGCCGGCTACGGGCCGCAGGCGAGCACTATCGGCGCGAACCGTGCGGGCCGGCTGATCGCCCGCCAGGTCGTGGCCACTCTCAGCAAGCTCGAGGGCGCCTGACCGGGTCTCCGGCGGTCCGAGTCACCGGCGCGCATCGGCGATCTGCTGCCGCGCCGAGTAAACGACCACAGCAGCTGCGGCGGACCACGCCTGTGGCCGACAGGCGGCCGGGTAGGCAATGGCGCGCACTGCATCCGCGTGCGTGTCACCGGAGTGGAGCTCGGGCATCCTGAAGTCGAAGCTCGCGGCCGCCGCCAGGAGGCCGTCGCACAGTTCGAGCGCCTCCGCATGGAACCCTGCCCGCACCAGCCCTCGGATCGCAATGGCGGTGTCGTGGGCCCAGACACTGCCGCCGTGGTAGCTCAGCGGCCAGTAGCCGGCAGAGTCGCTGGACAAGGTGCGCAGCCCGAAACCCGAGGAGAGCCCGGGCGAGACGAGCCGCGCCGCCACCAGGGCGCTCTGCTCCGAATCGAGCAGGCCGGTTCCGAGCAGGTGCCCGATGTTGCTGGTCAGCGAGTCGACGGGCCGTTTGTCGGCGTCGAGGGCGATCGCCGGGTAGGCACCCGACGGGGATTCCACCCAGAAGGCCTGGGCGAACCGCGCGCGCAGCCGACCAGCCCAGACGCGCCACTCGTCACCGGGCAGGCCGAACCGTTCGAGCAGCGGCGCGGCCCGGGTGGCCGCCTCGTACGCGTACGCCTGCACCTCGCACAGCGCGATCGGCGCGTTCGCCAGCGTGCCATCGGCCCACTGCACCGAGTCGCCGGAGTCCTTCCAGCCCTGGTTGCTGAGGCCGCCCGGGTCGAGGTTGACGTACTCGAGCAGGCCGTCCCCGTCGGCGTCGCCGTAGTCGCGCATCCAGGCGAGCGCGGCCTGCAGGTTCGGCAGCAGCGCGCTCAGTTCGGCTTCGGGCATCCCGTGGTCCGCGGCGTCGCAGAGTAGCGCGACCCACAATGCCGTGGCGTCGATGGTGCCGTAGTAGAGCGGTGGAAGCGTCACTGCCTCCGGGCCGAGCCGTTGGCTGTGCCGGCGCAGTTCGTGCGGGATCTTGCCCGGCTGTTCGGCGGAGACCGCATCCACCCGGGTGCCCTGCAGGCCTGCCAGCACCCGCAGGGTATCGCCGGCCAGCCCTCCGCCGAGCGGCACGAGAAAACGCGCCGCCCAGAGCGAGTCCCGCCCGAAGAGGGTGAAGAACCAGGGCGCTCCCGCGGCCAGGAAGGCGAGTTCGGGATGTTCGACGGTCGACATCCGCAGTCCCGCCAGGTCGGTCTCGGCCTGTGCGAGCCACGAGTCGAGCGAGGGGTGCCCGCTATTGGTCGGCCAGGCCCAGTCGGGAGTGCTCGCGGCGGGACCGACGACGGTGTGCGCATCCTGCACGCTGATCCGCCAGGCCACGCTGCTCTCGCCTCTCGCCGGCACCTCGACGCGCCAGGCGAGTTCGAGCCGGGTGCCGTCGTCAACTAGTTGGGCGTCGGTCTCCAGTCGCGCGGTCACACCGTCGTTGCCCCAGACTGCTCCGCCGTCGACGAGACGGATGGCCGCCGGCGCGGTTGTGACGCCGCTCTTGATGTCGTCCATGCGGGCCAGGTCGGCGCCGATGACCAGGCGCAGGTCGACGGTGATCGGATGCGCGAGCCCAGACACGATGGTGATGGACTCGTCGAGGCCGTCAGTGTCGACGGTGCGGCGCTGTCGCACCCGCACACGCGGGTCGGCGGTGCCGTCGTCGAGGTGGCGTAGCACCCCGACGAACTCGACGCTGCCCGCGCCGTGCGGCTCGGTGGCGATGGTTTCGGCGGTATGACCGTCGAAGCGCACCGCCAGGTGCGACAGGAAGCGCGTATCCGACAGGTATGCACCGTGAATCGGTCGCTCGCCCATTTCGCCCGACGGGCTCGACCAGGCCTGCGCGGGCGCTCGCAAAATAACCGTCTCCGCATCGAGCAGAGGTTGCAGCGGGCTCATTCCTTGACGGCCCCATCGCTCGAGTTGAGGATCTTGCGCTGGAAGATGAAGAACAGCGCTGCCACCGGAACGGTCATGATCAGGGCAGCGCCGAGTTTGAGCGGATACCGGTTCGCCGCACCGAGCTGCCCGGACGCGAGCGAGGCGACGCCTTTGGTGAGCGTGGTCAGGTTCGGGTCGTTGGCCGAGATGATGAACTGCGCCAACTCGTTCCACGACCCCTGGAACGACAGGATGAAGATAGTCACCAGCGCGGGGCGCGCCATCGGGAGCACGATCGACCAGAACGTGCGGAAGGTCCCCGCTCCGTCGATGCGCGCTTGCTCTTCGACGCTCTGCGGGATCGATTCGAAGAAGTTCTTCATGATGAATACGCCGGCGGCATCGACCAGCAGCGGAAGGATCATCCCCGCGTACGAGTTGTACAGCCCGATCGTGTTGAGCACCAGGAACTTCGGGATCAGCAGCACTACCGACGGCACACTCATGACGGCGATCAGGCCCGCGAAGATCACGCCGCGTCCGCGGAAGTGCAGCCTGGCCAGCGCGTAGCCCGCCAGCGAGTCGAAGAACACGCGTCCGGCCGTCACGAAGACGGTCACGATGACGGAGTTCTTGAACCAGGTCGGGAACGCCGAGTTGACGAACAGTTGCTCGTAGGCGACGGTTGTCCAGGTCGGCGGGATCAGCGAGATCGGGTTGGCCGTCGCGTCCGCCTCGGTCTTGAATGACGTGAACACTTCGATCAGGAACGGGTAGATGTACAGGACGCCGATGACGACCAGCACCGCGTAGACCACGGCGTTACCCCACATCTGGCGCGGCGACAGACGCTCCCGGAAGAGAACCGGTGCCGCGCCCGATGGCGCCGTCGCGACTGGTCGTTCCACCGCGACACTCATACCGTGCCTCCTGCCCGGTTCACCTGCGACGCGGCAGCGATCCCGACCGCGACACCCATGCCCGGGTCGTCGTCGTTGCCGTCGCCGTCGTTCTTGTCGCCTCCGTCTCGCGCGGAGAGCGGCAGGTTGTAGAGCCGCATCCGTCGCTTCGACACTTTGCGCTCGCGCAGAATGAAGCGCTGCAGGATCGTGAACGCGACGATGATCACGAACACGATGAAGCCGATCGCGGCGCCCTGCCCCCAGTTCTGGTTCTGGAACGCCGTCGAGTAGGCGAGGTAAGCCGGTGAGGTGGTCGTGCCGGCCGGCCCACCCTGCGTTCCTGTGTAGATCTGGTCGAAGATCTGCCAACCGCCGATCAGCCCGAGCGTCAGCACGGTGAACAGAGTCGGCCGCAGCTGCGGGAGCGTGACGAACCGGAACCGCTGCCATCCACTCGCGCCGTCGACCATCGCCGCCTCCTGTACCTCACCGCTGAGGTTCTGCAGGGCGGCCAGGAACAACAGCATGAAGGTGCCGCTGGTGGTGAAGATGGCCATGAAGATGAAGGCCGTCATCGCCACGGAGGGGCCGCCGATCCAGTCCCACCACGAGACGCCGAGAAACCCGTTACCGGTCAGAACGGATGGTCCGCTTTTCACGCCCAGTCCGGCGAGGCCGTCCTGGATGATGCCGGACGGCTCGTTGAACCAGTTCGGCCCGTTGATGCCGACCCAGGCCAGCACATTGTTGATTGCTCCCGACTGGCTGAACAGGAAGAGCCAGAGCACCGTGATCGCCACCGAGCTCGTCACCGACGGAAAGTAGAACGCCGTTCGGAAGATCCCGCGGCCCTTGAGCACGCGGCGGTTGACCATGATGGCGAGGAACAGGGCGACAACGGTCTGGGTGGGCACTACGAGCAGCACGTACCAGGCGTTGTTCTTGAGCGCCTGCCCGAAGTTCTGTTCAGTGAGTCCTCCGCCGCTGAGCACCGATCCGAAGTTCTGCAGTCCGACGAACTTCACCGCGCTGGTGAACGGACTGCCGTTGCCGTCCCAGTTCGAAAGGCTGACCCACAGGGCCATAAGGATCGGCACGACCAGGAACAGGCCGAGAAGCACAAGCGTCGGGGCGGTGAAGAGCCACCCCGAGCCGGCCTCGCCTCGGTTGATCCCGTCAGGGTGACGGCGGAGGGAGGCGCGGCTCGCGAGCGTTGACATCGTCGGCTACTTGACCGTCGCCTGCAGGTTCTTTTGCACTGCGTCGAGGATCGTCTTCGGATCGCTCGTCGCCAGGGTGTCGAGCTTCGAATCGAAGTCGGTGACCACGGCTGCCGACCCCTTCGAGGCGGGCGTTCCTTCGGCATAGGTCGCTCCGTCGAGGAACGGCACCAGCGTCGGGTTCTGCTTCTTCCACTCGGAGGCGGCTGACTGGATGGACGGCAGCACGCCGAATGCCTTCGAGAACGCCAGCTGGTCCTTCTCGCTGGTCAGCTGCTCGACGAGCTTCAGCGCAGCGGCCTGGTTGGGGCTGTCTTTTGCGATGCCCCAGCAGTTCGTGTAGACCAGCGTGCCTTTGCCCTTCGGTCCGCTGGGCAGCGGCGCGACGGTGTATTTCACGGTCGGGAAGTCCGACTTGAGCTCGCCGGTAACCCAGTTGCCTTCGACGGTCATTGCGGCCTTGCCAGCGCCGATCGCCTGGCCGCCGTCGCCCTCGCCGACATCCTTGGCGTATTTCATGACACCCTCGTTGAGCAGTTTCTTCACGTAGGTCAGCGCTGTGACGTTCGCGGTGCTGTCGGCTGTGGCCTTCGTGCTGTCGGCGTTCATGAGGTTGCCCCCGGCCTCGACCATGAAGGCGCCGATGCGCTCGTACTGGCCGTTCATGCTGAGCCCGACCACGCTGGCGCTGGTCAGCTTCTTAGCGACCGACTCGAGCTGGTCCCAGGTCGTGGGGATGTCGGCCTTGGTCAGCCCGGCCTTCTGCCACAAAGCGTCGTTGATGACGAGTTGCAGGGTCGAGAAGTCCTTCGGCGCGCAGTACAGCTCGTTGTTGTAGGTGAAGGCCTTGGTGAGCGACGGGTAGAAGTCGCTTTTGTTGGGAAGCATGCTGCCGTATGGCAACAGGTCGCCCGCGGAGGCGTAACCGGCCAGGTCGGTGTTGCCGAGGTAGAAGACATCCGCGGGACTACCGGATGCGAATCCCTGCGCGAGCTGCTGGTCGAGCGCGCTTGCCGCGATCACCTTCGCGCCGGTACCCGACGACTTGGACCACGAGCCGACGGCCGAGGTGACGGCCGCGGTCTCTGCCGGGCCGCTGGAACCGATCAGGACGGTGAGCGCCTTCTTCGATGAGGTGAGCTTTCCGCTCGAGCTTGTACTTGTTCCACTGTTGAAGCCGGTGCCGCAGGCGGCCAGCGTCAGAACGCCGACGATGGCAACGGTGCTGGCGGCGAGCCAGCGATTGCGTCTTTGCATTGTGTCTCCCTGGTGCGGTCCCGGATTCGGTTAGCCCGGGAACTCGGTGAGATTTGATCGTTCAAATCAGCTACTAAACGAGTAGATTTGATCGATCAAACCTTCTTGACCATAGGCACGCTCCCCCGAGCGTGTCAACGGGGTCGGGCGGGGACTGGCCAGGAGAGGGGTGCAGTGGTACAAGCGGGTTCACGCCACGAGAGCGCCTCGGCATCGAGGGCGCCCACGGTGCTCGACGTGGGCCGGGTCGCAGGCGTATCGCGCCAGACCGTGTCGAATGTGCTCAACAGCCCCGACATCGTCCGGCCCGAGACGCGAGCACGGGTCGAAGCCGTGATCGCCGAGCTCGGCTATCGGCCGCACGCTTCCGCCCGCCGCCTGCGTACGCGACGCAGCTCGACCATCGGTATTCGGCTCGACCCAATGACCAATGGGATTTCGGGCTCGGTGCACGACCGGTTCCTGCACGCGCTGACCGAGCAGGCGGATGCTCGCGGCCTGCGCATCCTGCTGTTCACAGCGACCGATCCGCACGACGAGATCCGGCAGATCCGGCGAATGCACGAGGGGTCGGATGTGGATGCGTTCGTGCTCACGTCGACGATGTTCGGCGATCCTCGCACCGAATGGCTGGTCGACCAGGGCATTCCGTTTGTCACGTTCGGCCGACCGTGGGGCATTGACGATTTGAACGACCCCGCGCATCGCTGGGTCGATGTCGACGGCAGAATCGGCCTCTCGCTTGCAACGGCGCACCTGCTCGACGAGGGTGAGCGCAATATCGCCTACCTGGGCTGGCCGAGCCCGTCCGGTACCGGCGATGACCGGCGACGGGGCTGGCGCGAGACGATGGAGCGCTCGAGCGGTCTCACCGAGGCCCAGCTCGACCGGCTCGCGCTGTCGGTCACCGACGGCGTGGCCGAAGGGCGCGAGGCGATCCGCGAACTGCTCGAGCGGGGTGTGGCGATCGACGCCATCGTGTGCGCCAGCGATTCGCTGGCCCTGGGGGCGTTGCTGCTGGTGGGCCCCGACGTGCCGGTCATCGGCTACGACAACACCCCGGTGGCGGAAGCCGTCGGTCTCTCGAGCGTGGAGCAACCGCTCGACCGCGTGGCTGCGGGCGTGCTGGAGCTCATCGGCACAGCCGGGCACGACCGCGAGAGCGGCGCTGTCGGCGCATCGCTGCACCGGCTCGTGGAGCCTCGACTGGTCGTGCGTCACCGGCGGATCGGCTCGACCGGCGCGTGAGGAGTCACCCTAAGTGAGCACGGTCGCCAGGAGATAACCCGCGGTGGCGGCCGCGAGGCCGATGGCGAGATTCAGGATGACGCTGACCAGCGCCGTGCGCAGCTTGTCTTCGAGCAACAACTGGATGGTCTCGACGCTCCACGTGCTGAACGTGGTCAGGCCACCCGCGAGCCCGCCGACCAGGATGAGACGGAGGTCGGTCGAGATGGCGCCGGTCGTCGCGAGCCCCACCGCGACACCACCGATGACCGAACCTGCGACGTTGACAGTGAAGACCGCCCAGGGCAGGCCGCTCCGTCGCGCGAACGCCCGTGAGATGAGGTAGCGCACGATGGTTGCGGCACCACCGACCAGCGCGGCTGCCCAGATCATTCGCGGTCGCCGATCACTCGTCGACCTCGATTGTGGGTGCCTCGCCACGGCGTCGGCCGATCCAGAATCCGAAGGCCGCCGCGCCGAAGCCGAGCACCAGGGTGAGGGCGAGGTAGGCGAGCGCCAGCACGATCTGGTTGCTTGCGGCCAGGGTCACCATCGAGGCCATGACCGCTGAGAAGGTGGTGAACCCGCCCAGCAAACCCGGTCCGAGCCCGGCGCGCAGCCAGTCGGGCGCGATCGGCCAAACCCGAGAAACCAGGATGGCGAGCACCAGCGATCCGACGACATTGATCAGCAGAGTGGAGAGCGGAAACTGGGTGTCACTGTGCACGATCGTGGCGTCGATGAGCAGCCGAATTGCCGTACCAGCGGCACCACCGAGGAACACCGCGAGAATACTGCGCACGGAGACTATTTTGTCTTGGTTTTCGCAGTGCCGACGGGCGTACGCTCCGCAGCCTTTGCCGCTTCACGCTTGTCGGCGGCGAGTTTTTCGGCGTTCCGCTTGGCATTCGCCGACTGGCGCGCAGCAGACAGCTTGACGTCGCCCGCCTTTCCGCGCGACTGCCCGGACCCGCCGGGGGTCGGCATGGCCCGACGCGGCACGGGCCTGGTCGGTTCGCCGCGGCGGTCCTGGCCCGGAACCGGTCGTGATCTGCGGCCATAGATGAGTTCTGACGAATCCAGCAGCCACGGCACGAGAGCGATGACGACCCCGTGCACGAGCATCAGCTTGTTTCGGATTCGGCGGCCCTTGTGGTTGTGCAGCAGCGACTCCCACCAGTGGCCGACGATGAACAGCGGGGTGTAGATCGTGACGACCTCGGCGCCGTGTTCCTCGCGGCGCGAGCGGATGTACTTGATCAGTGGCAGCGCGACCTCGCGGTACGGCGACTCGATGACGCGCAGGGGAATCTCGATGTTCTGCTCGAGCCACTGCGCCTGCAGCTTCTGGGTCTCCGCCTCGTCGATCGACACGTGCACCGCCTCGACGCTGTCGTGGCGCGCGGCGATCGCGTAGTCCAACGCCTTCAGCACTGGCTTCTGCAGCTTGCCGACCAGCACGACGGCGTGGTCGCCCCGGGCACCGAAGACCGTTGTCGCATCCGCCTCGATCTCTTTGTCGACGTCGCGGTAATAGCGGTTCACGCCGAACATGAGCAGGAACAGGATCGGCATCATGATGAAGACGAGATATGCGCCGTTGAGGAATTTCGACACCGTGACGATGATCAGCACGCTGGCGGTGAACGTGGCTCCGATCGAGTTGATCGTGAGGCTTACGCGGATGTTCCGCCGGTTGGGCGGGTTCGATCTGAGCAGCCGGATCCAGTGCCGGATCATGCCCGTCTGCCCGAGCGTGAACGAAACGAACACGCCGATGATGTACAGCTGGATGAGAGAGGTGACGTTGGCCTGGAACAGCACCAGCAGCACGCCGGCCGCGGCGGCGAGGATGATCACGCCGTTCGAGTAGATGAGGCGGTCACCGCGAGTGCTGAGCGCCTTGGGCGCGTAGTGGTCCTGCGCCAGCACCGAGCCGAGCAGCGGGAAGCCGTTGAATGCTGTATTGGCCGCGAGCAGCAGCACGAGCGCCGTGGTGGCCTGCACCACGAAGAACATGATCGAGTTGTTGCCGAAAGTCGATGAGGCGACCTGCGCGATCAGCGACCGCTGCGGTACGACCAGGCAGTTCTTGAAGCCGATCAGGTCGCAGGCCGAGGTTGCGTAGTGCACCCGGCTGATGAGTGCGACGGTGACCAGGCCGACGAACAGCACGATGGCGATCGAGCCCATGAGCACGAGCGTCTTCTGCGCGTTCTGGATCTTGGGGCGGCGGAACGCCTGCACACCGTTCGATACCGCCTCGACACCCGTGAGGGCCGAGCATCCGCTCGAGAACGCGCGCAGCAGCAGCAGCACGAACGCCACCTGCGCGATGCTCTCGGGTTTGACATGGTAAACGGCAGACTCGGCGACCGGCGCGTGGCCGGCGAGGGCCTCCACGACCGCTGTGATCACCATGACGCCGATGCTGATGATGAACAGGTAGGTGGGGGCGGCGAAGGCCTTGCTGGACTCGCGCACGCCGCGCAGGTTGACGGCCATCAGGATGAGCAGGAAGAGGATCGCGAGGCCGACCCGGAAAGGGTTGAGGAACGGCAATGCCGAGATGATGTTGTCCACGCCGCTGGCGACCGAGACGGCGACCGTCAGCACGTAGTCGACGAGCAGCGCGGATGCGACGATCAGGCCGGCAACCTCGCCGATGTTCTTGCGGGCGACCTCATAGTCGCCGCCGCCGCTCGGGTAGGCCTTCACGAGCTGCCGGTACGACAGGACGACGACCGTCAGCAAAATGACAACGGCCCCCGCAACCCAAGGTGCGAAGGCCAAAAACGCCGTTCCACCCAGCAGCAGGATGAGCAGCATCTCCTGCGGCGCATAAGCCACGGACGAGAGTGCATCGCTCGCAAAAATGGGTAGCGCCAGGTGTTTGGGGAGCAGCTGCCCCTCGAGTTTGTCAGATGGCAGTGGCTCACCGATCAGCCACCGTTTCGGCGACCGGGCTTCGTTAGTCACGAGGGGCGAGCATACTCCAAGCGCGAGTGCGCTCCAACTGGCTCGCGCTGGATTGTCTTCACCGTTATCGAGTCGTACTGCCCAGGGACGCCTTTATGGCCGCGCGAACCTCATCGAGGCCCGACTTCAGAGCGCTGATCGTCGCTGTCGAAAGCTCGCCCCGGTTCATCCATTCCCGCAACTCCGAGCGCACCTCGGTGCGGAAGGTCTGCAGTAGGTATTCGGCCTCCTGCAGGTTCTCCCGGCCGACCGCCTTCGTCGACTGCACGTCGACCCGGGCGGCGCGCTGCCACTCCTGCGAATCCGTCCTGGCGTCGCGTGCGGCGGCGGCCAGGTCGGCCCGCAGCGACTTCATGGCTTCGTTGACCGAGCTGCGCACCTCGTCCGCCAGGCGCCGTACCGAGTCCGACACCTCGTCCTCGATGCCCCCGAGCTCGCCCTCGCGGTCGTGCAGTTCCGCTCGGCCCAGGTCGGTGATCGAGTACACCGTCTTCCGACCCTCGGATGCCTTCGTCACCAGCCCGTCCTCTTCGAGCTTGGAGAGGCGGGGATAGATTGTGCCGGCGCTCGGAACGTAGGTGCCGCCGAAGCGCTCTTCGAGCGCCTGGATGAGCTCGTACCCGTGTTTCGGCGACTCATCCAGGAGACTCAGCAGGTAAAGGCGCAGGTGGCCGTGACCGAAAACGGGAGTCACGCGGTGGCGCCTTTGCCCGCGTCTGCGGCCGAACGCGTCGCGGACGCGTGCAGTACGGTCACATTGCCGCTGACGGTGTTGGCCCGGAACTCGAGGAACGACCGGTCGAGGGTTCCGAACTTTCCGGAATAGCTGCCGCGAACGCCGCTGACCTGCACGTCGTCGAGCTGGATGCGTCCGTTGACGGTGTTGATGCGATAGTCGGCCGCGTTGCCGTCGTCCAGGCGCGCCGTGACGCCGCCGTTGACCGTGTTGATCCTGATGAGCTCCGGGCTTCCGGCGATGTCGAGGAACACGTCCCCGCTTACGCCGTCCGAAGTGAACTGACTGATCGCCCCCGAGGCGGTGATCTCGCCGTTGACGGTATGGGCGGTGATGCGGCCGGTGTGGTTCTGTACAGAAAGCTCGCCGTTGACGGCGTTCAGTGAGATGTCGCCGGTAAGGCCATCGACGACCAGGTCGCCGTTGACCGTACTGATCGAGGCGTTGGAGCGCAGGCCACTGACGAGGCCGGTCGACGACACCACGCCGAGAGTGAGCGCGATGTCGCGGGGTACGAGGATGCTGACGTCGGCGCGGGCTGAGCCGTGAAAGCTGCGGAAGACGTCGATGAAGTTGTCCCAGCGAAGCTGTGGATGATCGATCTCGAGCACACCGTCATCCAGCGAGACGCGCAGGTCCTTCCCCGACACCGAGTGCACCTCGACCCGCGTGGTGGGCTCGTCGTGGCCGACGATGTCGACCTGGCCCCGCACTAGCGCGACTTTCAGCCTGCGCACTGCACCGAGGTCGATCACCTTGGGGCCGTCGAGCAGCCACTTCTCTTCTGTCATTGCCGTCTCTCCCATCGCCCTGAGCCCTAGCTCGCCTTCACGATATATCGCGTCTGTAAAACTCACGATATATCGCGTCCGCACCTTCCGCAACTCCCCGCCCCCCCGCCCCGCCCCCTAGCGCCCCCTGAAAGTACCGATTTGTCACCAGAGCACCGGAAAACTGCCGCACTTTCGTGACAAATCGGTACTTGCAGGGGGAAGGGAGGGCGAACGGGGACGAGGGCGGGCGGGGCGGGGCGGGTTGACATTGACGTGGCGTCAATGTTTAGGGTTGAGAGCGGAACGAATAGGAGGACAACCATGCAGTGGTCGATCGTCGAAATCGCGCGGCTGGCCGGCACCACATCCCGCACGCTTCGGCACTACGGCGACGTCGGGCTGCTCGAGCCGAGCCGCATCGGCGCCAACGGCTATCGCTACTACGACCAGGATGCCCTGCTGCGTTTGCAGCGGATTCTTCTGCTCCGCGACCTCGGCCTGGGTCTGCCCGCCATCGGCCAGGTGCTCGCCGGGCAGACGGACAGCGCCCAGGCGCTGGCCACCCATCTCGGGTGGCTCGAGCAGGAGCGGGAACGCCTCAGCCGGCAGATCGCCAGCGTCGAGGTGACACTTCGAGATTTGGAAGGAGGGAAACAACTCATGGCAGAACAGATGTTCGACGGCTTCGACCACACGCAGTATCGCGTCGAGGTCGAGCAGCGCTGGGGCACCGACGCCTATCGGGCGAGCGATGCCTGGTGGCGGGCGAAGTCGAAAGACGAGCAACACGCCTACCAGGCACAGCATCGGGCGATCGCCGACGAATACCGCACTGCTCGCGAGGCGGGGCAGCCCGCGTCGTCCGACGCGGTGCAGGCGGTCGTCGTGCGGCATGTCGACTGGCTGAACCTGTCCGCGCACCTGACGGGTGGCGAGATCACCGCCCAGCGCCTGCGCGGGTATGGCGACATGTATGTGGGCGATCCGCGGTTTGCGATGAACTACGGCGGCCTGGACGGCGCCGAGTTCGTGCGCGAAGCGTTCGGCTATTACGCCGACCATTCGCTTTAGACAGCGTGCTCTAACCGGTGCGGACCCCTTCGGTCGAACTGACCGGAGGGGTCTGTGCAGGCAACGGCACGCGCAGCCGCGGGATCGTCAGCGAGACGAGAGGCCCGATCAGCAGGGCGAAGGCGATCGTTCCCGGGCCGAAGTTGCCGCCCAGGGCCCAGCCCACCGAGAGCACCGTGATCTCGATGACGGTCCTGATGATCCAGAGCTTCCAGCCCGTGCGTGCATGGATGCCCGTCATCAGGCCATCGCGCGGTCCCGGCCCCATCCGCGCGCCGATGTAGAGGCCGGTCGCCACCGCGAGCAGCAGCAGGCCGAGAACGAAGAAGAGAAGCTGCACGACCAGAAGATGTTGCTGCGGGAAGATCCAGAGGCCGAGCTGCGCACTCGGCCCGATGAGCGCCACGTTGGCGACCGTGCCGATGCCGGGCCGCTGGCGGATCGGGATCCAGAGCAGGAGCACGCACGCGCCGATTATGTTGGTCAGCCAGCCGAATTCGACTCCCGTCTGCTTCGACAGGCCCTGCGTGAGCACGTCCCAGGGAGCGACACCCAGTCCGGCCCGCACCATGAGCGAGATCGCGATCCCGTAGGCGAACAGGCCGACGACTAGTTGCAGGATGCGGCGGGTGAGCAGAAATGCTGGAGTCATTGCTATATCCAATTGCAATATTGGACTGTTGTGTTAGGTCCAATACTCGTAAAGTGGCCTCATGACAGTTCTCTCCGCGCGCTCGATCAGCCAGTTGATGGGCGATTGGCGCGGGTCCGTGACGTCCGCGGCCTACGCCAGCCTGGCCGACCGCATCCGGCTTCTTGTGCTTGACGGTCGCATCCCCCTCGGCACTCGCCTGCCGGCGGAGCGTGAGCTCGCGATCGCCCAGGGACTCAGCCGCACCACGGTCACCGCTGCGTATGCACTGCTGCGTGAGGCCGGCTTTCTCACCAGCATCCGTGGTTCGGGCAGCGTTGCGCGCCTCCCGCATTCGTCCCCGAGTGCCCCGGAAGAGACCCATCCCGGGGTGCTGGACCTCACCAAGGCATCGCTGCCGGCCTTTCCCGCGGTGGCCGCTGCTGCGGTTCGCGCCGCCCGGCTGCTGCCCGCCTACCTGGGTCACAGCGGGTTCGACACCATCGGTCTTCCCGTGCTGCGCGAGGCCATCGCCGACCGGTATCGCGCCCGCGGGCTGCCCACCGATCCCGACGAGATCATGGTCACGATCGGCGCCCAGCATGCGATCGCCCTGCTCGGCCGTGTACTTCTCGGCCGGGGCGACAACGTTCTTGTCGAGTCCCCGAGCTATCCGCACGCCATCGAGGCGCTGCGCGATGCCGGCGCACGGCTGCGTCCGGTGAGCGTATCGAGCGAGGCCGGGTGGGATGTGGCAGGCATCGAGCAGGTGCTGCGGCGGGCAAGCCCCACGCTCGGCTATCTCATGCCCGACTTCCACAACCCCACCGGGCAGACCATGCCCGACGAGTTGCGCGAGAAGGTCGTCGCTCTTGCTTCAGCCGCAGGAACGACGCTGGTCGCCGACGAGACGATCGCCGAGCTCGCCATCGACGGCCGCGTGCACACCCTGCCGTTTGCCGCCCACGGCGTCCCGGGTTCGCGGCCGATCCTGGTCGGGTCGGTCGGCAAGTCGCTCTGGGGCGGCCTGCGCATCGGCTGGATCCGTGCGGAGCGTCCGGTCATCCAGCGACTTGCGCGTGCCCGCACCTCGGGCGACCTGGGAACGCCGCTGCTCGAACAGCTCATCGTCGCCGACCTGCTGCGCGAGTACGACGACATCCTCGAGGCTCGACGAGGCCAGCTTCGAGACGGTCGGGATCACCTGCTCGGCGCGCTGGCCCGACGCCTCCCGGAGTGGACCGCTGCGGTGCCCGCCGGTGGTCTCACGTTGTGGGTCAACCTCGGCGCCCCGGTGAGTTCGCAGCTCACGCTGGCGGCACGCACCGAGGGGCTGCTGCTGGGGGCGGGCCCGCTGTTCGGGATCGACGGCGCCTTCGAACGATTTCTGCGCATCCCGTTCTCGTATCCGTTCGACGATCTCGACCGGGCCGTGGATGCCCTCGCGCGCGCCTGGCACACGGTTGGCCGGTTCGCGCAGCCGGAGCAGGGCTACCTCGGCGCGCTCGTCTAGAGGCGCAAATCCCCACCCTTTGCTCAGGAACGTCCTCCCTGGGGTGTACGTGGCCGTTCAGGCGGCGCTGGGATACTCGAACCTATGCATCTCCTGTCTGTCTTCAGCCTGCGCAACCGAGCCCTGATCGCCCTCATCACGATCGTGGTCGCCGTCTTCGGGGTTGTCGGCCTCTTGAGCCTCAAGCAGGAGCTCATCCCTTCGATCCAGTTGCCGTCGGTCTTCATCGTCACGTCAGATCCGGGCGCATCGCCGACGGTGGTCAGCCATGACATCAGCACGCCCATCGAGTCGGCGCTGCAGGGCATCGAGAACCTCGACAGCACGACGGCAACCTCGACCACCAACTCGTCGACCGTCACCGCATCCTTCGATTACGGCACCGACCTCGCAACCGAGGAGCAGAAGGTGCAGGTGGCGGTCGACCGCATCTCCACGACGCTGCCCGCCGGCGTGACGCCGCAGGTCATCACGTTCTCGACCACCGACCTGCCGATCATCTCCCTCGCAGTGACCAGCGACCTCGACAAGCACACGCTCGCTTCCAAGCTCTCGACCCTCACGCTCACCAATCTGAAGCAGCTCGACGGCGTCAGCAACGTGAGCCTGCTCGGTGCGGTCACCCAGCGGATCACGATCACGCCGGATGCGACGACACTCGCCGCCGACGGGCTGACGGTGCAGTCGATCAAGAGCGCTCTCGCCGCAAACGGCACCCTGCTCGCCAGCGGGTCGATCACCGAGAACGGGAACACCCTGACCGTGCAGTCCGGCAGCAAAGTCGGAAGCGTCGCCGCCCTCTCAGCCCTGCCGCTGATCGGAACGACGACGAGCCTCGCGCCGTCGGCCGTCCCCGGCCACTCGACCGTCGTCGCGACGCCGAAGGTGGTCGCCCTCTCGGACGTCGCCACGGTCGCCCGCGTGGATGACCCGGTGACCGGCTTCTCACGGGTCAACGGCAAGTCGGCCGTGACAGTCTCGATCACGAAGACCGCCGATGGGAACACGGTGGCCGTTTCGAAGGCGGTGCGAGCGGACATCCCGACGCTCGAGAAGCAGCTCGGCGATAACACCAAATTCACGGTGGTATCGGACCAGGCCCCATCGATCACCACGTCGATCGACAGCCTCGCGGAGGAGGGCCTGTTCGGCCTCCTGTTCGCCGTCATCATCGTCTTCGTCTTCCTGTTCTCGATCCGGTCGACGATCGTCGCCGCGATCTCGATCCCCATCTCACTGCTGATCACGTTCATCGCGATGTGGGCATTCGGATACACGTTGAACGTCATCACGCTCGCCGCCGTCACCATTGCGGTCGGTCGAGTCATCGACGACTCGATCGTCGTCATCGAGAACATCAAGAGACACCTCGGTCTGGGCGAGGAGAAGCTGGCCGCGATCCTTGCGGCCGTTCGCGAGGTAGCCGTCGCCGTCACCGCGTCGACGATCACAACGGTCGCGGTATTCCTGCCCATTGCTCTCGTGGGCGGCCTCACCGGCGAACTGTTCAAACCATTTGCGCTCACAGTGACGATCGCGCTGCTGGCATCGCTGTTCGTCGCTCTCACGATCGTGCCCGTTCTCGCCTACTGGTTCCTGCGAGCGCCGAAACGAAGTGCGTCGGCCGCCCCGGTCGATCCCACCACCGCCGACGAGCTCGACAAGCCGACAAGGCTGCAGCGCGGGTACCTGCCGATCATCCGCTGGACCCTGAGGTTTCCTGCGATCGTGCTCATCGGCGCGATCGTGATCCTGCTGGGGAGTGGGCTGCTCGCGAAGACGAGTCTCACCACGAACTTCATCGGAAACAGCGGTCAAAACACGCTCTCCGTCACCCAGACTCTTGGAACCTCGACGAGCCTCGCGGCCCAGGATGCCGCGTCGAAGAAGGTCGAGTCCACCCTTCGCGGCATCAAGGGCGTCACGACGGTCGAGGTCTCGATCGGTAGCGGCGGCAACTCGCTTCGGGCAGCATTCTCGGGCGGTGGTGCGACCACTTACAGTGTCACCACCTCCCCGAAGGCCGACCAGGACAAGCTGCTCGCCACGGTCACGTCGAAGATGAAGGCCATCAAGAACGAGGGCACGATCGCCGTGTCAGCGGCATCATCCGGGCTGACCTCCTCGAACATCGAGATCGACGTATCGGCGGGAAGCAGCGCCGACCTGCGCGCGGCATCCAAAGACCTCATCGCGAAGGCCGAGAAGATCAAGGGCGTCTCGAGCGTCACGAGCAACCTCTCGGCGTCCCTCCCTTACATCGGCGTAGTCGTCAACCGCCAGGCGGCGGCGAACGACGGGCTGACCGAACTCCAGGTCGGCAGCGAAGTCGCGCAGGCGATGAATCCATCGTCCACCGGCAGCATCGTCGTCGGTGACACCACGCTCGACATCTACATCGACAACGCGAGCGCGCCGACCACGATCGAGGCGCTCAAGAACTATTCGATCACCACGGCGACGGGCACAACGGTTCCGCTCTCCGACCTGGCGACCGTGAAGACGGTCAAGGGCCCGTCGAGCGTGACCACGGTCAAGGGGCTGCAGACGGCGACGATCGAGGTCGTGCCGAGCACCAGTAACGTCGGCAACCTCTCGAGCCTGGTTCAGGCGTCGGTGGACAAGACCAAACTTCCCGCAAGTGCGACCGCGGTACTGGGTGGCTTCACGACCCAGCAGGGCGACGCGTTCAGCCAGCTCGGCCTCGCACTGCTCGCCGCCATCCTGATCGTCTACGTGGTCATGGTGGCCGCGTTCAAGAGCCTGCGTCAGCCATTGCTGCTGCTGGTCTCGATACCGTTCGCGGCGACGGGCGCAATCGTGCTGCAGGTGCTCTCCGGAGTTCCGCTGGGTGTCGCATCGATCATCGGCGTGCTGATGCTCGTCGGCATCGTGGTGACCAACGCGATCGTCCTGGTCGACCTGATCAACCAGTACCGGACGCGCGGAATGAAGGTCGGCGACGCCATCATCCACGGCGCGAGCCGACGGCTACGGCCCATCCTCATGACGGCGCTCGCAACGATTTTCGCGCTGCTCCCGCTCGGCCTCGGCCTGTCCGGACACGGCAGCTTCATTTCGCAGCCGCTCGCCATCATCGTGATCGGTGGCCTGGTGTCGTCGACCCTGCTGACGCTCGTAGTGCTGCCGGTGCTGTATTACCTCGTCGAGGGAGCGAAGGAGCGCCGTGCGGATCGACGTGCGGCGCCATCCGTACCCGTGGCCCCGGCGTCGCCGTCGCCGTCCTCCAGCGTCAACGCATAGCTGCTCAGTTCGCGCTTTTGCCGGGCCTAGAACACCAAACACCCAGCGATCGCTGCAAGTCGATGGTCAGGCCAGCGCCTTCTCGTAACAGACGCTGTTCGGGTCGCCGACGTACTTGCCGAAGTTCGGGATTGGCCGGTAACCCCTGCGCTCGTACAGCCTGATGGCGGCGTGTTGCAGCGGTCCCGTCTCGAGTCGGACCGTGCGCGTGCCCGCGTCGGCCGCGACGGTTTCGAGCGAGCGGATGAGAGCGGCAGCGATTCCGCGCCCCCGTGCGGCCGGCGTGACGAACATCCGTTTCAGTTCGGCCGTGCCATCTGAGTTGTCGATGAGCGCGACCATCCCGAGGGCCTTGCCGGCGGAACGCGCCACCAGCACGGCCACTTCGGGCGCCTCCAGTTCGTCGACACCCAGCAGGTGGCAGCTCTCGGGCGGATACAGGCTCAGCGTGTACTCGTCGCCCCGGCGCAGGAACTCGAGCAGTTCCGGCTGCCTCGGCGCTTCGATCCCGACATCGACCGTCACGAACGGCCCTTCGTGCGGTGAACGAGCTGGGTGTGGAAGAAGTCCACGATCTGGGCGCGAAGGGTGTCGTTCAACATCGAGATCGAGTGCAGGTCGCCGGGCTCGGTCTGGAAAGTCACCGGGATGTGGGCGGCGCGAAGGCGCGCAACGAAATCGATCGACTGGGAGAGCGGGATCAGCTCGTCAGTCGAGTGGGCGATGAAAAACGGTGGATCACTCGGATCCACGTTGTCGATGGGAGAAGCGGCGACCGCCTGCGGGCAGGCTGCATACGACCGGCAACCCAGGTACGAGAGCACTCGCGGTCGCAGGACGGGTCGCTCGGCGCCCGACGCGGTGAGGTTCGCCGGGCCGCTGAGTTCGGCGACCGCTGCCACCCGGGAGCCCGTCGAGAGGGAGCCGTGCCCCACCGTTCCAAGTAACCCGGCCAGGTTGCCTCCCGCAGAACCGCCGAACGCGCCGATCAGGGTGCGGTCGATGCCGAAGCGTTTCACCTGCGCCGGCGCGCGAAGCCACTCGACGGCCTCCTGCACATCCGTGATCTGCGTCGGATAGACGAATTTGGGCGCCAGCTGGTAGTCCACCGCTGCCGCGACGTAGCCGGCAGCGCCCAGCCATTCGCACACCGCGCGCCACTGCGGCTCGGCTTTGTCGCCCTCCAGCCAGCTGCCGCCGTGGATGATCACGATCGCCGGACGGAAGCTGAGGGCCACCTTGGACTGCACCACCGGCTTGCAGATATCGAGCTGCAGCGGCACTCCTCCGGCCGTGGCGTAGGTCAGGTCGGGGATCACCTGTACTCGCTCCGGGTCGACGATCGGGCGTGCGGCCGCCGTGTGGCCGACGTTGGCGGGGCCCGACTGCACCGAGCATCCCGTCACAGCGATCGCGGCAACAAGAAGCATCGCGAGAGCCCCAACCCTCGCGACGGCGGAGCTGACGACACGCATAGTGAGCGCAAGATTAGTGCGCTCGGCTGAGGATTCGGGTAATGTAGCGAGGTCGGCTCAAGACAGCGCGGGTTTTGCGCGAAGAGTTTTGTCAGTCTTGCGGGCCGGTTTGCCAGCGAATCCGTTGGTGAAAATCACACGAATGTATGTGATGGCCCGAGTCATCGAAGGTTCCCCTCGGGGGACTGCCTCGGATCAGTGGTGCTAGTTCAAGCGTGCTTTTTTCAGACGCAGAGATGAACGCGTGCGCCGCATCGCAGGAATGCGCCATGTACGTATGCGTAACTCAATAAATCTGAAAGCAGTCATGCCTCCCTACAACAAGTCCGCGCCCAAACGCGCGGCCAACTCGACTCCCGCCGACCGCAAGGCCGGCAGCAAGTCCGCGGGACACCGCGGATTCCGCCCGACCGAGGGCGACGCCCCCAAGAAGCGCTGGACCACCACCGATCGCGCCGCACGTGCGACCGGCGGAGCCGCATCCGGTGAACGCAAGCCGTTCCGCGGCCGCGATGCCGATGGCGGGCGCCCGGCACAGACCGACCGCCGCCCCGACTGGACCCCGCGCGAGAAGCCGGCCTACCAGCCGCGCGGAGAGCGCCCTTCGAACGGCGACCGTGGCGCGCGCAGCGAGCGCCCCGCCTACGGCGATCGCGCTGCTCGGAATGAGCGCGCGTCGTACGGCGACCGTCCCGAGCGCCCGTCGTACGGCCGCGGTGCATCGAACAACGAGCGCCCTGCGCGTCCCGCGTACGGCGACCGCACGGAGCGCCCTTCGTATGGCGACCGTCCGGCTCGCACCGACCGTCCTGCGTACAACAGTGATCGTCCGGCTCGCACCGAGCGCCCGTCGTATGGCGATCGTCCGGCCCGTACCGACCGTCCTGCGCACAACAACGATCGTCCGGCTCGCACGGAGCGCCCGTCGTATGGCGACCGTCCGGCCCGGACCGACCGTCCTGCGTACAACGGTGATCGTCCGGCTCGCACCGAGCGCCCCTCCTATGGCGATCGTCCAGAGCGCTCGGAGCGCCCGTCGTACAACGCGGAGCGCCCTGCACGCCGTGACTTCAGCGCCGACCGCGCACCACGACGTGACTTCAACGATCGCCCGGAGCGCACCGAGCGCCGCGACAGCGACTTTTACCCGACGCGCGAGCACAAGGCGTTCACTCCGCAGGACGACGTCGTGCTCGAGCGCCTCGAGGCCGATGCCATCCAGGCCAAGGACGTCGAGGGCGTGACCTTCGCCGATCTCGGCCTCGGTGGCAACATCGTGCGCGAGCTCGCCGCTCTCGGAGCCGAGGCACCGTTCCCGATCCAGGCAGCCACCATCCCGGATGTCCTGGCCGGCCGCGACGTGCTCGGCCGGGGCAAGACCGGCTCCGGCAAGACCATCGCCTTCGGTGCGCCGCTCGTCGAGCGCCTCATGGAGAACAACGGTGGCAAGAACCGCCAGATGGGACGCAAGCCCCGCGCCCTCATCCTTGCTCCGACCCGCGAGCTCGCACTGCAGATCGACCGCACCGTGCAGCCCATCGCCCGCAGCGTCGGCCTCTTCACTACGCAGATCTACGGCGGAGTTCCGCAGTACCGCCAGGTCAGCGCCTTGCAGCGCGGCGTCGACATCATCGTCGGCACGCCGGGCCGCATCGAGGACCTGATCGAGCAGGGCAAGCTCGACCTCAGCGAGATCACCATTACGGTGCTCGACGAGGCCGACCACATGTGCGATCTCGGGTTCCTCGAGCCGGTGCAGCGCATCCTCGACCAGACCAGGGACGGCGGCCAGCGCCTGCTGTTCTCGGCCACGCTCGACAAGGGCGTCGCCACCCTGGTCAACGAGTACCTCGACAACCCGACCGTGCACGAGGTCGCCGGTGAAGACCAGGCGTCGTCCACCATCGACCACCGTGTGCTGCTGATCGAGCAGCGCGACAAGCGCCGCATCATCGAGGAGCTCAGCCGCGGCGAGGGCAAGACGCTCGTCTTCACCCGCACGCGCGCGTTCGCCGAGGAGCTGTCCGACCTGCTCGAGGACGCCGGCATTCCGTCGACTTCGCTGCACGGCGACCTGAACCAGTCGCGTCGTACCCGCAACCTGCAGCTGCTCACCAGCGGTCGGGTCAAGGTGCTCGTTGCCACCGATGTCGCGGCTCGCGGCATCCATGTCGACGACATCACCCTGGTCATCCAGGCGGATGCGCCGGAGGAGTACAAGACGTATCTTCACCGCGCAGGCCGCACGGGTCGCGCCGGCAAGAAGGGCACCGTCGTCACGCTCATCCCGAAGGCGCGTCGTCGTCGCATGGACGAGCTGCTCGACCGGGCCGAGATCCGGGCAACGGTGGACACTGCTGCCCCCGGCGATCGCCTGCTCGAGGACCTCGCCGCTCTCTAGCCAGTTGATTGCGGAGGAGTTTACCCGTTGGTCGCGCCCCACAGGTGCACCACGCGGCGAAACTCCTCCGCAACCGTTTTAATCAGGGGATGAGCCTCTACCTCGAAGACGTCGTTGCCGGCACCGAGTTCGTTTCCGGGGAGGTCGAGGTGACGACCGATGACATCATCGAGTTCGCCACGCGGTTCGACCCCCAGCCGTTCCACCTCGACCCCGAGGCTGCGAAGGACACGTTCTTCGGCGGGCTGGCGGCGAGCGGATGGCACACGGCCGCGCTCACGATGCGCCTGCTGGTGACCGATGGCCCCCCGATCGCGGGCGGCGTGATCGGCGCGGGCGGTGACCTCAGCTGGCCATCCCCTACTCGGCCCGGAGACCGCCTTCACGTGCGGGTCACTGTCGAGTCGGTGAACGCCTCCCGCTCGAACCCCTCGCGCGGCAGCGCCATCCTGAAGGTCGAAACGCTCACTGCCGACGACGAACTGCGGCAGCTGTTCACCGTGCGCACCCTGCTCTTCGCGAGGACAGCCGGGTAGTAACCAGCACCTGTAAAGTCGGCGTCTGGTGCGCCGCGCCGCCTAGACAGGGCGCAGTTCGGCGAAGTCGACGTCGGCCGTCTCGACGGTGCCGGCGACGCGACCCGGAACGCGGTGATACTGCCAATACAGGTTGGTGTGCGCAATGACCTTGTCGGGAGTCGGCGCCCCCCACTCGGTGTGGTCTTCGGTTGTGTGCGCGTCGCTGACCAGGGTGGCGTCGTATCCACGCGCCACCCCGCCATGGAGGGTCGAGCGGATGCACTCGTCGGTTTGCGCCCCGGAGATCACCAGGCGTCCGACTTCGAGGCCCTCCAGAACCGACTCGAGGTCGGTGTCTTCGAACGCGTCGGGGTAGGTCTTCTGCACGCGTGGCTCGCGGGGCGCCGGACGCAACTCCTCGACGATCTGCCATTCGTCACTGTCGATCGCGAGCCCTGGATCCGAATGCTGTACCCACACCACGGGTACTTTCGCTTCGCGGGCCTTGTCGACGAGCGTCGACACATTCGCAACAACGGCATCCCGGTCGTAGTTGCCCTCCACGACGCCTTTTTGCACATCGATGACCAGTAGCGCGGTATTCGGACGGTTCTGCAGGGTTGTCACGGTCATCCTCGTCTCATGGGTCAATGCTCCTTCGACGGTAGCGCCACCGTCCGACGAGAGACAATGGTGTGGTGAAGGCGCCGCCGATCTCCCGCAGACTTGCACTTGGCGCCGCGGCGGTGGTGGCCGTCGGCCTGGCCGCGGTTCTCGCAGCGACTCTGGTCGTTTCCGGTCGACCCGCGGCCACTCGAGCTCCCGAGTACCTCTCGACGGCGAGCAGCAGCTTTGCCGCGCAGGCGGCTAACTGGTTCCCCAGCTGGGTAGTGCTACCCGCGGGCTATGCCAGGACCACGTTCGGTTTCGAGGTCGCCGAGCGACTCCAGCCTGCAACGCCCACCTATCTCTCCCGGGTGCGCCTGGAGGCCGACTTCGAGCGATACGGCCGGTGCCTGTGGATGCAGGACTGGATGTCTGCCGAGGTCTCCAACGACCTGGACGGCATGTCGAGTGCCGCAGTGGTGTTGCGGGAATCCGCGACGTGGCCCGCCACGGTCGCCACCGCCTCGAACAGCGTCGCGGGCCTGAAGGCCATGGCCAGGTCGGCCGCCGAGCTCGAACTCGGCCCGGTGTCGCGGGACTTCGCAATGAGTTGTCCCGCCCTCCCGCCCACCGCGACCAACTAGGCTCGGAATCGCATCCGAAGCGTCGACAACAGGAGTTCACGTGTCAGGTCTGATCTACAACGACATCACCGAGATCTACGGGAAAACGCCACTGGTTCGGCTGAACCGGGTGACGGATGGCGCGGGCGCGACGGTGCTCGCGAAGCTCGAGTTCTACAACCCGTCGGCCAGCGTCAAGGACCGGCTCGGCGTCGCGATTGTCGACGCAGCCGAGGAGTCGGGTGAGCTGAAGCCGGGCGGCACGATCGTCGAGTCGACCAGCGGCAACACGGGTATCGCGCTCGCAATGGTCGCCGCCGCGCGTGGCTACAAGGCGATCCTCACCATGCCCGACACCATGAGCAAGGAGCGCAGGATGCTGCTGCGCGCGTACGGCGCGGAGCTGGTGCTCACTCCCGGTAGCGAGGGGATGAAGGGCGCACTGGGCAAGGCCGAAGAGATCGTGGCCGCCACCCCGGGAGCCGTGCTCGCCAAGCAGTTCTCGAATGCCGCGAACCCCGCCATCCACGAAGCGACGACAGGACCGGAGATCTGGCAGGACACCGATGGTGCCGTCGACATCTTCGTGGCCGGTGTCGGCACCGGGGGCACCATCACGGGCGTGGGGCACTACCTCAGGAGGCAGAAGCCCGGCGTGCAGATCGTCGCGGTCGAACCCGAGGAGTCCGCCATCCTGAACGGCGGCGCGCCCGGACCGCACAAGATCCAGGGCATCGGCGCGAACTTCGTACCCGAGATCCTCGACCGTGAGGTGTACGACGAGGTCATCGACGTCAACATCGGGCAATCGGTCGACATGGCTCGCCGGCTCGCCGTCGAGGAGGGCATTCTTGCCGGGATCTCGTCGGGGGCGACGGTGACCGCCGCCGTGGAGCTCGCGAAGCGCCCGGAGAACGCGGGAAAGACGATCGTCGTCATCGTGGCCAGCTTCGGCGAGCGCTACCTGTCGACGGTGCTCTACGAAAACCTCGCCGACTAGCCGCAATGGCGCTGTTCGCGCACCTGCGCGAGGACATTGCGACGGCGAAGCGGCGTGACCCCGCCGCGCGCTACGGGTTCGAGATCTGGCTCACCTACTCGGGACTGCACGCGATCTGGGGCTATCGCTGGGCGCACCTGCTCTGGCGGGCCCGGCTGAAGCTGCTGGCGCGCATCCATTCGCAGTTGGTGCGGCTTCTGACCGGCGTCGAGATCCACCCGGGCGCGACGATCGGGCGCCGGTTCTTCATCGATCACGGCATGGGCGTCGTGATCGGAGAGACGGCCGAGATCGGCGACGACGTGATGCTCTACCACGGGGTCACGCTGGGCGGCCGCAGCTCTGCACAGGAGAAACGGCACCCCACGCTCGGCGACGACGTGGTCGTGGGCACCGGCGCCGCCATCCTGGGGCCTGTCAGCTTAGGCTCCCACTCGATCGTCGGCGCGCACGCGGTGGTCGTCACGGATGCGCCGCCGAATTCGGTGCTCACGGGGATACCGGCCGTTGCACGCCCCCGTGGGGTCCCGGCTTCACGGGCAACGGAGTGGGACGACCCGGGCATCTACATCTAGAACCGGATCGAGTCACACCGCAAGTTTCCCGCACGACTCGCGGCGCGGTCCAACGGATGAACCCCGCGCGTACCCCGCATCATGGTTCTGACCTAAGGAGCCCCATGACCAGTGCACCAACGACCCCGGCAGCGACCAGCACCACCACCTCCGACAGGAAGAAGCATTCGATCCGGCCATCGCACATCGTGCTGGGCGGTCACACCCCGGTGGTGATGCAGGAGGCGGAACGGCGGGCGGCCAGCGTGCAGCTTCGTGTTGCGGATGCGATCACGACGTTCGCCGGCTCGATGCGATTCGTCTACCTGCACGCGCTCATCTTCGGGGTGTGGTGCGCCACTGGGCTGTTCGGCCTCGACAAGTTTCCGTTCGAGTTTCTGACGATGGCCGTATCGCTGGAGGCGATTTTCCTTTCGACATTCGTCATGATCGCCCAAAACCGGCAAGCCAGCTTCGCGCAGGCGAAGGCCGACCACGACTTCATCTCGCAGGAGACGGAGCTGACGACCAACACGGAACTGACCAAGCAGATCCACCAGCTCACGACGGAGCTGCATGCGCGGCTCCTCGAGGCCGAGGAGGCCATCAAGAGCGGCAAGGTCGTGCGAGCCGACACCCCGCCGGCGTCGTAGTCACCGTTCGACTGGAGGCTTAGCTGAGCACTTTCTCGAGCGCGGGCAGCGCCGACTCGATCGCTTCGAGGTCCTGCGGATCGAGGTCTCGAAGCAGCTCGGCAATAACGGCCGCGCGGGCGGCGCGAGCCCGCAGGATTGCATCCAGCCCGGCTGGCGTCGCCTCTACCCGGATGGCGCGGCCGTCGTCGGGGTCGACCTCGCGAACGACAAGGTCGCGGCTTTCGAGCTCCGCGACCGTGCGCGTCATGCTGGGAGCGGAGACCTGCTCGATGGCCGCAAGGTCGGCGAGCCGAAGCGGACCGCGTTTGGCGATGGTTGCGAGAGCCATAAGCAGGCCGTGGCTCAGGCCACCGGGGGCAGCGGCGAGTCGGCGGTTCAACCGCCCGACGACCAGCGAGAGTCGCGCCGGAACAGTTTCCGGCGCGACCAACTCGCGCACCAGCGCAGAGTCGCCCTGGTTAGACATCGCTCAGTGCGGCGTCGATCGGCTCATCGCTCTTCACGGTCGCCACCCGCGCCGTATCGACGTGCATGTACTTGCCGCCGGCCAGGATCGAGGCGACCGCGCCGATTACCGAGAGGATGGCGGCGGTCACGAAGACGATGATCAGTCCCGAGTGGAACGGGCTCGAGATGAGCTGCGGGAAGAAGGTCTTGCCCGTGAGCGCCGAGACGTTGGCCGCCGACAGCTGTGAGGCAGCGGGGTACGCCTTCAGGATGCTCGCAATCGGGTTGTAGCCGAGGAACGCGGCGAACAGGCTACCCACCGGAGGCGCTCCTGCGGCCTGGGTGGCGAATGCCGATGCGACGCCGTGCGTTGTCAGCCCCTTGAACAGCGCGGTCGGCAGCGTCGTTGCGAGGCCGGCGATCATGAGCGAGAAGAAGATTCCGATCGACAGCGAGTTGCCCGCGTTCTGGAACGTTCCGGTCATGCCGGAGGCCGCCCCCCGGGCTCGCGCCGGCACCGCGTTCATGATCGACGTTCGGTTCGGGGCCGCGAACATGCCGGATCCGATGCCGTTGAGGAACGTCAGGACCGCGAACTCCCAGTAGTTGAAGTTGACGGGGATGAGAAGAAGCGCGACGAACGTGACCGCGACCAGCAACAGGCCGGTCGTTGCGAAGGTGCGCTGCCCGAACCGGTCAGACAGCGTGCCGGACAGCGGCCCGGAGATCAGGAAGCCGAAGGTGAGCGGCAGCAGGTAGATGCCCGCCCAGAACGGCGTGCTCTCGTAGGAGTAGCCGTGCAACGGCAGCCAGATTCCCTGCAGCCAGATGATCAGCATGAACTGCAGGCCACCACGGCCGACGGATGCGACGAGCCCGGCGATATTTCCCCATGCGAACGCCCGGATTCTGAACAGGTGCATGTCGAACATCGGCTGTTTGACTCGCAATTCGAGGAAGACGAATCCGATCAGCAGGATGATGCCGCCGATGATTCCGGCCAGCACCCACGGGTTGCCCCAGCCCTGGCTGCTGTTGCCGTAGGGCTGGATGCCGTAGGTGATGCCCGCGAGGAGGGACACGAGCCCGACGGCGAAGACGACGTTGCCCGGCCAGTCGACCTTGCCGCCGGGGTCGCGCGAGCCGGTCTCATGCAGGGAGATGTAGGCCCAGATCGTGCCGATGATGCCGAAGGGGACGCTGACGACGAACACGAGGTGCCAGTCGATCGAAGCGAGGATTCCGCCGATGATGAGCCCCAGGAAGGTTCCGGCGATGGCGGCGACCTGGTTGAGGCCGAGCGCGAAGCCGCGACGGTTCGGGGGGAAGGCATCCGTCAGGATAGCCGTCGAGTTGGCGAACAGCATCGACCCGCCGACGGCCTGGACGACCCGCCAGATGATGAGCCACAGCGCGCCGTTGCCGCCCGTGAGGGGATCGAGCGAGAGGGCGACGGCGGCGAGGGTGAAGATCACGAATCCGAGATTGTAGATGCGCACCCGGCCGTAGATGTCGCCGAGCCGACCGAAACTCACCACCAGAACCGCAGTGACCAGGATGTAGCCCATGAGCATCCACAGCAGGTAGCTGGTGTTGCTCGGGTCGAGAGGGTTGATTTTGACGCCCTTGAAGATCGACGGCAACGAGATCAGCACGATCGAGCCGTTGATGGTCGCCATCAGGATGCCGAGCGTGGTGTTGCTCAGTGCGATCCATTTGTAGCGGGGGTGATCTTTGTGGAATGCGCCCTTGCGGGCAGCCTTCTCAGCCACGAACGGGGCCTCCAGTGTGATGAGGCGTACGTCGTCGGGCGCCAGAAATTAGTTGATGTGTGTTAACTATATACCCGGTCAGTCGATCGCCAGCAGGGCCCCCGCCGTGATCGCGAGCCCGAGACCGATGTACTGCACCACCGCGATCCGCTCCTTCAGCACGATTCGAGCGAGGATGATCGTCCCCGCCGGGTAGAGCGCGGTCAGCACCGCGATCACGGTCAACTCTCCGAGCCGCACACCCAGCAGCAGGCCGCAGTTGGCGACGACATCCACGACACCGCAGGCGATCGCCAGACGCAGCCCGGGCCGCCAGCCGCCGGCCACGGGGGCTCCCCGGCGGCGGGCCGCGAGCGCCAGGATTCCGACCGTCACGAGCATGATGGTCGCATTCACGCCCCGATTGGCGATCAGTGGCACCAGGCCGGAGTTCTTCGGCGTGAGATTGATCAAAACGAGGAACAGGCCGATGAACACGCCGCTCAGCACCGCCATGACGAGGCCCCGCACCGTCGGCCGCACGGCTCGCTCGTCGCGCACGAATCCCACCAGCACCACGGCGACGAGTGCGAGGGCGATGGCCGCATAACCAAACGGTCCGAGCACGTTCCGCGCCACGAAGATGCCCACTGCGGCTGGCACGATCGCCGAAACCACCGCGGTCACGGGAGACAGGATGCTCATCGGCCCGATCGCCAGGCACGCGTACAGCAGCGAGATCGCCAGTGCGCCGCTCACCCCCGATAGACCGCCGAAGATCACGGCACTCCACGACCAGACGCCGCCGAAGATGGGATACGCCAGGAACAACAGCACCAGTCCGACCGCGGCCGCGATGGCGGTGACGCGGAGGGAGCTGATGCGTTTCGAGGCGAGGCCACCGAGAAAATCGGCGGAGCCGAACACGAGGGCGCTGGACATCCCGATCAGCACGACGAGGGGGAGCACTCCACAACGGTACTGGGTGAGGGGATTGCCGATATACACAGCCGTCTCGGCGGGCCTCTTCCCGGTTTTTGTAGCTCCCCGCTCAAGGATTGGCCTGGTTTCGTGAGGTTGCCTACCGTTGAACACGTAAACGTAGGGCAAGGGAGTTCCAATGGTTGACGTCGCACCGCGCGAGAAGGTCAAGCGCGAGAGCCGCGTCGGCTCCGTCGATTCGGAGCGAGTAGACGCCGAGGTCGATGCGCAGCTTGCGCGCACCGACGCGAACGTGTCGGTCGATGTGGCAAGCCTCGGCGAGCAGCTGCTCGGAACCTGGGCCGAGATTCGCCGCAGCTCACGCGAGATGGTCAAAGATCCGGCCCTCCACAACATTCCCGGCCAGAGCCTCTCCGAGCAGCGTGCCCGCGCTCGAGGCCAGCTGCAGTTGCTGGTCGAGCGGGGTGCGATCAAGCGCGCATTCCCGAAGTACCTGGGCGGCGACGAAGACAACGGTGGCAACATCACGGGGTTCGAGGAGCTCGTTGCGGCCGACCCGTCACTGCAGATCAAGTCGGGCGTGCAGTGGGGCCTGTTCGGCTCGGCCGTGCTGCAACTCGGCACCGAGGAGCACCACCGCAGGTTCCTGCCGGACATCATGAGCCTCAAAGTGCCGGGCGCATTCGCCATGACCGAGACCGGGCACGGGTCGGATGTCGCATCCATCGCCACCACGGCGACCTACGACGTCGACGCCCGGGAGTTCGTGATCAACACTCCGTTCCGCGCCGCGTGGAAGGACTACCTCGGCAACGCCGGCCAGGACGGCACGGCGGCGACGGTCTTCGCCCAGCTGATCACCAACGGCGTCAACCACGGCGTGCACTGCTTCTACGTGCCGATCCGCGACGAGAACGGCGACTTCCTGCCGGGCGTCGGCGGCGAAGACGACGGGCTCAAGGGCGGCCTGAACGGCATCGACAACGGTCGACTGCACTTCACCGATGTGCGCGTACCGCGCACCAACCTCCTGAACAAGTACGGCGATGTCGCCGAGGATGGCTCGTACACCTCGGCCATCGACAGCCCCGGCCGCCGCTTCTTCACGATGGTCGGCACACTCGTGCAGGGCCGGGTCTCGCTGGATGGCGCGGCTACCGCCGTGTCAAAGATGGCGCTCGCCATTGCGATCACCTACGGCAACCAGCGCCGCCAGTTCGCCGGTCCTGGCGAGGATGAGCAGGTCCTGCTCGACTACGGACGCCACCAGCGTCGCCTCATCCCGCGCCTCGCTACCACCTATGCGATGACGTTTGCGCACGACGAGTTCCTGGTGAAGTTCGACGGTGTATTCAGCGGCAAGCACGCGGACGACTCCGACCGCGAAGACCTCGAGACCCTCGCGGCGTCGCTCAAGCCGTTGTCGACCTGGGCTGCCCTGGATATCCTGCAGGAGGCGCGTGAGGCCTGCGGCGGCGCAGGGTTCCTGATGGAGAATCGCCTGACCGGACTGCGCGCCGACCTCGACATCTATGTCACCTTCGAGGGCGACAACAACATCCTGCTGCAGCTGGTTGCCAAGCGTCTGCTCTCGGACTACGCGAAGCAGTTCAAGGGCGCCGACAACGCTGCCCTGGCCCGTTTCGCCGTTGCCCAGACCGCCGCTCGCGCCTATCACGGCGCCGGTCTGCGCACCCTCGGGCAGCGTGTGCGCGACTTCGGTTCGACGGCCCGCAGCATTTCCGAACTGCGCGACGGGGAAACGCAGCGCCAGCTGCTCACCGACCGCGTGGAGAGCATGGTCGCCGAGCTGGCGGCCCGGCTGCGCCCGGCATCCAAGCTGTCGAGGAAGGCCGCGGCCGAGCTCTTCAACTCGCACCAGAACGAACTCATCGAGGCGGCGCGAGCGCACGCCGAGCTGCTGCAGTGGGAAGCATTCACTCGCGGGCTCGAAAACGTGAAGCACGATGGTACCCGTCAGGTGCTGACCTGGCTGCGGGACATCTTCGGCCTCGGACTGCTCGAGAAGCACCTGTCGTGGTACCTGATCAACGGTCGGATGTCGCCCCAGCGAGCCCAGGCCGTGAGCGCCTACCTCGATCGCCTCATCGCGCGAGTGCGCCCGCACGCGCAAGACCTGGTTGATGCTTTCGGCTACGGCCCGGAGCACCTGCGTGCGAGCATCGCGTCCGGAGCTGAGCAGAAGCGCCAGGACGAGGCACGCGCCTACTACCGCGAGCAGCGGGCATCCGGAACAGCCCCCGTCATGGAGAAGTCCCTCAAGAAGCGCAAGTAGCAGCCGGGCGCCGGATGCCATGCGGAGTACCGTGATGGGCATGACGTTCCAGGCGTACCTCGACACGATCAAGGCGAAGACCGGGCTGGATCCGGCCGACTTCGAGAAGATCGCGGCCGAGAGGGGCCTACTGGGCGGCGACATCAAGGCTGGCCCGATCATGGCGTGGCTGAAAGACGGCTACGGCCTTGGCCCCGGGCACGCGATGGCGCTCGTCTCGGTCTTCCGCGAAGGGCTGCTGCCCCAGTCGACCAAGGAGGAGTCGATCGATAAGTTCTTCCTGGGCCCGAAAGCGAGTTGGCAACTGACCTGGGACGAACTGATGGCCGCGGTCATGAAGTTCGGTCCGGATGTTTCCCTCCAGCCGACCGACACCTACATCGGAATCGTTCGCGCGGGCAAGAAGTTCGCGGTCGTGGCGACGACCGCCACCCGAATGGATGTCGGCCTGAAGCTGAAAGGCGAGCCCGCCACCGAGCGGCTCGCGCTCGCCGGCACTTGGAACGCAATGCTCACCCACCGGGTCAAGTTGTTCGATGGTGCCGAACTCGACAACGAACTGCTCGGGTGGCTCCGTGCTGCCTACGACCGCGTCGCTTAGCCCCACCTGCCGTCCACTGTGCACCAAATGTCGGTGCGGACGCGCTCGCACCCGCATCGCGCGCACATTCGATGATGTTGAAGGTCACGCGGTTGGGATATCGACGTGCATGAAGTCGGCGCCCGGCGTTAGGGTGCTCTGACACCATGACCATCACTGACAGACATGCCGCCCCCAGCGCGAGCGCGCTCGAGATCCTGCACCGGGTTTTCGGGTACGACTCGTTCCGAGGCCAGCAGGCCGAGATCATCCAGCAGGTCGTCTCCGGCGGCGACGCGCTCGTGCTCATGCCGACCGGCGGCGGAAAGTCGTTGTGCTACCAGATCCCCGCGCTCGTGCGGCCCGGTACCGGCATTGTCGTCTCGCCGCTTATCGCCCTGATGCAAGACCAGGTGGATGCCCTCTCCGCGCTCGGCGTGCGGGCCGCGTTCCTGAACTCGACGCAGGATGGCGCGGAACGCACGCGGGTCGAGGCGGCGTTCCTGGCCGGCGAGCTCGACCTGCTCTATCTTGCGCCGGAGCGCCTGCGCATGGACTCGACGGGCGACCTGCTCGACCGCGGGAACATCGCCCTGTTTGCCATCGATGAGGCGCACTGCGTGTCCCAGTGGGGCCACGACTTCCGGCCCGACTACCTGCAGCTCTCGATGCTGCACGAACGCTGGCCCTCCGTTCCGCGCATCGCGCTCACCGCGACCGCGACCGAGCAGACCCACGCCGAGATCGTTCGCCGGCTCGACCTGGGCGGTTCGGCGCAGTTCGTCTCGAGCTTCGACCGACCCAACATCCAGTACCGCATCGAGCCCAAGAACCAGCCGATGCAGCAGTTGCTCGCGCTGATCCGCGCCGAGCATCCCGGCGACGCCGGCATTGTCTACTGCCTTTCGCGCGCATCCGTCGAGAAGACCGCCGAGTTTCTGGTCGAGAACGGGGTCGTCGCGCTTCCGTACCACGCCGGTCTCGACGCGTCAGTGCGCCAGCGCAACCAGGCGCGCTTCCTTCGCGAAGACGGGGTCGTGATGGTGGCCACGATCGCGTTCGGCATGGGCATCGACAAACCGGATGTGCGGTTCGTTGCGCACCTCGATCTGCCCAAGAGCGTCGAGGGGTACTACCAGGAGACCGGGCGCGCCGGCCGTGACGGGTTGCCGTCCACGGCCTGGCTCGCGTACGGACTGCAAGACGTTGTGCAGCAGCGCCGAATGATCGACCAGTCCGAGGGCGACCGCGCCCACCGCATGCGCCTCTCGCAGCACCTCGACGCCATGCTCGCGCTGTGCGAAACGCTCCAGTGCCGGCGCGTGCAGCTTCTCGCCTACTTCGGCGAGACTTCGGCGGCGTGCGGCAACTGCGACACCTGCCTGAACCCGCCCGAGGGCTGGGACGGAACGATCCCGGCCCAGAAACTGTTGTCGACCGTTGTGCGGCTGCACCGCGAACGCAACCAGAAGTTCGGCGCCCAGCACATCATCGACATCCTGCTCGGCAAGCGCAACACGCGCATCGAACAGCAGGGGCACGACTCGATCGCCACGTTCGGCATCGGTGGCGAGCTCGGCGAACAGGAGTGGCGCGGGGTGGTTCGGCAGCTTCTGGCGCAGGGCCTGCTGGGCGTACACTCCGACGGCTACGGCACTCTTGTGCTTACCGAGGCCAGCGCGAGCGTGCTGGATGGGTCCCGCCGGGTCAGTCTGCGCCGCGAGCCGGAGCGCCAGGCCAGGGCGTCGAAGAAGTCGGCGATCGCCGCAACCGTGCCGCTTGAGGCGGCACCCTTGTTCGAGAAACTGCGGGAATGGCGAGCCGGTGAGGCACGCGAACAAGCGGTGCCGGCGTACATCATCTTCGGCGATGCCACTCTGCGGGGGATCGCGCTGACGAAACCGCAGACCCTCGCCGAACTCGGCGCTGTCAGCGGTGTCGGCGAGAAGAAACTCGAGGCGTACGGCGAGGCCCTTCTTGACCTCGTCGCCGCCCAGTAGACCGATCTGACTGCCTCGCGCGCGAATAACCCGAGTTGGCTGAGTTTTCAAGACCTAACGGGAAAGCCGGATGCCGGTTAGCGTTGACGAAGTGACTAAGAATGGGCCGTATCCTGCGGGAAATTGGCAGGATGTAGCACCACCCGGCCCCGGCGACTGGCACGATCCACTCGAATCCCGGCGCTCGCAGGGCTTCGGTATCGGGCGGTCGATCGCCGGACTCATCGGCCTCAGCGTGGTGATCGCTGTGCTGTGCACCGTGGCGCTCACCCCCGGGATCGCGATGACGGGTCTCGCCGCAACCCAGACCGTCGGAATCTTCCAGGACCTGCCCGGGTCGATCGCGATCGGCCAGCTGGCGCAGCGTAACCGCATCTTCGCGAACGGCCCGAGCGGACCGGTGCAGATAGCGACCGTCTACGCCCAGGATCGCGAGGAGGACTCGTGGAGCCAGATCTCGCCGTTCCTCAAGAACGCGGCGATCGACGGCGAAGACAAGGACTTCTATTCCCACGGCGGCGTCGATATCGCCGCGCTCGCGAGGGCTGCGGCGAGCAACGTGAGCTCGGGATCGGTGCAGAGCGGCGCATCCACTATCGCAATGCAGGTGGTGCGCAACGTCGAGATGCAGGATGCACTGAAGCTCAAGACGGCTGCGGAGCGCAAGGCGGCCTACGCCGCGGCAACCACCGACACGCTCACGCGAAAGCTCAAGGAGATGCGCCTCGCGATCGGGCTCGAGAAGAAGTTCACCAAGCGCCAGATCCTCACCGAATATCTCAACATCGCCAACTTCGGCGGCAACACTTACGGTGTCGAGGCCGCCGCCCAGGCTTACTTCTCCACCACCGCGCAGAAGGTCACGCCGGCCCAGGCGGCCAGCATCATCGCGATCGTGCAGGACCCGTCCAGCCGGACGCTCGCAAACAAGTCGGGCTATGCGGCAAACGAGCAGCGCCGCAATTTCATTCTCGGGCAGATGCATTCGGCGGGCGACCTGACGGAGGCCCAGTACACGACGGCTAAGAACACTCCGGTGGACGCCGCGTTCGTGCATCCGTCCGTCGTACAGAACGGCTGCCTCGGGGCGGCTGTGCAGTATCGCTGGATCTGCGACTACGCAGTGAACGATATCGACAATCTCGCCGCGCTCGGTGCCACGAAAGAGGCGCGCGAGGCTAACTGGGCGGTCGGCGGATACGACATCTACACGACCTTCAATACGTCGATGCAGGATGCGGCGACGAGCATCCTTGCCGCGCTCGTTCCTGCCGGCGAGCCACGATTCAATCTCGGCGGCGCGCTCTCTACCGTGCAACCCGGCACCGGGAAGATCCTCGTGATGGCAGAGAACAAGACGTACGACGACACCCTGAGCGGAGGTGGATACACCACCACGGCCGTGAACTACAACGCGGACAGCGACAACGGCGGGTCGAGCGGATTCCAGCCCGGGTCGGCGTACAAGCTGTTCACGCTGATCGACTGGCTCGAACAGGGGCACAAGCTCACCGATGTGATAAATGCCAGCGTGCGGTCGATTCCGATGTCGAGCTTCACTGCCTGCGGCCAGACGCTCTCGGGCACGCCGTACACATTCACGAACGACGAGAACGAGCAGGGGCCGACCACGATTCTGAGGGCGACGGCGCAGTCCATCAACTCCGTCTTCATCCAGATGGCGGCGAACATGGACCTCTGCGACATCCGCAACATCGCCGAACAACTGGGCGTGCACAACGCGACCGGGATGCCGCTGAGCGACTATCCCTCGTGTGTCATCGGCGGATGCGACAACACACTCGCACCGCTCACTCTCGCCGCGGCATATGCGGCGATCGCCGACCAGGGCTACTACTGCTCGCCGGTGGCGGTGCAGAAGATCGTCGGGCCGACCGGTAAAGACCTCGGCGCGCAGTCGGCGAACTGCCACCAGGCGATCCCCGCGAACATCGCGAACGCTGCGGCCGAAGCGCTGCAGGGCGTGATGACCGGTTCCGGCACGGGAACGACGGCGAACCCGCGCGATGGAACCGCGTTCCTCGGCAAGACCGGCACGACCAACAATTCGGTGCAGACCTGGATCGTGGCGTCGTCGACGAAGGCCGCGACCGCGGTATGGATCGGCAACATCTCGGGAACTCAGCAGCTGCGCCGGATCACGGTCGGCGGCATCCAGGCCGCGCTGTTGAGACATGCGGTGTTTCGCTCGGTGATGAGGGTGGTCGACGCGGATGTCGGTTCCGCGCCCTCGTTTGCCGCGGCCGACCCGAGCTTCAGCAGCGGCGGTAAATACATTCCGCAACCGCGAGGGTCAAGCGGTGTGGCACCGCCCGCAGCCCCGGCCGCACCGGTCGCTCCCGTGCCGACGGCGCCCCCGTCGACCTGACCGGTTGCACCAATCGGTCCGTGCCGCGATCGGGTCGGGTAACCTGCGGGGAAGGCCTCGACAGAATCCCGTGAGCGAACGATGACAACAACCGACCCGGTGGAGGGCGGCCCCGACGAGCGGCTCGCGGGGTGGCCGACGGGCCGCCTGCTTTCGACCGCCGCGCGGTTGGTCGAGCACGCGTGGGCGGAGGCGCTCGAGAAGCAGGGTCTGACCCACGCGGGCCTGATCGCACTGCACCTGCTGGATGCCGGCCCGCTCAGCCAGACGGAGCTGGCCTCGCGAGCGAGGGTCGAGAACCAGACGATGTCGCGCACGATCGAACGCCTGGAGCGCGAGGGTTTTGTGGCACGTGCCGCCGACGCATCCGATCGCCGCCGCCGGGTTGTGACGCGCACGGATGCGGGCCGCGAGGCCTGGATGCGCACGCGCTCTCTCGAGGCCGAACTGTTCCCACGGCTGGGCGACCCCCAGGTGCTTCGGGACACTCTGCTCGAGATCATCCGCTCCGCGTCGGGGCAGCGCTGGAGCGACTGACCGGCGGCGCGAACCGATCAGCCGTCCAGCACCACGATGCCAAGGCGCGAGCCCGGTCTGTCGGGGTTGTACCTGATCTGGAACTGCTGTCCCACCGAGTAGCCGAGGCCGGTGCGACCGATGTGGAACCAGCGGTCCTTGCCCTGCTGATCGGTGAATTTGAGCGTCAGCTTCCAGTGCTGCACGTAGTTGACCATTCCGTTGATGCCTGCCGAGGTCACGGTTGCCGTGGTTGTGACGCCGTCGCGGAGCGTTGCGTCGGCCGCCCGCACGTGCACGACGTAGACGATGATGAGGATGACTGCGATGCCATAGGGCACCAGCGCTGGGACGAGGCCCTCGGGCAGCCTGGTGGACTTGCTTTTCTCGGCCCCGAGCAGCAGCACCAGGCCGCCCAGGTAGGCGAACACGAACGCGGTGATGCCTAGTCCGTTTCGGTGCGGCGACGTGTAGTACAGCATCAGCCCGAAGCCGACCGAAAGAACGACATAGCCGAGGAACGCGACGATGAAGTCGTCGTCGGGATGCGCGGACCCGTCGATGATGAAGATGAGGATCGGCGACGACGCCTGCCCGAGGATGGCGAGCACCCAGGCGGCGGGCAGGAGAATCGCGGCCGTGCTGCGGTTGCGGGCATCCGGGTCTGTTAGCGACATGGCGTCAGCCTATTGACGGCGCGACTCGAGGGGACAGGAGAGCGATTACTCAGATTTGTCGCGGGCCCGGCCGCTACCCGGTTGGAACGGTTACGCGAGCCGGGCGCTCGCGGACGCCAGAATGTCCGACGCCCAGCGGTCCCGCCACGTGGCCGAGGACTCGGCATCCTGGGCACTGCTGTCGAGCAGATAAAGACCCTGGCTCGGCACTGTGGCACCGAGTTCGACGAGCACGGGCTTCAAGAGCAGGTCCGGCGCCATGGCATGCCCGGGCCCCGCGCCGAGCATAAGAGGCACAGCGACCGAGCTCGAAAGGCCCGCTGCGGTCTCGAACTGGTCGAGAAACAGCTTGAGCACACCCGTGTAGCTCGCCTTGTAGGTGGGCGAGGCGACGACCAGCAGGTCGCTCGCCTTGACCGTGGCGACCGCGTCGGCCACAGCCGGGTCGCCCCAGCCCAGGAGCCCCGGCCCCAGGGTGATGACGTCGACGACGTGGTCGGGGACGGTTCCTGTGATGAGTTCGGCGAGCAGTCGAGCGGCGGCGAGGGTGCGCGAGTCGGGCTTGGGATTACCGGCAACAACGGTCGTGATCACGGGTCACCACGCTACCGAAGTAGCGCGGTCGTGCGGCGAGTGTTGCGAATTGGGACGCACCTGATCCGGTTGTGCCAGCACCTCGCGACGAAAGCCGCGCTGGACCAAGAGAATGGACCAAGAGGGCGACGGATGCCTGGCAACGGGAGCGCCGCCAGATCGGGGAGTAGGCGTGACGACTGGCGAGGGCAGCTACTTCGAGTGCGTCGACCTGACGGTGCACCTGTTCGCCCTGCCCCGCGTGGTCACAGGAGGGCGAAGTCGCGCCCGGAGTTGAGGGCCGCACCGACCGCGGCGGCCGGAAATCCCTGCGGCACCAGTTCAACCCGAGACGGAAGGTCGAGCGACGCGAAGAAGGTCGAGCCGGCGGCCCAGTGCGCGAGCGCCTGCCGGATGTCGGCGAGCAGCGGTTCGCCGAGGTGGCTGAGGCCGCCGCCGATGACGACCGTTTCGACATCCACCGTGAGCACCAGGATTCGCACGGCTGAGGCGACACCCGCTGCCAGTCTTGACCGGATCGCCGCTGCCCGCTCGTCGCCCGTGTCGGCGGCCGCGAACAGCGCGCGCACAGGATGTGGGTCGTCGGTCGGCCACTGGCGGGCGATACCCGACCCGGATGCCACGGTCTCGAGGCAGCCGCGTTGGCCGCACCGGCACAGCTCGCCCCCCGGGTCCACCGGCAGGTGTCCGATCTCGCCGGACCCGCCTCGCGCTCCGCGCCAGGGCCGGCCGTCGACGACGACGCCCGCCGCGAGACCGGTACCGAGGTTGAGGTAGCCCATGGGCGAGCCCGGGGCGAGATGCTGGTAGATGCCCAGCGCCGCGACGGTGACGTCGTTGTCGATCCGCACCTCAACACCGAGTCGCTCATGGATGAGATCGCCGAGCAGCAGCCCGTCCACGCCGAGGTTGACGGCGTGGCTGACCTGGCCCGAGCGAGGGTCGACCACTCCCGGAATCCCGATGCCGATGGACTCGAAGCCGTCCGGCGGAATTTCGCACAGCCGCGCGACCCCGGTGATCGCATCCGTGGCCGTCTGGGCGACCGCAGCGTGGCCGAATCCGGTGCGCAGGCGCAGTCGCTCGACGATGGCGCCGGAGTCGTCCACGGCGACCGCCTCGGTCTTCGTTCCGCCGATATCTACGCCGAGTCTCATCGCGGATACCCCGGGAGGCGGCGCCGCGGAGGAGGCTGGGAGGTCTGCACGTTTGTTAGTAAAGCTTACGAATCGGCGAATCTGCAAGCATGTCGCGTGAATCGGACGCAGCCGGATTGACCGACTGGCGCGACGGTTGCGTGTCGGATGAGCCTCATTCGCGCGCAATTCCGCGGATAACGATTGTTTCAGCGACGTGAACTTTTTGCCTGTAACGCTTGACTTTCTTTTGTAAGGACGATGTACTAACAAAAATCTTGTCGAGCAATAATCGGCCCCTGCAACGTCGCAGGCCTAGGGAGAGAAGCCCCGTGGATACCAGCGCTCCGGTGAACGAACTGCTCGTTCCGTCGCGCCGCACGTTGCGCGTGCACTCGAAGGCCCTGCCCGAGCACAATCGATTCCACAACCGGGCCCTCATTCTGCAGACGCTCTTCCACGACGGGGCACGCAGTCGCGCGGACCTCGCGCGAGAGACCGGGCTTACGCGGGTCACCGTTTCCGACCTGGTCACCGAGCTCGCCGCCGAAGGGATCGTGGCCGGAATCGGCACCCGCGATGGAAGCCATGTCGGCAAGCCCGCGACCCTGGTCGACATCCAGCCGAACGCATTCCACATCATCTCCCTCGACCTGTCGAACGACGAACGCTTCGTGGGGGTCGTCGTGAACCTCCGCGGCCACGTGCTGCACCGCGCGGAGTCCTATGTCGAAGGCAAGACGGGCGAACCGGCCGTCGAGCTGGTTTTCGAGCTCTGTCGGCGACTGACCGACCTCGCGACAGTTCCCATCCTGGGCATCGGTATCGGCAGTCCCGGAATCGTGGATGACCGCGGCATAGTGCAGGAGGCACCGAACCTGGGCTGGTACGGAGTCGACCTGGCCCGCCGCATCGCCGCAGACAGCGGGGTTCCCGTGCATGTCGGAAACGACGCGAACGCGGCCGCCCTGGGCGTGCACACGTTCCACGAGGCGTCCGGCCGCAGCCTGATGGTGATCACGGTCGAGCACGGCGTCGGCGCAGGACTGATAATCGGCGGCGCACTCGTCACCGGCGACCAGTTCTCGGCGGGCGAGATCGGCCACCTCATCGTCGACGAAGACGGCGAACCCTGCGTGTGCGGGCGTCGCGGCTGTCTCGAGGTCTCCCTTGCCGCGCCGCACCTTCGTGACCGCCTGCGCGGGGCGGATGCCGCGGATCGCGCATCCATCCTCGGCGACGCCGGCCGATCGCTCGGCATCGCACTTGCGCCAATCATCAGTGCGCTCAACCTGAAAGACGTCGTGCTCTGCGGGCCGCAGGAACTTCTGGCCGGCCCGCTGCTGCAGGCGGCGAAGGAGACGATTGCGCTGCGAACGCTGCCGGCCGTGAGCAACGGACTCGACATGCGAATGGCGAAAGGGGGCGAGGACCTCAGGCTGTTGGGCGCTGCGGTCCTCGTCCTCTCATCAGAGCTCGGGGTGTCCTGACATGTCACGACACTTCGCAGAAACGACCGGGCCTCACACCCGATCAAACGCAGTACACGCTGCGCCTGTTCCATCCGACGTGTTTGCGCTGCCTGCGCGGACGCCGACACCACAGCGGAACACCCCGCTATTACTCACGAGGAGATAGTACATTGCGCAAATCACGCACCATCGCGATCGGGGCACTCGGCCTCGCTGCCGCGCTCGCCCTGACCGCTTGTTCTTCGGGAAGCGGTGGCGGTTCGTCGTCGTCGATAGGCACGCCGAACGGCAAGGGCAAGACGATCACCGTCTGGTCGATGACCGGTGACCTGAGCACGCCGACGCTCGATGCGATCAACAAGGAGTTCACCAAGCAGACCGGGGCCAAGGTCAACGTGCAGACCCAGCAGTGGTCGGGCATCGGTACCAAGATCACTACTGCCCTGTCGACCAGTACGCCGCCGGATGTCGTCGACCTCGGCAACACGGATGTCGCGAGCTTCGCCTCCAGCGGCGGCCTGCTCGATCTGACCGCCAACAAGTCGGAGCTCGAGGCCGGCCAGACCTGGCTCTCGGGGCTCGAGGCCCCGGCCGAGGTCGGCGGCAAGCTGTACGCGGTGCCATCGTTCGCCGGCGACCGGGTCGTGCTCTACAACAAGACGATGTGGGCTGCCGCCGGGATCACGTCGGCTCCGACGACCTACGCGCAGCTGACCGCAGATCTCGACAAGGTCAAAGCCAAGAACTCCGCGCCCGACTTCTCGGCGATGTACTTCCCGGGACAGTATTGGTACGCAGGAATGGGCTTCGTCTGGGACGCCGGCGGAGCGATCGCGAGCGGTAGCGGGTCGAACTGGAAGGGCGCCTTCTCGTCGGCAGCCGCACAGCAAGGACTGAGCGACTTCAAGACCTTCCAGAACACCTACTCAGATGTCGCGTCTCGCACCCTCAACACCGACACCCCCAGCCAGGACACGATCCTCGCCGACGGCCAGGCATCCGCCATCGTCGCGAGTTCGTGGGAGATCGGCACAGTCGAGGCGACCAAGAAGCTGTCCGCGTCCGATCTCGGCACCTTCCCGTTCCCTGGAAAATCGGGCAAGAACCAGCCCGTCTTCCTGGGCGGCTCGGACTGGGGCATCGCCGCGAAGAGCAAGAACGCCGCACTCGCGAAGGCCTGGGTGAAGATCGCGGCCAGCCCGTCCATCCAGAACACCTACGTGTTCGGTCACGACGGCTGGATCCCGAACAGTGTCGAGGCCTCGGCTGCTGCCGCGACCAAGGCTGCGCCGATCGATGCGCCGTTCTTCACGGCCGCCAAGATCTCGAACCCAACGCCGGCGGCGGCGGGCTGGCTGACGATCGAGGGAGACAACAGCATCACCGAGTTCTTCCAGAACGTCGCAACCGGTGATCCGGCATCTGCGGCGTCGTCATTCGACGCGCACCTCGCAACCGCACTGAACGCCGGCTAGTTCGGCAGCACCATCCATCTCGCTTCTATCGAAAGACGGCAATGACTTCAGCAACTGAACTAGCCGCCCGAAGCGAGCGCGGGGCCCCCCCGCCCGCGCCCCCCCCCGGGCGCCCCCCCCCCACCCCACACAACCACCCGGGGGGAGG
>Ga0302314_10000217_pt1 | contig 101257 bp, 88 predicted proteins | sample III_Palsa_N2_3_FD_200533 | JGI IMG/M metagenome (GOLD analysis project Ga0302314, IMG submission 200533) | Peat permafrost microbial communities from Stordalen Mire near Abisko, Sweden - III_Palsa_N2_3 | ecosystem: Environmental > Terrestrial > Soil > Palsa > Peat permafrost | place: Sweden... | reverse complement strand
GTGCAGCATGACGGCGCTGTCCTTGCCGATCGAATAGAGCATCACCGGGTTCTCGGCCTCGGCGACGACTTCCCGCATGATGTGGATGCTCTCGGCCTCCAGGCGCTGCAGATGCGTCAGCGCGCCCGGGGACGGGATCTGGATGGGACCGGACTGCAACCTGTTTTCCTCAGCTAAATCGTCGGCAACAGGCACCATAAGACGGCGCCGCGCGGCAACCGTCATCTTTCGGAGGCCTGCCCCGATAATTTTACGAGCTGTGTGGTTTGGGCCGGATCTACGCCGACTGTCCGGAGATATAGTGCTGCAGCTGCTCGATCATGAAGCTCTGTTCGGAGATGATGTCCTTCACCAGATCGCCGATCGAGATCATACCCAGCAGCTTGCCCTCGTCCAGCACCGGCAGATGGCGCAGGCGTTTGCCGGTCATCAGCGCCATGCATTCCTGAGTGCTGGCGGTCGGCCCGACATACATCACCGGCGAGGTCATGACGTCGCCGACCGGCGTCTCGCGTGAGGATTTGCCGGCCAGGATGACCTTGCGGGCATAGTCGCGTTCGGACACGATGCCCCGGATCGTCTCGCCCTCGATGACCAGCAGCGCGCCGATGTTCTTCGCCGCCATCAGGGTGATGGCCTCGAACATCGAGGTCGCCGGCGTCACCGAATGAACGGTCGTATCGGGTTTTGACTGAAGGATATGGGCCACATTCTTCATCGGAGCCTCCCTTGGATCGCTGGTCGCCGCCACGGTCGTTGCGCGATGCCGAAGCGTTGGTCGGGAGGATGATAGCCGATTTCCGCGACGAAACCGCCGGAGATTGCGCGAGGGATCGGCAGTGCGCCTTTCCCTCGCGCGAATTTCAGCGGAAGCCGCCCGAGGCGGGGATGATTTCGCCGGTCACATAGCTGGCCTCGTCCGAAGCCACGAAGGCGACGACCGCGGTGACCTCCTGGGCCTTGTCCCAAGGCGGCCGAGTGGCGTCGCGGACTCGGTCCAGTCGCGCAAAGGATCGCCGGGGCGGATCTGATCGGTACTTGAGCCGGTGACGGGGGAGCTTCTCAGATGTGCCCCGTGCCGCCGACGTGATATGGTTGCGGGCGAATACGGAGACTAGAATGAGCCCGTCAAGCGCACCCATCACCGTTCGCGCAGATCAAGAGACGATCGACGAGATCGATGCTCTCGCTCTTGCGATGGACCGTTCCCGCAATGACATCGTCAATCAGGCTCTACGGCAGTTTCTCGAAGTCAACGTCTGGCAGTTGGACCGGATAAAGGCGGGTATTGCCGACTCCCGCGCAGGCCGTGTGCACGCTGCTGAGGATGTTTTCTCCGAAATCGCCGCAGAGCACGGCTGGTCGCGCTGATGCGGCTCAGGTTTGCCCAAGCCGCTAGGCAGGACCTGAAAGACATTCTCAATTACATCGCGCAGGACAGCCCGAACGCTGCGGAGAAAGTTTATCGTGCGATCGTTGCCTCGGCACAGCGCGTCATGGAGTTTCCCAGGGTCGGGCGGCCTGGTCGTCTGTCCGGTACCCGTGAGCTTCCGGTTCCCTCGCTGCCCTATTTGATCGTCTATGAGATCGAGGCGGAGTTTGTGACGATCCTTGCCGTCTTTCATGGTGCCCGCAATCTGGCCCAGGCATTTTCAGAGCGTCGATAGAAAATAAAACACCGGAGAAGCGCGTGTCCAAAACCGCCTATGATTTCGAATTCACCACGCTGAAGGGCGAGCGGTTCGCGCTCGGCCAGTTCGCCGGCCGGCCGCTGCTGGTGGTCAATACCGCGTCCAAATGCGGTTTCACGCCGCAATATGCCGGCCTGACCGAGGTCTGGAAGCAGCACCAGGCCGAGGGGCTGGTCGTGATCGGCGTGCCGTCCAACGATTTCGGCCAGCAGGAGCCGGGCAGCGCCGACGAGATCGGCTCGTTCTGCGAAATCAACTACGGCGTCGATTTCCCGATGATGGCCAAGGTCCATGTCAAGGGACCGGATGCGCATCCGTTGTTCCAGTGGCTCGCGGCCGAGGGCGGCTTCTTCTCCCGCCCGCGCTGGAATTTCTTCAAATACCTGATCGGCCGCGACGGGCAGCTGAAGGACTGGTTCGCCAGCCCGACCAAACCCGGCTCGGCCAAGTTCGGTCGGGCGGTGAACAAGGTCGTAGCCCCTTAAGCCTGCACGCCCGCCACGTACCAATCCTGCTTGAACAGGTCGGCGTCGCTCGGTGTGGCGCCGGCGGCGATGCGGACGGCGCCCTTGTTGTCGGTCACCGGACCGGTGAAGGGATGCAGCGTGCCGGCGATGATGCCGGTGCGGGTCGCCTCGGCCGCAGTGCGCGCCGCATCGGTCACGCCCGGTCCATAGGCGGCCATCTGCACGATGCCGGCCTTCAGCCCGTCCCAGATGCTCTGTTCCTTCCAGCTGCCGTCCATCGCCGCCTGGGTCCGGGCGATGTAATAGTCGGACCAATTGTCGACGATGGCGGTCAGCTGGGCGTTGGGGCCGAACTGCTTCATGTCGGAATCCTGACCGAAGGCATGGACGCCGCGCGCCTCGGCGGTCTGCACGATGGCCGAGCTGTCGGTATGGGTGCAGATGATGTCGGCGCCCTGGTCGATCAGCGATTTGGCGGCGTCGGCTTCCTTGCCCGGATCGAACCAGCTGTTGACCCAGATCACCTTGACCTTGATCGTCGGATTGACCTTCTGGGCGGCGAGCGTGAAGGCGTTGATGCCCATCACGACCTCGGGGATCGGAAACGAGCCGACATAGCCGACGATGCCCGATTTCGAGACATGCCCGGCGATGCTGCCGCACACCGCGCGGCCCTCGTAGAACCGGCCGTTATATTCGGCGACGTTGGGCGCGGTCTTGTAGCCGGTCGCCTGCTCGAACTTCACCGCCGGGAACTGCTTGGCGACCTTGAGCGCCGAATTCATGAAGCCGAACGAGGTCGAGAACACCAGCTGGCTGCCGCCGCTGGCGAGCTGGCGGATGACCCGCTCCGAATCCGGCCCCTCGGCCACGCTCTCGACGAAGCTGGTCTTGACCTTGTCGCCGAACTTGGCTTCGACCGCCTTGCGCGCCTGGTCGTGCTGATAGCTCCAGCCGAAATCGCCGACCGGGCCGACATAGAGGAAACCGATCTGGAACGGCCCGGCGGCGCGCGCCGGCAGGATCCGGCCCGCCAGCGCGGTGGTGCCGAGGGCGGCGGCCCCCAGAAGAAGCTTGCGGCGATCGACGTGAAACATGCTCGAGTCCTCTCAAACGGGCGGCCGGAACGGCTTGCCGAGGCAGGCCGGCGGGCTGAAGCGGCGGCGGAACGGTCCCGACGAGATCAGCGTCAGCACCAGGATCGTGCCCAGGTAAGGCAACATGGAAAGCAATTGTGGTGGAATCGGCAAGAGGCCACTGCCCTGCAGATAGAGCTGCAGCACGGTGACCCCGCCGAACAGATAGGCGCCGGCGGCCGCGCGCCAGGGGCGCCAGGCGGCGAACACGACGATGGCGAGCGCGATCCAGCCGCGCCCGGCCGTCATGTTCTCGACCCACATCGGCGTATAGGCGAGCGACAGATAGGCGCCGCCCAGCCCGGCCATGGCGCCGCCGAACAGGATCGCCAGAAACCTTATCCGCAAGACCGGATAGCCGATCGAATGGGCCGACAGATCCGCCTCGCCGACCGCGCGCAGGATCAGGCCGCCGCGGGTCGATTTCAGGAACCAGGCGATCGCCACTGCGGCGACGAGCGCCAGATAGACCAGCCCATCCTGGTCGAACAGCCGGCCGACCAGGGGGAGGGCGCTCAGGCCCGGCAGCGGCAGCTTGACCAGGGCCGGCACCGGCCGGCCGGTGAAGCCGGTGCCGATGAGGGCGCTCAAGCCGGTGCCGAAGATGGTCAGCGCCAGGCCGGTCGCGACCTGGTTGCTCATCAGGTTCAGCACCAGGAATCCGAAGATCGCGGCCAGCAGCGCACCGGCGGCGATGGCGGCCAGCAGCGCCAGCGCGGGATTGCCGGTCAGCGCCATGATGGCGAAGCCGGAGACGGCGCCGGTCAGCATCATGCCCTCGACGCCCAGATTGAGTACGCCGGCGCGCTCGACCACCAACTCGCCCAAGGCCGCCAGCAGCAAGGGCGTCGCCGCCGTCATGGTGGTCAGCAGCAGCGAGATCAGCATCTCGGCATTCATGCCGTGGCTCCGGCCCTAGGGGCGAGGCGCAGGCGGTAGCGCACCAGAAAATCCGACGCCAGCAGGATGAACAGCAGCAGGCCCTGGACCACGCCGGTCACCGCCTTGGGCAGACCGACCAGCACCTGGGCGTTCTCGCCGCCGATATAGGACAGCGCCACGACCAGCGCCGCCGGAATGATGCCGAGCGGGTGCAGCCGGCCCAGGAACGCGACGATGATCGCGGTGAAGCCATAGCCGGGCGTGATCTGCGGAATGATCTGGCCGATCGGGCCGGCGACCTCGAACAGGCCGGCCAATCCGGCGAGACCGCCGCTCGCCAGCAGGGTGAACCAGATTACCCGGCTGGTGCCGAAACCGGCATAGCGCGCGGCGGCGGCCGACGCGCCGACGGTGCGGATGCGAAAGCCCAGCAGCGACCGGCTCATGATCACCCAGACGACCAGCGCCAAACCCAGCGCCACCAGCGTGCCGCTGTGCAGCCGCGTGCCGTCGATCAGGATGCCCAGCGTCTCGTCGTCGTTGAACAGGCGCGATTGCGGGAAATTCATCCCCTCCGGATCGCGCCACGGGCCATAGACCAGCAGATTGAGGAACAGGTCGGCGACATAGGTCAGCATCAGGCTGGTCAGGATCTCGCTGACCGCGAAGCGCACGCGCAGAAACGCCGGGATCGCGGCCCAGGCCATGCCGCCGACGATGCCGGCCAGCGCCATCAGCGGCAGGATCCACGGGCCGGATTGGTCCCAGAACGCCAGGGCCACGCCACCGCCAGCGACGGCGCCCATGATCAATTGCCCCTCGGCGCCGATGTTCGAGATGCCGGCGCGGAACGCCATGGCGAGGCCGGCCGCGATCATCAGCAGCGGCGCGCCCTTGACCGCCAGCTCGGTCAGGCCGGTGAGACTGGTCAGCGGCGAGACGAAGAAGGCCATGAAGCTGTCGATGGCATCGTAGCCCAATGCCGCGAACAGCGCGGTCGCGATCGCCATGGTCAGCACCAGCGCCAGGATCGGCGTCAGGGTCCAGAGCCGGCGCGACGGCTGGCGGCGCGGTTCGACCAGGATGCGCATCAGGCGACCGCGGCGCTGACGCCGCCCATCAGCAGGCCCAGATGCTCGATCGACAGCCCGTCGGTCGGCAAGGACGCCGACAGGGTCCCGCCGTGCAGCACCGCCATCCGGTCGCTCAGCATCAGCAGCTCGTCCAGATCCTGCGAGATCACGACCAGGGCGCCACCGGCCTCGGCCAGCGCCACCAGCGCCCGATGGATCGCGGCGGCGGCATTGGCATCGACGCCCCAGGTCGGTTGCGCCACGACCAGCACGGCCGGGTTCTGCGCCAGCTCGCGGCCCAGGATGAATTTCTGCAGATTGCCGCCCGATAGGGTCGAGGCCGCGGCCTCCGGTCCGGCGGTGCGCACGTCGCCCTCGGCGATGATGCGTTCAGCCAACGCTTTGGCCCGGTCGCGGCGGATCATGCCCCTGTCAATCAGATCGGCCCGGTCGTAGGCGGTCAGCACGGTATTGTCGATCAGGCTGAAATCCGGAATGGCGGCATGGCCGTTGCGTTCTTCCGGCACGCAGCACAGGCCCCTGTGCCGGCGCCAGGCGGCGTCGCGATCGCCGGCCGGTTGACCGTCGAGCAGGATCGCGTCGGCGCGACCGACCGGGCGCTCGCCGCTCAAGGCCTGCTGCAGCTCGCCCTGGCCATTGCCGGCGACCCCGGCGATGCCCAGGATCTCGCCGGCGCGGAGTTCGAAGCCGATGCCGCTGAGCCGCGTGCCATGCAGCGTTTCCGCCGGCAGAGTCAGGTCCTGGACCCGCAGCCGAACGGCACCGGCCGGCCGGGTCGTTTTGGTGACCGCATCGCGCAGCCCGCTGCCGATCATCATCTGCGCCATCTGGCGCACTGGCGTTTCGGCGGGTACGCAGCTGCCGACCACCTTGCCGCCGCGCAGGATCGTCGCCCGGTGGCACAGGGCGCGGATCTCTTCCAGCTTGTGGCTGATATAGAGGATGGCGCAGCCGTCGGAAGCGAGCAGGCGCAGCGTGCCGAACAGCGCGTCCGCCTCCTGCGGCGTCAGCACCGAGGTCGGCTCGTCCAGGATCAGCAGGCGCGGCGACTGCAGCAGGCAGCGCACGATCTCGATGCGCTGGCGTTCGCCGATCGACAGCGTGCTGACGATCCGGGCGGGGTCGAGCGGCAGGCTGTAGGCCCGGCTGACCTCCCGCACCCGCTGGGCCAACCCGCGCTCGGGCCGGTCCAGGCCGAGCGCCACGTTCTCCAGCACGCTCATCGCCTCGAACAGCGAGAAATGCTGGAACACCATGCCGATGCCCAGCGCGCGGGCGGCGCGCGGCGAGGCGATGCGGGTTTCGCGCCCGTCCCACAGGATCTCGCCTTCGTCGGCCTGCAGCAAGCCGTACAGGATCTTGACCAGGGTCGATTTTCCCGCGCCATTCTCGCCCAGCAGCGCATGGATCTCGCCGGGCGCCACGGCGAAATCCACCGCCGCATTGGCGGCGAGATCACCGAACCGCTTGGTGATGCCGCGGGCTTCCAGGCGAGGGGACGGGTTATGGCTCATCGCATGCATCGTGGCAGCTTCGCAGGAAGCGTGCCAGTGCGGCGGCGCCTCCGGGTAAACCCTTTCGATCCGGGCGCTTGGCGCCGGCGCGGGCATCGTGCCCGTCCGATCTGCCGCAAAAGACATCGTTGCCGTTTCGGCAACGGATAGCGCTCTTCTTTTTCGTAGACGGCAGCGGGTGATCGGGCAGAATGGGGCGATGTCTTACCAAGCCTTCGATCTCGGACGATGCTCATGAGCCTGCAGGCCCTCGAACGCCGCGTGCGGCAGGAACTGGAATTTCTGGGCTATCCCGCGCGCAATTGGGTTCCGCCGCGGATGCGGGACGGCACGCGCGTGCTGGATGTACTGATCGTCGGCGGCGGCCAGGCCGGTCTCGCCGCCTGCTTCGGCCTGCGCCGCGAACGGATCGACCAGGTCGAGGTGTTCGACGCGAAGCCGGCCGGGCTGGAAGGGCCCTGGGTCGATTTCGCCCGCATGGTGACGCTGCGCACGCCCAAGACCGTGACCGGGCCGGATCTGGGCCTGCCCAGCCTGGCACCGCGCGCCTGGTTCGAGGCGCGTTACGGCGCCCGGGCCTGGGACGCGCTCAACAAGATCGATCGGCATGATTGGCAGGATTATCTGGGCTGGTATCGTCAGGTGCTCGAACTGCCGGTGACGAATGGCGTGCGGGTGACCGCGATCCGGCCCGACGGCGACCTGCTGCTGGCGACCCTCGACAATGGCGAGACGCGCCTGGCGCGCCGGGTCGTGCTGGCGACGGGCATCGAAGGCGGCGGCCGCTGGCAGATCCCGGCGATCATCTCGGACAATGTGCCGCCCGAACGCTATGCCCATACCTCCCAGGCGGTGGATTTCGCGGGTTTGAAGGGCAAGCGCATTGGTGTGCTCGGCGGCGGCGCCTCGGCGTTCGACAATGCGGCGACCGCGCTGGAGGCCGGCGCCGCCTCGGTCGATCTGTGCATCCGGCGGCCGGCATTGCCGCGGGTCAATCCCTATCGCTGGATGGAAAACGCCGGTTATCTGGGCCATTTCGCCGATCTGCCGGACCGGCTGCGCTGGCGCATGACCCGCCGGATCTTCGAGATGAACCAGCCGCCGCCGCAGGACACGCTGTGGCGCTGCCAGCGTTTCGCCAACTTCGCCCTGCATGTCGCCAGTCCTTGGACCAGCCTCGCGCTGGTGGGCGATGCGATTGCGGTCGAGACGCCCCAGCGTGCGTTCGAATTCGATTTCCTGATCGTCGGCACCGGCTTCACGGTCGATCTGTCGCTGCGGCCCGAACTGGCGGGTTTGGCGTCCGAGATCGCGACCTGGGCCGATCGCTTCGATCCGCCGGCCGGCGAGGCGCATGCGGCGCTGGGTCAGTTCCCCTATCTGGCGCCGGACTGTTCCTTCATGGCCAAGGTGCCGGGGACGAACCCGCATCTCGGCCATATCCATGATTTCACCTTCGCGACCATGCCCAGCCTGGGCCTGACCGGCGGGTCGATCAGCGGGCTGAAATACGGCGTGCAGCGCCTGGTCGGCGGCATCGCCAAGTCGCTCTTCACCGAGGATGGCGAGGCCCATTGCGCCGGCCTGATGGCCTACGAGGAGCTGGAACTGCTGCATCTGGACGGTCCGCCGCCATGAGCCGGCCGATCCATTATCGCTCGATGGGCTATTTCGACGCCGTCCGGCGCCATGGCTCGATCCGCGAGGCAGCGCGGCGCCTGGATGTTGCCGCCTCGGCGGTCAATCGCCAGATCCTGAAATTCGAGGGCGATGTCGGCCTGCCGCTGTTCGAGCGGCTGTCGGACGGCATGAAGCTGACCCCGGCCGGCGAGATCTTCGCCCGCCATGCGATCGCGGTGCTGCAGGACGAGAAGCGCGCGGCGAGCGAGTTCGACGCGCTGAAAGGTCTGCGCCGGGGCGAGGTCAGCATGATCGCGGTCGAATCGCTCAACGCCGCCTTCCTGCCCGGGCTGATCGAACGCATGGCCGAGAAATATCCGGGCATCGCGCTCAAGGTGCGCACCGCCGGTTCGAATTCGATCCCCGCGGCGCTTGCCGCCGGCGACGCCGATCTGGGGCTGGCGTTTTCGCTCGCCCACCATCCCGACCTGACCCAGGTCGCGGTCGGACGCTTCCGGCTGGGGGCCGTGATGCGGCCGGACCATCCGCTGGCGGGCGAGGCCCAGGTCACGTTTCCCAATTGCGTACGCTATGCGCTGATCCTGCCCAGTGCCGACCTGTCGATCCATACGCTGCTGGAGCCGCAACTGCGGCGCTTCCGCGGCAAGCTCGAGGTGCTGGCCGAGGTCAGCTCGCTCGAACTGATGAAGAACCTGACGCTCCGGCTCGGCGCGATCGCGTTCCAGTCGCGCATCGGGCTGGAGGCTGAATTGGCCGCGGGCCGACTGGTCCATGTCCCGCTGCACGGCGCCGGCGCGCTCACGACCGAACTGGGTGTATATTTGCGCGAGGGGCGGGCGCTGCCGGTTGCGCTCGATGCTTTTATCGCCCTGGTGCGCGATGAGTTGTCATTGCTCGAGCGCCAGGATGCCGCGGCATGACGGCCTCATGCGCCGAATGTGGAAAGTCTGTTTGAATGTCGCTGATCGACATGTCCGAACCGCGGCCGGTTCCGACTCGTTTCAAGGATGCGGCCGCAGCCCTGGCCGAAGTGCGCGCGATCTATGACGGGCAGACCCGCTATCTGGTGACCCGGTTCATGGAATATGTCCGCGGCACCGATCTGCCCCGGCGGGTGCGCGGCTTCTATCCCTATATCGAGATCTCGACCACCACTCACGCCCGGCTCGACAGCCGGCTGTCCTACGGCTTCGTGCTGGCGCCGGGCACCTATCGGGCGACCCTGACCCGGCCCGATCTGTTCGGCGATTATTACCTGAAGCAGTTCGAACTGCTGCTGACCAATCACAGAGTCCAGCTCGAGGTCGGCCTGTCCAACCGGCCGATCCCGATCCATTTCGCGCTCGGCGAAAACCTGCATCCGGAAGCCAATCTCGACCAGGACCGGCTGGATCTGGTCGGCGATGTCTTCGATCTGCCCGAACTGACCTATGTCGATGATGCGGTGCCGAACGGGACCTATTTCCTGCCGACCGCCAACCGTCAGCCGCTGGCCTTGTTCACGGCGGCGCGGGTCGATCTGTCGCTGCAGCGGCTGAAGCATTACACCGCGACCGGGCCCGAGCATTTCCAGCAGTTCGTGCTGTTCACCAACTATCAGTTCTATGTCGACGAATTCGTCCGGCACGGCCTCGCCATGATGCAGGACGGCCAAGATCACGGCTATACGGGTTTCGTCGAGCCGGGCAATCTGGTGACGCCGAACCTGGCGCTCGATCCCGGCGCCGCCTCGACCGGGGCGAAGCCGCCGCGCCTGCCGCAGATGCCGGCCTATCACCTGAAGCGCGCCGACGGCGCCGGCATCACGCTGATCAATATCGGCGTCGGCCCGTCGAACGCCAAGACCATCACCGATCATGTCGCGGTGCTCCGGCCCCATGCCTGGCTGATGCTGGGCCATTGCGCCGGCCTGCGCGGCTCGCAGAAGCTCGGCGACTACGTACTGGCCCATGCCTATGTGCGCGACGATCACGTGCTGGACGACGCGCTGCCGACCTGGGTGCCCTTGCCGGCGCTGGCCGAGGTGCAGCAGGCGCTGGAGACGGCGGTCGCCAAAGTCGCCGGCGTCAGCGGCTACGAGCTGAAGGCGCTGATGCAGACCGGCACGGTCGCCACGACGGACGACCGGAATTGGGAGCTGAAGGACCAGAAGGAGCTGGTCGCGCGTTTCAACCTGTCCCGCGCCATCGCGCTCGACATGGAATCGGCGACCATCGCCGCCAACGGCTACCGGTTTCGCGTGCCATACGGCACTTTGCTCTGCATCTCCGACAAGCCGATGCACGGCAATCTGAAGCTGCCTGGCATGGCCGACCGGTTCTATCGCGAGCGGGTCGATCAGCATCTGAAGATCGGCGTCTTGACCATGGAAATGCTGCGCGACGGCGGGCTGGAGCGGTTGCACAGCCGCAAGCTGCGCAGCTTTTCCGAAACGGCGTTCCGATGAGGCTGACGCGCGACGACCTGAAGCGCCGGATCGACCAGGCCCAGGGAGCGGGTGCCGCCGATCTGGTCGTGAAGAACGTGCGCATGCTCGATATCGTCACCGGCGAGATCGTGCGCACGGACATCGCGATCTGCGGCGAGCTGATCGTCGGCACCTACGACACCGGCTATCGCGGCGTCGAAGAGATCGACGGCAGCCATTATTTCGCCGTGCCGGGCTTCATCGATACCCATGTCCATCCGGAGTCGACCCTGGTGCTGCCGGACCAGTTCGACCGGCTGCTGTTGAACCGCGGCACCACCACGGCGATCGCCGATCCGCACGAGATCGCCAACGTGCTGGGCACGCCCGGTCTCGAATATTTCATCGAGGCCGCGGCCGGCCTGGCGATGGATCTCCGGATCAATCTCGCCTCCTGTGTGCCGGCGACGCCGCTGGAAACCTCCGGCGCCCGGCTGGATGCGGCGGCGCTGGTGGCCTTGCGCCACCATCCCCAGGTGCTGGGCCTGGCCGAATTCATGAATTTCCCGGGCGTGCTGGCCAAGGTCGACGAGGTGCTGGACAAGCTGGTGGCGTTCCAGGACGGCCATATCGACGGCCATGCGCCCTTGCTCGGCGGGCGCAATCTCAATGCCTATCTCTCGTGCGGCATTCGCAATTGCCATGAATCGACCGGCCTGGCCGAGGCCGGCGAGAAGCTGCGCAAGGGCATGCAGGTGCTGATCCGCGACGGCAGCGTGACCAAGGACGTCCATGCGCTGGCCCCGCTGATCGACATCACCCATTCGCCGTTCCTGAGCTTCTGCACCGACGACCGCACGCCGCTGCATATCGTCGAGGACGGCCATCTGGACCATCTGATCCGGACCGCGATCGCGGAAGGCCGGCCGGCCCATGCGGTCTATCGCGCCGCGACCTGGTCGGCGGCCAATCATTTCGGCCTCAGCGATCGCGGCATCATCGCGCCGGGGCGGCTGGCCGATATCGTGCTGCTCGACGATCTGGCGACCTGCGCCGTGGCCAAGGTGATCCGCCAAGGCAGGCTGGTCACGCCGGCGACGTTCGAGAACCGCCCGCTGCCGGCGCCGGTCGGCTATGGCTCGGTCAAGCGCGCGCCGGTGGCGCCTGCGGATTTCCGGGTGCCGTGCAAGGGTCCGACCGGCCCGGTCATCGGCCTGCGCCACAATCAGATCGTCACCGACGCGCTGCGCCTGACGCTGCCCTATCGCGATGGCCATCGCCATCCCGACCCGGCGCAGGACGTCGCCAAGGTCGCCGTGCTGGAGCGCCATGGCAAGAACGGCAATATCGGCCGCGGCTTCGTCCAGGGCTTCGGCCTGACCGGCGGGGCCATTGCGTCGAGCATCGGCCACGATGCCCATAACATCATCGTGGTCGGCCATGACGATGCCGACATGGCGCTGGCGGTCAATCGGCTGATCACCTTGCAAGGCGGCTTCGTCGCCGCCCGCGATGGGAATGTCTTGGGCGAGCTTGCCCTGCCGATCGCCGGCCTGATGAGCGACCGGCCGGCCGAGGTGGTCGAAGCCGGCCTGCGCGCATTGCGCACCGTGGTGCGGGCGATGGGCTGCTCGCTCGCCGAACCCTTCGTGCAGATGGCGTTCCTGCCACTGTCGGTCATCCCGCATTTGAAGATCACCGACCACGGCCTGATCGATGTCGATAAGTTCGAGGTCGTCGGGCTCGACAGCTAGTCCAGCGGCAGCATCTCGCCCAGCACCTGCCGACAGACGTCGAAGAAGATCGCCGGCGCCAGCCGCAGGGTCGCGTCCGTGCGGGTCACCACGGCCAGGCGGTCGACCGGCAGGCCGGCGTCGGCGAGCGGGACGAAGACCAGGCTGCCGTCGGCCAGTTGGCGCGCGATGCCCAACCGGGTCTGGAACGCCACGAACCGGCCCTGCAGCGCCAGCGTCGCCATGAAGCGCAGCAGATTGGCCTCGACGAAGCTGCGCGGGGCGAGCCCGGTCGCGGCGAAGGCGCTGTCGAGCGCGTCGCGGATCGACATGCCCTTGGTCGGCAGCACCAGCGGATAGTCCAGGCAGTCGGCCACCGTCACGCCTGCCCGCCCGGCCAGCGGATGGTCGCGCGCCACGACCGCGCCGATGGCCAGATCGCGCGCCAGGGTCACGGTCAACTGGGCCTGGCGCGGCGGGTTGAAGGTCAGCCCGATCTCGACCTCGCCGCGCGCGACCAGGCCGGTGACGGCACTCGAGCTTTCGACCGTGACCGCCACGTGGATCAGCGGGAAGCGCCGGGCGAATTCGGCGACGATCGCCGGCAGCAGGTCGCTGGCGATGCTCTCGACGCAGGCGACCCTTACCAGCCCGCGGCGCAGGCCCTGGACCGCGTCCATGTCGGCCGCGGTCGCATCCAGGTCGCCCAGCGTCATGCGGGCGTGGCGCGCCAGGATCTCGCCCATCGGCAACAGCCGCAGCGTCCGGCCCTGGCGCTCGAACAGCGGCCCGCCGATCGTTTCCTCCAGCTGAAGGATCTGCCGATTGACCGCCGAGGACGCGATATTGAGCCGGCGCGCGGCGGCCCGGATCGACAGGCTGTCGCACACGGCCGCGAAATAATACAGCGCCGGGCCGTAGAGTGCCCGGGCGAGCTTGTCGCGCGATAAAGTGGGGGTGCGGGTTGCCGGCCGGGGCCGGTCGGTTTCGGTCATCTTGGCCCGCTAGCGCCGGGCTTGCCAAGACCGCGGGTCGCGACTCACGTGAAAGCAGGCAAAGACCTCTACGACGTCGTGCCGGATGCGGAACAGCAGGCCGTAGGGAAAGTGCGGAAATCCCGCACGCCGGACGTCGCCGCGAAGGTGGGGAAACTGTGCGGGATTGCTGGCGAGACGTTGCAAGAGGGCGTCAAATTCGTCCAGAAAGCGAATGCCGATGCCAGGCGCTTCGGCTTCATACCAGTCCAGGGCAGCAGCAACGTCAGCCTCAGCCATCGACGTGAGGGTGACCCGCATCAACGATAGCGGCGACGCAAATCCGTCACGACAACGTCCGCGTCACGGCCCTGCTTGATGTCCTCGTCGAGCGTCGCCAAACGACGATCGATTTCGGCCTCCTGGGCCGGGGTCAAGGGGATGTGTTCGGCCTCAAGGCTCTGCCAGATCTCGCTGATCAAGTCGAGGCGCTCTTCAGGCGACAGGTGGCTAAAGTCTATAGTCGTCATCTTGCCCATTCCTTCGCGCGGACGGAACTCTAAGATGGCACCGGCTTCTTCCGGTGTGAAGCGTGCCCGAACGGATCCACTCTATCCGATCTCACGATGATGCCGATACCCTGTCCATCGATGCCAATCTGCGCTCGGCCCGCTCGCCAAATGGTGCTTGCCGTCGGCGGGCTGCGGGCCGACGCTGATCGGATGGGCAGAGTGGGTGGATGGGACTTCATGCGGCACGTCACGTCATGAGCGACGAGTATCCTCGCGACCTGGTCGGCTATGGCGCCAACCCGCCCGATCCGCGCTGGCCCGACGGCGCGCGTCTGGCCGTGCAGATCGTGCTGAACTACGAGGAGGGCGGCGAAGCCTCGATCCTGCACGGCGACGCCCATGCCGAGACCTATCTGCAGGAGGTGGTGGGCGCGCCCGCGGTCCAGGGCGCGCGCAACCTGCAGGTCGAATCGATTTATGAATATGGCAGCCGCGCCGGCTTCTGGCGGCTGATGCGGCTGTTCCGGGAATTCGACCTGCCGGTGACCGTGTTCGCGGTCGCCATGGCGCTGGAACGCCACCCGGACGCCTGCGCCGCGATGCTGGCTGCCGGCCATGAGATCGCCAGCCACGGCTGGCGCTGGATCGATCATCAGGACATGCCCGAGGACGAGGAGCGCGCCCAGATCCGCCGTGCGGTGGACGTGCTGACCCGCCTGACCGGCGCCGCCCCCTTGGGCTGGTACACCGGCCGGCTCAGCCCGAACACGCGCCGGCTGGTGGCCGAGCATGGCGGCTTTCTCTATGACGCCGACGCCTATAACGACGACCTGCCCTATTGGGTGACCGAAGGCGGCAAGCCGCATCTGGTCGTGCCCTATACGCTCGACGTCAACGACATGAAATTCGGCACGGCCCAGGGTTTCAACCAGGGCGAGGATTTCTTCATCTACGCCCGCGACGCGTTCGACGCGCTTTATGCCGAGGGCGGCCGGATGATGTCGGTCGGCCTGCACTGCCGTCTGATCGGCCGCCCGGGCCGGGTCCAGGGGCTGCGCCGGTTCCTGGCGCATGTCCGGGCGCATCGCGACGTCTGGGTCTGCCGCCGCGTCGATATCGCCCGGCATTGGATCGCCGAGCATCCGGCGGGGGCGGCGGTCTGATGGACTTGGATCTTCTGTCCCGCGAGGAATTCATCGCAACGCTCGGCGGCATTTTCGAGCATTCGCCCTGGGTCGCCGAGGCCGTGGCAGATGCCCGGCCGTTCGGCACGATTGCAGCGCTGCACGCGGCCATGGTCAAGGTCGTCATGGCGGCGGCGCCCGAGCGGCAATTGGCGTTGCTGCAGGCCCATCCGGAACTGGCGGGCACGCTCGCCCGTTCCGGCGGCCTGACCGCGGCCTCGGCCGGCGAACAGGCCGGTCTGGGACTGGATCGGCTCGATGCCGCCGAGATCGACCGATTCGACCGGGCGAACGAGACCTACCGGGCCCGGTTCGGCTTTCCCTTCATCATCGCGGTCAAGGCGCAGCGCGACCGGCGCGCGATCCTCGACGCGCTGGAAACGCGCGCCGGCCACGACCGGGCGACCGAGCTGGCGACGGCCTTGGCCGAGGTCGCCAAGATCGCGCGGTTCCGGCTGGAGGCTTTGGCATGAACGGCCGTCTGTCGATCCATGTGCTCGATACCAGCCTCGGCCGGCCGGCCGAGGGGCTGGGTTATGCGTTGTTCCGCGACGGCAGTCAGCTCGTGACCGGCAGGACCGGTCCAGACGGGCGTGGCGCCGGGCCGCTGCTGGCCGGCGTCGATCTGACGCCGGGGCTGTATGAGATTCTGTTCGAGGCCGGCGCCTACCTGCAGACGACAGGGGTCTCGGCGGCGGACTTGTTCTACGACCAGATCCCGATCCGGTTCCGCGTCGGCGATCCGGACCAGAATTATCATGTGCCGCTGATCCTGGCGCGCTACGGCTACACGACCTACCGGGGCAGCTGATGGACCGCATCCGCTTCCTGCTCGACGGTCAGGTCCGATCGGTCGGCATGGTCGATCCGACCTTGACCGTGCTGGAGTATCTGCGCGAGAGCGACCGGCGCTGCGGCACCAAGGAGGGCTGCGCCGAGGGCGATTGCGGCGCCTGCACCGTGGTGCTGGGCGAGTTGGTCGGGGGCGCGGTGCGCCATCGCGCCGTCAATGCCTGCATCCTGTTTCTGGGCGCGATCGACGGCAAGGAGCTGGTCACGGTCGAAAGCCTGGCGGCACCTGACGCGCCGGCCCATCCGGTGCAGCGGGCTTTGGTCGATTGTCACGGCTCGCAATGCGGCTTCTGCACCCCGGGCTTCGTCATGTCGCTCTATGCGCTGTGGCGCCAGGGCGACGCGCCCGATCGGCCGGAGATCGAGCAGGCGCTCGCCGGCAATCTGTGCCGCTGTACCGGCTATCGTCCGATCGTGGCCGCGGCCGAACAGGCTTGTGCCAGTGACGATCGCAGCGAGAGCCGACTCTTGGCGACGGTCGAGCAGCTTCAGGCGATCCGGCCGGTGGAAACGCTCGCAATCGAGCAGGACGGCCGTCGCTTCTTCGCCCCGATCAGCCTCGACGCGCTCGCCGATCTGGTGCTGGCGCATCCGGAAGCGACCCTCCTCGCCGGCGGCACCGATGTCGGTCTATGGGTGACCAAGCAGCATCGCCGGCTGGAGACCGTGATTTATCTCGGCCGCGTCGCCGGCTTGGCTGATATCGCCGTGGCCGGCGACCGGATCGAGATCGGCGCCGGGGTGTCCTATACCGACGCCATGCCGGTGCTGGCCACATACCATCCCGACATCGATGGCCTGCTGCGCCGGCTGGGCTCGGTCCAGATTCGCAATGCCGGCACGATCGGCGGCAATATCGCCAATGGCTCGCCGATCGGCGACAGCCTGCCGGCGCTGATCGCGCTGGGCGCCAGCCTGGTCCTGCGCCGGGGCGCGATCGAGCGGGCCCTGCCGCTGGAAGATTATTTTCTGGCCTATCGCCAGACCGCGCTGGCGCCGGGCGAGTTCGTCCTGCGCATCCGGGTGCCGCTTGCCGCACCCGAGATGCAATTCCGGACCTACAAGATCTCCAAGCGCTTCGATCAGGATATCTCGGCCGTGTGCGGCGGCTTCGCCGTGACGCTCCGTGGGGCCCAGGTCGCCGATATTCGCTTGGCGTTCGGCGGCATGGCCGGCATCCCGGCGCGGGCGCGGGCCTGCGAGCAGGCGCTGCTCGGCCGGCCTTGGACCGAAGCCTCGATCCAGGCGGCGCTACCGCTGTTGGCCCAGGATTTCGCGCCGCTGTCGGACATGCGGGCGAGCGCCGAGTATCGCGCCCGCGTCGCGGCCAATCTCGTGCGCAAATTCCAGATCGAGACGAGCGGTGGCGGCCGGCTGGGCGTGTTGGCGCTGGCGGAGGCCGCGTCATGAACGCCGTGCCGGAAACGGTGCATCGCCCGGTCGCCCATGACAGTGCCGACAAGCATGGGCGTGGCTCGGCGACCTATATCGACGACATGCCGGAGCCGCGCGACCTGCTGCATGCCGCGATCGGCTGGAGCCCGCGCGCCCATGCCCGCATCCTGTCGCTCGACCTGGGTCCGGTTGCGGCAGCGCCGGGTGTGGTCGCCGTGCTGGCGGCGCGGGATCTGACCGCCAGCAACGATATCGGTCCGGTCCTGCCGGGCGATCCGGTGTTCGCCGACGGGCTGGTCGAATATCACGGCCAGTCGATCTTTGCCGTCGCGGCCGAAAGCGTCGGCGCCGCGCGCCGGGCGGCGCGGCTGGCCCACGTCGCGTATCAGGATCTGCCGGCCGTGCTGACGATCGAACAGGCGCTGGCGAGCGAAAGCTATGTGCTGCCGACCAAGATTTTGCGCCGCGGCGATGCGGCGGCGGCACTGGCGGGTGCCGCCCGGCGTCTCAAGGGGCGCTTCAATGTCGGCGGCCAGGATCATTTCTATCTGGAGGGCCAGGTCGCGCTGGCGATCCCGGGCGAGGACGGGGACATGCTGGTCCATAGCTCGACCCAGCATCCGACCGAGGTGCAGCATCTGGTCGCCAAGGTGCTGGGCGTGGCCGACCATGCGGTCACGACCGAGGTCCGGCGCATGGGCGGCGGCTTCGGCGGCAAGGAGACCCAGGCGGCGATCGTCGCCTGCGTCGCGGCCTTGCTGGCGCGGCGGACCGGCCGGCCGGTCAAGCTGCGGCTCGACCGCGACGACGACATGATCCTGACCGGCAAGCGGCATGATTTCCTGATCGATTACGACGTCGGCTTCGACTCGGGCGGCCGGATCGCCGGCGTGGAATTCATGCTGGCGTCGCGCTGCGGCATGTCGCCGGACCTGTCGGCCTCGATCAACGACCGCGCCATGTTCCATGCCGACAATTGCTACTTCTTGGAACATGTCACGATCGTCTCGCACCGCTGCAAGACCCATACGGTGTCGAACACCGCGTTCCGCGGCTTCGGCGGGCCGCAGGGCATGATGGCGATCGAATATGTCCTGGACGAGATCGCGCGCGCGCTGGGGCTGGATCCGCTCGACGTGCGCAAGGCCAATTTCTACGGCACGACCGATCGCAACGTCACGCCCTACGGCATGGTGGTCGAGGACAATATCATCCCGGCTTTGGTTGCCGAGCTGGCGGCGACATCCGACTATGCCGCCCGGCGCGTGGCGGTCGAGGCGTTCAACCGGTCCAGCCCCTGGCTGAAGAAGGGGCTGGCGCTGACGCCGGTCAAATTCGGCATCTCCTTTACGGCGAAGCATCTGAACCAGGCCGGCGCGCTGGTCCATGTCTATACCGACGGCAGCATCCAGCTGAACCATGGCGGCACCGAGATGGGCCAGGGCCTGTTCGTCAAGGTCGCCCAGGTCGTGGCCGAAGAGCTGGGTGTGGCGCTCGACCGGGTGCGGATCACCGCGACCAATACCTCCAAGGTGCCCAACACCTCGCCGACCGCGGCCTCGTCCGGTGCCGATCTCAACGGCAAGGCGGCCCAGGCGGCGGCGCGCACGATCCGCGACCGGCTGGCCGCGCTGGCTGCGACGAGGTTCGGCGTGCCGGCGGACGAGATCGTTTTCCACGACGGCCAGGTCGGCGGCGGCGGCCAGCGCATCGCGTTTCCCGAGCTGGTCAAGGCGGCCTATTTCGCGCGCATCCAGCTGTCGGCGACCGGCTTCTACACCACGCCCCGGCTCGATTGGAACGAGGCGACGCATCAGGGCCGGCCATTCTTCTATTTCGCCTATGGCGCCGCGGTCAGCGAGGTCGCGATCGATGTGCTGACCGGCGAGTCCAAGCTGCTGCGCGTCGATATCCTGCACGATTGCGGCCGCTCGCTGAACCCGGCGATCGACCTGGGCCAGATCGAGGGCGGCTTCGTTCAGGGCATGGGCTGGCTGACGACCGAGGAACTGGCCTGGGACGCGGCCGGGCGGCTGACGACCCATGCGCCTTCGACCTACAAGATCCCGACCGCAGCCGACGTGCCGCGGGATTTCCGCGTGGCGCTTTACCGCGACGACAATCGCGAGGACGCGATCTACCGTTCCAAGGCGGTCGGCGAGCCGCCGCTGATGCTGGGCATCTCGGTGTTCCATGCCTTGAAGGACGCGGTCGCCGCCGTGGTCGGGCCGGTGCGGTTCGATGCGCCGGCGACGCCGGAGCGGGTGCTGCTGGCGATCGAGACGGCGCGGGTGGCCGTGCCGGAACCGGCGGCGGCGCCATGACCGACTGGATCGAAACGCTCGCCCGTCTCAAGGCCCGGCGAGAACCTGCGGTGCTGGTCACCGTGGTCGCGGCCAGCGGTTCGACCCCGCGCGAGGCCGGCTGCAAGATGGTCGTCACGGCCGACCAGCTGCACGGCACGATCGGCGGTGGGCATCTGGAATTCCGCGCGCTGGAGATCGCGCGCGACCTGCTGGCGGACCCTGCTGCCGGCCCCGTGATGCGCGCGTTTCCGCTGGGCCCCGCCCTCGGCCAATGCTGCGGCGGGGCGGCCAGCCTGCTGTTCGAGCCGATCCAGCCGCCGGGGCTGCAAATCGCGCTGTTCGGGGCCGGCCATGTCGGCCGCGCGCTGGTCCATGTGCTGGGGACACTGCCGGCCCAAGTGATCTGGATCGACCCGCGCGCCGATGAGTTTCCGGAAACCGTGCCGTCGAATGCCGAGGTCCGGGTCTCGGCCCTGCCGGTCCATGAGATCGACACGCTGCCGGCCGGGTGCCAGCTGCTGATCATGACCCACAGCCACCAGCTCGATCTGGAGCTGGTCGATGCGGCGCTGCGCCGGGTCGATTTCACCTCGGTCGGGCTGATCGGTTCGATGACGAAACGAGCCCGCTTCGTCAAACGGCTGGGCTTGCGCGGCCATGGGCCGGACGCGATCCGGCGGCTGGTCTGCCCGATCGGCATTGCCGGCGCCGGCGGCAAGCATCCGGCGGAGATCGCGATCGCGGTCGCCGCGCAGATTTTGCAAACCGATCAGGCCGCCCGGCTGAAGTCGGAGACCGACGTCGGGGCGGCGTCCGGCGGGAGACAGGGTTCGTGAGTGCCGAAATTTTCATGCGCCGGGCCATCGCGCTGTCGCTCGAGCAGGCCCGGTCGGGCGCGGGCGGCCCGTTCGGCGCCGTCATCGTCAAGGACGGCCGCATCATCGCCGAGGGCGCCAACCGGGTGACCGCGTCGCACGACCCGACCGCCCATGCCGAGATCGTGGCGATCCGCAACGCCTGCGCGGCGCTGCAGGCGTTCAGCTTGGCCGGCTGTGAGATCTATACCAGCTGCGAGCCCTGCCCGATGTGCCTGGCCGCGATCTACTGGGCACGGCTGGACCGGATCCACTTTGGCAACGGCCGGGCCGACGCGGCGCGCATCGGCTTCGACGATGCGTTTCTCTATGATGAAATCCCGCTGGCGCTCGACCGGCGCAGCATCCCGACCGGCCAGTTGCTGGCGGGCGAGGCGCAGGCTGCCTTCACCGCCTGGGAGCTGAAGGCGGACAAGGTGCGGTATTGAGCGATGGGGGAGCCCGCGATCTACCTGGATTATCCGGCGACCACGCCGTGCGATCCACGCGTGGTCGAGGCGATGCTGCCTTATTTTTCGGCACTTGCGGCCAATCCGCACAATCGCCAGCATGCCGCCGGCCGGGCGGCCGCGCAGGCCATCGAGCAGGCGCGTATCGAAGTCGCGGCGCTGATCGGCGCCCGGCCGGCGCAGATCCTGTTCACGTCCGGGGCGACCGAGGCGAATAATCTGGCGCTCCACGGCACGGCGCGGGCCCGCCGGGCACGCGGCCGCCATATCGTCACGGTCGCGACCGAGCATGCCTCGGTGCTGGAGCCGCTGCGCGCGCTCGCGCGGGACGGGTTCGAGATCAGCATCCTGCCGGTCGATGCGGCCGGGTTGGTCGATCCCGATCGGCTCGCGCATGCGCTGCGGCCGGACACGATCCTGGTCTCGGTCATGGCGGTCAATAACGAGATCGGCACGATCCAGCCGCTGGGCGCGATCGGCGCGCTGTGCCGGGCGCGCGGCATCCCGTTGCATAGCGATGCCGCCCAGGCCGCGGGCCGGATTCCGCTCGATGTCGCGGCGCAGGGCGTCGATCTGCTGAGCCTCACCGCACACAAGCTCTACGGGCCGGGCGGTATCGGCGCGCTCTACCTGCGCGCCGGCGATCTGGTCCCGCCGCTGCAGGGCGGCGGCCAGGAGCGCGGCCTGCGACCGGGGACGCTGCCGACGCCGCTCTGCGTCGGCTTCGGGCGGGCCGCGGCCCTGGTGATCGCGGACGGGACGGGCGAACAGGAACGGCTCGTGGCCCTCGACGAGCGTTTGTGGTGCGGTCTCAAGGCGCGGATCCCGACCCTGCAGCGCAATGGCGGGGACGGCGTGGGCGTGCCGGGGCTGCTGAGCCTCAGTGTTCCCGGCATCGACGCGACCGTGTTGTTGGAAGACCTGCCGGATCTGGCGCTCGCCACCGGGGCCGCCTGCAACGCAGCCGATGGGCTGCCGTCTTCGGTGTTGACGGCGATCGGCCTCGACGCCATTGCCGCACGCGGCACGATCAGGGTCGGCCTCGGCCGCTTTACCAGCGAGGCCGAGATCGACCGGGCGATCGGCCTGATCGGCGACGCCGCGCGCCGTCAATAGCGACCTCTATCGTTGCCGAAACGGCAACATGCAGATTTCAGGCAGATCCAGATGCAGCCTGCCGTTGATTTGGCCACCGAGCCGGCGCGCGCACGGTTTATGCAAAATCAGGCTGAAGGCGTTGCTGAAATGAGAACGACCGAGGTGTCTTGGCAGCGTTCGGGTCAGGCGCGCCGATCGGGTTCAGGACACGTGATTCGCGGCACTGTGGCGGCGCGGTCACAGGCCGTGTCGCGGATGATACCATCCGGTTTCCCGCGGCGCAGGGTGGCATGGTTCCTGCTATCGACCTTGTGAAAGCTCGTCGGTTCGACAGCGGGCGAAACGGTAGCTGCAAAAGAAAAAATCAAAACGGGCCGATCGAGGATTTTCGAATTCTGCGTGGGGCAGGATCCGCCCGATCGAACCGGGCCGAAAACTCCTGGTGCCGCTTGGCCACAAGTCTGGCGCCCAAAGGGGTAGCGACGGGCGCCGCCGCAACGGGGGCGCCGACGAAGACAGGGGCGAGGCAGCCTTGCCTTGACGAAACTGGGGGCGACAGATGGGGCACAAAATCAATCTGGTGGTGATATCGGTGCTGACGGGTGCCGCATCTCTCGAGCAAGCCTCGGCGCAGGCGGTCCCCGATACCGCGGCGCCGCCGGCGAGCGCCACACAGCAAGGCGGTGCCGAACAGATCACCGTGGTCGGCGTATCGAAGGATTTGAGCGTGCTGCCGACCTCGCTCAGTTCGAGCACGGCCTATGGCCTCGACCTCAACGTGATGCAAACGCCGCGCAACAACACGGTGCTGACGCACGCCCAGCTCGACGCGCTCGATATTCAGGATCCGCGGGAACTCTCCTATCTGACCTCGAGCAGCTATACCGACGCGTCCTTCGGCACGCCGAACATTCCGCGCATCCGCGGCCAGTTCGCCGACGTGTTCTTCAATGGCATGCGCGACAGCTTCACGCTGAACGGCTATGGCGCGCCGCTGAGCTACAACAGCATCGACACGATGGACATCGTCAAGGGGCCGGCCAGCGTCCAGGCCGGTCCCGGCGCCGGCGTCGGCGGTTCGATCAACATCACGACCAAGCAGCCCTTTTTCGACGAGTTCAAGGGCAGCGCCACGGCGGAGTTCGACAGCGACGACAAGCGCCGTTGGAGCCTGGATTTCGGCGGGCCGGTCAACGACAAGGTCGCCTATCGCTTCAGCTATACCGGCGAGGATAGCGGCAGCTACTATACCGGCATGTATTTCCGCGAGCAGGCCGTCTATGGCGCCGCGACGATCAACGTGAACGACAAGTACACGATCAACGTCAACAGCGAGATCGCCTATTCGGACTATAAGGAAGACGACGGCATCAACCGGGTCAACCAGCAGCTGATCAGCAACGGCACGTACCTGACCGGCAGCCCGGCGCCGGCGGATGTCTCGGGCTTCGGCACCCCGTTCACGCTCGGCAATCCGGTCACGATCGACCGCAAGACCAATATCGACGAGGGGCCGGACACCGAGGCGCATTCGCTGCGCTTCAATGTCCAGATTCAGCAGAATTATCAGTTCAGCGACGCGGCGAGCGTCAGCAACAACACGTTCTTGAACGTGATGAACCGTGACAACCAGACCCAGGATTATTACTCGGATTCGACCAAGGGCAGCTACACGATCGAGAACAAGACCGACTTCCAATATAAATTCTCGACGCCGATCAGCGACGGCTTCAAGCCGGACAGCCAGATCGATGCCGGCTTCACGTTACGCGACGCCCATGTCGACAATATTCAGAACTTCGTCAACGAGCCGATCAGCATCTTCGACCTGACCGGTCCGTCCAGCAGCTTCGTATTCCCCGCCAGTCTGCAGGCGGGCGGCGGTGCCATACAATATACCGACGCCTTCGGGCGGCTCGTGTATGGCGCGCCCGGCCGCAATGGGACGCAGCAGAACTCGACCGTCAATTCTGATCTCTACGACGCCGGCTTGTTCCTGGAACACCGGATCCAGGCCACGCCGGAGCTCAGCCTGCTCTACGGCCTGCGCGGCGATCTCGTGCATCTCGAAGAGTACGATCCGCTCGGCGGCGCCTTGTACTTCGACTATCTCACCGGGACCAATATCAGGGACCATCACAATACGGACTGGTACGGCCTCGGCAACGGCAACATCAGCCCCGTCTACCAGTTCGCGCCCTGGGGTACGGCTTACTTCACCTACAATTACGCCCAATACGTGAACTCGACGACCAACGATGGCGGGGTCGGTACTTTCGGGGTCGCCGACAAGTCGGAGTTGCAGCAGACCACGCGGCTGTATGAGGGCGGCCTGAAGTTCTCCCTGATCGAAAACACGCTGTTCCTATCGACGGCCGTGTTCAGCCAAGCCCGCTCGATTCCGACCGGTCCCGGCGGTTCCAGTTCTTCCTTCGCACATATCCGGGGCGCGGAGGCGGAGCTCGACTATCAGCCGCAGCCGCATCTCTTCCTGACGGCCAGCTATTCCTTCAACCGGACCATTCTGGAAACGCCGGCTGGCTTCTACAACTTTCCGGCCGAGGCCGGGATGAATGTCGATGGCGCCGCCACGGGAATCGTGTGGGCCCCGAACCAGCAGTTCAAGGATCCGGGCATTCCGGAGCATGTGTTCAACTTCCTCGGCAATTATCGCTTCGACAATGGCGTGGGCATCCAGACCAGCCTGCAGGTCACCGGCCCGATCGCGACCACGACCTCGGGTACGATCGACGTGGCCGCCACGCAGGCCGGCTTCCCCGGCTTCGTGCCGGCCTATCTCGTCGCCAACGGCGGTCACTACGTTTCGCCCGAAATCCCGTGGCAGTACACGCTCAATGCCGCGGTCTATTGGGATGTCGGCCGTTACGAGTTCAAACTGGCCGGCAACAACATCACCAATCAGCGCAACGTGGTGAACGACAATCCGTTCTACGGCAACGACTTCATCACCGTCCTGCCGCCGGCCAGCGTCGATTTCACCATGAAGGTCAAGTTCTAGCAGGCCCCGGCTCTCCGCCGGATCGGTGATGCCACCCAGGCACGGGCCTGGGTGGAAAGCCGATGCGACCCGCTGCCGGAACGGCAACAGGTCGATTTCAGGCAGATCGGGGATGCAGCCTGCCATCGAATGCGCCACCGCGGCGCCATGCACCCATTCCATTCAAAACGACCGACGCCTCGTTGCCGATGTGCGAGCGGCGTGGCGGCGAGGCGCGGCCGCATTTCCGAGGGCTTCACGGGCTGCGCCGGTGCGATCGGCCGGACTGTGCTTCGCCGGATACAGGCGACCGGGACGATGTTTTCGGGACGAATTTCGGTTCGCGGTCTGGCACGGATCCTGCTAACGATTGTGAAGCTTTCGTGTTGGGGAGAGAGCAGTTGCCGGTATTCGATCGGACTTGGATGCGGGCCAGGCATCATAAAAAAGAACCCAAGAAAAAAGACTAAACTGTTCTGTTCTGGACTTTCTGAATTCTGCGCGGCTCTGGCTCCCTTCGATGCAAAGAGATCGAAGGTGCTGGATGCTACTTGTCTTGCACGTATTATATTCGGGGGACTGGGTGATGAGGGGTTTCAGGCACGGGCCGGCAACGGCTCGTTGGGCGCATCTGATGAGCGCCTGCGGCGTCTCGGCGATCGGTTTGATGGCGGGTATGGCGCAACCGGCGCTGGCGCAGGATGCGCCGCCGGCGTCGGGCGCGCTCGAAGAGATCGTCGTGACGGCGCAGCACAAGCCGGAATATGAAAAGGACGTGCCGCTGGCAGTGACGTCGCTCAACGCCCAGACGCTGACCGACCTGACCTCGAGCGGCGACGACATCCGCTTCCTGGCGGCGCGGGTGCCCAGCCTGAACGTCGAATCCTCGTTCGGCCGGACCTATCCGCGCTTCTATATCCGCGGCCTCGGCAATTCCGATTTCACCTATAACGCCCAGCAGCCGGTCTCCGTCGTCTATGACGATGTGGTCGTGGAAAACCCGATCCTGAAGGCCTTCCCGATTTTCGACACCCAGGATGTCGAAGTGCTGCGCGGGCCGCAGGGTACGCTGTTCGGCCGCAACACGCCGGCCGGCGTGGTCAAGGTCGATTCGGTAAGGCCGAACGACGACTACAGCGGCTTTGCCGACCTCAGCTACGGCAACTACAACACGGTCGATTTCACGGCCGCGGTCGGCGGCGCCATCGTGCCGAACAAGCTGGACTTCCGGATCTCAGTCCTCGAGGAACGGCGCGACGACTGGGTCCATAATATCGATCCGACCACGGCCTATGGCAAAAATCTGGAGGGCTATACCGATACGGCGGCGCGCCTGCAGCTGCTGTTCAAGCCGACCGACACGCTGGATGCGTTGCTGGAGGTCGATGGCCGCGGGTTGGACGGCACCGCGCGTGTGTTCCGCGCGAACATCATTGAGAAGGGCACCAACAATCTGGTCCCGGGCTTCAAGGTCGATCAGGTCGATCTGGATGGCGACAATTACCAGAATCTAGGCACCTGGGGCACGCATCTCACCATCAACAACGACTTCGGCCCGGTCACGCTGACCTCGGTCAGCGCCTATGAGCATGGCAGCATCCGCAGCCGCGGCGATGTCGATGGCGGTAATTTCTCCGCGCCTCCCGGCTCGCCCTTCTTGTCTCCCGGCTCCAACGAGTTCAGCGACGAGACCAGCGATTCGGTCCCCGGCCTGGATCAGATTACCCAGGAATTGCGGCTGTCGACCAACGGCGACGGCCCGTTCTTCAACCAGGGCGGCTTCTTCTATTTCCATGAATATCTGCGGGTCGACGATTTCTCCTACAATACCGACGGCTCGACCGCGGTTTCGATGAATCAAACCCAAGCCACGCAATCGTTCGGCATTTTCGATTCCGCGACCTACAAGATCACCCAAGATCTGACGCTCGGTGCCGGTGTGCGCTTCAGCACGGATTCCAAGGATTACAACGTCGGCTGTTTCATCGGCTGCTTCAATCCGCTGAAGCCGACGCTTCACACCAATGATTCCGATACGACGTTCGACGTCAGCGCCACCTATGCCGTGACGCCGGACATGAATGTCTATGCCCGCATCGCCACGGGCTACCTGGCGCCGGCGCTCGACGGCCGCAACGTGGAATTCGACGGCTTTTCCGGTCCGGCACCGCTTTCGGTCGCCAAGGCGGAGACCACGACCTCCTATGAAATCGGCCTGAAGTCCGCGCTGCTCGATCATCGCGCGAACCTCAACCTCACGGCCTACGCCTGGGATACGGCAAACCTGCAACTCGCCGCCGTCGGCGGTTCGTCGCAGGGCACCAACCTGATCAATGCCAAGGACGCGATCGGCGAGGGCTTCGAGGCGGAGTTCGAATACAAGCCGATCGATCCGCTGCTGCTGACGGCCAGCGGCAGCTATAATTTCACGCAGATCCGGGACTCGAGCCTCGAAGTCGGCCAGTGCGCGTCCTGCACCATCACCAATCCGATCGATCCCGCGACCGGCAACGTCAAGATCAACGGCAATCCGCTGCCGAACGCGCCGCGCTGGGTGCTCGATGCCTCGGCGCGCTACAGCATCCCGTTGAACAAGGACAACGAGATCTATGGCCTGACCGATTGGTCCTATCGCGGCACCGAGGATTTCTTCCTGTACAAGGCCAAGGAATTCGACGGTCAGTCCCTGCTGCTGGGCGGGTTGCGGGTGGGCTATATCGACCATGCCCGCGGGTTCGAAGTCGCGGCCTACGTCCACAATATCCTCGATGAGGTGAAGGTGACCGGCGCCATCGATTTCGATAACCTGACCGGCTTCGTCAACGATCCCCGCACCTACGGGTTCGAGCTCCGGTACCAGTTCTAGGCTTTGGCGACCAAGGGGTCGGGCATTGCCCGGCCCCTTTCCCCATCAGGAATCTCTCATGCGTTTCTCGTTCGCCGGCGTCGTTCTGGCCGTTCTCGCGCTGGTCGCCGCCCCGCTCGCCCGGGCGGCGGAGCCGATGCTGGTCGTCCATGACAATGACTTCGTCGGCCCGGGCGGCCCCGATATCCAGCCGGTCGTCATGCTGCTGGCCAATCCCGCGGTCAAAGTGCTGGGCTTTACCGTGGTCAGCGGCGACGGCTGGCGCGACGAGGAAACCGCCCATCTGCTGCGCTTTCTGGAAATCGCGCGACGGACCGATATTCCGGTCGTCCCCGGTGCTGTCTTTCCGCTGATCAATTCGGCCGCGCGCACGCGCGCCTGGGAGCAGGCCTACGGCAAGCTGCCGTGGAAGGGCGCCTGGAGCGACCCGAAGCCGGGCGAAAATTTCCATCCCGACGATCCCTATCTGGTGCCGGACAATCCCTCGGGCAATCCCACGACCAAGCCCGCCGCCGGCACGGCCGCCGACTTCATGATCCAGCAGGTTCACAAATATCCGCATCAGGTGACGATCCTGGCGACCGGGCCGCTGACCAATCTGGCGCTCGCGATCCGGCTCGATCCGGGTTTCGCCGGCCTGGCGAAGCAGTTGGTGTTCATGGGGGCTTTCCTGGGCGCCAACATCCTCCAGGTCTCCGGTGACGCCGATATCAATTCCGACTTCAACATCCTGTTCGACCCGGAAGCGGCCCATATCGTGCTGACCGCGCCCTGGGCCAGGATCACCGTGCTGGGCGACGTCACCAACCAGACCATGATGACGCCGGCGTTGATCCAGCGCATGGCGTCGGTCAAGACGCCGGTGACCGAATTCCTGGCGAAATATGCGGTCAACCTGCCGCTGTGGGACGAGATGACGGCCGCGGTCGCGGTCGATCCAAGCCTGATCACCCGGTCGATCGAGGCCAATATGGATGTCGATCTGGATCATGGCATGCACTATGGCCAGGTCCATGTCTGGCCGGACTCGATCGCGCCGCATCAGGGCGAACAGAAGGTCACGATCGTCCAGGCGGTCGATCTCGACCGGTTCTACGACCAGTTCATCAAGGCGGCGCAGTTTCCCTACAAGACGCAGTGAGTCGCCGCCGTTCCCACAGCTTGGCGTCGATCAGGAAATTGAACCAGAAACATTGCAGCACGAAGAAGATCAGGCCGGCCTGACCGTCGAGAATGCCCCGGCGCAGGATATAGCGGTAGAAGAACAGCGCGAGCGCGCGCAGCCCCAGGGGGGCGGCGCCATAGCGCTCGCGCAGCCAGCGCTTGCGCTCGAGCGGGTTGCCGAACAACCGACCCTCGATGCGGCCGGGCTGTGGCGCCAGGGCGTCCTCGAGCGCCAGGTCGGACCAGCGATTGTGCCGGGCGGTCCATTCGGTCAGCGCCATGCGGATATCGTCGATCATCGGATGGCGCAGCGGGCGGACGGCGCCGCTGATCTGGAAATGCTGGTCGTAGCGCCGGTTCTCGACCCGGCCGCGGCCGGTGCGGAACAGCCGGGCGTGATAGATCGGGTACATGCCGCCATGACGGATCGGCTGCTCCATGAAATGGACCAGCCGCGGGATCAGATAACCGTCGATCCCGGGCTCGTCGACGAGCGCCTGGATCTCCGTTACCGCCGCGTCGCTCAGGCGCTCGTCGGCATCGAGATGCAATTGCCAGCCGTGGCGGAGCTCCAGATGGTCGATCGCCCAATTGCGCTGGGCGCCATAGTCGACGAAGGGATGCGCCGCGATCGCGGCCCCGGCGGCCCGGACGATCGCGAGCGTGCCGTCGGTCGAGCCGGAATCGACGACATGGATATCGTCGGAAATCCGCGCCGCGCTCTCCAGCGTCCGCGCCACGGTCGCCTCGGCATTGAACGTCAGGATGACCACGGAAATCGGCAGGGTCATTCGGCCGCTCCCCGCCGGGTGAACAGGAAGTCCGCCTGGATGATGGCGCCGGCGGCATCGATCGTGGCACAGCGCAGGCCGGTCAGGCGGAAGCCCAAAATTTCCAGACGCGCCATCACCTCGCCGGCCAGCGCCTGCCCTTCGTACAGTTCGATGAAGGAAAGCTCGACATAGACATGGTCGAAGGCCGCGAGCAGCGCGCCGCAGCCTTCGATGACCGGCAATTCATAGCCTTGCACGTCGATCTTCAGCAGGGCGCCGGCGGGGATATCGGCGGTGGTCAGATAGGCCGACAGCGGCGCCACCGTCACCAGTTCAGTCCCGACCCGTTCGGTGCCGGCGAAGGTCATCGTCTGCAGCGGGCCGATCGGCAGCAGCGACGAGCTGTCGCCCCGGCGCGATACGTTCATCGTGGCGTCGCCGGCCGTGGCACCGACCGCGACCTGCTCCAGCCGGGTGGCGCCGTCGCCGGCGAACAGGCGGCGGTAGCGGGCCGCGGCGCGGGGCAGGGGCTCGAACGCGACGATCGGCGTCAAGGGGCAATGCTGACGGACGGCCAGGCTGAACTGACCGACGTTCGCGCCGATATCGACGACGAAGCTTGGCCTGAGCGCCACCAGCAGCGGCGCGTGCTCGATCGCCGCCGCAATGCCCTGGGCCAGGCCGCGCCGATACAGCGGCGTGCCGGCCAGCCCGAACACCTTGCGTACCTGACGCAGCCGCCGGATCACCATCACACCGCCTCGCCAGGCAGGAGGCCCGCCGCCAGCGGGCGCAGGATCCGGTCGTCGATCCGGCGTTCCAGGCTTTCGATCCAGAATTCCTCGAACCCGTCGGGAACCACGCCATGGGGCAATTCCAACGCCCGCTCGATCGCGGCGGCGAGTGCCGGGATATCGGTCGGATCGACGATCTGGCCGACCCGGCCGTCGCCGACCGCTTCGGCCGAGGCGTCGAGATTAGACGCGATCGACGGCACGCCGCAGGCGATCGCCTCGATCAGCGCGATGCCGAAGCCTTCACCCCAGCCCGCCAGCAGAAAGCAGTCGGCCAGCCGGTAGTGATCGGTCTTCTCCGCATCCGGCACGAAGCCGGCGAAGATGACGCGGTCGGCAATGCCCAACGCGTGGGCCAGGGCTTCGAGCCGCCGCCGATCCGATCCGTCGCCGGCGATGAGGTAGCTGAGGTTCTGCCGATGGGCGAGCGGGCCGGCCAGCGCCGCCATGACCTCGTCGAAGCCCTTGTACCGGTCGTTGGCATCGAGCCGGCCCAGCCCCATCAGCACCTTCCTGCCGGCCAAACCGTAGCGCTCGATCAGAGCCGCTGGGCGCGGTCCGGGCGTGAACCGGCTGCGGTCGACCGCGTGGCGCATGGTCAGCGCGCGGCGGCGGTCATAGCCGCTCCATCGGCTGAAGCGGTCGGCGGTGAAGCGGCTCGACGAAATCATGAAGCCGGTGCGCGCGATGGCCCAGGCCTCGCCCGTCCGGTCGGCACTCGCCCAGGCATCGACGCCATAGATGAAGCAGCCGGTCGGCTTCCGGCGGCCGAGCAGCGCCAGATGCAGCAGGGGCAGCAGATAGAGGTGGCCGCACAGCGCCAGATCGAAGCCGCGCCGGTCGAGCGCCAGCGCGATCAATTCGCGGGCGAACGCGAGTTTGCCGCCGGCGGCGCGCGCCCGGAAATCGACCTTCGGCGGCAAGGGGCCCGGCGGCTCATGGATCGTCCGGGGCAGCACGACGATCTCATCGATGTCGGCCCGGCGGCTGAGCGCGTCGATGAAATCGCGCAAGGCCTGGGCGATGCCGCCATGGCCGCCGAACGCCGCCGGCACCAGCATCACGACGCGCATGATGGCTCCAGGATCTGGCGATAGACGCGTTCCAGCTCGGCCGCGGCGGCATCGGCGGAATAGCGGGCCGCGACCAGCCCCGGCCCGGCGACGGCGAGCCGGTCGCGGAACGCGCCGTCGTCCAGCAGCGCCGCAAGCGCGGCGGCGAAATCCGTGGGCGTGCGTGGGACGCACAGGCCGGCACCGGCGGCGGCGATCTCCGTCGCGATATTCACCTGGTCCGACAGGACCACAGGCGTGCCGCAGGCAAGCGCCTCGACCGCCGCGATGCCGAAATTCTCCGCGGCCGACGGCAAAGCGAACAGGGCCGCATCGCGAAAGGCCGCCAGTTTGGCGGCCCCCAGCAATGGGCCGGTGAACAGGGTCCGCTTCGCGATGCCGGCCGCCTCGGCCCAGCGGCGCGCGGCGACGCCGATGCCGTCGTCGGCGCCGACCACGACCAGGCGCAGCGTCGGCCGGTCGGGCATGAGGCGGGCCATCGCCTCGGTCAGGATGTCGAGGCCCTTCTTTTCGGCCAACCGTCCCAGGAACAGCACATAGGGATCGCGGCCCAGCACCGGATAGAGCTGGCGGAAGGCGCCGGCCGGCGGCAGGTCGTGAAAGTCGGCGAGCACGAGGCCGTTCGGTACGATCGCCGCCGGCGCGCCGCGCGTCTGGGGCGCGCTGCGCTGCCGTTCGTCCTCGGTGGTGAATTGGAGCCGGGCCGCGCCGGCGGTGACGCGATTCTGGAACGCCCACTCGATCAGCCGTTTGCGCCGGCGGTGATGGCCGAAATGGTAGGGATCGAGCGAGCCGTGCGGCATCAGCACATAGGGCGTGGCGTGGCGGCGGCACAGCCGGCCGGCCAGCCAGTCGTGGAACAGATAGAGCGAATGGACATGGACGATATCGGCGTCGGCGACGACGGGGTCCAACGCCCGGGCCATGGCCGGCGAGGTGCCGAAGAAGCGCGGCGGAACCATGGGATGGCAGATGATATGGACGCCGTCCGCATCGACCAGGCGGCCGATCGCCGGCCCGTCCTCCGTGGGCCGCCGCGCCGTGGTATGGATCGAGACGTGATGGCCGCGCCGGGCCATCGCGCGCGCCATGTCGCGACAGGCGGGTGCCGGCCCGCCCGTGGACATGGCCAGCGAGTTGATCACATGGACGATCTTCATGCCGCCGCCGCCAACGTGCCATAGAGCGCCAAATACGCCCGCGCCATCCGTTCGATCGAAAAGCGTTGCGCCCAGGCGATCCCCTCCGGTGCCTTGCGCGGATGCCGGGCCAGATCGACCATGGCCCGGGCGATGTCGCGCGGGTCGGTCGGGTCGACCAGCACGCCATGCGGGCCGGCGACCTCCGGCAGCGCGCCGCGGTTGGAGACTACCGGCACGGTGCCGCACGCGAGCGCCTCGATGATCGGCAGCCCGAAGCCCTCGAACAGCGACGGGAAGACCAGGGCGAGCGCGCCGTTGTAAAGCAGCGTCAGCTGGCGGTCATCGACCGCGTCCAGCACGACCAGGCGATCGGCCAAGCCGCGCTCCGCCGCCAGCCGGCGCAGTTCCACCGCCGCATGGGCGACGACGTGATAGGGGCCGACCATGACCAGATCGGCATCGATCCCGGCCTCCACCACCGTATGGCGGAAGGCATCGAGCAATCCGACCGGGTTCTTGCGTCCGGTGCAGTTTCCGACATGCAGGAAATAGGGGCGCGGCCGGCCGAGCCGGCTCGCGATCTCGGCGCTGGACAGGCCCAGGCGGCTGAACCGGGCGAGGTCGATGCCCAGCGGGATGACTTGGCGCAGCTGCGCCTTCGCGGCGTGTCGTTCGAGCTGGGGAGCGAGATCGAGCCGTGTGGCACCGGAATCATAGGCGACGGCATCGGCGGCGGCGATCTGCGGCCAGGGATCGCTCAGTGCCCGCAGGATCGGATTGGACGGCGGATTGCCGCGATCATGGACCGTCACCACCGAAGCGCGGATCCGTCCGACCGGCGGTTGCTGGCTCAGCATGTGGATGACGTCGATCCGACCGGCGAGCGGTGCGATGCCGGCGCCAAATCGGCTCTCCAAAGCGCCGATCAGCCAATTGTGGGACGATCGGGCAAAGCGCGTCGCCAGTCGAAACCGGCCGCTTAGGCCGAACGGCACCAGCTCGGCCCCGGTACTTTCCCCGATCAGCTGCCGCAATCCGTCCGGGATCGGCCCATGATCGATCAGTGCCAGCAGCCGAAAACTCGGGTTCGCTTCGGACCTGGCCAGCTGCGCCAGTCCGCGCCACAGATTGCGGCTGACGGTACCGATGCCGCCCAGACCGCCCTCGATGCCGCCGACGGGCGCATTGCGCAACGCCTGCTGCAAGTACCGTAAATCGAGGCCGATCCGCAATGGGCGGGGGGCTGGTAAGGGCAATGCCGACACAGCTGAAATGTTCTCCACGGCGGCTTGGTTTCTGCCGCCCTCGACGCACCGTCTATTCTTAGCGGGTGCCAATTCAGTGCGTCAAGTTACGGTGAAGAAATTCTTAAAATTCGGGTAATATCCGTTATAATTTCACATCAGCTCTGCTATATTGCGTCATCTGGGGCGGGCACGACGCCGTCCGCGCATCGAAAACGGGAAGAACCTTGCCGCGTTATTTGACGATGTCGCGCCCTGATCAGCCTCGCGTGACGTGACCGCTGCCATGGTCATGTCCATGATCGGTACGACGCGTCGCAAGCGGCGCGGCACGGTCCTCACGATCTTCAATCAAAAAGGCGGCGTCGGTAAGACGACGACGGCGGTCAACGTCTCGGCGGCGATGGCGGCGGCGAATTTCCGTGTCCTGTTGATCGATCTGGACTCCCAGGGCAATGCCAGCACCGCGCTCGGCATCGACCGGACCAGCCGCGGGCTGGGCGCCTATGATTTCCTGCTGGGCGCCGGCGACAGTGCCGCTACCGTGCGCGAGACCGCGATCCCCGGCCTGTCCCTGGTCACCGGCAGCATGGATCTGGTCGGTGCCGAAATGGAATTGTCCAAACTGGGCGACCGTCACGCGCAGCTGAGCGACCGGCTGAAGCCGATCCGCGGCGACTATGATTTCATCCTGATCGACTGCCCGCCGTCCTTCGGCTTCCTGGCGCTGAACGCGATCCTGGCGGCGGACCGGCTGCTGGTGCCGGTCCAGTGCGAGTATCTGTCGCTCGAGGGCCTGTCGCATCTGCGCGATACGGTCAATCTGCTGCGCCAGCGCTTCGTGCCGGGCTTCACCGGCTTCGACATTCTGATCACGATGTACGAGCAGACCAACCCGAAGGCGCAGGCGCTCGCCGGCGAGATGCGCCGGCATTTCGCCGGCAGCGTCTATGAGACGATGGTGCCGCGCAACGAGGCGATCAGCGAGTCCGCGGCGTTCGGCACGCCGGTTTTGCTCTATCGCGCCGAATCCGAAGGCGCCGACGCCTATCTGAATGTCAGCGCCGAGATCCTGATCCGCGAAGGGGTCGAGGTCTCGGTGCCGGTCGATCGGCTGTATCACGCCGCGGCGGCCTATGCCGGTGAGCGCGCCGGCGGCGGTAGCCCGGCCCAGCCGGAAGATGAACCCGCCCGGATCACGCGGGATATGCGGATGACGCTGGAGACCTGGTTCAAGCGCGGCGTCTATCGCCGGCCCGAGAAGGAGCCGGCCGTTGCGGTCGCCGGGCGGCCCGGCAACGTCGTGAGCGATCTGCCGGCGCGGTCGAAGACCCGCCGCCAGATCGAAGCGCAGGAGTTGCTCGACGCGATCGCGCAGAAGACGGCGGCGCTGAAGGTCGAGCCCGCGGACCGGAAAGGCGAATCGATGCCGGCGGGCGAACCATCGATGACGGCAACCGCCTCCTGGCGCCATCGCCTGGGTTTCGCCCGCCCGATAGCGGCACCGCTGATCTTCATCGGCATGATCGCGGTGCTTTTCGCGCTGCAGTATCTGTTTAATCGAACGCCGATCCCTTGAAATCGCGCGCGATGCGGGCAGCTCCCGCTTTATTGGGGAATGAAACGACGTTACCAATGGTCTACGGGAAGCCCGTGATCGTCGATCGCGGCGTTTCCGCAGAACATGGTACCGTACGTGACGTGTCAATCCGTGAAAATATCCGCCCGATGATGCGTTTCGTTCGTTCGGAGCGCCTGCTGCTGCTGGTGCTGCTGGTCTACGGTCTTTACGTGAATTCGGGTCTGTTCAGCCGGCTCGTGTTCTATCCGGGCTCGATGTTCAACGATTTTACGATTTACTGGACGACGGGCCGGACCGTCCTCGAAGGGGGCAACCCCTATGCCTTCGATCGCTTGCCGGAGTTTCCCCGTCCGGCGGGGTTGGCGATCTTCATCTATCCGCCGATCACCCTGCCGATCATGGCGCTGTTCGCCAGCCTGCCGCAGGCGCTCGCCACCGGGCTCTATGCGCTCGCCGGCATCCTGATGGTCGCGCGGCTGATCTGGCTGTGGCGCGATATCTTCGGTTTCAGGGACCAGACCGTCCTGTTCGCCTTCTTCGCGCCGTTCGCGCTCAATTCCACGATCCTGACCGCCTGGTCCAGCGGCAATATCACCATTTTCGAGCAGGTGATTCTCTGGACCGGTATCGCGTTTCTGCTGCGCGGGCGCGTGATGACATTTCTGGCGCTCGTCTATTTCGCCGGGCTGTTCAAGTTCGTGTTTCTGGGGTTCGCCGGTCTGCCGCTGCTGCTGTTTCCGTTGCGCCGCGTCGTGCGCCATGTCCCCGTCATGCTGCTGGTTCTGGCATCGCCGGCGATCAATCTATGGCTGGTCGGCCAGGTCGAGCCCCAACTCGTCACCCAGTTCTATGACGGCTTTCCGGCCTTGATGGTCTCGAGTTCCTTCATCCGGTTCGACATGACGCACAATGTCAGCGATCAGTCGTTGCTGACGATGATCTATTTTCTGCGCGACGCGCTCGTGAACCGCTACAAGCTCGCGCTGAACGATGGCGCCGGTCTGGAGATCTACGTCGGCATCGTGCTGGCCGTCTGGGCCGGCCTGGTCTATTTCGTGGTCCGTCTGGGACGGGGCGTGCGGGATGAACGAGACCTGCCGGTCGATCCGACGCGGGTGCGCCTGATCCTGTGCCTGTTCTGCCTGGCCTATCTCTGGTGCTCGCCGGTGCTACGCTTCTATCAATTCATCATGGGCGTTCCTTGCGTCTTCTACCTGATCCGGCATTTTCTGGCGGACGAACTCTATCGGCGGAAAGTCGCGGCGATTTCGCCCCTCGTCCTGCTGGTGCTGCTGTTCAACCTCCAGACCGACCATTATTTCTTTCTGACCGGCCTGCAGGCCTTCTCCTCCTTCAGCAACGTGATGCTGATTCTGATCTGCCTGGCCTATGCGGCCCATGCGCTGCTGCGCGACATTGCCCGGCGCGCCGTGACGGCGCGGGAAAACCGATCGGCCCTCGATCATGCCGGGTAGGGCGAACAGCGATCGCACCGGGCGGGACGCGCTCCGCGCCCGGCTCTACGGCCATTATCTTTCGTCGCGCGCGGGCGAGCGGGCGATCGATCTCGCCACCGAAATCGCGCGCAGCCGGGCCTTCGTCGGCCGGCTGGTCGAGCGCCATGTGCCGGTGGACCGGCGCATCACGGTGCTCGATCTCGGCTGCGGCCCCGGCCTGATCCTGCATGAGCTGCAGCAGCGCGGCTACGGCCTGCTGTCGGGCGTCGACCGGTCGGCCGAACAGATCGCGGCGGGCCGCGCGTTCGGCATCAAGGGGTTGGAAGAAGGCGATCTGTTCGACTATCTGGACGACCGGGCCGCCGCCAGCTTCGACCTCGTCATCACCTATGACGTCATGGAACATCTGGATGACGGCGAGTTGCTGCGGCTGGTCGATGGCGTCCATCGGGCCCTGAAGCCGGGCGGCCGCTGGATCATTCACGTGCCGAACGGGGAGTCGCCGTTTTCGGGGCGCGCGCGCTATGGCGACCTCACGCACGAGCGCGCCTTCACCGCGGGTTCGCTCGGCCAGCTGCTGCGGGCATCGGGTTTCTCGGCGGTGTCGTGCTACGAGGACACGCCGGCGAGCCATGGGCTGAAAAGCCTGGTGCGCGCGGTGTTGTGGTGGCCGATCCGGCTGGCTCTGCGTTTCTATCTGGCGGTCGAGACTGGCAGCGCCGGCGATGAGGCGATCTTCTCGCAGAACATGCTGGCCGTCGCGATCAAGTAGGAAAGCCGGGCACCGTCGCGGCCAGCGCCAGCCTCAGGCCGGCGACATCCTGCTCGAAGCTCCAGCCTGCGATCAGCCGGCGGCTCTCGGCCCCCATCCGGCGGCTCAGCCCGGGCGTGCCCAGAATCTGGGTCAGGGCCGAGGCGAGGGCGCCGATATCACCCGCCGGATAGGTCAGGCCATTGATGCCGGCATGCACCAGATCGGCGGCGGCTCCGACCTGATCGCTCAGCACCAGAGCGCAGCCGGCGCTCATCGCTTCGTTGACGACCAGACCCCAGGGCTCATGGACGGACGGCAGCACGAAGACGTCGGCAAGCGCCAGCAGCGGTCCGAGCGCCGATTGTCCCTGAAAGCCCAGGAACCGGATGTCCGGATCGTCCGACGCTTCGATCTCAAGTGCGGGGCGCGCCGCGCCGTCGCCGGCGAACAGCAGATAGGGTTTGGGCCCGCTCAATCGGCGATAGGCTGCCAACAGATGCTCCGGGTGTTTGCGCGCCTGCAGTTTGGAGACGAACAGAATGACAGGCCGGCCGGGCTCCAGCCGAAGGTCGTGCCGCAGGGTGTCGGTCGCCGCCGTATCGGTCGCCGCCGACGCCGCAAAGGCGTCATTATCGACGCAGTAGGGCATGGGAAAGATCCGTTCGGCGGCGAACCCGTGCGCCAGGTAATAGTCGCGATTGCGGCTGCCGATGGCGAGTATCCCGTCGACACAGGCCCGCAGCACCGCCATGAACAGCTGCTTGGCGCGCTGCTTTGCGGGCGAGCGGGGCGCACTGATCAGGGTTGCTTCATCGCGCAGCAGGACCGCGAGGCCTTGGCGTCTGGCCGCGAGCATGGCGACCCAGTTGAACCAGCGCGCATAGCCATGGACCCACAGCGCATCGAACTGGCCGGTGCGCAGCCGGCCGCCGATGCCGTAGTTTAGCGGATAGAGGTAGGGGGAGGGCGCGCGCCGACCGAGCGCCGGCAGGAATTCCGATTTATAGCCGTCGAGCAGCGGCACATCCCAGGCGATCTCACGGCCGAATCCCGGATCGAAGAATCCGCGCACGCTGAAATCACTTTGATAGAACACCGTGATGTCGATGTCGGGTTCGGCTGCGATCCGCCGGATCATCGGTGCCTGATATTGGATCGGATGGCTCAGCACATAAGCCAGCCGCAGTGGCCTGGAGGGCCCGAAATCCGGCTTGGGAAGGGTCAATGGCCGAGCAGCCCCTGACGATCGGTGTAATAGGCCTCGGTACCATTATGTCGGCTGTAGTAGACGTGCTTGGTCACATTGACCTGAGTCAGCACCAGGTTCGGGCGCGGCCCGCCGGCGGCAATCAATTGCTTCATCCCGCTGCGCACCGTCTCGCGCCTGGTGCTTTCCCAGCGCACGGCGAACACCGTCCGGTCACAGGCTTTGACCAGCATCAGCGCGTCCGCGACCGCCAGAACCGGCGGGCTGTCGATGACGACCAAATCGCAGGCGTCGGTCAATCGCTCCAGCATTTCGAGCATGCGGGCGGAGCCCAGCATCTCGGTCGGCGTCTGGCGGCCCGTGCCGGCGGTGATGACGAGCAGCGGCGAATTCGCAACCGGATTGATGATGTCCTTCAGCGCGACGTCGCCATTCAGATAGTCGCTGAGGCCGCGGTCATTCTCGATGCCCAACTCGCGGTGAATAGTCGGGTAGCGCAGGTTGCAATCGAGCAGCACGGTCCGCTGCTTGGCATTGGCCGCCAGCGTGGCGAGCGACAGGGCCAGCAGACTTTTGCCCTCGTTCGGGACCGAGGATGTCACCAGGATGGTCTTGGGCAATTGATGCCCATGCGCGAGATAGAGACCGGTCCGGATTGTCCGGATCGCCTCGGCGAAGGCGGTGTAGGGGCGTTCGGTCAGCTCGCGATGCGGCAGCAGGTCGGCGTCGCCCTTCAGCAGCCGGGGCACGAGGCCGAGCGTTCCGACGCCGGTTATCTGTTCCAGCTGCTCGATGCTGCGGAAGCCGCCGTGGAAATGTTCGGCGACGAAGGCCGCGGCCACGGCGACCAGGCTGGCGCCGACGAAGGCCAGCAACAGGATGACCTGCTTATGCGGCGAGAACGGCGTGGTGGCTTCGATCGCCCGGGAAATGACCCGGGCGTCCGATTGCTGGCCCGAGACGCCCTGGACCCGGGTTTCGGACAGCTTGACCAGCAAGCTGTCATAAAGCTGCTGATTGGCACGCACTTCGCTCTCGAGCGAGCGGATGGTCGCTTCCGCCAGATTCTGTTCGTTCAGCCGCGACTGGATTTTGGCGATCTCAGGCGCGATCTGGGACTCGCGCGCGCGGGCCAGTTCCGCCGCGTTGCCCAGGCTCCTGGCAATCTTGCCGATTTCGTCGGTGATGCGCCGGCGCATATCCGCGAGCTTGCTTGCGGCGAGCTGCACACGGGGATGGCTTTCGCCCAGCTCGGTCCGCATCTGGGCCAGATTGGCCTCGGCTTCGATTTCGTTCTGGCGCAGGGTCTGGATCAGGCTGGAATCGAGCACGGCGGCGGCGCTCTCGATCTGGTTCGGCTGCTTCTGCAGCCCCAGGACCTGCTGATATTTGCTCTCGGCCTCGCTGCGCTGGGTCCGGGCCGAAATGGTCTGGTTGTTGAGGTCGGCGAGCTGGGCCGCGTATGCACTGGCGGAACCGCCGGATTCCACGCCCGACACCCGACGGAATTCCTCCAGCCGCCGCTCGGCCGCCAGGGTCTGGGCCTTCGCGTCGTCGACCCGATCCGACAACCAGCCGGCCGCGCGGTTGCTGGCCTCGCCTTTGGTGCGGATCTGGTCGCCGATATAAAGGTCTGCTGACATGTTGGCGGCGCGCGCGGCCAATATCGGGTCTTCCGAGACGAATCGGACGGCCATGATGCGCGAGCGCGTCGAGGGCGTCACGGACAAGGACATCAGATATTTATCGGTCATCTCGCGCAGCAGGCCGGGTTCGATCGGCTCGCCCGGCGCCCCGGCGGTCTCGTCTTGGGGCGTCTCGACATAGGGCTGCTGCGGCGACGCCTTCGGGATCAGGATGGCCTGCTGCAGCGTGCTCAGGGAGCGGACGGCCTGCGGCCAAGCCACGGCCTGCAGGGCCGGAATGGCGGTCTCGGCGACGAAACGACGAACTCCCTCCGGCCAGAAGGCGAGCGGTCGATAGGCCGGGCCGGCCACGGCCGGATTATATACGGCATTGTCGACCAGCCGCAGGCGGACGACCGCCTGCTCGGCCAATTGACGCGAGGCCGCGACCGACGCTTCGGTCTGGATGGTGAAAGGATCGGCGCCCAGGCCTGGGTTCAGCGCCTCCAGGGCGCCGCCGCCGTGATGGCTTTCGATGACGAGCAGCGTCTCGCTGTCGTAGAGCGGCGTCAGCTGATTGACGTAAATGAAGGACGAGCCGGTCAGCAGCACCATAACCAGGCCGATCACCAGCTTGCGACGCAGCAGCACCCTTAAGAACAGGCGGAGGTCGAAATTATCCGACGCCCGCGTCCGAGCGACCGCGGGATAAAGTTCGGTGATGTTGCCGGCCGAAGCATTGGCCGGAGCGCGTGCGTCCATCAAACCCAGCCCTGCGGGCGCCGGCAATGTTCTGACAAAAATCAAATCGGCGCGTGCCCCGAAATGTCTGACACGCAGCGGGATAAATGACAATATCAATATAACTGATGCAATGTGTTTTGCCTGCGACTGATTCCATTTAAAAGCGGAAGTGAACGGACATTCGGTTCGAGGGAACGGTCGTGTACATTACGAAGTCGAACAATGAATCGGGCCGTGAGCCGGGACATCACGACAACCGACCCCCGGTGGCCTTTCGCCCACCGGGGCGACGGTGCCGGGCGAATGTCAGCGAATGCCGGGCTTGAGCACCTCGGGCGCGCCCAGCTCTCGGGCGATCAAAGTTCCCATGCTGATCCTGCTGAGTCTGATCGGCACGGCGTCGGGCGTACTGGTCGATATGCTGCTCGCCCGGATCTACGGCACCTCGCCGGTGGCGGATGCCTATCGGGCTAGCTCGCTGTTCCTGACGCTCGGCCTGCAGCTGTTCGTCAGCCAGGCGATGCTCAGTGTGGTGGTCGGGCTGTTGACCAGAGGTCCCGCGGCCGAGCCCGGGACGGCAATCCTGGCGCTGCGGCGGGTGGCGGGCATGGCGATCCTGGTCCTCGTGCCGGTGGCGGTTGTTTCGCTTGTGGCCGCCGCGCATGCCGATGCGGTATTGCGCTGGATGACGCCCGGGTTGGCGCCTGCCGTGGCGGCGGCGGCCGGCCCTATGGTCTCGGCCTTCCTGTTGATGATGATGCCGGTGACGCTCATCGGCGTGACTGGGGCCGTCCTGCAAGTCTATGGGCGGTTCTGGCTGATGGGGGTCTATCGCTTGACCGTCAATGGACTTTTGATCCTGTTCGTCTGGTTTGCGGGCGACGGGGGCGACGGACACGCGCTCATTGCGGCCCAGCTTGTGGCGGTGCTGGCGACCGCCGTCCTGTCGGTCGGCGTGCTGGTCCGGCTGCGCGAGCAAGGCCGGCCGATCATCGTGGCGATGATGCCGCCAAGGATCGACCGGACCGTCGTCGTCTCGTTCCGCGTGACCGGCGGACCGCTTGGCCTGATTTTGACGACGAATCTGTTCGGCTTCACCTTGTTGTACGCGCTGTCCCGGCAACCGGCCGGGGCGATCGCCGAATATGCCTATGCCACGAAGTTCGTCAGTCTGACGGACGTGGTGCCGGCGGCGATCATTTCCGTCCTGTTTCCGAATCTGGCGGCGCTTTGGATCCATGCCGATCGAACCGAGCTGACGCGTCTGGTCGCGCGCGCGATGGGGATCGTCGGTGCCGCCTCGGCGCTGAGTGGGCTCGTTCTCATCATCGCCAGTTCCAGCATGGTCGATCTGCTGTTGGCCCACGGCCGGCTCAGCACTTCGGACGCGGCGGAAATCGCACGAGGCGTCGTGGTGCTGGCCATCGGCGCCCCGGCGGCAGCCTTCGCGCAGATCCTGATCCCACTCTGCTACGTCACCGGGCGGCAATGGCGCCCGGTGACGATCTCGATCGTCCAGTTCCTGGTGCTCGCGCTCAGTCTTCCGCTGGTCGACGGGCGCGGCTATCTTGTCGTTCTCGCCGTCTTCACGCTTCAGCTGACCCTCTCGGCGGTTCTGCTGTTCGACAGCGCGGTGCGGAGCGGACTTGCGATCGGCGGACCGATCCGAAGCACCGCTCTCCGTCTGATACCTTGCCTGGCCGGAACGGCCGCGGCGGTCGAACTCGCCCGCTGGTCCTGCGGCGTGCTTCATGCCACCGCCGACGGCGGGCAGGTGCTCGACCTGACCATCATCGGACTGGTCTCGCCGCTCGCCTTCTATGGCATGGCGCGGCTGGTTCGGCTGAAGGAGATCGAGCCGCTGGACGGCCTGCTCCGCACGTTCGCAAGACGTGTCCGCACCTGAAGTAGTCGGTTCGGGCGCCGACGATGGATTCAAGTCGATGTCGTCGGGTGCGGCGCCGGTTTGGCTTTGGCTAAAAACGAATTTATGTTAATTTCATAGAGTTCGTTTAAAATCCCGCCTGGCGGTCGATCGACCGTCTCGGCGTTGTTCAGAAAGCACTTTCTCTCCGTGAGAGCATTGGGAAGAACCGGCGGATTCCGAACTGTATCGAAACGGAAATTTCGTTTCATTCGACCCTGCCTCGTCGCATCGACCGTCCTGTTTCCGGGCTTGGCATTCGCCGCCGAAGTCGATCTCGGTCGAGACGTTCCCGGTCCCCGCTACCGGTTTCCCCCGCCGGTCATCGTGGCACTGCCACCGGGCACGGCGGATGACGACAACGCGGCGCCGCCGTCGCCGCCGGCCCTCGGCATCGATCTGGGCGATGTGCTGGGCGCCATGCCGCCGTTCTTCCATTCCGATGCAAGCCCGTCGGCGGGCGAGCGGTCGGGCGATGCCGCCGCCGTCGTGGCCTATCCGGCGCTGACCCTCGAACGGTTCTATGACGATAATGTCTATGCCAGCCGCAGCCAGCGGATCGGCGATTGGACGACGGTGATCAGCCCGTCGCTGGACCTGACGACCGACTGGGAGCGGGATGGCGTCAATCTCGACCTGGGTGCCGATATCGGTCGCTCGGATCGCCAGACCCTCAACGATTACGAGGATTTCCATGCGACGGTCGCCGGGCTCTACGATATTTCGGACCAGATCGCGACCGCGCTCAGCCTGACGCAGAGCCGCGAGCATGAGTCGCGTGGCGATCCGAACGATCCCGGAACCGCGGCCCATCTGACGACCTATGATACCAGCACGGTCAAGTTCGACCTGGGTTATGACGGCGATTGGTACAGCTTCCGTCCCGCGGTCCAGTATCAGCACATCACCTACGCCAATCAGGATATCGCGACGATCGGCCAGCGCGATCGCGACGACTATCTGGCGACCGCGCGCCTGCTGGGGGAATTGACCGAGGATCTGGGTCTGCTGATCGAGCCGCTCGTCGTGCGGCATTCCTATCTGGGGGAGGCGCCGCCGGGCCAGCCTGGGCGGGACGGCACGACGGCCCAGGGCACTATCGGCCTGACCTGGTCGCCCTCCGAGCTCACCTATGTCGAGGCCGGCGTCGGGTATCAGCGCGAAAGCTTCGACGATCCCCGGGTCAAGACGGTGTCGACGCCCGCCTTCACCCTCAGCCTGCGCTGGAGCCCGTTCGAGACGATTTCGGTGCAGGCGCTGGCGACGCGGACGCTGCAGGAAGCGGCGTTCGTCGGCGTTTCCACCATCGTCGATACCCAGGCCGGTGCGTCCCTGCTGTACGTGCCCAGCGAGGACTGGTCGTTCAGCGGGAAATATCTGCGCGAAGAAGCCGACTATCAGGCCACCGCCGGGGCGGGGCCCAGCCGGGTCGACGTGACCCTGACCAGTAGTTTGGCCGCGACCTATCACTTCGACGAGCATCTGGACCTCAATTTCAGCGTCACCAACACGAATCGCACGAGCCCGGTGGCGCTGGCGAACTACGGGGATAATCGCTTCATGCTTCAGGTGGGCACGAAATGGTAAGGCTGCCTTGGACGGTGCTGGGACGGTCCGCCCTGCTGGGCCTTGTGGCCGTGCTTGCCGCCGGTTGCGGCACGCCGGTCGGCACGCGCATCCCGATCGGCACGAGCCGGACGGCAGACGCCCCCCATGAATACAAGCTCGGACCGGGCGACCGGGTGGCCCTCACCGTGTTCGGTCAGGCCGATCTCAGCACGGCCGCGACGGTCGGCCCGACCGGCAAGCTGGCCTTTCCGCTGATCGGCGACATTCCGGCCGGCGGCCGGACCTTGGAAGAGGTCCAGGAAGCGACACGGCAGATCCTGGCGGGCGGATTGCTGGTCAATCCGCGCCTGTCGATGGAAATCGTCACCTATCGGCCGTTCTACATCACCGGCGAGGTCTCGCGGCCCGGCAGCTATCCGTTCGTGCCCGGGCTGGATATCCGGCAGGCGATCGCGATCGCCGGCGGGACGACGCGACGGGCCAACAGCACCTCGTTCGCGGTCACGCGCGGCATCGGGGCCGATCGCGTCGAGGAAGTGCTCGATCTCGAGTCGCCGGTCGAGCCCGACGACACGATCGATGTCGGACGGCGCTGGTTCTGATCATGAACGGGCTGCACCGGATCCTCGGCAGACATGCCATCGACCATCCGATCCGGCCGGTCGGCGCCACGATACTGGATCTGCTGCGGGGCCTATCGGCGCTTTTGGTTCTGGCGCAGCATCTGCGCGTGCTGATGTTTCCGCCCTTTGCCGAAGGCGGTGCCGGCGGCCTTGGGGCGCAATTGTTCTATTTTGCCACGTCGCTCGGTCATCAGGCCGTCGTGGTGTTTTTCGTGCTGAGCGGCTTTCTGGTCGGCGGCCGTGCCGCCATCGCCATCGCGGCCGATCGCTGGACCGTCCGGCGCTATGCGGTTCAACGGATCGGCCGGATCGGGACGGTGCTGTTGCCGGCACTGATCGTCGGGGTGATGCTCGATCTGCTGGGCCTGGGCTGGCTGCCTGGCATCTCCGTTTATGGTGCCGGCATCGCAGGGCACCCGATGCTCGATTTTGCCGTGCGCGATCATCTGGCACCGACGGTCCTGCTGGGAAATATTCTCGGGCTGCAGCCGTTCCTGGTGCCCAGTGCCGGCTCGAACAGCGTGCTCTGGAGCCTCGGCTACGAAGTTTGGTTCTATGCTTTGTTCCCGGTTCTGCTTCTGGCCGCGACCGGTCGGCTCGGTCGACTGCGAACGATGCTCGGTCTGGGATTCGCCGGAATTATGCTGGGCCTGATGGGTCCGTGGGGCATTGCCTTTTTCGCCATCTGGACGTTGGGTGCCTCGCTCGTCGTCTGGCCGCACGCCGATCGGCTGGCAGGATCGGCCTGGTCGGCGGTGCTGATGGCGAGCGTCCTTGTGGTGGGCGCCTTGCTCGCCGGCAAGATCGATCGCTTCGCCGATCTGGCGGATATGATCCTGTTGCCCATTGCCGTCGCCCTTCTGATCCATGCGGTCCTGCATCTGCCCGGTCGTCCGGTCGTCGGGCCGACCGGTGCTCGAGCGGCGCAAGGGGTGCGACGGCTCGCGGATATCTCGTTCAGCCTCTATCTCGTGCATTTGCCGCTGCTGACGCTGATCCAGGCGGGGCTTGCCCGATCTGGTCTGCTGCCACTACGCTTCGATCCGCTCGGACTCGGTGCTTTTGGATTGCTGTTTGGTCTGACGCTGCTCTATGCGGCCTGGTTCGCGGCGCTGACCGAACGACGGACCGACGATATCCGCGGATGGCTCTCGCGCCGCCGGATGGCGGCGTCATGAGAAAGGGCGATCACGCGGTCGATCTGGCACTGCGTGTCCTGGTGCTGTTTCTGCTGTTCGGTGGCATCATCGGTGTCGATACCGGTCTGGGCACGAGCATCCTGCTGTTCCGCGACGCGTTCGTCGTGCTGCCGATCTATATCCTGCTCCTGACGCAGGAGCCGGTCATGCCGCTGATCCGCAGCATCCCGCCCGCTATTCTCTTGAGTATCGGCGCGTTGCTGGCGGCAGTCGTCCTCAATCTGCTGGTCCCGGTGCATAGCTCGGTGCTGATGGTGATCATCGGGGTTCGCGTCTGGTGCTTCTATATTCCGTTCATCCTGGTGGGCGTGCAGCTCGCGCGCCAACCGGATCGGTTGATCGCCCTGTTCCGCTTCTTCATGATTTGCGGCTTGCTGGTTTGCGTGATCGGGATCGTGCAGGCGATCCTGATCCGGATCTTGGGCTACGAATTCGCCCTCAGCCTGTTTTTCGGCAACAATGCCGCCGCGGTCAGCCAGGACTTCGCGGGCTTTGCCGCCGCGGGCGGCATCTATCGCGTGCCGGCTACCTTCTCTTTCGTCACACAATATTCTTTCTTCATTTACACGGCCCTGACCATCGCCGCGATTCTGTCGAGCGCCGACCGGCGGCCATTGATCCGCGGGCTCGCCGTCTTCGCGATGTTCCTCGTCAGTATCGCCGCCGTGTTCAGCGGTGCCCGTGCGACCATGTTCTTTCTGCCGCTGATGCTGGCGGGCTATGGTCTGACCGGCATTCTCAACATCCGCTTCATTCTCTCGGCGCTGCTGATCATCCCGTTGTTCCTGCTGATCCAATCCTCTGTGGATTTTTCGGTGATCGACTACTTCCTCTACACGATCGAAGTGGCGAAAGACTACCAGGGGGACAATTTCTTCTTAGGCGAAATCACGCGGGCGCTGGACCTCAGTCCCTTCGGCCTGGGCATCGGCATTTCGACCACTGCGGCTCGGCATGCGGCCGACTCCATGGAATATAACAATGACCACGCGTTCGAGCCGCTGCTTGCCCGTGCCTACGCCGAGATGGGGCTTGCTGGGCTGATGGCGCTCGGCGGCCTGATGGGGTCGATTTTCGTCTATTCCTTCGTCTTCATCAGGCGGGCGAGACGCATGGGGACGATGCCTTTCGTCGGTCCTATCGCCGTCTTGCTCCTCATGATCGTCTGCCAGGCTTTCAAGGGCTCGATGATCGATTTCGACCCGCTGAACGTCTTCTTCTGGCTCCTGCTCGGCGTCATGTTCGGACTCAGAATGCCCGATGCCGCCCGGCAGCGGGAGCGGCGTCGGGAGGGATGGGACTGGCTTCACACGGACGGAACCGCACCGCGATGACCAAGCCCTTCCGCATTGGTGTGTTCCATCCGGGAACGCAACATTCCTGGCAGACCGCGCTCGCGTTCCAGCAGGCCGGCACGCTCGGCTGGTACGCGACCTCGGTCTTCTACGATCCGACGCGCTGGCCATACCGGATCGAGCGGCTGTTGCCGCCCGGATTGCGCCAACGGGTCAATAAAGAGTTCCGGCGACGCTATACCGCGACGCTCGACCCCACCAAGGTCCGCCAACTCGACCCGGTCGAATGGTTTGAGACTGCGGTGGCACGGCTGGGATTTGAGCGTTTCGGCGACTGGCTCAACATGGCCGGCAACAGGACCTTCGCCCGATCCGTCGCAAGGCTGTGCGAGCGGGAACCGGTCGATATGGTATGGGGCTATGACACGGCGGCGCTGGAACTGTTCGAATGGGCGAAGCCGCGCGGCATTCTCTGCGTGCTCGATCGAACGATCGCACACCCCAACCATTACAATGAAGCGATGACGGCCGCTTGGGCGAAGCACCCTGAATTCTTCCCAAAGCCCTTCGTTCCCAAACCGCCCGAGCTGATCGAGCGCGAACACCGCGAGATCATGTTGGCCGACAAGGTCGTCGTGGGTTCGTCGATGTGTGCGCGAACGCTCCTCGATGCCGGCTGCGCCCCGGAGAAGCTCCATGTCGTGCCGTATGGCTTCGACGAGACGGTCTTTTCGCCAGTGCGGCCGGTCCGGCCGCCGCTCGACGGGCGGCCGATGCGGTTCCTGTTCGTCGGCCTGGTCGGGCCTCGCAAGGGGGTGCCCGATCTGCTGAAGTCGTTCGCCGGGATTTCGCTGCGTCACGCCAGCCTCGATCTGGTCGGGCACCGGGAAAGCCCGAGCGATGTCCTGGCCCGCTATGCCGACCGCGTTACTTTTCATCCACCGGTCCGGCGTGCCGAAGTGGTCGATTTCTATGCCCGGGCCGATTGCTTCATTTTCCCGAGTCTGGCCGAGGGCGGGGCCATCGTGTTGGCCGAGGCGATCGGCAGTGGCCTCGGCATCGTTCAGACCTATGGCGGTGGCGAGGGTGCGACCCACGATGTTTCGGGGATGGTCCTCGATAGCGGCGAGCTTTTGCCCGGCGCGCTCGACCGGGTCCTGAGCCGCCCCGCCGTGGTCGAGGAATGGCAGGACGCGGCGTGGGCGCAGGCGCCGCAGCGTCGCTGGCAGGAATATCGGGCGAAGGTCGCCGCCCTTGCGACTCGATGGATGTCCGAATGAGTTTGATTCCAGCCCCTGGCTTACCGGCAGTTCCTGCCCGATGATGGCGGCACGATCGGCGGGAGCGGGCGACAATGAGAAGTGGGCTTAAATTCGGTCTATGGGCGGCGCTGGCGACCCTGGTCTCGGCCGCGCCGGCGCTGGCGGCCGAGCCGGATCCGCCGATCCTGTTCGTGCATGGCAACGGCGACAGCGCGGCACTGTGGGAGACCGATATCTGGCGGTTCGAGAGCAACGGCTATGATCCGGCCCTGCTGTCGGCGGTGGATTTCCCCCATCCGGCGGCGCGGACCGCGGACGACGTGCCGCAAGCCAACCGCAGCAGCACGGCCGAGGCGACGGCCGACCTGAAACAGGCGGTGGATCAGGTGCTGGCCGCGACCGGCCGCGATCGGCTGGTGCTGATCGGCTCGTCCCGCGGCGGCTATCCGATCCGCAACTACATCCGCAACGGCGGCGGTCGTTCGACCGTCTCGCTTGCCATCCTCGCCGGCGTCCCCAATCACGGCGTGTTCGCGCTGCCGTTCAAGCGCGCGTCCGAATTCAACGGCGATGGTCCGTTTCTGCGGGGACTCAACAATCCGCAGGAGACCGACCCCGGCGTCCGCTTCGTCACGCTGCGCAGCGACCGCTACGACAAGTTCGCCCAGCCGACCGGGGAATTCGTCGGATTCCCCTATATTCCGACGCTGGTCGGCCATCTGGGGCCGGCGCTGGACGGGGCGGAAAACATCGAGCTGCCGGGTCTCGACCATCGCGAGGTCGCGTTCGATCGCCGGGCGTTCCGCGAGATGTACAAGGCCGTGACCGGCCACGAGCCGGCGACGCTCGACCCGACCCCGATCGACCATCCGGTGCTCGACGGCAGGGTCAGCGGTTATGAGAACGGCGAATTCACCAATCTGCCGCTCGCCGGCGCCACGGTCGACCTCTACGCGGTCGATCCCAAGACCGGGCTGCGGCTGGGCGATGCGGCCTATCATCATGTGACCGAGGCCGATGGTCGCTGGGGACCGTTCACCGGCAGCTCGACCGCCTATTACGAGTTCGTCGTCGCAGCGCCGACCTACCCGACGATGCATATCTATCGGACGCCGTTTCCCCGGTCGCTGCGCTATCTGCAACTCCGCCTGGGGCCCGTGGCGCCGGCCTATGCCAAGGCCGGCAGCCTGGTGATTCTGTCGCGTCCGCGCGGCTATATCGCCCAGGGGCGCGACCACTACACGATCGACGGCATCGTCCCCGACGGGATCGCCGGGGGCGTGCCGGCGATCGACGCGATCACCAAGAGCTACGATGCCGGCCCGCCGCGCTCGGTCCCGGTCACGCTAAACGGCGAACAGATGACCGTGCGGACGGCGCCACTCGCCGACGGGCAGGTCGTCGTGGCCGAATTCCACGATTGAGCGGCTATTGCGGCGCCTGATCGGGCCAGCGGATCGGCTTCAGGCACCAATACATCGCCTCGGACTTGGTCAAGCGGCCGGAGTGATCCATATCGAGCCGGGCGAAGCGACGGGCCGCCTGGTCCAGGAATTCCTTCTTGGTGACCTGAAAACGCAGGGTGGTGTCCGCGGACATCACCGGATCCGGCTCGACATGCGGGTCGTTGCCGCCGCCCTGCTGCAGGTCGGCCAAGCCACGGGCCTTCTTGCCATAGAGCGGGTTGGAGCCGCCGGGGCTCGAGGAACTGCTGCCCGAGGCACTGCCGCTGCCCGTGCCGCCCCCGTAGGATTGGGCGACCTGCTCCGGGAAAGCGGAACCGTCATCGCTGCCGCCGCTCCTGCTGCCCAGAACCTGCTGCGCATGGACGTCATAGGCGGCACGATACTGGGCCAGCGTGCCCGGCGTCACGACACCGTCGTGGTTTGTATCCATCAAGGCGAACTGCGCCTCGGCATCGGCCATGAACTCGGCCTGATCGACCACGCCATCATGATTCGTGTCGATCCGGTCGAACCAGGTGCCGAGAATCGCCGGACAGCCGGGCGAATCGAAGCCCTGCAGCGGCGGGGTCGCCAGCGGTTCGCCGTTGGGCGTGGTGACGGCGATGGTGAACGGCTGATGCGCCTTGTCGCCGTTGCAGGCGGCGAGCGCCAGCACGAGGGCCAGGGCGGCGAGCGGTCGATGGAAACGGATGCAGCTGGTCAAGATCACGGGTCTTTCTATCGCTATTCGGCGGCCAGACGGGACGGCAGGATGCGGGCCTGGGCCGTGGCATATTCCTGTTTCAGGCGCGCGACCAGTTCCCCGGTGCCGACCACGGATTTGACCGCGCCGATGCCCTGGCCCGAGCCCCAGATGTCACGCCAGGCCTTCGACTTGCCCTCGCCCGTGCCGAAATTCATCTTGGACGGATCGGATTCCGGCAGATGGTCCGGATCGAGCCCAGCCTGGACGATCGAGGCCTTCAGATAGTTGCCGTGCACGCCGGTGAACAGGTTCGTATAGACGATATCATCGGCACGGCCATCGACGATCGCCTGTTTATAGGCCAGGGCCGCGTTCGCCTCGGTCGTGGCGATGAAGGCCGACCCGATATAGCCCAGATCGGCTCCCATCGCCTGGGCCGCCAGCACGGCGCTGCCGGTGGAGATGGCGCCCGACAGCACAAGCGGCCCATCGAACCAGTCGCGGATCTCCTGGATCAGCGCGAAGGGCGACAGCACGCCGGCATGGCCGCCCGCACCCGACGCGACTGCGATCAGGCCGTCGGCGCCCTTCTCGATCGCCTTGCGGGCGAATTTGTCGTTGATGACGTCATGCAGCACGATGCCGCCATAGGCATGGACGGCGGCGTTCAGATCCGCGCGCGCGCCCAGCGAGGTGATGACGATCGGCACGCGGTATTTGACGCACAGCGCCAGGTCATGCTCCAGCCGGTCGTTGGATTTATGGACGATCTGATTGACCGCGAACGGCGCCGACGGCCGGTCCGGATGCGCCGCATCATAGGCCGCCAGCTCGCTGGTGATGCGCTGCAGCCATTCCTCCAGCACCGGGGCCGGCCGGGCGTTCAGCGCCGGAAAGCTGCCGACGACGCCGGCCTTGCACTGCGCGATCACCAGATCGGGGCCCGAGATGATGAACAGCGGCGAGGCGATGACGGGCAGTTGCAGACGGTCGCGCAGGATGGCGGGCAGGCTCATGGCGTCTCCTAACGGGCTCTCCGGCCCTCGTTGTCCGGCACCTTGCCGCCCGGCGGTTCCGTGCGCAACAATTCTCCCATTGCGTCGCCCTTTCGTCCTGAAGCGAGGTCGCCTAGAATGGGGGTTCGACGGTTCCCCTCGGGGATCAAAAGGGAACGCATCAACTGCGGCTGCCCCCGCAACTGTCAGCGACGAGCCTGCATCCAGGCGCCACTGGGATTTCCCGGGAAGGCGGATGCCATGGCGCCGACCCGCGAGCCAGGAGACCTGCCGTCGAAACGCGCCAAAGCGGCAACGACGGGCGGGGTGCACCGGCGGGATGGTTTCGGACGAACTCTCCGGGACCGGCCTTTGCACGCGATGGCGAACGGTTGGAGTTCGACGAGCGTGGCCCAGACAAACAAGATTCCCGCGACCATCGTCACCGGCTTTCTCGGTGCCGGCAAGACGACCCTGATCCGCCATCTGATCGCCCATACCGGGGGCCGGCGGCTGGCGCTGATCGTCAATGAATTCGGCGAGCTGGGCTTTGACGGCGACCTGCTGAAGGGCTGCGCGTCCGACACCTGCAGCGCCGAGGACATCATCGAGCTGGCGAACGGCTGCATCTGCTGCACCGTCGCCGACGATTTCCTGCCGGCCATGGAAGCGCTGCTCGCCCGTGTCCCGGCCCCCGACCATATCGTCATCGAGACCTCGGGCCTGGCGCTGCCGAAGCCGCTGGTCCAGGCGTTCGACTGGCCGTCGATCCGCACCCGGGTCACGGTCGATGGCGTCGTTGCCGTGATCGATGCCGACGCCACCGCCGCCGGCCGCTTCGCGACCGACCCGGACCTGCTGGCGGCCCAGCGCGCCGCCGATCCGAACTTCGACCATGACGCGCCGCTGGAGGAGCTGTTCCACGACCAGCTCGCCTGTGCCGATCTGGTCGTGCTGACCAAGACCGATCTGCTGGATGCCGGTGCGATCGACGTGGCGCAGCGCCGGCTCGACGCATTCACCCGGCCCGGCGTCAAGACGGTCAGGGCCAGCTTCGGCGAGTTGCCGGCCAGCGTGCTGCTGGGCCTGGGCGCCGCCGCGGAAGACGATGTCGCCGGCCGCAAGTCGGTCCATGACGGCGAGGCCGAGCATGATCATGACGATTTCGACAGCTTCTGGCTGGAAATCCCCGAGGCCGCCTCGCCGGCGTCTCTGGTCGCGCGACTGAAGGCGGTCGCCGGCCGCCACGACATCCTGCGCATCAAGGGCTTCGCCGCCGTCACGGGCAAGCCGATGCGCCTGGTGGTCCAGGGCGTGGGCGCGCGGTTCGGCCATTACTTCGATCGCGCCTGGGGCCCGGCCGAGGCGCCGGTCGGCCGCCTGGTCGTGATCGGGCTGAAGGGTCTGGATCAGGCCGCGATCCGGGCGGAACTGGCCGCCTGATGCATCTGCTGCAGGCGACACCGGGGCAGGCCCCGACGGCCGACCAGGCCGTCCGGCTGGTCCAGTCGCCGGGCGACATCGTGTTTCTGTCGGCGGCGGATACCGAGCTGGCGGCCCTGGCGGCCGCGCGTGCCGGCTGTCCCGACTCCTATCCCAGCCTGCGGGTCGCCAGCCTGCTGCAGCTGTCGCATCCAATGACGGTGGATCTGTATCTGGACGAGGTCATCGCGCGCGCCAAGCTGGTGATCGTGCGCGTGATCGGCGGGCTCGGCTATTGGTCCTACGGCGTCGAGCAGATCGCGGCCGCCGGCATCCCCTGCGCGTTCCTGCCGGGCGACGAGCGGCCGGACGAGGATCTGTCCGCCTGGTCCCGCATCGACCCCACCGATGTCGATCGGCTGTGGCGCTATTGCCTGGAGGGCGGTCCCGCCAACATGCGGGCACTGCTGGATCATGCCGCCGGACTGATCGGCCACGCGGCCGAGGCGGCGATGCCGATGCCGCTGCCGCGCGCCGGCTTCTACCGGCCGAACGCGTCCGACGACCGGCCGCTGGTGCCGATCGTGTTCTACCGCGCGCTGCTGCAGGCCGGCGATCTGGCGCCGATCGACGCGTTGATCGAGGCGTTGGACGCTCAAGGTCTGGCGGCGATGCCGATCTATGTGTCCAGCCTGAAAGACCCGATTTCCGCTGCGCTGCTGACCGCGGCATTCGCCGATCGACCGCCCGGCGCGATCCTGAACCTGACCGGCTTCGCCGTCTCGGCCCAGGGCGGCGACGGCGCGGCCAACCCGTTCGCGGCATCCGATTGCCCGGTGCTGCAAGTCATTCTGGCCGGCCAGGGCGAAGCGAGCTGGCGCGAGGGCAAGGCCGGTCTGCCGGCCCGCGATCTGGCCATGAACGTGGCGCTGCCCGAGATCGACGGCCGCATCATCACCCGCGCGATCTCGTTCAAATCCGCCGGGGAGGTCGACCCGCTGGTCGATAGCGCGCTGGTACGCCATCGCCCGCTCGCCGACCGGGTCGACTTCGTTGCCCGGATCGCGGCCGGCTGGGTCCGCCTGCGCCGGGCCGGACCGGCGGAACGGCGGGTCGGGCTGGTCATCGCCTCCTATCCCGGCCAGGACGGCCGCATCGGCTGCGGCGTCGGGCTGGATACGCCGGCCTCAGCCATCGGCATCCTCAATCGGCTGGCCGAGGCTGGCTATGTCACCGGCGCCGCCGACGACGGCGACCGGCTGATGCGCGATCTGGCCGCTGCCGCGGAGCCTTATCCGGTCGTCGATTATCTCGATTTCTTCGCGACCCTGCCCGCGACGGTCCGGCACGCCGTCCGCGCGCGCTGGGGCGAGCCGGCCGAGGATCCAAACGTGCTCGACGGCGCGTTCCGGCTGAAGATCCTGCGCGCGGGCCATGTCGCCGTGTTGGTCCAGCCCAGCCGCGGTCCCGGGCTCGATCCGCGGCAGGCGCACCATGATCTGGCGCTGGTGCCGCCGCACGGCTACCTCGCGACCTACGGCTGGCTGCGCCGGTCGTTCGACGCCCATGCGATCATCCATCTGGGCAAGCACGGCACGCTCGAATGGCTGCCGGGCAAGGCGGTCGCCCTGTCCGAGGACTGTCTGCCGGAGGTCGTGCTGGGCGCCGTGCCGCATCTCTACCCGTTCATCGTCAACGACCCGGGCGAGGGCAGCCAGGCCAAGCGGCGCGCCCAGGCGGTGATCATCGATCACCTGACCCCACCGCTGACCCGGGCCGAAGCCTATGGGCCGCTGGCCGAGCTGGAACGGCTGGTCGATGAATATTACGAGGCGGCGGGCGTCGATCCGCGCCGGCTGGTGCTGCTGCAGGGCGCGATCCTCGATCTGGCAGCCCGGTCGGGTCTCGACCGCGATTGCGGCATCGCGCCGGACGAGACGTCGGACAGCGCACTCGCCAAGCTCGACAATCACCTATGCGAGCTGAAGGAGCTGCAGATCCGCGACGGGCTGCATGTCTTCGGCGCCTCGCCGGGGGGCGACCAGCTGACCGACCTGCTGGTGGCGCTGACCCGGCAGCCGCGTGGCATGGGCCAAGGCGGCGACGCCTCGCTGACCCGCGCGCTGGCGCAGGATCTGGCGCTCGATTTCGATCCGCTGATCGCCGATCTCGCCGCTCCCTGGACGGGGCCGAGGCCGCTGGCGCTCGCCGGTCCCGCCGTCTGGCGCAGCACCGGCGACACGGTGGAGCGGGTTGAGTTGCTCGCCCGCGCGCTGGTCGGGGGCGCCCGCGACTGCGACTGCGACTGGACCCGCACCCGTGCGGTGCTCGATGCGATCGACGATCGGCTGCGGCCGTCGGTCGAGGGCTGCGCCTGCCATGAATTCGACGGGTTGCTGCGCGGCCTCGCCGGCCGCTTCGTGCCGTCCGGTCCGTCCGGCGCGCCGACCCGGGGCCGGCTCGACGTGCTGCCGACCGGGCGCAATTTCCATGCGCTCGATAGCCGCGCGGTGCCGACGCCGACCGCCTGGCTGCTGGGCTGGCGTGCGGCAGGATTGCTGATCGACCGCTATCGCCAGGACGAGGGCGACTGGCCGCGCCGCATGGCGATCACCGCCTGGGGCACGGCCAACATGCGCACGGGCGGCGACGACATCGCCCAGGCGCTGGCGCTGATGGGCGTGCGGCCGACCTGGGACGGCGCGTCGAACCGGGTGACCGGCTATGAGATCCTGCCGCAGAGCATTCTCGACCGGCCGCGGGTCGACGTGACCCTGCGCATTTCGGGCTTCTTTCGCGATGCCTTTCCGGCCCAGGTCGAGCTGTTCGATGCCGCCGCCCGTGCCGTGGCGAGCTTGGCCGAGCCCGATCATCTCAACCCGCTCGCCGCCCGCGTCCGGGGCGAGGTCGCCGCGTTGGAAGCGGTCGGCATGGACCCGGCCAAGGCGCGTTTGCAGGCTGGCGCGCGCGTGTTCGGCGCCGCACCCGGCCGTTACGGCAGCGGGCTCGAGGCTCTGCTGACCGACGCGCTGGCCGACATCGACGCGACGGACGCTTACTTGGCCGCCGGCTGCTTCGCCTATGGCGTGGGCCTCGCCGGCGAGGGGCTGCACGAGCGGTTCGCCGCGCGCCTGGCCGGGGTCGAGGCCGTGGTGCAGAACCAGGACAATCGCGAGCACGACCTGCTCGACAGCGACGCCTATTGGGGTTTCGAGGGCGGCCTCGCCGCGACCGTGACCAAGCTCAGCGGCCGGGCGCCGGCGATGTTCCACGCCGATACCGCGAACCCGGAGCATCCGCGCATCCGCACGCTGGCCGAGGAGATGGCGCGGGTCGTGCGCGGCCGGGCCGCCAATCCGAAATGGCTGGCCGGCGTCATGCGCCACGGCCATAAGGGTGCCGCCGAGATCGCCGCCACGGTCGATTACCTGGCGGCCTTCGCGGGCCTGGTGCCGGTCGTGACGCCGCAGCATTTCGAGGCGATCTACGACGCCTATGTCGCCGACGATGCCGTGCGTCATTTCCTTATCACCCGCAATCCCGCCGCTGCGCGGGCCGTCGGTCGTCGCCTCGCGTCGATGATCGCGGCCGGGCGCTGGCAACCGCGCCATAACCGGGCGCATGATCTGCTGCAGGAGCTCCAGGCATGACCGAAGAAGATTTCGCCCGCGCCGACGAGAAATCGCGCAAGCGCAAGGAAATGCGCGACCGGATGATGGCGACCAAGATTCTGGAGAAGGGCCTGCTGATGGTCCATACCGGCAAGGGCAAGGGCAAGTCGACCGCGGCGTTCGGCGTCGCCTTTCGCGCGCTCGGCCATGGCAAGCGCATCGGCATCGTGCAATTCGTCAAGGGCAAGTGGGAATCCGGCGAGCGCGCCGCCTTCGCCCGCTTCGGCGATCAGGTCACGATCCATGCCCAGGGCGAGGGCTTCACCTGGGAGACCCAGGACCGCGCCCGCGACATCGCCAATGCCGAGGAAGCCTGGGCCGTGGCCGTCGGCATGATCGAGGCGGCGCGGGACAGCGGCGCCTATGATCTGCTGGTGTTCGACGAATTGAACATCGCGCTCCGCTACGACCATCTGCCGATCGCCGGCGTGGTGGCGGTGCTGCTCGGCCGGCCGGAAGGCCTGCACATCATCGTCACCGGCCGCAACGCCAAGCCCGAACTGATCGAGGCGGCCGACCTGGTGACCGAGATGGAAGCGGTCAAGCACCCGTTCGCCGCCGGCATCAAGGCGCAGCAGGGCATCGAATTTTGAGCCCTTGGCTGACCATCGTCGGCATCGGCGAGGACGGCGAACTGGGCGCCGAAGCGCGCGCGGCGCTCGACCGGGCCGATCTGATCGTCGGCGGCGCACGCCATCTGGCGCTGGTGGCGACGAAGGCGGAGCAGCGTGCCTGGCCGTCGCCGATGCTGCCGCTGGTCGACGAGATCGTCGCAGGTCCACACGACCGGTCCGTGGTCGTGCTGGCGAGCGGCGATCCGCTGCTGCACGGCGTCGGCGCGAGCTTCGCGGCGCGGCTCGCGCCGGCGGACTATCGGGTCATCCCGCAGGTCTCGGCCTTCAGCCTGGCCTGCGCCCGGCTCGGCTGGCCGCAGGCCGACGTGAGTTTGATCTCGGCGGTCGGCCGGCCGCTCGACCTGATGCGGCCGGCGGTTCAGCCGGGCCGCCGGCTGGTGATCTATGGCGCCGTCGCGGCCGAGGTCGCCGGCATGCTGACCCAGATGGGCTATGGCGACAGCGGCCTCGCGCTGCTGGAGCATCTGGGCGGCCCGGCCGAGGCGCGCCGGGACGGCATCGCCCGGCATTGGGCGCATCCGACCGCCGATCTGGCCTTGGTCGCCGTGACCTGTCTGGCCGACGCCGGCACCCGGCCGCTCCCGACGTTGGCCGGCCTGCCCGACGATGCGTTCGAAACCGATGGTCAGATGACCAAGCGGGAGGCGCGCGCCGCCACATTGGCCCGACTCGTGCCGCTGCCGGGGCAGCTGCTGTGGGATGTCGGCGCCGGCACCGGTACGATCGGCATCGAGTGGTCGCGCGCGCATCCCGCCTGCCGCGCCATCGCGATCGAGCGCCGGCCGGACCGGGCGGCCCGGATCGCGGTCAACGCCCGCATGCTGGGCGTGCCGATGCTGCGCGTGGTCGAGGGCGAGTTGCCGGGCGCGCTCGACGGCTTGCCTGCGCCCGACGCGATCTTCATCGGCGGCGGCATCGGCACCGACGGGCTGGTCGAGCTGTGCTGGACCGCCCTGAAGCCGGGCGGTCGCCTGGTCGCCAATGTCGTCACCGTGGCCGGTGAGGCGACGCTCGCGCACTGTCAGCAGCGGCTTGGCGGCGACCTGACCCGCATCTCAGTGTCGCGCGCCCGGGCCGTCGGCGGCATGCTCGGATGGAAAAGCCTGGCGCCGGTCACGCAATGGGCACTGGTGAAGCCATGAGGATCCAGCGCGCCATCGGCATCGGCACCACGTCCGGCGCCAGGCTTGAGGACGTTTTGGCGCTGATCCAGAGCACCGTCGGGCACATCGGCGCCTGGGCCTGCCTTGCCACCATCGACCGCCGGGCAGACTTGGCGCGTCAGGTCGCCGAAATGCTCGACCTGGAACTGCGCCTGTTTCCGGCCGAACAATTGGCCGCCACATCCGGCACCGTCACGATTTCCTCCCGCTCGGCCGGCGCGGTCGGCAGCCCCAGCGTGGCGGAGGCGGCGGCGCTGGCCGCCCTCGGCTCGTCCGCCTGGCTCGCCATCCCGCGCAAGACCGGCATTCTCTGTACCTGCGCGCTCGCGGAGCTTCCATGATCGTCCATTTCATCGGCGCCGGCCCCGGCGCCGCCGACCTTTTGACCCTGCGAGGCCGCGACCTGATCGCGGCCTCGCCGGTCTGTCTCTATGCCGGTTCGCTCATCCCGGGCGGCGTGCTGGCTCATGCCCCGCCCGGCGCGCGCCTGGTCGATACCGCCGAGCTGCATCTGGACGAGATCATCGCCGAAATATCGCGCGCCCAGGCCCGGGACCAGGATGTCGCCCGGCTGCATTCGGGCGACCTGTCGGTCTGGAGCGCCATGGCCGAGCAGATGCGCCGGCTCGATGCGCTCGGGATATCCTATGACGTGACGCCGGGCGTGCCGTCCTTTGCCGCGGCAGCGGCCTTGCTGGGCCAGGAACTGACCCTGCCGGGCGTCGCGCAGACCGTGATCCTGACCCGGACCTCGACCCGCTCGACCGCGATGCCGCCCGGCGAGGATCTGAAGAGCCTGGGCGCGACCGGCGCCACGCTGGCGATCCATCTGTCGATCATGAACATCGATGGGGTCGTGGCGGATCTGACGCCGTGCTATGGCGCCGATTGCCCGGTGGCGGTCGTGTTCCGCGCGAGCTGGCCCGACCAACAGGTCATCCGCGGCACGCTCGCGACCATCGCCGGACAGGTGAAAGCGGCGGGGATCGATAAGAACTCGCTGATCCTGGTCGGCCGGGGCCTGGGCAAGCCCAGCTTCGGCACCAGCCATCTCTATTCCGCCGACCGGGATCGCCCCCGGCGCGATATCGCGTGAGCGGCACCACCCCCACCCCGACCCTCCCCCGCAAACTGCGGGAGAGGGAGTTTCCTTCGCCTTCTACCGCATTTCGCGGGAGAGGGAGGGGCCCGCTTCAGCGGGAGGGTGAGGGTGCCGACAGCGGGCTCGGTGCCCGATGAAATTGCTCATCCTGGGCGGCACGGGGGAAGCGGCTCTGCTCGCGCGCCATCTCGCCGACCGGCCAAACCTTGAAACCATCTCGTCGCTCGCCGGCCGTATCGCCGATCCCGTGCTGCCACCGGGCGCCGTCCGCGTCGGCGGGTTCGGCGGCGTCGATGGGTTGGCGGCCTACCTCGCTGCAGAACGGATCGATGCGATCGTCGATGCGACCCATCCGTTCGCGGCCCGGATGAGCGCCCATGCGGCCGAGGCCTGCGGTCGGATGAAGCTGCCGTTGCTGGCTTTCGTGCGCCCGGCCTGGACCCCGGAACCGAGCGATCGCTGGCTGCCGGTCCCCGACATGGCCGCTGCCGCCGCGCTCTGCCAAGGCCGGGTGTTCCTGACCGTCGGCCGCCAGGAACTGGCGCCGTTCGCCGGCAGCGCCGCCTGGTTCCTGATCCGCGCGATCGATCCGCCCGAGGGAGCGTTGCCGGCGCATCACGAGCTTATGCTGAAGCGCGGTCCGTTCGGTCTGGCCGATGAGATCGACCTGCTGCGCCGCCATCGGATCGACCTGATCGTGTCCAAGAACAGCGGCGGTCCGGCGACCTATGCCAAGATCGCGGCGGCGCGGGCGCTCGGTCTGCCGGTCGTGATGGTCGAGCGGCCTGCCCGCCCGATGACCGACCAGGCCGACACGCTGGACGCGGTCGCGGCCTGGCTCGACCGGCTGCTTCAGACCCCGTAGCGGCGCGGGGTATAGACCACCGGCTTGCCGCCGGATCCCTCGAACCGCCGGGTCTGGCTATTGCCGATCAGCAGGATCGTTCGCATGTCGACCTGGGCCGGGTCGAGGCTCTTGAGGTCGGTCACCACGATCCGCTCACCCGGACCGCCGACGTCGCGCGCCATGATGACCGGCGTTTCCGGCGCGCGATGGCGCGCCAGGATTGAGCGGGCCTCGCCCAGCTGCCACTGCCGCTCCGACGAGATCGGGTTGTAGAACGCCAGGGCGAAATCGGCCTTGGCCGCCGCCTCCAGCCGTTCGGCGATGGTCGGCCAGGGCTTCAGCCGGTCGGACAGCGAGATGACGCAGAAATCATGGCCCAGGATGGCGCCCGCCCGGGCCGAGGCGGCCTGCATCGCCGAGATGCCGGGCAGCACGCGGATGTCGAGCGCGCGCCAGGCGTCGGGGCCGGCTTCGACCTGTTCCAGCACGGCGCTCGCCATGGCGAAGATGCCGGGATCTCCCGACGACACGACGCAGACGCGCCGGCCGGCCAGCGCCAGCTCGATCGCGTGGCGCGAACGGGCGGCCTCGACCTTGTTGTCGCTGCCATGGCGGATCTGGCCCGGCTGCGGGGCGACGCGGTCCAGATAGGGCTGATATCCCACCAGGTCGGTCGCGTCGGCCAGGGCGTCGCGCGCCTCCGGCGACAGCCATTCGGGTGCACCGGGGCCGAGGCCCAGCACAACCAATTGCCCGGCGGCACCGGCCACGCATTTCACCGGAACGACGTCCGCGCCGGGCACCAGCACCAGCGAGAAATACGGCACCTGGGCCGGATCGACCTCGGCCAGGGGAATGGCGCGCTCGGCGCTCATGGTCGCGCGTTCGATATAGAGCGCGCGGTCCGACGCGCCGGCCTGCTCGATCGCGCGGCGCACCTTGGCGAAATTGCGGCCGAGCTTCATGATCGCGACCGCCTGGCCTTGGGCCAGGCGCCGGGCCAATTCCGCCTCGGGCAGGGTGCCGGGCAGGATGGTCAATTCCGTGTCGCGTCGGACCAAAGGACAGCCGAGGCGCGCCGCGCCGGCCATGACCGAACAGACGCCGGGGATGACCTCGGTCTCGTAACGCGGGGCCAGCCGGTCGTGGAGATACATGTAGGAGCCGTAGAAGAACGGATCGCCCTCGCACAGCACCGCGACGTCGCGGCCGGCATCGAGCTCGGCCGCGACCTTGGCGGCGGCCTGGTCGTAGAATTCGGCGATGGCGCCGTCGTAACCGTCCGGATGGTCGGTCGTCTCGGTCGTCAGCGGATAGATCAGCGCCAGCTCCGGCTGGCCGCGGGTCAATTCGCCGGCGACGATGGCGCGCGCGTTGCTGCGGCCGTGACGGGCGGCCAGATAGGCGACCACGTCGGCCGACTGCACGCAGCGCAGCGCCTTGACCGTGATCAGGTCCGGATCGCCCGGGCCGACGCCGACGCCGAACAGCCGGCCGGGCTTCACGCCGCTCATTCCGCCTCGCTCGCCAGCGCGTTGATCGCGGCCGACGCCATGGCGCTGCCGCCGCGCCGGCCCAGGATGGTGATGAACGGCACGCCGCGGCTGTCGGCCTTGAGCGCGTCCTTGGACTCCGCCGCGCCGACGAAGCCCACGGGCAGGCCCAGGATCAGCGCTGGCCGGGACGCGCCGGCATCCAGCATGTCGAACAGATGGAACAGCGCGGTCGGGGCATTGCCGACGGCGACGACGGCGCCTTCGAGATGGTCGCGCCACAGCTCCAAAGCCGCGGCGCTGCGGGTCGTGCCCATCCTGGCCGCCAGGTCCGGGACCTCGGGGGCGTTCAAGGTGCAGATCACCGCGTTCGATGCGGGCAGGCGGGCGCGGGTGATGCCGGCGGCCAGCATGGTCGAATCGCACAGGATCGGCGCGCCGACCAGCAGGGCGGCCCGGCCGGCCTCGGCGGCGCCGGGCGAAGCGGCCAGATCGCGCGGCAGATCGGTCATGCCGCAGGCATGGATCATGCGCACCGCCGTGCGGGCGAGGTCGGGCGTGAGGCCGGCCAGATCGGCTTCGGCCCGGATGATGGCGAAGGAGCGGCGATAGATCTCGGCGCCGTCGGTCAGGTAGTCGCGGGGCATTAAGGCGCTTTCGTCGGGTAGGCGGTGCGTGCGGCGTCCAGCGCCCGCTCCGGCGAGAGGCCGGTCAGGGCGGGCGTGCCGTCGAATAGCACATCATAGCCGTTTTGGGTCGCAATCAGATCGACCGTCGCGCGGCCGAGCAGCGCGCAACGCTTGGCGCAGCCGGCGAAATGGATCGACCAGCCGGCGGGCGGCGCGATGCCGGCGATGGCGGCCGCGAACCGGCGGGCGTCGGCGCGGACGTCGGCCAGCGATTGGGCGCAGCCCTCGCTGCCGGCGCAGGCGGCCAATCCTGCGAAGCCGGCGGACGACAGGTCGAACGCCGGAATGTCCGACCGCTTGACCCCACGCAGCGCGAGGTTTCGCCAGGGTGTCAATCTCATATCGAAATCGAAATGACCAGACTGCTCGGCCAGCCGGTGGGCGTCGGCCGAGGTCAATCGCCCGAACGGAATCACCGGCAGCAGCGTTACAAGACCGGCCGGCTCCTCCAGCACACCGAACGTCACCGAGGGCTGGCGGTGCTGCGGCGCGGGGCAGCCGTCCGCACCCAACCGGCCGAGAAACGCGTTGTAGGCGGCCGGCAGCCTGACGATCGCGCGGCCGCGCGCCGGCAGCTCATGGTCGGCCGCGATCACGCGCAGCGCATGGCAGGCCCCAAGCAGCAGTGCCACGGCACTTTCCGGTGCCACGCCGAGACCGGTCGAATGACCGGCGACGCTCAGGTGCAAGCGCGATCCTGCGACGGCAGTCAGCGTCAGGTCGGCGCCGCCCGGGTCGAAGCCTCGGCCGCCGCCGTCGAGCGTGAAGGCGAATTTGGCGGGCAGGCGGGCGAGATCCGTATCGGCGATCAGCGCCCGGTCCAAAGCGAGGGCGAGCGGCGTCAGATCGAGTAACTCGGTCGGATCGACGCCCGCGAACGGGCTGACCAGGATATTGCGAATGCGGTCATGGGCCGGCGCGGGCAGCAGTCCGGCCTGGCGCAGCCCCTCGACCAGCGGCGCCAAACTTTCGGGCCGGATGCCGCGCAGCTGGATATTGGCCCGCGCGGTCAGGTCGAGCCCGCCGTCCGCATGGTGCAGGGCCAGATCGGCGATCGCGGCGAGCGTCGCGGCCGGCAACTGGCCGCCCGGCAGGCGCAGGCGCATCAGCAGCCCGTCCTTCGCCGGCACCGCATGGAGAATGCCGGGACAGAAATCGGCGAGGGATTGGGTCATGGCGGCGCCGATCATACCGGTGCCCAGCCGCCGCGCAATGCATTAGGGTCTGGGCCATGACCCGCGCGCTCATCATCGCCGCGCCCTCGTCCGGTGCCGGCAAGACCACCGTCACGCTCGGCCTGCTGCGCGCATTCCGGCGGCGCGGCGTCGCCGTCGCCTCGACCAAGGTCGGGCCCGACTATATCGATCCGGCGTTCCACGCGGCAGCAAGCGGCCGGACCTGCCGCAACCTCGATCCCTGGGCGATGCGGCCGGCGACGCTGCTGTGCCAGCTGGATCGGGCCGCCGAGGGTGCCGATCTGCTGATTATCGAAGGCGTCATGGGCCTGTTCGACGGTGCGGCCGACGGCGGCGGCTCGACCGCGGATCTGGCGGCGCTGCTCGGCCTGCCGGTGCTGCTGGTGCAGGATGTCCGCGGCCAGACCGTGTCGGCGGCGGCCGTCGCCAAGGGGTTCGCGACCTATCGCGCCGATGTGCGGGTCGCGGGCGTGCTGCTGAACCGGGTCGGCTCGCCGCGCCATGCCGACCTGATTCGGCCGGCATTCGAAAGCCTGGGCCTGCCCGTGCTGGGCGCGCTGCCGCGCACCGACGGCATCGCCGTGCCGTCGCGCCATCTGGGGCTGGTTCAGGCCGACGAGCAGTCGGATCTGGAGGGCTTCCTGGAGCGGGCCGCCGACGCGATCGAGGCGGCGGTCGATCTGGATCGGCTGATGGCGCTGGCGCAGCCGATCGCCCGGCGCGGCGACAGCGCGGTCGCGATCCCGCCGCTGGGCCACCACATCGCCGTGGCGCGCGACATCGCCTTTGGCTTCGCCTATCCGCATGCCCTGGACGGCTGGCGGGCGGCCGGGGCGGAGCTCAGCTTCTTCTCGCCGCTGGCCGACGAGGCGCCATCGGGTTCGGCCGATGCGGTCTATCTGCCCGGCGGTTATCCGGAACTGCACGCGGGCCGGCTCGTGGGAGCGGCGTCGTTCCGCCGGGGTATGCGCGCGATCGCCGCGCGGGGTGCCTGCATTTATGGCGAGTGCGGCGGTTACATGACCCTCGGCGCCGGCCTGGTCGATAGCGACGGCGTCCGGCACGAGATGCTGGGTCTGTTGCCGATCGAGACCAGCTACGCCGCCCCGCACCGGCATCTGGGCTATCGCCGGATCACGCTGTCGGCCGAAACCCCGCTCGGCCCCATCGGCGCCCTTTATCGGGGACATGAGTTTCATTTCGCGCGTGAAATTGCCGGGCAGAATGCCCCGCATTTTTGCGAGAGCGACGGCCAGGGGCCGGCCGGCGCCATCATGGGCCGCGTGTTCGGCTCGTTCCTGCACCTGATCGACCGCGCCTGATCCCTGGTCCACCTCTTGCAACGCGTCCGGTCATGAGGGTTCTGCTGGCCGACGCCAATCTCGACCGCGCCGCCTCGGTCGCCGACCGGCTGGCCGAGGCCGGGACGGCCGAGATTCTGCGCCTGGAACCGGGCGAAAGCCTGGCCCAGGCGGTCAGCCGTCACCGGCCCGACGTGGTCATCGTCGATATGGCGCGGCCCGACCGCGATCAGCTCGACAGCATCCGCGAGGTCGCCTCGCGCCATCCGAGCCCGATCGTTTTGTTCGTCGACCGCGATGATCCGGCCTTCATGGAGGCGGCGATCGAGGCCGGCGTCAGCTCCTACAATGTGGTCGGCACCGCGCTGCCCGACGTGAAGCCGATCGTCGAGACCGCCGTCATCCTGTTCCGGCGCTACCGTCAGGTCGAAACCGAGCTGCGCAAGGCCGAAGCGTCGCTCAAGGAACGGGCGCTGATCGACAAGGCCAAGGCGAAAATCATGCAGGAGCGCCGGATGAGCGAGCCGGACGCCTATCGCTGGCTGCGACGCCAGGCGATGGATCGCGGCCGGCGCATCGCCGATATCGCGGTCGAACTGCTCAATGGCGGCCTCGCGGCCTCCAAGGATGGGAGAGGCAAATATGGCGGCCGATGACGTGACGCGAATCCGCATCGGCCTGGTGCGCCTGACCGACATGGCGCCGGCCTTCGTGGCCGAGGCCAAAGGCTTCTTCGCGGCCGAGCGGGTCGAGGCCAGCCTGTCGATCGAACCATCCTGGGCCAATATCGCCGACAAGCTGACCTTTCGCGCGCTCGACGCGGCGGTGATGCTGCCGCCGCTCGCCTTTGCGGTGGCAATGGGACTGCGCGGGGCGGGGACGCCACTGATCGTGCCGCTGTCGATCAGCCAGAACGGCAACGGCTTCACCGTGTCGCGGTTGCTGGCGGATGCGATCGGTGCCGATACCGGGGATGTCATGGCGGTGGGCCGGCGCCTGGCCGGAATCACCGCCGGGCGTGGGGCCCGCCTGCGCTTCGCGGTCGTGCATGCCTATTCCTCGCACGATCTGCTACTGCGCTATTGGCTGGCCGCTTGCGGCATCGACCCGGTCGAGAGCGTCGAGCTGGTCGTGGTGCCGCCGGTCGATATGGTCGCGGCGCTGGAGGCGGGCGAGATCGACGGCTTCTGCGCCGGCGCCCCTTGGGGCGCGGTCGCGACCGGGCAGGGCGTCGGCCAAACGGTCATGCTGACCTCGGCCGTCTGGCGCGACCATCCGGAGAAATGCTTCGCGGTCACCGCCGACTGGGCCGAGCGGCAGCCGGCCGGGCTGCAGGCGGTGCTGCGCGCCCTGCTGCGGGCTCAGCTCTATTGCCACGATCCGGCCCATGCCGAGGAGATCGCCCGGCTGCTGGCGGCACCGGAGCGCATGGGCGTCGTCGGCGTGTCGGCATCGGCGCTGCGCGCCTCGCTGCCGGGCGCGGCGCCCAATGGCGGCGTCGATATCTCCCGCTTTTCCGGGACGGCGAGCGTGCCGCGGCGGGAGCACGCCGCCTGGTTCCTCGACCAGATGGCGCGCTGGGGCCGGTTCGGGCTGGAGGTTGACCGTGCGGCGCTGGTCCAGGCGGTCTATCGGCCGGACCTCTACGAGCGGGCGGCGGGTGTGACGATCGCAGCGGCAGCCCCTGAGGAATTCTGCGCCTGAGCTACCTGAGCCGCAGCATGGCCAGCAGCGCCAGGAACAGCGCCGCCGCCACGCCCTGCCAGACCAGGACGGGATTGCGGTCGTACAGCGAGCGGCGTCGCGGTGTCGGCGGGTGGGCGCGGCTTTGGCCTAGTTCCAGTTCGAACGCCAGCGTCAGGGCGTCATCGATGCGATGATCGGGGTCGACGGTGAACGCGCGCGACAAGAGGTCGTCGAGCCAGGGCGGCAGGTCCGGCCGATGGCGTGCCAGGGGGTGCGGCCGGCCGAAGCGCGGGTGGGAGAAGGCTTCGATCTCGCCATAGGGATAGGCGCCGCCGCTGAACAGGCGGTAGAGCGTGACGCCGAGCGCGAACAGGTCGCTCCGCTCGCTGCCGACGCTGCCGGTGAATTGCTCGGGCGCCATGTAGCTGGCGGTGCCGGGAATGTCGGCGGTCGCGAACTCGGTCATATGCGGCAGGTAGGCCACGCCCAGATCGATCAGCTTCAGCCCGCCGCCCGGCTCCAGAATGACATTGTCCGGCTTGATGTCGCGATGGACGATGCCGGCGCGGTGCAGGGCGGCCACCGCCTTGGCGAGCTTGACCGCGATCGGCACCCCTTCGCCGAGCGTGACGGCGGGCAGGCGGAGCAGCCGCTGCTCCAGGCTCTCGCCGTCATAGAGCGGCATGACCGAATAGAGCCGGGTGCGGCGTTCCGGCGGCGGCTCGATCACCTCGCCGACCCACGGGCTGCGCACGCGGGCCGCGACCCAGGTCTCGCGCAGGAAGGCCAGGCGGAACGAGGCATCCTCGGCGATGCGCGGCTGGGGGAACTTGAGCACGACCGGCCGGCCGTCGCTTTCGTCGATCGAGCGGAACAGGCGGCTGTAGCGGCCTTCGGACAGCAGGGTGCCGATGGTATAGCCGTCGATCCGCTCGCCCGGCCGGGGCGGCTCCAGGATCGGCAAGGCGGCGATCGCCAATTCCAGCTCGATCGGGTCGGCCTGGGGCAGGCCCAGAATCTCGATCACCAGGGTGCTGACATTATCCATCGAGCCGGCGTCGAGCGCCGCCGCGACCAGGGCGTCGGCCGCGGCCTCGGGCGAGGGCGCGTCGCCCAGGAGGCGCGCGATCCGGCGATCGTCCAGGCTGCCATGGACGCCGTCGGTCGTCAGCAGATAGCGGTCGTCGGCGCGCACCGCCTCGACCGCATAATCGGCGCGCACGCCTTCCTCGCCGCCGATCGACCGCAGCAGCACATGGTTCATGCCCGGCCGGGGCGAGACATGGTCGAGGCTGAGCCGCGCCAGCCGCCCGCCGCGCAGCCGATAGACCCGCGTGTCGCCGACCGACAGCCAATGCACCTGCCGGCCGCGCAGGATCAGCACGGCGATGGTGGCGCCCATCGACTCAAGGATGGGATCGGTCCGGCCCTGGGCATGGATCCAGCGGTTGACCGCATCCAGCGCCACCGCGGCGGCGCGCTGCACGCCCAGGGTCTCGCTCTGGCCCAGATAGCCGTCGACGAAGCCGCGCACCGCCAGCTCGGCCGCGATGTCGCCGGCCTTGGCGCCGCCGATGCCGTCGGACAAAACCCCCAGCGCGCCGTGGCGCGCCCGCTGCGCCCGGTCGCCCAGCCACAGCCCGCCCCAATCCTCGTTGCGCGCCCGCCGGCCTTGCAGGCTGGCGAAGCCGGCGCGGAGGTCGAGTTGCGGGCGGGGTTCGGAGAAGGTGTCGGTCATTGCCCTATCGTCATTCCCGCGCAGGCGGGAAGCATCGTCGAACGTCCGGGGATGTCCAGGAACACATCAGGTGACGGTCCTGGCGGGTGTGCCCCGCTAGAAATGGCCTTCGGGGGCTGGGCGCTCGAGGGGGGAATGCCCCGCCGCGTCCGCCAGCCTGCTCTCGCGCTCGACGTGTTCCGCCTTGCCCTTGCCGAATTTCCGATACCAGAGGCCCGTCAGGATCGGGACCACGATGGAGGTCACGATGATGCAGATCGCGACCAGCGGCGTGGCCGTCTTCACCGCGCCGCTGAACTGCGGGGCCACGGCTGCGATGGCAAGCGGGTTCGCCGCCGCGGCACCCGCGGTGCTGGATGCCGCGAGGCCCGCCGTGCCGGTACCGCCGCCGATGAAGCGGTCGGCCAGGATCAGCGGGATCGCCGTCAGCACGATCACCGACAGGGCCAGCAGAACGCCAAGGCCCGTGAGCGGCGACAGCAGGTTGCGGAGGTCGACCGTGTTGCCCAGGGAGAAGGCGAAGAACGGGATCATCAGCATGCCGCCCGGCGTGAAGAAGGCCCGCAGCTTCGGGTCCAGATTGCCGAGCGCGAATCCCACGATAAAGGGAAGCACGGCGCCGACGAAGACCTGCGGCTCGAAATGGGCGACGCCGGACGCCCCCAGGATGATCATGCTCATCAACGGTCCGGATTCGATCGAGGTGAGCACGAACGCGCCCGCCTCCTCCTTCGTGCCGTAGGTCTGCATCAGCGAGGCGTAGAGGCCGCCGTTGGTCATATCCATGGCGCAGACGATGGCCAGGACGGACAGGCCGGCGAAGAAGCCGGTTTGAATGCCTTCGGGCGGCAGAATCCACGTGGCGACGATGGTGATCGCCCAGGCGGCCAGGAATTTCGTGACCACCAGGGTGCCGGATTTGCGCAGCACCGTGCCGGTGGCGCTCAGCTTGATCGATGCGCCCATGCAGAAGAACCACACCGCGAGGATCGGGACGACCCCGGTCATGATCCCCTGGGTGAAGCCCTTGAAGTAATTCGGCGCGTCCGGCGCAAAGGTTCGGCAGAGCGCCCCGAGCAGAAGCGGGGCGAGCATGAGCCCGCCGGGGATTCTGTCGATCGTATCTTTCAGTCTCATTATGCCGTTTGCTCCCTGGCCGTTGCCAATAGTCATTTTCGGCAAGGGATTGCGGCCAGCAAAACCGCCGTCGTTCCCATCCCGGTGGGGACAGGCTGCCATCTACGCGGCCGATTGACCAGTAGGACGGGCGGCGCGTCGGGAACGGCGGGGTTCGCGTGGGGAGATGGATGTGATCAATTGTTCGGCATTTGATCCGTTCTCTGACGGTTTTGATGAATAATTGATCATTTTTGCCCAGCGCCACCACGCAAACCCTCGTCTCATGCATGGCCCGCCGTTTGCAGCGCAGCATTTGCCCGGCGAGGTCGCGATTGCGATCCCGGGCCGGGCGCGCTCAACGGCGAGACGTTCCGACATAGGAATCCCCTTGGGGTTCCGCTTCCGCTTCAGCGGTGGGTCAACGGCGATCCATCACCGGACGGGTGGGCCTCGGGCGCCACCGGTTCCGTCGGGAGAGTGCCGTGAAAACCAGTTTCCTCAAGGCCGGCCACGCGCCGTCGCTCATTGCCGCCTTTCTCTATTTCGACGTCAGCTTCATGGTCTGGGTGCTGATGGGCCCGCTCGCCGTGCAGATCTCCAAGGACCTGGGCCTCGATGCCGCCCAGAAGGGTCTGATGGTGGCGATCCCCGTGCTGGCCGGCGCCATCCTGCGCGTCATCAACGGCGTCGCGGTCGATTATCTGAAGCCGAAGCTGACCGGTGCCATTTGCCAAGTGCTGGTCATCGCGGGTCTGCTCGCCGCCTGGTATTTCGGCATCCATAGCTATGGCCAGACCCTGCTGGTCGGCATCGTGCTGGGCCTGGCCGGCGCGTCCTTCGCGATCGCCCTGCCGCTGGCCTCGCGCTGGTATCCGCCGGAGCATCAGGGCACGGCGCTCGGCATCGCCGGCGCCGGCAATTCGGGCACGGTATTCGCCTCGCTGTTCGCGCCCGGCCTCGCCGTCGCGTTCGGCTGGACCAACGTGTTCGGCCTGGTCGCCTTGCCGCTGGTCATCGTGCTGGTGGCCTATCTGGTGCTGGCCAAGGACAGCCCGGACTGCCCGCCGCCCAAGTCGCTCGCCTCGTACTTCTCGGTCTTGAAGATCGGCGACGCCTGGTGGTTCATGTTTTTCTACAGCGTGACCTTCGGCGGCTTCGTCGGCCTGGCCTCGTCGCTCAGCATCTATTTCAACGATCAATACGGCCTGTCGCCGGTCGTGGCCGGCTATTGCACGGCGGCCTGCGTGTTCGCGGGCTCGCTGGTCCGGCCGATCGGCGGCGCCGTCGCCGACCGGATCGGCGGCATCAAGTCGTTGAGCGTCATGTATATGGTCGCGACGGCGGCCTTCGCCATCGTCAGCTTCGGCCTGCCGGCCGCCTGGATGGCGCTCGTGGTGTTCGTGATCGGCATGCTGGCGCTGGGCATGGGCAATGGCGCGGTGTTCCAACTGGTGCCGCAGCGCTTCCGCCGCGAGATCGGCGTGATGACCGGCATCGTCGGCATGACCGGCGGTCTGGGCGGGTTCTACCTCTCATCCAGCCTGGGCTATTCCAAGCAGCTGACCGGCACCTACCAGACCGGTTTCCTGCTGTTCGCCGGCCTGGCCTTCGTGGCGCTCATGGGCTTGAGCGTCGTCAAGAAGCGCTGGCGCACGACCTGGGGCGCCGCCTCGGTCAGCGCCGCGCGGGTCTGAACCGGAGCGGGAGGGTCACGCCATGAACATCCTCACGCCGCGCAAGCAGCGGCTGGTTCTGGTCGGCAACGGCATGGCCGGGATGCGCACGGTCGAGGAAATCCTCGCCCGGGCGCCCGGGCGGTTCGAGATCACCGTGTTCGGCGCCGAGCCGCACGTGAATTACAACCGGATCATGCTGTCGCCGGTCCTGGCCGGCGAGAAAGCCTTCGACGAGATCGTGATCAACGATCGCGCCTGGTATGACGCAAACGACATCGAACTGATCGCCGGCGAGAGAATCGTCGCCGTCGATCGCGCGGCCCGCCAGGTCCAGGGCGCGCACGGCACGGTGCGGCCCTATGACCTGCTGCTGCTGGCGACCGGGTCGAACCCGTTCGTCATCCCGGTGCCGGGCGTGACATTGCCCGGCGTCGTGACCTTTCGCGACATGGCCGATGTCGATGCCATGCTGGCCGCGGCCAAGACCCATCGCCATGCGGTCGTGATCGGTGGCGGGCTGCTCGGGCTGGAGGCAGCGAACGGCCTTGCGCTCAACGGCATGGACGTCACCGTCGTGCATCTGATGCCGACGCTGATGGAGCGGCAGCTGGATGTCGCGGCCGGCACGCTATTGGCCGGCGATCTGGCGCGGCGCGGCATCACGGTGCTGACGGCGGCCAATACAAAGGCGCTGCTGGGCCGGGATCGGGTCCGCGCGGTGCAATTGGCCGACGGCACGGAACTGCCGGCCGATCTGGTCGTCATGGCGGTCGGCATCCGGCCCAATGGCGAGTTGGGCCAGGCCATCGGGTTGGAGACCAAACGCGGCATCGTGGTCGATGACGGCATGTGCACCTCCGACCCGGCGATCTATGCCATCGGCGAGTGCGTCGAGCATCGCGGGTTGACCTACGGTCTGGTCGCGCCCTTGTGGGACATGGCCAAGGTCTGTGCCGACCGGATCACGGCTACGGCCGAGAGCGATTACCAAGGCACGGTCACCGGCACGCGGCTCAAGGTCACCGGCATCGACATGTTCTCGGCCGGCGACATCGTGGGCGGTGAGGATTGCGACGACATCGTGCTGCGCGACCCGGCGCGCGGTGTCTACAAGCGGCTGATCCTGAAGGAGGATCGGCTGGTCGGTGTCGTGCTTTATGGCGAGGCGTCGGAGGGCAACTGGTATTTCCAGCTGCTGAAGGACGCGACGCCGATCGGGGTGCTGCGCGACACTCTGATCTTCGGCCAGGCCTTCGCGCTGGGCGGTGGTGCCGCCGATCCGGCCGCGGCGGTCAAGGCGATGGCCGACGATGCCGAGATCTGCGGCTGCAACGGCGTGTGCAAGGGCAAGATCGCGGCCGCCATCGCAGAGAAAGGCCTGACCAGCCTGGACGCGGTCCGGGCGCACACCAAGGCGTCGGCGTCCTGCGGCAGCTGCACGCCGCTGGTCGAGCAGATCCTGGTCCTGTCGCTGGGCGACGGCTACCAGCACTCGACCGCGGCCAAGCCGATGTGCAAATGCACCGCGCATCCGCATGATGCGGTCCGCGCCCGCATCGTCGCCGACGGGCTGAAGACCATTCCCGAGGTCATGCGTGCGCTCGGCTGGACCACGCCCGACGGCTGTTCCAGCTGCCGGCCGGCGCTGAACTTCTATCTGCTGACCGCGTGGCCCGGCGAGTATGTCGACGACGCCCAGTCGCGCTACATCAACGAGCGGGCGCATGCGAACATCCAAAAGGACGGCACCTTTTCGGTCGTGCCGCGCATGTGGGGCGGTGTGACCAATGCCAAGGAGCTGCGGGCGATCGCCGATGTGGTCGACAAGTTCGCGATTCCCGGCGTCAAGGTCACCGGCGGCCAGCGCATCGATCTGCTGGGCGTCAAGAAGCAGGATCTGCCGGCGGTCTGGCGCGATCTGAACGCGGCCGGCATGGTCTCCGGCCATGCCTATGGCAAGGCGCTCAGGACGGTGAAGACCTGCGTCGGGTCGGAATGGTGCCGCTTCGGCACCCAGGATTCGACCGGCATGGGCGTGGCGCTGGAACGGATGACCTGGGGTTCGATGCACCCGCATAAGGTCAAGCTCGCGGTCTCGGGCTGCCCGCGCAACTGCGCCGAATCCACCATCAAGGATTTCGGCGTGATTGCTGTCGATAGCGGCTGGGAACTGCATGTCGGCGGCAATGGCGGCATCAAGCTGCGCGGCACGGATTTCCTGTGCAAGGTCGCGACCGACGCGGAAGTGCTGGAATATTGCGGCGCCTTCCTGGAGCTGTATCGCCAGCAGGCGCGCTATCTGGAGCGCACGGCCCCCTGGGTCGAGCGCGTCGGCATCGAGTATGTAAAGCGGCTGATCGTCGAGGATGCCGCCGGCCGCGCGCGGCTCTATGCGGCCTTCCTGCATGCCCAGAGTTTCGCGCAGCATGATCCCTGGGCCGAGCGGGTCGCCGAGGATGCGGTCGCGCGCCATGAATACCGGCCGCTCACCCTGGCGGAGCCGGTGCCGTGAGCGCGATCGATCTGATGGCCGGCTGGGCCGATGTCGGCACGCTGGCGGATATCCCGCGCCTGGGCGCCCGGGTCGTGACCAGTGCGATCGGCGATATCGCACTGTTCCGGACGGCGTCGGACGAGTTGTTCGCGCTGGAAGACCGCTGTCCGCACAAGGGCGGTCCGCTGTCCCAGGGCATCGTCCATGGCACCGGCGTCAGCTGTCCGCTGCATAATTGGCTGATCGACCTGCAGACCGGTGAGGCGTGCGCGCCGGACCATGGCTGTGCCCGGACGATCGAGGTCAAGCGGCAAGGCGACCGCATTCTGCTGCGGATGCCGGGGCGGTGAGCGACGTCCGGTCGACCTGCCCCTATTGCGGCGTCGGCTGCGGCATCGTCGCCAGCGAGGCCGATGGGGGCTGGCAGGTGCGGGGCGATCCGGACCATCCGGCCAATTTCGGCCGGCTCTGCTCCAAGGGCGCGGCGCTGGCCGAGACGCTGATCGACGACGGGCGGCTGCTGACGCCGGTCGTCGAGGGCCGACCGGTCGACTGGGACGCGGCGCTGGACCTGGTCGCCGAGCGCTTCGGCCGGACCATCGCCGAACATGGGCCGGATTCGGTCGCGTTCTATGTCTCCGGCCAATGCCTGACCGAGGATTATTACGTCGCCAACAAGCTGATGAAGGGCTTCATCGGCAGCGGCAATATCGACACGAACTCGCGCCTGTGCATGGCATCGTCGGTCGCGGGCCATGTCCGCGCGTTCGGCGGCGACGTGGTGCCGGGCAATTACGAGGATCTGGAACAGGCCGATCTGGTCGTGCTGGTCGGCAGCAATCTCGCCTGGTGCCATCCGGTGCTGTATCAACGTCTGGCGGCTGCGCGCGCCGAGCGCGGCACCAAGATCGTCGTGATCGACCCGCGCCGCACGGCGACATGCGAGATCGCGGATCTGCATCTGGCGCTGGCGCCGGGCAGCGATGTCGCCTTGTTCCAGGGGCTGCTGGTCCATCTGGCCGACGCGGGATTGCTGGCGACCGACTGGATCGCAGAGCATGCGAGCGGCCTGGAAGCGGCCTTGATCGCCGCCGCGCGCGACGCCGGCGACGTCGCGCGCCATACCGGCCTCGCGCCCGCGGATATCGCCGAGTTCTACCGGCTGTTCGCCACGACCGAGCGAACGGTCACGGTCTATTCCCAGGGCGTCAACCAATCCTCGGCCGGGACCGACAAGGTCAATGCCATCATCAATTGCCATCTGGCGACCGCACGCCTCGGCCGGCCGGGCATGGGGCCGTTCTCGGTCACCGGCCAGCCCAACGCCATGGGCGGTCGCGAGGTCGGCGGGCTCGCCAACCAATTGGCGGCCCATATGGGCTTCGACGATCCGGGCGCGCGCGAACGGGTCGGCCGCTTCTGGGGCTCGGATCGGATTGCGACCAAACCGGGCCTGAAGGCGGTCGAGCTGTTCGAGGCGATCGCCGACGGCCGAATCAAGGCGCTGTGGATCATGGCGACCAACCCGGCGGCCAGCCTGCCGCGCGCCGATCTGGTGCGCGCCGCGCTGGCCAAATGTCCGTTCGTGGTGGTGTCCGACTGCTGGCCGACCGACACCACCCGCTACGCCCATGTCACCCTGCCGGCCGCCGGCTGGGGCGAGAAGGACGGCACGGTCACCAACTCCGAACGGCGGATCTCGCGTCAGCGGGCGTTTCGCGCGGCACCGGGACAGGCGAGACCGGACTGGTGGATGCTGGCGGAGATTGGTCGGCGGATGGGTTGGTCGGGGGCCTTCGCCTACAATGGCCCCGCCGCCGTGTTCCGCGAGCATGCGGCTCTTTCGGGTTTCGAAAACGGCGGCACGCGCGGCTTCGATATCGGCGGCCTCGCCACGCTCTCCGACGCCGCGTACGACGCGCTCGTCCCGGTGACCTGGCCGGTCCCGGGCGAAGGACCCGCCGGCGGGCGGCTGTTCGCCGCGGGCGGGTTCTACACGCCGGACCGCAAGGCGCGGTTCGTGCCCGTCCGCTTCCGGCCGCCCCAGGCGGTCGCGAGCCCGGAATTTCCGTTCCTGCTCAACACCGGCCGCATCCGCGACCAATGGCACACCATGACCCGGACCGGCTTGGTGCCACGCCTGATGAGCCATCTGGACGAGCCGCGCCTGGCGCTGCATCCGGACGATGCCGCCCGGCTCAATCTGGACGCGGGCGACCTGGTCCGGGTGACCACGGCCCATGGCGCGACCGTGTTGCGGGCCGAGCCGAGCCTGGACCAGCGGCCGGGCGACATCTTTGCCGCCATGCATTGGACCGACGATTTCGCCGCGTCCGGCCCGATCGACCGGCTGGTCGGCGGCGCCGTCGATCCGGTCTCGGGCCAGCCCGAGCTGAAGGCGACCGCGGCGGCACTGCGGCCGCTGCCGACCCAATGGCGCGGGTTGCTGCTGCGGCGCACGGGCGGCGGCTTGCCGAAAGATCTCTATTGGGCGCGCGTGCCGATCGAGCGCGGCCAGGCCTATGAGCTGGCCGGCTGGGACGCCCTGCCGGAGGGCGACGATTTCGTGTCGGCCCTGCTGGGCGCGCCGGCTGGGGCCGAGCGGATCGAGGCGGTCGATCCCCGGCGGGGCACCTATCGCTATGCGCTGCTGGTTGAGGGTCGATTGGAAGCCTGGCTGATCCTGTCGCGCGCCGGCGGTGCCGTCGTGCCGGCCCGGGCGCTGGTCGCCTCGATGCTGGGCGAGAGCGTGCCCGATGCCGGGCGGCTGTCGGTGCTGGTCGGGGCGACCCAGCGCGTTCCGGCCGCGGGTAAGATCGTCTGTTCCTGCTTCTCGGTCGGGCTCGACACCTTGCGCCGCGCGATCGAGACGGACGGGCTGGCTTCGGTCGGCGCGATCGGCGCGGCGCTCAAGGCCGGGACCAATTGCGGCTCCTGTATCCCGGAGCTGCGCGGGCTGCTGCGCGCGACCGAGGCGGTTGCCTGATCGGCTGCCGGACCGGTAGGATCGTTCCGGTGCTGAACGATCGGGACGATCCATGACCGGAGCCGTGCGCAAAGCGGAGAAACAGGGCGAGGCCATCCCGGCCGACGGGGCCCTGCTGTTCCAGCTGAGCCCGGCCGGGATCGATCTGGATATCCTGCCGGAACTGCTGGGCTATCAACTGCGCCGGGCCCAGGTGCGCGTGTTCAATTCCTTCCTGAAGCGGCTCGAAGCGCTCGACGTCTCGCCCGGCGAATTCGGCCTGCTGGTGCTGGTCGGCGCCAATCCGGGGCTCAATCAGAACGCGCTGGCCAAGGCGATCGGCAGCAACCGCTCGCTGCTGGTGCCGATGCTCGACAAGCTCGAGGCGCGCGGCCTGGTCGCGCGCGAGAAATCCGCGGCCGACCGGCGCAGCCACGCGGTCGTGCCCAGCCGGGCCGGCCTGGTGCTGATCGCCCGGCTGAAGGGCGTCGTGCGCGATCACGAGCGTCAGGTGACGACGCCGCTCAGCGACGAGGAACGCGCGACCCTGCTGCGGCTGCTGTGCCGCCTGAACGGGGCCGAATAGGCGACATCATGCTGCTGGCCAGCGTGGTGACGCCGCATAGTCCGAAGCTGGTCGGTCCCGATGTCCCGGACTCCGCCGCCGGCATCCTGGCCGGCGCCCAGGCGCTGGGCGCCGCGATACGACTGCTCCAACCGGACCTGCTGGTCGTGCAGAGTTCACACTGGGCGACGCCGTTCCTCTGGTTCGTCGGGGCCGAGACGCATCATTGCGGGATCTGCCGCGATCCGGATGCCAGCCGGACGCTGGCTTTGGCCTACGACCGACCGGGCGATCCCGCCTTCGCCCGCCGGCTGATCGAGCTCATCCGTGAGGACGACATGCCGGTCGCGCCCGGGCCGGAACGGGCCTGGGATTACGGCAGCGCCGTGCCGTTGCAGACGCTCGATCCGGGCAGCGGCCTGCCGGTCGTGCTCCTCAGCACCTGCTTGAATTCGACGCTCGATGAAGGATTACGCGTCGGCGGTCTGATCCGGCGCGCGGCCGAGGCGACCCGGCGCCGCGTGGTGTTCGTCGCCAGCACCGCCTTCGCCGCCCGCATGGTGCGCGGGCCGCAGCGCTGGCCGCCGGAAGCCGCTCGCACCGCCGACCGGCACTTCCTGAAGCTGGTGACGGACGGCGAGATCGCGGCGGCCAAGGCGGCACTGCCGGCCTATGCCGAGGCGTCCAACGTCGAGATGGGTGCCCGGCCGCTGGCGACGTTTCTGGGCTGCCTGGACGATGGGGACTATCGCGGCGAGCGGTTCGGCGACTATGGCGCGATCGGCGGCAGCGGGCATGTGTCGATTGCCGTTACACCGAACCCGTCTGTGACGCCCTCACCCGCCTCGCTACCGCTCGGCACCCTCTCCCGCGAACGGCGGTAGAGGGTTCTTCTTAGCGATCCGGGCGAGGGAGGTGCCGATTCAATAAAACCCTGGCTGCTTTCACCACCCGATCGACCACAGCCTCCGACTCGCCCAGATACCCCGTCGGGTCCATCAGCCGGTCCAGCGCCGCCGCATCGAGTCGCCCGGCGATCCGTTCATCCTCGCCCAGGATCTCGCGCAGCGGCCGATTTTCGGCCATCGCAGCGAGGCACGCGTCTTGGACCAGATGATGCGCCTCGCTCCGGCCCAGCGTGTCGGCCAGCGCCATCATTGCCCGCTCGGCCATGACCAGGCCGTTGGTGATCGCCAGGTTGGCGCGCATCCGGCCGGCATCGGGGCGCATGCCTTCGGCGACCCGGACCGATTGGGCGAGCGCGCCGGCGGTCAAAGCCAGCGCCTGGGGCAAGGCCAGCGCCTCCGCCTGCCAGGGGCCGACGGCGCGTTCGAGCTGATGGTGCTGGGCTGCCAGCAGCAGCGGCACCTGGGCTTCGACGCCCATCGCTGCCGCCAGGATATGCGTGCTGATGATCGGGTTGCGCTTCTGCGGCATGGTGCTGGAGCCGCCGCGGCCGGCTTCGGTCGTCTCGACCAGCTCGCCGAATTCGGTCTGGGCCAGCAGGGTGACGTCGCCGGCGAATTTCGCCAGGCTGCCGGCGACCAGACCGAGCCACGCGCCCAATTCGGCGACCGTGTCGCGGCTGCTGTGCCAGGGGGCCAGCGGGCAGGCGAGACCGAGGTCGGCGGCCAACCGCTCGGTCACCGCGCGGCCCTGGTCGCCGAGTGAGGCGAGGGTGCCGACCGCGCCGCCGAACTGCAGCTGCAGCAGGCGCGGCTTCAACTGATCGAGCCGTTCGACATGGCGCAGCAAGGGGGCGAGCCAGACCGCGGCCTTGTAGCCGAAGCTGACCGGCAGCGCCTGCTGCAGGAAGCTGCGGCCGGCCATGACCGTCGCGCGATAGGTCTCGGCCTGGATCGCCAGCGCCGCGATCAACGCCAGCAGATCCCGCTCGATGAACTCGAGTGCCGCGCGCAACTGCAGCACCAGGGCCGTATCGGTGATGTCCTGGGTCGTCGCGCCCCAATGGACCCAGCGGCCGGCCTCCGGTCCGGCCGCCTGGGTCAGTGCCTTGGCCAGCGCCATGACCGGTTGGCCCGCCTTCTCGGTCTCGGCCCGGATCAGGGCCAGATCGAGCGTGGCCGGATCGGCGACTGCGGCGATGGCCTCGGCCGCCTCGGCCGGGATGATGCCGAGCGCGGCCTGGGCGCGGGCCAGCGCGACCTCGACCTGCAGCATGAAGCCCAGCCGGCGCCGGTCGTCGAACAGGGCGCGGATCTCGTCGGTGCCGAACAGCCCGCCGAAGAGGACCGAATCGGCGGGATTGAGCGTCATGTCAGATCTCGAAGAACACGGTTTCGTCGTCGCCCTGCAGGCGGATGTCGAAACGGTAGGTCGGGATCGCCGCGTCCGCAACCAGGGGCGCGATCAGCGTGCGCCGCGCGGCCGCGTCACTCACCAGCGCCAGCACCGGATCGGTCTCGTTCAGCACTTCGCCGTCGAAATAGAGCCGTGTGGTCAGCTGCAGCAGCAAGCCCCGCGTGAAGAGGGTCACGGCGATATGCGGCGCCTGGAGGCTGTTGCCGCGACCGGGCACGGCACCGGGGCGGATGGTCTCGAACCGGTAATGCCCGGTCTGGTCGGTTGCCGCGCGGCCGAAGCCGTGAAACGCCGGGTCCACCGGCTTATCCTGGGTGTCGGCCGGATGGTCGTAGCGGCCGGCACCGTTCGCCTGCCAGATCTCGATCATGGCGTCGGTGATCGGCGCGCCCGCGCCGTCGGTCACCCGGCCCTCGATCGCGATGCGCTCGCCCCGGGTCTGGGGCTTGACCAGGGTCGATTGGCCGTCGCGCAGCAGCGCCTGGTGGAAGAACGGCCCGACCGTCTGAGAACTCGTCAAACCGGCCATGCTCAATTCTCCATCGGGGTCGCGTGCCGGCCGCGCAGCACGATGTCGAAGCGATAGCCCAGGGCATATTCCGGCTGGGTCACGTCGATGTCGAAGTGCGAGACGAGCCGCTGCCGCGCCTCGGCATCCGGGATGCTGTTGTAGATCGGGTCGAGCGGCAGCAGCGGGTCGCCCGGGAAGTACATCTGGGTGATCAGCCGCGTGGCGACGCCGGGGCCGAACAGGCTGAAATGGATATGGTTCGGCCGCCAGGCATTATGGTGGTTCTTCCACGGATAGGCGCCGGGCTTGATCGACTGGAAGCGATAGCGGCCGTCCTCGCCGGTGGTGATCCGGCCGCTGCCGTCGAAATGCGGGTCGAGTGGAGCGTCGTGCCGGTCGACCGGGTGGTTGTAGCGGCCGGCGGCATTGGCCTGCCAGATCTCCAGCACCGCGTTCGGCACCGGGCGGCCGTCCTCGTCCAGCACCCGGCCGGTGACGATGATGCGCTCGCCCAGCGCTTCGCCACCGTGGCAGCGGGTGAAGTCGGCCAGGGTCGGGCCGATCTTGTCGGCGCCAGGATGCGGCCCGGTGATTTCGGTCAGGGTCTGCGGCAGCCGGATCAGCGGGCGCGAGGGCGCGCGCAGGAGGGTCGATTTATACCCGGGCGAGGCATAGGCCGGGTGGGTCCCGGCGGGTACGTCGTTGAATGTCTCGCTCATGGTTGCGGCTCCATCTCGGCGAAGGCCGCCTTGGCGATGCGCACCGCGCTGTTCGCCCGCGGCACGCCGGCATAGACCGCGACATGCATCAGGGCTTCCTTGACCTCGTCGGCGGTGACTCCCGTCTGGCGCGTGGCGCGGATATGCATCGCCAGTTCTTCCTCATGGCCGAGGGCCGCCATCAGCGTGATGGTCAAGAGATGCTTCACCTTGCGGTCCAGGCCCGGCCGGTCCCAAATGGCGCCCCAGGCGTGACGGGTGATGTGCTCCTGGAATTCGCGGTCGAACTCGGTGATCTTCTGGGTCGCGCGATCGACATGGGCGTCGCCCAGCACGGCGCGGCGGACTTTCATGCCGCGCGCGTAGAGTTCGTCGTCCATGGCCGTACCTCCCCGTCGTTTGCCGGGAATGATTCGTCCGGGTGATGGGGTTGTCAAACATTTCAGTTTAAGCTCGTAACTATTTTCGGAGAGTCTCAGATGGCGTTCGCATTGATCAAGGGGCTGTCGGTCCATTACCGGGCCGAGGGTCCGGCCGAGGCGCCGCCACTGCTGCTGATCCATTCCTTGGGCACGTCCCTGGAGATGTGGGCGCCACAGGCGACGGCGCTGGCCGGAAAATTCCGGGTGATTTCCTACGATCTGCGCGGCCATGGGCTGAGCGAGGCGACCGACGGGCCTTATACGCTGGAGTTGCTGGCCGGCGACGCGCTGGGTCTGCTCGACCATCTGGGCATCGAGCGTGCCCATGTTGCCTGCGTGTCCTTGGGCGGCATGATCGGGCAGACGCTCGGGATCGCGTCCGCTGGTCGGCTGCGCTCGCTCGTGCTGGGCGACACCGCCAGCGTGATCGGCCCCAAGAGCAATTGGGACAATCGGGCCGCCACCCTCCGGGCCGAAGGCATGGGCGCGCTGGTCGATCCCATCCTGTCGCGCTGGTTCACGCCCGGTTTCATCCAATCCCACCCGCAGATCGTGCGCGGCTTCGGCGCCATGCTGATGCGGATGCCGGCGGAGGCCTATATCTCGGCCGCCTGCGCCGTCCGCGACGGCGACACCACGGCGGCGCTGGGCCGGATCGCCTGCCCGACCCTGGTGCTGGTCGGGGACCAGGATGTCTCGACCCCGCCGTCGGCGGCCGAGGCGCTCAAGGCCGGCATCCCCGGTGCCAAACTCGTGGTGATCGAGAATGCCGCCCATATCCCGACGGTCGAACGGCCGGAGGCGGTGACCTCCGCCATGGTCAGCTTCTATGCGGGGCTATAGACGATGCGATTTCGCGCGCTCGCCGCCGCCGCTCTGCTTGCCTTTGCTGCTACCGGCGCCCAGGCCGCCACGCAATTGCGCATCGGTCTGCAGGACGATCCGGATACGCTCGACCCGGCGCTGAACTGGACCTATGTCGGCCGCCATGTGCTGCAATCGCTGTGCGACAAGCTGGTCGATATCGATGCGAACCTGAACCTGGTGCCGATGCTGGCGACCGCCTGGCAATGGACGGACGCGGGCAAGACCCTGACCCTGACGCTGCGGGACAAGGTCAAATTCCAGGACGGCACGCCGTTCGATGCCGCTGCCGTCAAGTTCAACCTGGACCGCGAACTGACCATGCCGGGCAGCCGGCGCAAGAGCGAGATCGACGCGATCCAGTCGGTCGAGGCGACCGGACCGCTGACCGTGACGATCCATCTCGTCAAGCCGTCGATCCCGCTGCTGGCGGCGCTGGCCGACCGGGCCGGCATGATGGTCAGCCCCAAGGCCGCGACCGAGGAAGGCGCCGATTTCGCCCAGCATCCGGTCTGTGCCGGACCCTATCGCTTCGTCGAGCGGGTCGTGCAGGACCACATCACGCTGGAGCGCGATCCGAACCATTGGCGCGCAGCCGAGTATCATTTCGACCGCCTGGTGTTCGTACCGATCACCGATTCGACCGTGCGCCTGACCAACCTGCGCTCGGGCCAGCTCGACCTGATCGAGCAGGTACTGCCGACCGACATGGCGCAGATCCAGGCCGACAAGAGCCTGCAGGGCGTTGAGGCGACCGGGCTCGGCTATAGCGGCATCACGATCAATATCGCCAACGGCCCCAAGGCGGACAATCCGACCGGCAAGCTGAAGGCGGTCCGCCGGGCGATCAGCCTGGCGATCGACCGGGACGCGCTCAACCAGGTCGCGTTCGATGGTCGCTTCGTCGCCGGCAACCAGCCGTTCCCGCCGGGCTCGCCCTATTACGACATGGCGTTTCCGGTGCCGAAGCGCGATCTGGCCGGGGCCAAGGCGGCGCTGGCCGGCGTCGGGCCGGTGACGCTCGACCTGCTGATCCCGACCGATCCGGTGCGCGCCCAGATCGGCCAGATGATCCAGGCCATGCTGGCCGAGGCCGGCATCACCGTGAACCTGTTCCAGACCGAATTCGTGACCCTGCTCGACCGGGCCCGGCGCGGCGATTTCCAGGCCGATCTGCTGGCCTGGAGCGGAAGGGTCGATCCGGAGCTCAACATCGCACCGCTGCTCGGCTGTGGGGCGGCCGGCAACGACGGGCATTTCTGCAACCCGGATCTGGAAGCGGCGCTGGCCGAAGGCCGCGCCTCGCCCGATCCGGCGGTGCGCAGGCCGGCCTATGCCAAGGCGGTCGTCGTGCTGCAGGACGAGCTGCCGATCATCTATCTGTACCACACGCTGTGGCTCTATGCTGCCAAGGCCAAGCTGCAGGGCTTCAAGCCGCTGCCGGACGGCATCATGCGGTTCGACGGGGTGACGATGGCGTCCTAACTCGCTCCGATCGCCCGAATGCGCGGGCTGGTCAGCGCCAGCAGCACGATCAGGATCAGGATCGCGCCGCTGCCGGCGAAGACCTGACCCAGCGTCAGCCCGCGCATCAGCCAGCCGGTGATGCCGGCCGACAGCGGCGCCACGCCCAGGAAGATGAACATGAACAGGCTCATGGCGCGGCCGAGCAGGGCCGGCGGCACGCGGCGCTGCATCCAGGTGAAGACGGTGACCTGCATGAAGCCGGCGAGCAGGCCCAGCGGCAGCAGCAGGGCCGCGCCCTGCCATAGCGCGTCAACCCGCCCGATCGGCATCAGCAGCGCGCCGGCGAGCGCATCGACCAGCAGGATGGTCAGGCCCAAGGTGCCAGCGCGCCAGGTCGGCCGCAGGCCCGAAACGATCATGCCGATCAGCGTGCCGGCGCCATGGGCCGCCATCAGGCCGCCATAGCCGGCGGCGCCATCGCCCAGCCGCGTCGCGGCCAGCACCGGCAAGGCGACCTGGGCCGGGCCGCCGATGAAGAAGGCGGTGGCACAGAAATACAGGCAGAGGGTGCGCAGGCTGTGGTCGTTCCAGAAATGGCGCAGACCCGCCAGTACCGCCGCCAGCATGGCGTCGTCACTGCGTGGCGGTTCGGACAGGACGGTGACCTTGGTCAGCGTCCAGGCCGAAATGCCGAAGCTCGCGGCATCGACCAGGAAGGCGAGGCCGATGCCGCGGGTGTCGGACGCGCCGACCCGATCGCCGAACAGCTGGATGAGCAGGCCGGCCAGCAGCGGCCCGAGCAGCAGGGTGATCTGGCGCAGCGCCATCAGGATGCCGTTCGCCGCCTGCAATTGGGCCGGCGCGATCATTTGCGGCATGATCGCACTGCCGGATGGGATGCTGAAGGCGCTGGCCAGCCCGATAGCGAAGCCCAGGCCGAACAGCATCCACAGTGCCAGCTGGCCGCTCAGCACCAGCGCCGCCAAGGTGCCGATCAGGATCAGGTTGGCATATTTCGTCAGCATCAGCACGCGCTTGGGCGCATAGCGGTCGGTGACGGCACCGCCGATCAGGATGAAGACGGCGCGCGGGATGCTCATCACCGCCAGCACCAGGCCCAGGATCAGCGTGTCGCCGGTCAGCTTCAGCACCAGCCAGGGCAGGGCTATCAGGGTGAACTGATCGCCCAGCATCGAGATCGCGCCGCCGCCGATCAGCCAGCGGAAATTCCGGTCGGCGAACAACGTGGGCGCCTGGCTCATGATGGCTCCTTTGAAGAAATCAGGCCCAGGGCGCGGGCCTGCTCGAAATCGGGCCCATGCAGCCGGCCGGATCTAGGCCAGGTCGAAGACGCTACCTCGGCAACCGGTAGCGAATAGCGAAGTTTGGTCCGTCGCTTGCTTTTTCCGAGATAAGCTCATCGGTGCCGGGCTTCTGTTCTTGCCTCATGATGCTACAACAATTGGGAAGGCGCGGGGTCCGAGTGGGCGTAATCCGTTGAGCAGCCGCATGTAGGTCACGAGCGATGACATCGACGAAACCCAATCCGTCCGACTGAGCCTCCCGAAATCGCTTGTGCAACTCTTCTCTGAATTCTTGGGCGGTCGCCATGAGACATCCATGCGTTGCTACCAGATTTTGCTCAGCTTTGCGGGAAGCCCCCCACCCAACCCTCCCCCGCCTTGCGGGAGAGGGCTCCTTCCGCTCCCTCTCCCACTTGTGGGAGAGGGCCGGCGTGAGGGTCCATCCGTGGGGTACGATCAATGAATATCTGCTTGAAAAGCACCATACGAGAGCGGTGGAACCGGTATGAGAGGCATCAAGCGTAGCGTAAGGCGGCTAAAATTCAACCTGAGACATTACTGAATTTCAGGCCCCGATCAGCCCGAGCTGCGGGCTCGACGGCTCGGCGAAATCGCGTTTGGGGATGCGGCCGGCGGCGCGCGCCAGACGACCGGCCTCGACCGCATGGCGCAGCGCCGCGGCCATGGCGAGCGGGTCGTTCGCCTTGGCGACGGCGGTATTGACCAGCACGGCGCTGCAGCCCAGCTCCATCGCCAGGCAGGCATCGGACGCGGTGCCGATGCCGGCGTCGAGGATGACCGGAACCGGCGAGCGGTTGCAGATCCGTTCGATCGCGCGGGGGTTCTCGATGCCGTTGCCCGACCCGATCAGGCTGCCCAGCGGCATGACCGCGACGCAGCCGACATCGGCCAGCTTGCGCGCCGTGATCGGGTCGTCGTTGGTATAGGGAAACACGGCGAAACCCTTGTCGACCAGTTCGGCCGCGGCGCGCACCAATTGCTCGACATCGGGATAGAGCGTGTCGCGGTCGCCGATCAGCTCGAGCTTGACCCAGGTCGTGCCGAGCGCCTCGCGCGCCAGTTCGGCGGTCAGCACCGCGTCGCGCACGGTGGCGCAGCCGGCCGTGTTCGGCAGCAGGCGGAACCGGTCGCCCAGACTGTCGACCAGACTGCCCGCGTAGCCGTCCAGGCTGACGCGCCGGACCGACAGGGTGACGATGCCGGTGCCGCCAGCCGCCAGCGCCGCCAGCAGGCTCGCCCGGTTGGGATAGCCCGCCGTGCCCATCAGCAGACGCGAGCCGACGGTCGCGCCGGCGATTTCGAAAACATCTTCCATGCTCTGCTCCTGTCAGCCGCCCTGCATCGCGCGGATCACTTCGACCCGGTCGCCTGCGGCGAGCGCCGCCGTCGGCCATTGTCCACGCGGCACCACCGCGCCATTGAGCGCGACCGCTACGCCGCGCGCGTCGGCGGCGATCCCGAGCGCCGTGACCAGCGCGGCCACGGTTGCCGTATCGAGCGCGCGGTCCGCGCCGTTCACCTGGATGGTGGCATTCATGATTTTGCGCTCTCGAAGCGTTCGATGCCGAAGGGTTCGAGGTGCGGCGAGGTGCGGCCGGTCAGGATCAGTTCGGCCATCGCCGCGGCCGTCGCCGGCGTCAGCAGGATGCCGTTGCGATGATGGCCGGTCGCGACCAGCAGCCCGTCGATCCCGGTCGGGCCCAGCATCGGCTGATCGTCGGGCGAGCCCGGGCGAAAGCCCGCCCAGGTCTCGTGGATCGGCAGATCCTCGATGCCGGGCAGGGTGCGCCAGGCATCGTCGAGCAGGCCCAGCAGCCCGCCGGCGGTGATGGTCGCATCGAAGCCGCGTTCCTCGACCGTGGCGCCAACCAGCAGCCGGCCGTCGCCGCGCGGCACCAGATAGCACTGGCCGCCCCAAACCGTATGGCGGATCAGCGGCGCTGCGGCCGGCATCATCAGCGCCAGCATCTGGCCCTTGATCGGCCGGGTCGGCGGCCGATGCGCCGGCGGCAGGCCCGGCACGCTTCGGCTCCAGGCACCGGCGGCAATCACCACCAGATCGGCCGGGTGGCGCGTGTCGCCGGTGACGAGGCCGACCGCGCGGCCGCCGGCCAGGTCGACCGCGGCCTCGGCGCCGGTGACCAGCCGGCCGCCGGCGCGGCGGAACGCCTCGGCCAGTGCCACTGCGACCAGACGGTTATCGACCTGATGATCGTTCGGGCTGAAGGCGGCGGCGACCAGGTTCGGCGCCAGCCCCGGCTCGCGCTCGCGGGCGTCAGCCGCACCCAGCCAGTCGAATACGCCGCCCAGGCCGCGCTGGAACGCGATGCCGTGGCGTAGTTTCTCGGCCTGGTCGCGGCTGAAGGCACAGACCAGCGTGCCGGTGGCATCATAGCCGGTCGGCAGACCCGAAGCCGCTTCCAGCTCAGCCGCGAAACCGGGCCACAGCGCCTGGCTCCAGCGGGCGAGCGCGAACAGGGCCTCCTCGGTCGGCTCCGCCTCGATCCCGGCGGCGAGCATGCCGGCGGCGGCCCAGGAGGCGCCGCGGCCGGTCAGGGCATTGCGCTCGACCAGCGTGACCGGACAGCCGGCCTGGGCCAGCCGCCAGCCGAGCGACAGGCCGATGACGCCGCCGCCGACGATGGCGACGGACGGGCGGGCGGCGGACGAATTTACTGGAGAAGCGTTCTGCATCTCGTGCATCCCTTCGCTGGCATGACCCAGATCAGGTGTTGTGGGTATGATCTCAGCCGCCGGACAATCCGAGGGCACCCCATGACACGTTGGCCGGGACCCTAGCACCGGCGGGCGGGCCGCTTCAATGCCCGCAATGCGCCTCGATCCGCCTGTCCGCATCCCCCTTATCGGAGTTCGCCCGCCATGATCAACGCGATCCGCGCCCGCCCGCGACTGTTCGTCGCCATCGGCCTGGGGCTCGTCGCCGGATTGTTCCTGCCGGCGGCATGGCCGCAGAGCCTGCGCCTGATCGTCGGCTGGGACGTGGCGGCGGGCCTCTATCTGGCGCTCGCCTGGATCATGATCCTGCGCGCCGACACCGCGCATATCCGCGGCCTGGCCCGGATCGACGACGACGGCCGCTGGGTCATTTTGATCATGTGTGCCGGGGCGGCCACGACCAGCCTGGGCGCGATCGTCAGCCTGCTGGCCGACTACAAGGATCTGGCCGCCGATGCGAAGCCGCTGCATCTGGCGCTCGCCGTCGTCACCATCCTGGTGTCCTGGTTCTTCCTGCACACGGTCTTCACCCTGCATTACGCCCATGAATTCTATGGGGCGACGCCGGACGACGACCCATCGACCGACCTGGAGAAGGAACGCGGCGGCTTCACCTTTCCGGGCGTGGCGAAGTCCTGGACCTACATGGATTTCGCCTATTATTCCTTTACCATCGGCATGACGGCGCAGACCTCGGACACCGCGGTCACGACGACCGAGATGCGCCGGCTGACGCTGGCCCACGCCATCCTGACCTTCTTCTTCAACACGGTCATTCTGGCCTTCAGCGTCAACATAGCCGCGAGTCTGCTCTGAGGGCGAAATCCCAGGTTCTGCATCATTTTTAACGAAAACGTGATCGGTTTTAACCATAAGATGGGCGATCTCCTACGAGGCGGAAGTCGCCATGGTGTCCGACAAGCATCTTCTGGATCCGACCATATCGTCCGCCCTGCTGCCGATGCCTGGGGAGCGGGTTGGCCGCCGGCAATATCTGATGGCCGGCACGCTCGGCATCCTGCTGATCGTGGTCGGCGCCGTCGCCACGCCCTACGCCCACCTGCCGCTTCTGGCCATCCCCGGCTATATGACCGCGTTCGGTGCGGCGATGTTCGTCATCAACCTGCTGCTGGCGGCGTTTCTGTTCAGCAAGGGCGCGATCGAGGATCGCGAGGATGCGGTCCGCCTGGGCACGGCCTATTTCTTCATCGCGGCGATCTTCGTGCCGCTGACCGCGTCCTTTCCCGGCGGCTTCATGCCCGGGCCGGTGATCGGAACGAATGAAAGTGCCGTCTGGCTCTGGTCGTTCTGGCATCTGGGCTTCGGCCTGGCGATCCTGCGCTATGCCACCATGGCGCAGCCGCTCGGCCGTGCCTCGTCGGTCGCCCGCGTGATCGGTGTCGTGCTGGCCCTGGTCATCGTCCTGGCCGTGATCGGCACGGTCTTCATCGATCGATTGCCGCCGACGCTGCGTGACGGCCGGACCCTGTTCTCGGGCTGGACCGCCTCGCTGCCGCTGTCGATCCTGGCTTTGCTGGTGATCGATACCCTGGCGGTGGTCCGCCTCGGCGCCAAGACGCCGGAACAGCTGTGGCTGAGCGTCGGCATGATCGCCGCCTGCTTCGACGTTTGGCTGACCTATTGCGGTACCGAGCGCTTTTCGCTCGGCTGGTACCTGGCCAAATCCGGCAGCTTCTTCACCTCGCTGACCGTGATGATCTCGCTGTTCCACGATGTGACGCGGCTCTATAGCCGCCTGGCCGTGGTCAATGCGACGCTGCGCGATCTGGCTGGGCGCGACGGGCTGACCGGGCTGTTCAACCGCCGGCGCCTGGACGAGGCGTTGGGGACGGAATGGCTGCGCGCGCTGCGCGACCATCAGCCGATCTCGGTCCTGATGATCGATGTCGATCACTTCAAGGGCTACAACGACACCTACGGCCATCAGGAGGGCGATGCCTGCCTGCGGCGGCTGGCGCGGGTGCTGCAGGACACGACCAAGCGGCCGGCCGATCTGGTCGCGCGCTATGGCGGCGAGGAATTTCTCGTCTGCCTGCCCGGCACGCCGGCGGCCGGCGCGTTCGAGGTCGCCCAGAAGATCCGGGCCGCGGTCCATGATCTGGCGATCCCCCATGCCGCCAGCCCGCTGCACCTGGTCACGATCAGCATCGGGCTGGCCGGCATGGTGCCCGACGCCGAGGCCGCGTCCGACACGCTGGTGGCGGCGGCCGACGCCGGGCTCTACCGGGCCAAGGCCGCCGGCCGCAACCGGGTGGTCAAGGCCGAAATCCAGCCTTTGCAGGCGGCACCGATGGTCGAGGCTGTCATGCCGTGGGTGCCGACCACCTAATTCTTGGCGAGGGCCTGGGTCAGCGCTACCGCGACCGCCGGGTTCATGGCATCGACCATCGAGGTCGGCATCAGGATGGTGGCGCCGCGTTCCTTGGTCGTCTCGTAGATGATGTTCATCGCGCGCAGCTGCAGGGCGACGGGATTGCCGGCATAGGTCTCGGCGGCGAGCCGGAACTGTTCGGCGACGGCGAACTCGGCCGAGCCCAGGATGATGCGCGCTTCCTTCTCGCGTTCCGCTTGGGCCTGGCGGCTCATGGCGTCCTGCAGGCCGAGCGGGATCGCCACGTCGCGGATCTCGACCGACAGGCAGGACACGCCCCATTCGGCGGTCTTGGCGCCGATCGTGACCTTCAGCCGCTCGTCGGCCGCGCGGCGCTCGGACAGCAGGGTCGACAGCAGCGAAGCGCCGATCGTCTCGCGCAGCGAGGTCTGGGCGACCCGCTGGATCGCGCGCATATAGTCCGTGATCTCCAGGGCCGCGCGCTCGGCGTCATGGACCTGCCAGAACACGATGGCATCGACGCCGACCGGCACCGTGTCCTTGGTCAGCGCCTGCTCGGCATTGATCTCGGTCGTCTGGATGCGCTGGTCGATCACGGCGGTGATCCGGTCGATGAACGGCACGATGAAGAACCAGCCGGGTCCCTTGATGCCGTTCAGGCGTCCCAGACGCAGCACCACGACTTTTTCCCACTGGTCGGCGATCCGCAGGCTCTGCGGCACCAGGATCGCGAGCAGGATCAGCGGCACGGCCGGCGCGATCAGGCGCAGGAAGACGACGCAGCCGACCCCCGCGAGCAGAAACAGCAGGGACAGCAGGGTGGCTGGCGCATTCGGGCTTTTCATGGCAGGGGCTCCAGTTTGGCGAGGATGGCCCGCGCCAGATCGGCAGGATCGAGCGCCGCCGCGCGGGCTGCGGCGATGGTCTGGGCGGCAAGCGCGTCGATTTCGAGATCGTGGCGGACCGGGTCGAGCGGCGGCGGCGGATTGGCGACGAAGGTGCCGCGGCCGCGCGTGGTGACCAGCACGCCGTCGCGCTCCAGCTCGGCATAGGCGCGCTGCGCCGTGTTGAGATCGATTTTGAGCGCAACCGCGACCTGCCGCATGGTCGGCAATTGCTCGCCGGGCAGCAGAACCCCGGCGCCGATCGCCCGCAGCAGCTGCTCGCGCAGCTGAACGTAGATCGGAATGCCGTTATCGGCGATGCGGAGGCGGCCGAGCATGAGATTGATCTATTATATGAGTAATTTCATACAATATGCATGTGGTTGTCGTTCTGTCAACGCCCGTTGTCTAGGTTGACAGATTAAGCTGGACCGATCCGGTAACAGGGGCAGAACCCCGGGCCGGACTGCTGGTCAGGCTTGGTTGCTGACGAGTTCGGACAGGCTCGGGATTGCGAGACTGCCCGCGACGGCGAGCCTGGCACCGGTCAGGCCCTGGACCTCCAGTTCCATCAGACGCTCGGCGGCAAAGCCGATCATCTCCCGAAGCACATCGGCATCCGGGCTCTTTTCCAAAACCGCGCGAAGCGCCATCATCTCGTCGGTCATCGTGGTCACCTTTGGATAAGGTTTTGTTGTGGTGACCAGACGTTACCGAAGATCCACGATGACCACCGCCGTGGATAAGTAGCCCGCCGCCGCCTGACTCTCGGCGGTCGCTGCGACGGGCTACTTACCCACCGCTCCTACACCACAAGGCGGGACACGACCCGCTGCTCCGCTACCACCTGCTTTTGCCCCTGTTACACGGCCGGTCCGGTTTGATGTGTCAACCGACATTGTTTCTGGAACGACGGGAACGGTGGAGCGGCCGGCGAACGCCTCAGTGGGGCCGGTTGATATCGACACCGCCTCCCACCGGGCCGGCCTGCGCCGCCACGACCTCGCGCAGACAGCTGAGTGCCGCCACCACGGCCGCGCGGTTCGCGGCATCTTCGCGCCAATACATCGCGACGGTGCCGAAGCCCGACAGCTTGAGCGGCAGGATCCGCAGCAGGTTCATCTGGGCGAACCGCGTCGCCGCACGGTGCGAGGCGAGGCCGATCATGTCGCTGTTGTTGAGCAGCGTCAGGTTCAGCGTAACCGAGTTCGATTCGACCGAGGGGAACGGCATGCGGTACCCCGCGGCGGCGAGCGTGTCGTCGAGCGAATCGCGGATCGGTGTGCCTTTCGGCCAGACCAGCCAGCGATAGGCCAGCAGACCGTCCCAATCGACCGTCGGCCGGTCGAACAGCGGGTGGGCCGGCCGCGCGACGAAATGCAGCGGCTCGACATAGAGCGTCTCGGAGCGGATCGCCGGGTCGGGGTGGCTGCGGCTCGACCGACCGACGATCAGGTCCAGCGCGCCGTCGCCCAGCAGGGTCAGCAGCCGGTCGGTCGTGCTCTCGACCAGCTTGATCGAGGCTCGCGGCAGGCGCTGCATCAGCCTGGACACCGCCAGCGGCACGGTATCCGAGGCGGAGGCGCCCGACGCGCCGATCACGACCCGGCCGCTGCTGCCGTCGCGCATCGCCGCCATATCGTCGCGCGCGCCGTCCAGATGCGCCTCGATCCGGCGGGCATGGGCGATCAGCGCCTCGCCTGACGGCGTCGGCTTCAACCCGCGCGCATGACGCTCGAACAAAGCCATGCCGATGTCGGCCTCCAGCTCCTTCAGCCATTTCGACAGGCCGGGCTGGGTCGTGTTGAGCGCCACGGCCGAGCGGCTGATGTTCTGGGTCTGCGCCAGGCTCAACAGCATATGCAGATTGCGCAGGCGCAGCCGGCTGGTCCAGTCCATCGGTGTTTCCCTTTCCCGTCAGCTATATTCAAAATGATATGGATCAGATCATTTTATCATTTTCCGCAATATGCCTTAAGGCGGAGGTTGAGGCCAACGACAGGGGCGTGTCAGCGCGCCGTGCCATGGGGGGATCCAAGATGACCGAAGCGCTGGCCCGCGGCCTGCAGCTCTACAGCTTCTTCAACAGCTCGACCTCTTACCGGGTGCGCATCGCGCTGGCGCTGAAGGGCCTGGATCACACCTATCGGGGCGTCAACATCCGGACCGGCGCGCAGCGCGACCCGGTCTATGTCGCCGACATCAATCCGTCGGCTGCCGTGCCGGCGCTGGTGCTGGACGACGGGGCGGAGCGGGTGACGCTCGGCCAGTCGCTGGCGATCCTGGATTATCTCGATGCCCGCTTCCCCGAGCCGCGCCTGATCCCGGCGGACCCGCTGCTGCGCGCCCGGGTGCTGGAACTGTCCGACGCGATCGCTTGCGATATCCACCCGGTCAACAACCTGCGCATCCTGCGCTACCTGCAGGATCGGCTGGGCGTCACGCCGGCGCAGAAGGACGAATGGTACCGCCATTGGGTCGCGGAAGGTCTGGGCGCGGTCGAGCGGTTGCTGCTGCGCGCGGATGCCGGACCGTTCTGCTTCGGCCCGGCGCCGACGCTGGCGGATTGCTGCCTGATCCCCCAGGTCGCCAATGCCGAACGGATGGGTTGCGACCTCACGCCCTATCCGGCGATCATGAAAGTCTATCATCATGCCCTGGCACAGTCGGCGTTTCAGGCGGCGGCGCCGGAGCGTCAGCCGGACGCCGTGGCGTGACGGGAAAAATTCTGGAGGGCGTTCGCTAGCATGCTGGGCAAGCCAAATCCGCAGACCGCGCTCAACGGCGTCGCGACCTTCTTCAGCCGCCTGCTGGGCGCGGCACTGATCGTCGCGGTCATCATCAACGTGGTGAATGTCGTCGCGCGCTACGGCTTCAACCACGCGATCACCGGCGCCGACGAGCTGCAGATCTATCTGATGGTCGCCATGGCGTTCCTGGGCGCGGTCGTGGCGCATATCCGCCGGCGCCATCTGCGCATGGATGTGCTGACCCGGCATTTCCCGCCGGCGGTCGCCCGCTGGCTGAACGGCATCGAGGCGCTGCTGGCCATTGCCGTCTGCGGGCTGATGACCTGGATCTCCTGGATCTACACGTTCAAGATCTTCAAGCTCGGCAGCCATAGCGAGAATGCCCATATCCCGATGTGGCTGCCGCATAGCGTGCTGGCGCTGTCCTTCACGTTGATGACGCTGGTCGGGCTGGTTCGGCTCGGCAGCAGGGACGAAACGCCGCCGGCGCCGCCGATCGAAGAGGCGCTGCCATGAGCCTCGTGCTCGGCGTCTTGCCGGTCGCCTTGCTGCTGCTGGGCTTCCCGATCTTCCTGGTGCTGCTGACCGCGGTCATGGCCGCCCTGCTGCTGTTCATGCATATCCCGCTGTCGGTGCTGCACCAGACCCTGTTCGGCGCGGTCAATGCCTATACGTTGCTGGCGGTGCCGTTCTTCATTTTCACCGGCGAGTTGATGGGCCGCGGCTCGGTCGCCCAGCGGCTGGTGAACCTCGTCAATGCCGGCGTCGGCCGGATTCCGGGCGGGCTCGGCGTCACCACGGTCTGTTCGTCGGCCCTGTTCGGCGCCATGTCGGGCCTGAGTGCCGCCTCGGTCGCGACCATCGGCCGAGCGATGCTGCCGGCGCTGACCAAGGCCGGCTATCCGCTGCGTTTTTCGGCCGGGCTGCTGACCTCGATGGGCGCCATCGATGTGGTGATCCCGCCCAGCATCCCGCTGCTGGTCTATGGCACGGCGGCGCAGGAATCCGTGCCGCGGCTCTATGCCGCCGGCATCCTGCCGGCGCTGCTGCTGACCTTTCTGCTGTGCGCCTATGTCGTCTGGTACTGCTGGCGCAACGGCATCGGCGCCGATCGCGTCTTCGCCTGGCGCGAGCTGGGCACGGCGGCCACGCGCGGCGTCACCGCACTGGGCGCGCCGGTCATCATCTTCGGCGGCATCTATGGCGGCGTGTTCACGCCGACCGAGGCCGCGGCGGTCGCCTGCGTCTATGCCGCCGGCGTGCCGCTGCTGATCTATCGCGAGCTGGGCTGGCGCGACGTGTTCGACTGCGCGCAGTCGACCGCGATCTTCACCGGCCAGATCCTGGTCATCGTCGCCTGCTCGATCCTGTTCGGCTGGGTGCTGACGGTCAACCAGGTGCCGGCCGAGCTGACCCAATGGCTGACCGGCATGCATCTGCCGCTCTGGAGCCTGCTGCTGGCGATCAATGTTCTATTGTTGCTGGTCGGCTCGTTCATGGACCCGATCTCGGCCATCCTGCTGCTGACGCCGCTGCTGGTGCCGCTGGTCAAGGCGCTGGGCGTCGATCCGGTGCATTTCGGCATCATCTTCGCGGTCAACCTGGGCATCGGCCTGTTCCACCCGCCGTTCGGCATCAACATCTTCGTGGCCCAGACGGTGCTCCGGTTGCCGCTCAACCTGATCTATCGCGGCATCGTGCCGTTCGTGTTCGTCTATCTGGTCGGGCTGGCGATCATCACCTATGTGCCTGCGGTGTCGCTGACCGGCGTCCGCTGGCTGATCCATTAAGTCGAAAACCGGGAGGAAACCTCATGGCTATCTCGCGCCGTCTGCTGCTGCAGACCCTGTCGGGCGTCGCCTGCGTCGGCGGCCTCGGCCTGTCCGGCCGGGCCTGGGCCGCCGACTTCACCATGAAGCTGACCAGCACGGCCTCGGCCGATCTCGACACCGAATGGATGGCGCTGCTGAAAACCGGCGTCGAGGCCGGCAGCGGCGGCAAAATCAAGGTCGACGTCTATCCGGCCAGCCAGTTGGGCTCGTCGCAGACCACGATCGAAGGCGTGACGATGGGCACGGTCGAGCTCACGGTCAACGCCTCCGGGCTCTATGAGGGGCTGGAGCCGCGCTTCGCCGCCTTGTCCGTCCCGGGCGTGATCACCAGCATGGGCCAGGGCGCCAAGGTGCTGGCCGATCCGGACGTGCGCCAGCGCCTGGCGCTGATCGCCCGCGACAAGGGCGTCGAGATCATCACGGCGCTGGCGCACTCGCCGGTCGGCATCGTCTCGCGCAAGCCGATCGCGACGCTGGCCGACCTCAAGGGCATGAAGATCCGGGTGCCCGGTTCGGCCGGGGTGATTTCGCAGCTGAAGGACCTGGGCGCCTCGCCGATCGCCATGTCGCTGGGCGAGGTGCTGCCGGCGTTCCAGAACGGCACGATCGACGGCGTCTATGCCGGCTCGACCATCTTCTCCGCGCTCAAATATTACGATATCTCGAAGAACATGACCCTGCTGCCGGCGAGCTACATCATCATCGTCGGGCTGGTCAATTCGGATTTCATGACATCGCTCGGGCCGCTGGAGGCAATGGTGCGCGCCGAGGCGGCCAAGGCGGATGTCGCCGCTGCCGCCTGGGGCGAGACCGACGTGGCCAACGGCCGCGCCGTCTGGGAGAAGAACGGCGGCCAGACCCTGACGCTGCCCGAGGCCGACGCCAAGCAATACCTCGACATCGTCGTGCCGACCGCGCTGCGCGGTCTGGGGGCCGATGCCAAGGCCGATTACGACGTGCTGAAGACCGCCTCGGCCAAATACGCCTGAGGAGCAGCGTCATGACCGCTTTTCCGATTCCAGCGGGCGTGCTGCCCACCCATCGCGATCTCTATTACGGCGGTGCCTGGCACGCGCCGCTGGGCGGCGGCTATGCCGCCAGTCTGGCGCCGGCGACGGGGCTCGCGATCGCCGACGCGCCGATCGCCGAGGCGGCCGACGTGGCGGCGGCGGTCGAGGCCGCCCACGCGGCCTTCGCCGGCTGGCGCAGGGTGCTGCCGATGGACCGCGGCGCCCTGCTGCGCCGGGCGGCCGAGGTGCTGCGCGCCCATGCCGACGAGCTGGCGCTGCTCGACGCGCTCGATACCGGCAATCCGGTCACCATGCTGGCCGGCGACGCGCGTTTCGCCGCCATGGGGCTGGATTATTTCGCCGGGCTCGCGACCGAGCTCAAGGGCGAGACCATCCCGATGGGCGAGGGCCATCTCAATTATACGATCCGCGAGCCGATGGGCGTCATCGCGCGCATCGTCGCCTACAACCACCCGCTGATGTTCGCGGCCATGCGCATCGCCGCGCCCTTGGCGGCGGGCAACACCGTCGTGGTCAAGGCACCGGACCAGGCGCCCTTGTCGCTGCTCCGGCTGGCCGAGCTGATCGGCGATCTGTTTCCGGCCGGCGTGGTCAATTTCCTGGCCGGCGGCCGGGCCTGTGGCGCGGCGCTGACGGCGCATCCGCTGGTGCGCAAGATCACGCTGATCGGCGGCGTGCCGACCGGCAAGGCGGTCATGCGCAGCGCCGCCGATTCCCTGAAGCCGGTGCTGCTCGAACTGGGCGGCAAGAATGCCTTGATCGCCTATCCCGACGCCGATCTCGACGCGCTGATCCGCGGCATCGTCCAGGGCATGAACTTCACCTGGGCCGGCCAATCCTGCGGCTCGACCAGCCGGGTGTTCCTGCATGCCTCGATTTATGACCGGGTGCTGGACGCGGTCGCCGAGCTCGTGCCGGAGCGGCACAGACCGGGCCTGCCGACCGATCCGGCCACGACCATGGGCTCGCTGATCAGCCAGGCGCAGCTCGACAAGGTCGAGGGTTTCGTGCGCCAGGCGCTCGACGACGGCGCCCGCCTGATGTGCGGCGGCAAGCGGCCGACCGATCCGGCGCTGGCCGGCGGCTTCTTCTACGAGGCGACGGTGTTCGCCGACGTGCGGCCGGAGATGCGGCTGGCGCGCGAAGAAGTGTTCGGCCCGATCCTGTCAATGTTCCGCTGGGACGACGAGGACGCTTTGTTCGACCAGGTCAACGCGGTCGATTACGGCCTGACCGGCTCGATCTGGACCCGGGATCTCGACACCGCCCATCGGGCGGCCGCCCGGATCGAGACCGGCTATGTCTGGATCAACAACACCAGCCAGCATTTCATCGGTGCGCCGTTCGGCGGGGTGAAGCAGTCCGGCATCGGCCGCGAGGAATGCTTCCAGGAGCTGCTGGAATTCACCCAGGTCAAGAACATCAACCTCAAGCTGTCGGTCGGGTGATGTCCGGGGCAGAGCAGGGCTTCGACTATGTCATCGTCGGCGCCGGCTCGGCCGGCTGCGCGCTGGCGCACCGCCTGGGCCAGGACAGCGGCGCGCGCATCCTGCTGCTCGAGGCCGGCGGCGCCGACCGCTCGCCGATCATCAGGATCCCGCTGACCTGGGGCCTGATCCTGAAGCACCGCCTGTACGACTGGGGCTATTTCACCGAGCCCGAGGCCGGCCTGGACGGGCGCAGGATCGAATGCGCGCGCGGCAAGGTGCTGGGCGGCTGCACCTCAATCAACGGCATGGCCTACGCCCGTGGCATGGCCGAAGATTACGATCATTGGGCCCGCGACCTGGGCCTGCCCGACTGGTCGTACCAGCGCGTGCTGCCCTATTTCAAACGCTCGGAATCCTGGGAGGGCGGCGAGAGCGCGCTGCGTGGCGGCGATGGCCCGCTGACGGTCGGCCGGCTGCGCTTCGAGGATCCGGTGATCGATGCCTTCCTGCAGGCGACCGATCTGGCCGGCCATGGCCGGACCGACGATTACAACGGTGTCGAGGCCGAGGGCTTCGGCCCGATGCAGGCGACCATCCGCCGAGGCCTGCGCTGCAGTGCCGCCGTGGCCTATCTGCGCCCGGCGCTGGCGCGCGGGAACGTGACGCTCAGGACCGGCGCGCTCGCCCGGCAGATCCGGTTCGACGGCACGCGGGCGACCGGGATCGACTATGTCCAGAACGGCGTCCCGCATCATGTGCAGGCCGATCGGGCCGTCCTGCTGTGCGGCGGCGTCATCAATTCGCCGCAGCTGCTGATGCTGTCCGGCATCGGCGATCCGGCGGCGCTCGCGCGTCACCACATCCCGGTCCAGGCGGCGCTGCCCGGCGTCGGGCGCAATCTGCAGGATCATGTCGTGTGTGACGTGCGCTGGCGCCGGCGCGAGCCCGGGCCGCTGCATCGGGGCCTGCGCGCCGACCGGATCGCGGTCGATCTGGTCCGCACCGCGCTGTTCGGCACCGGCCTGTCGAGCCAGATCCCGGCCGCCGCCGTCGGCCTGGTGCGCAGCCGCCCGGATATGGCCTTGCCGGATGCGCAATTCATCCTGGCCGCCGGGCCGATGAATGCCGGTCCCTATCTGAAGCCGTTCGTGCGGCCCTATACCGACGCGTTCGGCATCAAGGGCGTCATGCTGCAGCCGGAAAGCCGCGGCAGCGTCGAACTGGCCTCGGCCGATCCGGCGCAGCTGGCCGTCATCCGGCAGAATTTCCTGTCGACCGAGGGCGATCGCCGCACCATCCGCGCCATGGTCCGGCGCATGCGCGAGATCGGCGCGCAGACGCCGCTCGCGCCCTTCATCGCCGAGGAACTGGCGCCCGGTGCCGGCCAGACGACGGATGCCGAGATCGACGCCTTCGTCCGGCGCACCGCGATCACGCTGCATCATCCGGTCGGGACCTGCAAAATGGGCGCTGACAGTGATGCGGATGCGGTGCTCGACGGCCGCATGCGGGTGCGCGGCATCGAGGGCTTGCGCGTCATCGACGGCTCGGCCCTGCCGCGCGTGGTGCGCGGTCCGACCAACGCGCCGATTCTGATGATGGCCGAGAAGATCGCCGACGATCTGCGGGGGCGTCCCGCGGCCTGAACGACCTCTGCCGCTCCAGGGAATTCAGGGCGGATAAGGCATCTTTTCTGTAGAGAATCGGCGACGCGCGACAGATCTTCTGTCGAAATCGATCCGCGTCGCCCAATGTACTGCACCCTGCAGTATTAGCGGAGTCCGTTTCGGATCCCCACGGCGAAGTATCTGTGCGGAGGCGCTATCGGCTGTGAAGCGTCGCCGGGGACAAACGCTGCATTCGCGGCGCCGCGGCAGGGTTTCCCTCGATTTTTGCGACGAATCGGGCGTGATCCAGATCACAGGCAATTGCGTATAATTTAGTAGTAATTTACTATTTCTGAATGCTCTGGATCTAGCGGTGGTGGGGGCTTCGGCTTCACCGATGGGCGCGGCGCATTCCGTACCTTTTGGGGTGTCTGATGCCGCGCATGGTCGCTCAGTCCGCTCGCCGCCTGCTCTCTTGCGGTCTCTGCGTGTTGTCTCTGCTGGTTCCGGCGCTTGGCCGCGGGCAGTCGCTGCCGTCGTCGATCGATCCCAATCGGCTGTCCGACCAGTTCCGGACGCCGGCGCCGGAAG